>Ga0075365_10001545_pt1 | contig 10536 bp, 12 predicted proteins | sample EndMetdeltDD1765_FD_71387 | JGI IMG/M metagenome (GOLD analysis project Ga0075365, IMG submission 71387) | Populus endosphere microbial communities from Tennessee, USA - Endosphere MetaG P. deltoides DD176-5 | ecosystem: Host-associated > Plants > Roots > Endosphere | place: USA: Tennessee... | reverse complement strand
ATCTCGGCGGGAGTGCGGTTGCGCTCCATCAGCGGCGTTCTGATCGGGCCCGGCGCGACGCAGTTGACGCGCACTCCACTCGCCATGTGATCGATTGCCATCGCTCTCGTCAAGGCGACGACCCCGGCCTTCGCCGCGCAGTACCCGGGGTTGGCGTGCATGCCGCGGAGGCCCGCGCCAGACGACACGTTGACGATTGCGCCGCCCCCACCCTGAGCAAGGTACGGGATCGCGGCGCGACTCATCAGGAACACCGACGTCAGGTTCAGGCTCAGCAACGTGTTCCACTCGGCAAGCCCGAGGTCGACAACGGTCTTGCCGGGACGGCTCCCACCGACGACGTTGACAAGAACGTCGAGCGCACCGAACGTCTGCACCGCGTGATCCACGATGGCCGCAGCTCCGGCCTCGGTGGTGACATCGCCACAGATGGACGTGATCCGGGTGGTGTTGTGCAGTGCGGCGACCGTGTTCGCGAGCCGTTCGGGATCGATGTCGGCGAGCGCCAGTCGGTAGCCCTCCTCGGCGAGGACTGCCGCCGTCGCGGCACCGATGCCGTCGGCCGCCGCGGTGACAATTGCGACACGACTCTCGTTCGAGGTCGTCATCGCTAGAGCAGCACCGACCGGTGGAACCCACCATCGACGGGGATCATCGCGCCCGACATGTACGACGAGTCCTCGGAGCACAAGAACGCGATCGCGGCGGCGAACTCGTCGGTCCGTCCGCCACGGGCAAGATGCACGGCGCGGTCGAGCTCACCCTGCCGCTCCGCGCTACGAGTCGGGAACGGTGCGTTGCCGACGACGATGCCGTTCACCGAGACGCCCTGCGCGCCGACCTCCTTGGCCAGGGATGCGACCAATGCGCCGAGCCCCGCTTTGGCTGCCGCGTAGCCAGCTCCCCCACGCTGGCCGTTCGTTCCCGAGATCGAGCCGACGCTGACGATGTGACCGCGCCCTTTGGCGACCATGCCGGGAATGACCGCACGCGAGCACAAAAAGGCTGCGGTGAGGTTGAGCCGGATGAAGCTCTCCCAATCGGCGAGGCTGGTCGACTCGACCGCTGCCCACTGCGCGCCCGGCATCGCCCCGCCCGCGTTGTTGACGAGGATGTCGACCGCACCATGCTCGTCGACGATGCGGCCGACGAGGCCCGCCACCGCGGCCTCATCGGTGATGTCTGCCTTCCCCGCGGCGGCTTGCCCGCCTGCCTGGTGGATCAGGCCGACGACGGCGTCGATGCGCGCCTGATCGACGTCGTTCACAACAACGACTGCGCCGTTCGCGGCGAGGTGCGCCGCCGTCGCGCTGCCGATACCGCCGCCTCCGCCAGTGACGAGGGCAACCTTGCCTTGGAAGTCCACGGCGACAGCTTCGCACTTCGCCGTCACTCGAGGACGTGTCTTACGATGCCGCTGGTGACCTTCACCGCCATTGACACCGAACGCGACGGCCAAGTCGTCACGATCAAGATCAAGCCTTTCGAGCGCACGCAGGCCGAAGGCGCCAACCATCCGGGGTTCGTCGACGTGCACACCGCGATCGCGATGGCACTCGAGCAGGTTCGCTGGGATGACAGCGTGCGGATCGTTGTCATCACGGGCGCCGAGGACGGCGAGTTCTACTGGGCTCCCGGGCCGGGCTACTACGGCGAGGAGCGGATGAAGTACATGGATCCGCACAACCGTCCCGCCGGCCGGTGGAGCCACGAGCAAGGTGCGACCCGCATCACCGAGACGCTGGCCCTGATCGAGAAGCCGGTCATCGCCAAGGTCAACGGCCACGCATCATCGAACGGTCAGTCGATCATCTTCGGTTGCGATCTGATCGTCGCGTGGGAGGACGCGATCATCGCCGAGAACCATCTCGGCCTCGGCGAGGTCACCGATCATGAGGGGGTGCCGCACGGCTACCCGTTCGCGATGGCGCCCGGCGACGGCGCCGGCGCGCTCGTGCCACTGTTCATGACGCCGACCAAGGCCAAGGAGTACCTCTTCCTCTCGCCGAGCTACACGGGCAGGGAACTGGCGGAGATGAACATCGTCAACCGCGCGGTGCCGCGCGACCAGCTCGACGCCGTCACCGACGACCTCATCGAACGGCTGCTTCGGCGCCCCGCAAGAACACTGGCGCGCACCAAGCGCGGGGTGAACAAGATGATCATGCAGCAGGTCAACCTCTCCTACGACGCGTTGCACTACGCCGAGCTGCTCGACTTCTGGGAGCAGGGCCGCGACAACTGGAAACCCGATCTCACCTTCGGTCCGCCTGCCGTGCCGCCACCGGCCGACGGCGAGAAGTAGTCGAAAGAGCCGGTGACCTGCGAACCTCTACCACATGTATACGAAACAACTACTTGAGTTGAGTAAGTAAAATCAGTATACTGTTCACAAGGTCGCAAGGTCCGCAAGGGGGCGGGCCGGTCGAGCGACCACAGCCAGCTACAGCGAACACACCCCAAAGGGGGCGCACATGATTCCAAGCGGTCTTTCCCAGATGACGACACGCTGGTTCACCGACGTGCTGCGCAGCGCTCGAGCCATTTCCTCGTCAGCTGTCACAGGCATCCACTTCGAACCCGTCGGTGTGGGCATCGGCATCATGGGGGCGCTGACCAGAGCCACACTCAGCTACGACAACGTCGAGCCGGATGCTCCGCCCGCCGTGATGGTCAAGGTCACCTCACCGTACGAGGCCAATCGCGCCCAGGGCGTCGTCCTCGGCTTCTACGAGGCCGAGGTCCGGTTCTACAACGAGCTGTCGACCAGGACATCGATGCGCGTCCCGCGTTGCTACCTCGCCGAGTTCGATCCCGCCACGAGCGACTTCGTCATCGTGATGCAGGACCTCGGTGGTTGTGTCGCTGCAGACCCGGTCGACGGCATGTCCGTCGGCCAAGCCGAGGTGGCCGCGAGCGCACTCGCCGATCTTCACGGCGGATTCTGGAAACGCGTCGATGACATCGACTGGGTTGCCAGCGTCGTCGACGAACGTGTCAAAGCACTGTCCGGCACCTGGCCCGACCTGTGGACATCGTTCTCGGCGCGGTTCGCCGACTGCCTACCCGACGGCGCGGTCGCTGCTGGCGAGCAGATCCGCGACAGCTACTGGACGTTGATGTGCATGCTCGGCGACAGCCCGTGGACGTTGCTGCATCAGGACTTCCGCTGCGACAACCTGTTCTTCGACCACCCATCCGACCACGTCTCGGACGATGCACAGCACGATGCGTCCGTCGTGGTCATCGACTGGCAGTCGATCGGTCGCGGACCAGGGGCCTACGACCTCGCCGCGCTGTTGGGCGGCTGCCTGCCGATCAACGATCGGCGCGAGCACGAGGAGCGAATCGTGCGCGACTATCACGCCCGGATCGTCGACCAGGGTGTTCGCGACTACGCATTCGACGACCTGTGGCGGGACTACCGCTTGGCGCACATGGCCAGCACCGCCGTGCCGGTGCACACCGGCGGGACGATGGCTGTGGCCAGCGAGCGCGGCCGGCAACTGATCGGCACCCTCGCCGAACGTCACTTCACCGCCGTGCTCGATCTCCACGCCACCGATCTGATCTGCTGAACCGGAGAGGGGCTCGGCGCGATCTGGCGTCACTGAGTCTTCGTGGTGACGACGAACTTGTCCCAAGTGCCGACGGCGCCTTGACCGAAGAGGCGCTCGGACAGAGGGATCGAGACGCTGAGGTCAGGTGCATCCGGGTGCTGATACGGGAACGCATCGAGAAGACTGAACAGACCGTGGCCGATGACGAAGGAGTCGAGTCGGTCCTTCAAAGGCTCACCGTTGCCGATGGACGGTGCGTATCCGGTGAAGGAGACGTTCTGCTTGTCGAGCGGCACGCCGACGTCGTCGACTCGCGTGAACAGCTTCCCGTCGAGGAAGTACTCGACATATGACTCGTTCGGGCCACGCGTGTAGCGGATGGCCACGTTGTGCTTCTTGCCCGGCTGGACGGTGACCTCCTTGATGATCTGTGTGTACGCGAGATCGATGCCGGTGCCCGGACTACCGGTGACGGCTGTCGGAAGACGCTCGATGAGAGCGAACGCTGCGTTCCCGGAGAGGAACCAGTCGAACAGCTGGCCTGTCTCGAAGTTGACCATGTTGAGCACGACGCCCGCCTGCTGACCCTCACGCGCGACCTGCGCATACGAGTGGTCGCACGGATCTGTGAGCGCGGTGAAGGAGCCGGGTGGGCCGTAGCAGCCGTGGATGACGCGGCCGTCCTGTGTCCCCGGTGTCTCCGCGGTCATGTCAACCGAGAACTCAAGCGAGCCTGACGCCGGCATGTCGAAGCTCTGCGAGCTGATGGCGATGTACTTGAGGTGGTCGAAGACGCTGAAGTCGGCTCCAACGTCGAACGGAACCGCGCTCACCTGGGTGCCGTGCTTCGTCACCGAGAACGTCCCGGAGTTGCCGGGAGTGAGCTCGAGTGGGCCGTAGATGTTGGCCCACAGCTGGTGATACTCCGCAGCACTGTCGGCGTCGTACTTCACGTTCGTCGTGCCCTCATTCGCCCCCACGTGCGTCGCGTCGGCGAGCATCGTGCCCGCGAGCACCATGGTCACGGTGAGCGCCACGACCCCACGACGTCCCTCGTTCATGCTCACACCCCCTTCACGGAGGTCACCGGCCAGTGGCCTCGTGCGCACCAGACACTAGCTCGTCAGCGAGACACGCAAACAGGCCCCGACCGCACTTCATCGCTGTTCGATCGCGCGGGTCATCCTCCAGGATCAGCCGACGAGAAGAACCCGTTGGCGCTGACAGGGCTACCGAGGCGTGGCGCGTAGACGCCGAAGAAGACGTCGGCGATCAGCTCCCGGCGGCTGTTCACACCAGCCTTGGCGAAGATGGCCTTGAGGTGATCCTGCACGGTGTAGGCGGAAAGGCTCAACGACGCGGCGATCTCCTTGGTCGACGAGCCGCGGAGCACTTCGGTCACGACATCGACCTCGCGTCCAGTGAGGCCCATCGCCGCACTGAGGAGTGCGGTGACGGCCGGTGGACCAGCTGGCTCGATAGTGACCACCGCTCGCTCGGCACCAAGCGGCGCGCCCCTGAGCACGAGCCACATGCCGTGCCCGGTCAGGGCTCGCTGGGCCACCGATCGACCCCCGGTCGCATGGGCGACGACTGCCCGCACGACGGCGGGCAGCTTGGAGTTCCCACGGTCGACGAGCCGAAGCTGATCGAGCCACTGCGCTGCTGCCGGAGTCAGCTCGACGATCTCACCGCGATCGAGCACCAGGACCGCGGGGCCGGCATCGATCTCGGTGAAGCCGAGCGGCACCCCGCGCACCAGCGCGGCCCGAACCGCAGCGGCGATCGCCGGAGCCACCAGCTCGAGAAATGACGTCTCCTCGACGGTGAACCTCGGAGATGTCGTGGCGCGCATCAGCCCGGCGCCGCCCCACGCCGCACTCTGCTGACGGAACAGGACGCGCAGCTCCTGGCCGATTCCCATCAGTTGGAGATGCTCACGAGTTGCTGCCTGCCCGAGGTCCGACACGGGTCCGGAGGCGTCGAGCGTCAGCGAGGCACTACCTGACGACGCGATCGTGCGGTACTGACCCGGTGCCTCCAACGCGTACTCCAACTCGAAGAAGCGAACCGCGTCATCGCCCTGCTCGTCGAGCCCACGACCGATCGCCGACGTCACCATTGTGGTCGCCGGATCGAAGGTGCTCCAGCAGGACGCGTCGGTCGGCACCGCTTGCTCGACGAGGATGGACATCCGATCGAGCAACTCGAGCGCCGAGATCGGCTCGCGGCATGTGGCGACGATCTCGCGTCGAACGCGTTCGGCTCGGAGCTCACTCCACATGCCGGCCATTGTGCTCGAACTGACCGCCCAGGAACATCCCAGCGATGTGGGGGGTGCTGATCACCCAGGTCTGTGGGATGTTCCGGGCGCTGACGCCGGGCGCAAGGTGGGCATCGTCCGCCGGATCGCCCGGCGGCGCTTCAACAGGAGAACCGACCATGATCCCCGTCACCCTCAACCACATCGCTCTCGACGTCGCCGATCGCAATCGATCGGCTGCGTTCTATCGCGACCTGCTCGGCGCGGCCGTCGTCGCCGAGGACGTCGACAACGCGCTCACTTTCCTCCGGCTGCCCGGCTCGAAGAACTACAGCGACATCGCTCTGCACGAAGACGGAGACTTCTCCGTCGCCTACCCGGTCGGTCAGATCCGAATGGCGCACACCGGCTGGGAGGTCCATGATCCCGCGCATCTGGTGCAAGCGTTCGACTTCTTCACCGAGCGTTCCCGCGTCCTGCTCGCCGCCGACTTCGGCGTCGCACGATCGGTCATGGGCTTCGACCCCGACGGCCACGTCGTGGAGTTCGAGCTGTTCACGGTCGGCGCAACCGATCAACAGCCGGGCTTCGCCCCGTTGGACGTCGACGCGCTGCGCGAGCTGACGACCGTTCGTTCGGCGTAACGTCCGCTCATGACCGAGGAGTCCCCGAACCAAGTACACGCTTCATCGAGCGATCGTGTCGTCACCACATCGCGAACGGCATCACCTGCCGTTACTCGATCGCAGATGGCCGTCCGGCATCCCGCGATCCGCGTCGGCGAGCAGCTGTCGCTCGGCGAACGTGCTGCCGACAAGCTCCGCAACGGCATGGGCTCGTGGGGATTCGTCTTCGCCGCACTCGTCTTCATCGGCGGCTGGATGCTGGGGAACCGCAACGCTGGATTCGACAAGTACCCCTTCATCCTCCTCAACCTGATCCTGTCGTGTTTGGCCGCGATGCAGGGGGCGATCCTCCTGATCGCGGCCAAGCGCGAGGACCAGATCTCCTCCGATCTCGCCGCGCACGACTACGCGACGAACGTCGAGGCTGACCAGATCGTGAAGTCCATCCATCAGTTGACGACGGAAATTCACGCGTCGATCTGCACTCCGTCGATCTGATCTGGTGAACCCTTCGATGTCGCGTTGCGATTCGTCGTAACCTTCGCCGCGGGAAGGCTTGCACACAGACGGAGGCACGCATGGGCACAGAACTGAAGACGGTCTCGTTCACGAAGATGGACGATGCCACCGCTGAGGAGCTCGCAATCGTCCTCGCCGAGGCCAAGGTGCACCTCGAGCAGCAGGTCGCCGACCGCGTGCTCGAGCTGCTGACGTCGATGAAAGGCCCCACGCTCGGCTACCAGATCGATCGCTACGATCACTCGCTGCAAACCGCGACCCGGGCCATGCGCGACGGCGCTCGCACCGACATGATCGTCGCCGCGCTGCTCCACGACATCGGCGACGCACTCGCTCCGGCCAACCACAGCGAGATGGCGGCCTCGATCCTCTCCCCGTTCCTCGACGAGGAGGCCACTTGGGTGGTGCGCCACCACGGCGTGTTCCAGGGTTACCACTACTGGGACCGGATCGGGTTCGACCGCGATGCGCGCGACCGCTACCGAGGGAGTCCGCACTTCGACGCCGCCGTGCACTTCTGCGCGGCGTGGGACCAGCGGGCGTTCGATCCCGAATACGACACGCTGCCGCTGGAGACGTTCGAGGCGCTGGTGCGCGAGGTCTTCGCCCGGCCGGCATCCGGGTTCGGCGCGGACTGATCCGGCAGACGCCGAGCACTCATGGACTCGAACCCATCCGTGCCCGCCGACGGTGCCGGCAGGATCGCGGTCGGCGGGGACCTCACGGTCAGTCGGTTGGGGTTCGGCGCGATGCGGCTGACGGGCTCGGGTGTCTGGGGGCCACCGAAGGATCCCGAGCAGGCGCGGCGCGTGCTCCAGCGAGCGGTCGAGTTGGGCGTCGACTTCATCGACACCGCCGACTCCTACGGTCCCGACGTGAGCGAGGACCTCATCGCCGCGGCCCTGTTCCCGTATCCGGACAACCTGGTTGTCGCGACCAAGGGTGGGCTGGAGCGCACCGGACCCGGGCAGTGGCCCGTCAACGGGCGGCCGGAGCACCTTCGCCGAGCCTGCGAGGGCAGCCTCCAGCGACTGCGAATGGATCAGATCCCGCTGTATCAGCTGCACCGCCCGGACCCCAAGGTGCCCTATGCCGAATCCGTGGGTGCCCTGGTGCAGCTCAAGGAGGAGGGCAAGATCCGCCACATCGGCGTCTCCAACGTCGACCACGATCAGTTGACCGTGGCGCAGAGCCTGACCGAGGTGGCGTCGGTGCAGAACCGCTACAACGTTTCCGACCGCGGCTCTGAATCGATTGTCGACCGATGCGCGCTCGAGGGCATCGTCTTCCTCCCGTGGGCTCCGATCCAGGATGCGGACTCGAATCCTGCGGTCCGCCGAATCGTCGCGTCCACCGGAGGCACGGTTGCTCAGGTGGTGCTGGCCTGGCTGCTGGCACGGTCAGCGGCGATGTTGGTGATCCCGGGAACGAGCTCGGTGCGCCACCTCGAGGAGAACATTGCTGCGTCGTCCCTCCGATTGGACGCCGAGGATGTCGCGGCCCTCACCGCTGCTGGCGGAGGTCACAGGCGCGGGATGCTTGGCCAGCTGTCGTCGCTCAAGCGACGGTTGTCCGGGCGCCGGCAGTGAGCGTCGCACCGGCACGCCTCAGAGCTTGACGCGAGCGGCGTCGAGCATCGCCTGCGCAGACCACCGCATGAGGCTGGTCGCTTCGTCGCGGGACAGGCCGGCGACGTCGATCAACCAGACGAAAGCCTCGATTCCCGTCGCGCTCCGGATTGCGACGGCCAGTCGGTGCACCTCAGATGGTGACATGGTCGGCTGCAGTGGCGAGAGGGCTTCTTCGATCCATTTGATCGCGCGTCCTTGTCGCAGGGGAAGCTGGGCCCGCTCGGCATCGCTGGCCTCGAGGGACAGGCGAAGCATGGTGCGCTGCTGCCCTTCGGTCTCCACGACCAATCGGGTGAACGCCTCGACTACGAGGTCGAGCCGCACGGCGACGTCGTTGGGTGCATCGTCGGGCAGATACGACTCGGTTGCGGTCTCGGGATGGGCCGCGGCCAGCAGTGCACGCTGATTGGGGAAGTACCGGTACGCCGTGGTCCGCGAGATCGCTGCCGTCTCAGCGGCCTCCTCGACTGTCGGCGCGCGACCTTGGGCGACGAGCTCGCGAGCGGCGGCGACCAGCGCGTCGCGGGTGCGCCGCTTCTGGGAGACCCGCCCGTTCTGTTCGTAGGCACTTGACACGGTCGACATGGTACCGTAGTTTCGTCATGGGACTTGAGTCCCACGAACGCAAAGGCAGGCAAACATGAACACACTGATCCCGATCGTGCGGAACTCCGGCGAAGGTGACAAACAATCGTTCTCCGGCGGCGGCCTGCACATCTGGAAGCTGCTCGCGGAGGAGACCGATGGGGCCTTCTTCCTCTTCGAGGACACGATGGCGAAGGACAAGACAACACCGCTCCACCTCCATCCCGAGGCCCACGAGATGACCTACGTCATCGACGGGGAGATCGAGGTCGAGGTCGACGGCAACCGCACGCGGGTGCGCAGCGGCGGAATGTCGTTCGTGCCCAAAGGCGTGCCACACGCGTTCGTCGTCGTCTCCGCTGAAGCGCGGCTGCTCACCTTGCAATCCCCCGGCGCGCCCGGCCAAGCGTTCTATCGAGGCGCCAGCGATCCAGCCGTCGACGACGCCGTCGACAACGTCGACTTTCCCCGCCTCCAGGCCACCGCGGTGCAGAACCCTCGCGGCATCACCCTGCTCGGCCCACCGCCGTTCGCCACTGCATCCTCCCGCTAGACACCATTGCGGCGGAACGGTGCAAACGAACTCAGTGCAACGTGGCGTTCCTCGATCGCCGACCGGACCCGACGGTCGCAGAGCGCGCGGACCTCGTCGGCGCGCTCGGCGGCGTAGGTCGTGACCAGTCCGTCGCCGTAGCCGGCGTGGCACGCCAGTTCGGTGGTTCCCTCGGGGAGTGACCAGACGATGCCGACGAGAGCGTCGACGGTGATCGCCTCCGGCACCGGGTAGCCCCGGCCGTCCTGCCCGTAGAAGTCGCCGCAGTACGAGATTCCGGTGCCCTCGGCGCGCACGGGCACGCCGAGGCGATCGCCGATGCCCACGAGCACGCGGCGCACGAATGGATCGCGGTGGACGTGCTGGTGCGAATCGAGGTGAGTCGGATCGCGCCCCATCAGATTGACGAACCGGGCAACCTGTTCCTCGACCTCGCGTTGCACGGCGTCGTGGTCCTCGAGATCCACGACGTCGTATCGAGCCGGCCACTCGCCCTCGTCGTAGTACCACTCCCCCAGGTCGAGGTGAAGGCCGACTCCCAGCGTCGGGTGACGCTGGGCCAGCGCGGCCGCCGCGACCGCGTCCGGCCAGCGGACCATCAGTGATGTGCTCGTGACGATGCCGTTCTGGTGGGCCTCGATGATGCCACGGTTGACTCCGGCCGACAGTCCGAAGTCGTCCGCGTTGACGATCAAGCGCCGGTCGGCCACCGTCGTCTCCTCCTGCTCGACGACCGTCATCTGCCCAACCTCGACGCGAGGTCCAGTGCGGCGCCGATCCAATCGTGCGCGTGGGCTGC
>Ga0075365_10001544_pt1 | contig 10539 bp, 7 predicted proteins | sample EndMetdeltDD1765_FD_71387 | JGI IMG/M metagenome (GOLD analysis project Ga0075365, IMG submission 71387) | Populus endosphere microbial communities from Tennessee, USA - Endosphere MetaG P. deltoides DD176-5 | ecosystem: Host-associated > Plants > Roots > Endosphere | place: USA: Tennessee... | reverse complement strand
CTCGACTTCCGGGACGGCCGGGATTTCTGCGGGCTCTTCGCTGGAAGCCGCACCCTCGGCGAATTGCGCGGCGGCAGCCTCGACGGCTTCGACGGCTTCTTCGACGGCCTCGGCCGCTTCGGGGGCTTCAGCGGACGGCAAGGCAAGCTCGGTGTCTGCCTCCAGGCCCGCCGGCGTCATGGCGGAAGCATCGGCATCGGAGTCACCGGAAACCTCCATCGGCAGGCCCGGCTGGTTGCCCGAGGCCTGGTCGAGCGCATCGACAAGCGCCGCCTGCTGCGCCGGCGTCTCGATCAGCGGCAGCTGGTCGAGGGATCCCAGGCCGAGATCGTCGAGAAACTGGCGCGTGGTGGCATAGAGCGCGGGCCGGCCGACGGTTTCGCGGTGGCCGATCACCTCGACCCAGCCGCGGTCTTCGAGCTGCTTCAGGATGAGGGAGTTGATGGTGACGCCGCGAATGTCTTCCATGTCGCCGCGCGTGACCGGCTGGCGGTAGGCAATGATGGCCAGCGTTTCGAGGGCGGCACGCGTATAGCGCGGCGGCTTCTCGGGATGCAGGCGATCGAGGTGGTCGCGCATCTCGGGCCGGCTCTGAAAGCGCCAGCCGCTGGCGACGTTCACCAGCTCCAGGCCGCGTTGCGCCCAGTCTTCCTGCAGTTCAAGCAACAGCACCTTGATGGTGTCCGCACCCAGCTCGTCTTCGAACAGCACGCGCATGTCGCGCACTGGCAGCGGCTGGCTCGAACAGATCAAGGCGGTTTCGAGAATGCGCTTGGCATCCGCCGTATTCATGGTTCGCGTTATCCGGGAAAAGGCGTCTCAGGGACGCTTGTTCAGAAGGATGGAAGAAGGCGCTGCCGGCACGCGGCGAGTGCAACGCAAGGCCGGCATCGGGGTGGCCGGCGCGGCCCTCGGGCCGTCAGGCGCGATTGTAATCCAGCCCCCAGGCCTGCAACGCATGAACGAGATCGGCGGGCGGAAGAGAGCGGAACTCCATCGGCGCCTGCGTGACGGGATGCACGAACGCAAGCCTGAAGGCATGCAGCGCCTGCCGCTCCAGACCCGCGGCCGGCGCGCCTCCGTAGAGGGCGTCGCCAACCAGCGGATGCCCGATCGACGCCATGTGCACGCGAATCTGGTGGGTTCGGCCGGTTTCCAGGGTGCACCGCACGGCACAGCCCCCTGCATTGCTGTCCAGCCGCTCGATGAGCGTGCGCGCCGTCTTGCCCGCGTGGCGCTCCAGATCGACCACGGCCATGCGCAAACGGTTGCGCGGATCGCGGCCGATGGGCGCGTCCACCTGGCGGGCCGCGGCTCCTGTCCAGGGTTTGTGGCCGATTGCGAGGTATTGCCGCTTGACCTCGCGCGCCGCAATCAGCGCCACCATGGCATCCATGGCGGCCCGGGTCCGCGCCACGACCATCAGCCCGCTGGTGTCGCGGTCGAGCCGGTGCACGATGCCCGCGCGCGGCAGCAGCGAAGCCTTGGGATCGAGCGCCAGCAGGCCGTTCAGCAGCGTGCCGCTCCAATGCCCCGGGGCCGGGTGCACCACCAGGCCGGCCGGCTTGTCGACGATGCGCAGGTGCTCGTCCTCGTGCACCGTGACGATGTCCATGGCTTCCGGCCGGAAGGCCTGGCTCTGGGGCGTCGGGCGCAACTCGATGCGCCCGGCCTGGCCGGCACGCACGGTGGCGGAAGCCTTCTGCACCGTGCGCCCTTGCAGTTCCACGGCGGCGGCTTCGATCAGCTGTTGCAGATAGTTGCGAGAAAATTCCGGCACCAGCGCGGCCAGCGCACGGTCCAGCCGCAGGCCGTGCTCGGCCTCGCCTATGACGAAGGGCCGCAGTTCGCTGGGCTCGACCGGGTCCGCGCCCTCATCGACCTCGGCCGTGTCAGGGGCAATGTCCAGGGGGTCGGTCGATATAATTGAGGGCAACTGTTTCACGAAAGCCGTATGTGATGTTTCGCGCCAAATTATCGGTCCCCGCCTGGATCGCGCTCAGCGCGGTAGCGCTGCTTGCAGCCGGCTGCTCCTCCACCAGCGTCGACAAGACCGCGAACTGGAGCCCCAACCGCATCTACGCGGAAGCCAAGGACGAAGCCGGTTCCGGCGCCTACGACAAGGCCGTGCCGCTGTACGAGAAGCTCGAAGGCCGCGCCGCAGGCACGCCGCTCGCGCAGCAAGCCCAGCTCGAAAAGGCCTACGCCCAGTACAAGTCGGGCGAAAAGGCCAATGCCATTGCCACCATCGATCGCTTCCTGAAGCTGCATCCGGCCAGTCCGGCGCTCGACTACGCGCTCTACCTCAAGGGCGTGATCAACTTCAACGACGACCTGGGCATGTTCGCCTTCCTGACGCGCCAGGACCTCTCCGAACGCGACCAGAAGGCCGCCAAGGAATCGTTCGAATCGTTCAAGGAGCTGGTGACGCGCTTCCCCGAGTCGCGCTACACGCCCGACGCGCGCCAGCGCATGAACTACATCGTGAACTCGCTCGCCCAGTACGAAGTGCACGTGGCGCGCTACTACTACTCGCGCGGCGCCTACCTCGCCGCCATCAATCGGGCGCAGCTTGCGCTGTCCGACTACCGCGAAGTGCCCGCACTCGAAGAGGCCCTGTACATCATCGTCCGCTCCTACGATGCGCTCGGCATGAAGGACCTGCGGGACGACGCCCAGCGCGTGCTGACCACCAACTACCCGCAGAGCGAGTACCTGGCGCGCGGCTTCAAGGGCAAAGACGATCCGTGGTGGAAGGTCTGGTAATCCGGTCAAAAGAACAAAGCCCTTCGGGGCTTTTTCTTCGTCTCGATCGGGTCAGGCCCGCTTGCGACGACCCCGCGGCCGGCCTTCTTCAGGCCGACAGCGAATTCTTCAGTTCGGCGATGGCCGCCTCGAAATCCGCATCGCTCTCCAGCCGCCGCATCGGCGGCAGCGCGGCCAGCAGCCGCCGGCCGTAGCCCATGGCAACCAGGCGGGTGTCGCAAATCGCGAGCACCCCGCAATCCGTTTCTCGGCGAATCAGCCGCCCTGCCCCCTGCTTCAGCGCCACGGCCGCCTCGGGCAGCGAATAGTCGCTGAACGAACTGCGCCCCTGGGCTTCGAGGCGCTGCGAGCGCGCCTCCACCAAAGGGTCGTTGGGCGGAGGGAACGGCAGCTTGTCGATCACCACCAGCTGCAGCGCATCGCCCGGCGCATCGAAGCCTTCCCAGAACGATGCGGATGCGACCAGCACGCAGCCGGCACGCCCCGCGTCCGCGCCTTCGCGGAAGCGGTCCATGAGCACGCGCTTGGGCAGTTCGCCCTGAACCAGCACCTCGGGGCGCACGTCCGCTTCGAGCCGCTCGAACTGCTGCTTCATCTCGTCGCCGATCGCGCGCAGGGCACGCAGCGTGGTCGTCAGCACCAGCGTGCGGCCACCCAGCTCGGCAGCGCCGCGCGCGGCCAGTTGCGCCACGCGCACGCTGTGCGCGGCATCGTTGGGTTTGGGAAACGCGCGCGGCACGTAGAGCCCGGCCTGCGCCGCATAGTCGAAGGGGCTCTGCACCCGCAACACCTCGGCATCGCCCAGGCCGCAAGGCTCGGTGAACCAGCGCAGCGTGGGTTCGTCGCCCAGCGTGGCGGATGTGAAGACCCAGGCGCGGCCACTGTCTTCCAGCGCCGCACGGCTGTCTTCCTCTTCGCCGTAAGCATTTCGATTGTCGTCCCGATCGATCTTGAGCACGCGCGTGCGCATGGCCTCGGCGATGTCCAGCGGCGATTCGACCAGGCGCAGCTGCGTACCCACGTCGACCCAGCGCACGGACTCCACCTCGCAGGGCAGCGCGAAACGCGCCGCACGCTTGGCGAGTTGCTCAGCCCGCTCGTGCAGGCGCACGAAATCCGGCGAGATCTCGCTGACCGTGTCGAGCCCTTCCGCCGCCATCTCGAACGCATGCTGCAGGGCGTCGAGCGCCCCCTGCCAGATGTGCGGGTCGACGCCCTCGGGCGCGGGCCCCACCCAGCGCAGCTTGGTCCCGGGCCACTGCTTGCCGACTGCAAGGCGCAACTCGCGCGCGGCGCGCTCGACGCCCGCCACCAGCTGCTGCCAGTCGACCAGCCCGCGCGCATGCTGCAAGCCGGCGCCGAGCAGATCTCGCGCGAAATCGAGCGCCTGCCCGCTGCCGAGCTGCGCCCCCAAAAACTGCACGCCGGTTTCGTTCAGTTGATGGGCCTCGTCGAACACGACCACGCTCACCGTGGGCAGCAGCTCCGCCATGCCGGTCTCGCGCACCGCGAGATCCGCGAAGAACAAGTGGTGGTTGATGACCACCACGTCGGCCGCGAGCGCCTCGCGCCGCGCCAGGTTGACGTGGCAGGGCTTGAACTGCGGGCATTGCGCGCCCAGGCAGTTCTCGCGCGTGGAAGTGATGAGGGGAATGAGCGGCGAGCGTTCGTCCAGCCCCGGCAGCTCGGCCAGGTCGCCGGTCCGGGTGGCCTTGGACCATTGCTCGATCTTGGCGAGCGTTCGCAGGCTGCCCCGCTCGGGCAGCGAGGCATCGTGGCGCGCCAGATCGAGCCGGTGCAGGCACAGATAGCTCGCACGGCCCTTGAGCAGCGCCGTTCGCACCGGCAGTTCGAGCGCCTCGACCAGGCGCGGCAGGTCGCGGCCGAACAATTGGTCCTGCAGGGTCTTGGTGGCCGTGGACAACAGCACGCGCTCGCCGCTCAGCAAGGCTGGCACGAGGTACGAAAAGGTCTTGCCGACGCCGGTGCCGGCCTCGACCACCAGCACGCCGCCCTCCTCGATGGTGCGCGCAACGGCCAGCGCCATCTCGGTTTGTCCCGCGCGTTCGCGGAACTGCTCGGCCGCGCGGGACAGGACGCCCCCCTGCGCGAAGGCGTCGCGCACCTTGTCCTCGAGTGTTTCGGTCACGCGGGTTCTCTTGGATCGAGCACGTTTTCGAGCCGTGCGATCTGGTCGCGCAGCGCGAGGCGGCGTTTTTTCAAGCGCCGCAGCAGCAGTTCGTCTTGCGGCGAAGCCTCGGCCAGGCGGTCGATGGTGGCGTCGAGGTCGGCATGCTCGATGCGCAGCTCGATCAATTGGCGGGAAAGGGAATGGAGATTGGAGTCCAACGGTGGCGATGCGACGTATTCCGCCGCAGCTCGTGTTCGCTCGATAATACGTCCTGGTTCGACCTCCCGAGAAGATAGAAAGCGCGCCGCTGGCGCATTTGCGCTCATGACCCAAGGCTTTCGACTTGCCGCCGCCACCGGACTCCACAAGGGAGATCGCCCCTATCAGCAGGACCAGGTCCTGATGATGAGCCATCCGCGCGTGCCCGGCTGCATGCTCTGCGTCATTGCCGACGGCATGGGCGGCCGCAGCGGCGGGCGCAAGGCCTCCGACCAGGTGCTGATGACGGCGCGCCAGCTGTTCTCCCGCTACAGCCCCGATCGCGACAGTTCCACCGCGGTGCTGCAGCAGCTGCTGGAAGATGCGCACACGGTCATCAAGCTCACGGCCCTGTCGAGCGAGCAGGAACCGCACAGCACGCTGGCGGCCTTCCTGATGAACCCCAAGGGCGACTGCGCCTGGATTCATGCCGGCGACTCCCGGATCTATCACTTCCGCGACGGCCAGCTCGTCACGCGCACGCGCGACCACTCGTATGTGCAGGTGCTCATCGACCGCGGCGAAATCACCGAGGCCGAGGCCAATGTCCACCCCAAGGGCAACATCCTGCTCGGCTGCCTCGGCATGACCACGATGCCGCCCCCCGTCGAGCCCCACTACATTCCGATGATGCAGCCCGGCGACCTGCTGATGGCCTGCAGCGACGGACTCTGGCACTACTTCACCCCCGAGGAGCTGGCGAGCGTCCTGTACGCAGAGCCGCCGCGCGACGCGGTGGAAATCCTGGTGGGAGAAGCGCGCCGCCGCGCCCGCGGCACGGGCGACAACATTTCCATTGCGGTAGTGAAGTTCGAGCCGCTGCCGGCAGAAGCCTGAACGGCGCGCCGGCGCCCCTGGCCAAGGGGCTCGGCGAGCTTCAGCGCGCGGGTGCCGATGCCGGCGGTGCCGGAGGCAAGGGTGCTCCGCGCGGCTTGGTGCGCTCGGCGTTCTGGCGCTCGCGGCTGGCTCGGTGCTCGGCCGCCTTTTGCTGCTTGCTCTCGAAGCGTTCGACGGCCGCAGGCGCTTCGGTGCGCTTCTGCGCGGCCTTGGCCTGGTTGTCGGCGTGCGCTTTCTGCTTTTCCTCCAGCTGGCGCCGGCGTTCGTCCGCCTCGGCCGCGGTGGCCGCGCGGCTCGCCGCATGGTCGGCTGCGCGCTGCTCGCGATCTTTCTGGGCCTGGCGGGACTCGTCCTGCTTCTCGGGCGTATCCTGCGGGCGCCGCGTGGCGGCCTTCTGATCGAGCTTCTCGAGCTCGGCCGCGCCGCGCCGCTGGCGCTCGATGTCGTTGATGGCGGTTTCCTGCCGCTTGATGTGATCGGTCTCGGCGCGACGGCGCCGGCGGCTGTCGCGCAGGCAATCTTCGACCGCGAACTTCTGGTAGCAGGCGGCGCGCTCCTTTTCGAAACGTGCGTCGATGGCTGCGCGTTCGGCCGCCAGCCTGCTGCGTTCGGCCTCGAAGTTGGCATTGCCCGCGGCTGCGGTGGACTGCGCCCACGACGGCAGGCTGCCCAATGTCACCAGTACGGCGAGAACGATATTTTTCATGTCAGTCGAGTGTCGACGATCCGGCGTTCGAGCGAAAGAAACTCGCTCGATTGCATTTCCGTGAGCCTGGAAACCGTGCGCGGGAACTCGTGCGCAAGCGGCCCCTCGGTGTACAACGCCTCCGGCGGCACCTCGGCCGACATGATGAGCTTCACGCGCCGGTCGTACAAGACGTCGACCAGCCAGGTGAAACGGCGTGCTTCGGAGGCCATGCGCACCGGCATGTGCGGCACGTCGGACAACAGCACGGTGTGGAACTGGCTGGCGATTTCCAGATAGTCGTTCTGCGAGCGCGGCCCGCCGCAGAGCGTCTTGAAGTCGAACCAGACCACGCCGCCGGCCTTGCGCCGGGCGCGGATTTCGCGCGCCTCGATGTGCAGGATCGGGCTCTCGTCGGCCGTCTCGGCCAGCTTTTCGAAAGCCTTGCGCATTTCCCTTTCAGCCCCTGCATCGTTCGGCGTGAGATACATGCGCAACTGCTCGAGCGTGCGGCGCCGGTAGTCGGTGCCGTTGTCCACGCTGAGCACTTCGAGCTTCTCGTTGAGGAGCGCGATCGCAGGCAGGATGCGGTCTCGGTGCAGCCCGCCGGGATACAGGTCGTCGGGCTTGAAATTGGACGTGGTGACAAAGCCCACGCCGTTCTCGAACAGCGCCACCAGCAAGCGATGAAGGATCATCGCGTCGGTGATGTCCGCCACGTGGAACTCGTCGAAGCAGATCAGCTTGTAGCGCTTGGAGATCCGCAGGCCCAGTTCGTCGAGCGGATTGACCGTGCCCTGCAGTTCGCGCAGTTCGCGGTGCACCTCGCGCATGAACTCGTGAAAGTGCAGGCGCGTCTTGCGCCTGAGCGGCACCGCGTTGAAGAACAGGTCCATCAGGAAGCTCTTGCCCCGCCCGACGCCACCGTGCATGTAGACGCCGCGCGGCAGCTCGGGCCGGTTGATGAACTTCTTCAGCGCGTTGGAGCGCTGGGCCTTGTAGGCGCCCCACTCCCGCGCGCAGCGATCCAGCGCCTCGACGGCACGCAGCTGCGCGGGATCGCTCTGGAACCCGCGCACAGCGAGTTCCGCCTCATAGGCCTCTTTAACGCTGGTCAAAGGATCAGAAGTTCAGCGTACGCTTGTCCACGGCAAGTGCCGCTTCCTTGGTGGCTTCCGACAGCGACGGGTGCGCATGGCAGATGCGCGCGATGTCTTCGGCACTGGCCTTGAACTCCATCGCCACCACGGCTTCGGAGATCAGCTCGCTGGCCTGCGGGCCCACGATGTGCACGCCGAGGATTTCGTCCGTTGCCGCATCGGCCAGGAACTTGACCATGCCGGTCGTATCGCCCAGCGCGCGTGCGCGGCCGTTCGCAAGGAACGGGAAGGTGCCGGCCTTGTAGGCGCGGCCCGCGGCCTTGAGCTGCTGCTCGGTCTGGCCGACCCATGCGATCTCGGGGCTGGTGTAGATCACCCACGGCACGGTGTTGAAGTTGACGTGGCCGTGCTGGCCCGCAATGCGCTCCGCCACCGCAACGCCCTCTTCCTCGGCCTTGTGCGCGAGCATCGGGCCGCGAACCACGTCGCCGATGGCCCAGACGTTGGGCAGGCTGGTCTTGCAGTCGTCGTCCACGGCAATGGCACCGCGCTCGTCGAGCTTGAGGCCCACGGCTTCGGCGTTCAGGCCGATGGTGTTGGGCACGCGGCCGATCGAGACGATCAGCTTGTCGACCTCGAGGGTCTGCGCTTCGCCCTTGGCATTGGTCCAGGCGACGCTCACGCCCTTCTTGGACGACTTGATCTCGCCGACCTTGACGCCGAGTTCGATCTTGAGCTTCTGCTTGTCGAAAGCCTTCTTGGCTTCCTTGGCGATCTGCTCGTCGACCGCGCCGAGGAAGGTCGGCAGCGCTTCGAGCACCGTGACTTCCGCGCCGAGGCGGCGCCACACCGAGCCCATTTCGAGGCCGATGACGCCCGAGCCGATCAGGCCCAGCTTCTTCGGCACCGCGCCGATGCGCAGTGCGCCGTCGTTCGAGAGGATGTTCTCCTCGTCGAACGGCGTGCCGGGCAACGCGCGGGCATTGGAGCCCGTGGCCAGGATGACGTGCTTGCCGCTGATCGACTCTTCGGTGGCGCCCGCCACCTTGATCTCGTAGCCGGTTGCGTCGGTCTTCACGAACGAACCGCGGCCATGGAAGAAGGCGATCTTGTTCTTCTTGAACAGGTACAGGATGCCGTCGTTGTTCTGCTTCACGACCTGGTCCTTGCGGGCCAGCATCTTGTCGATGTCAAGCCCCAGGCCCTCGACCTTGATGCCGTGGTCGGCGAAGTGATGGCCGGCCTGCTCGAAATGCTCCGACGATTGCAGCAGCGCCTTCGACGGAATGCAGCCGACGTTGGTGCAGGTACCGCCCGGTGCCGGGCCGCCCTTGCCGTTCTTCCACTCGTCGATACAGGCGACGTTGAAGCCGAGTTGCGCGGCGCGGATGGCGGCGATGTAGCCGCCGGGGCCGCCGCCGATGACGATGACGTCGAATTGTTTGGACATGGTTTCCTTCGTAGTCTCGTGTGCCGTCTCCGCTCAAGGGCGAGCAAAGCAACGCCCGCTCGGGAGCACCCGCGGAACCGGCTTTGCCGGGCCGCCGGGTGCGCCCCCTCGAGGGGGAAGGCGGCTACACGAAGTGAGCAAGCAACGGGGGTGGGTCAGATATCGAACAACAGACGCGACGGGTCTTCCAGCGCTTCCTTCATGGCGACCAGGCCCAGCACGGCTTCGCGGCCGTCGATGATGCGGTGGTCGTAGCTCATGGCGAGGTAGTTCATCGGGCGGATGACGATCTGGCCGTTCTCCACCACGGCGCGGTCCTTGGTGGCGTGCACGCCGAGGATGGCCGATTGGGGCGGGTTGATGATCGGCGTCGAGAGCATCGAGCCGAAGGTGCCGCCGTTCGAGATGGAGAACGTGCCGCCGGTCATCTCTTCGATGCCGAGCTTGCCGTCCTGGGCCTTCTTGCCGTATTCGGCGATCTTCTTCTCGATGTCGGCAAAGCTCATCTGGTCGGCGTTGCGCAGGATGGGCACCACCAGGCCGCGCGGCGAACCGACGGCAATGCCGATGTCGAAATAGCCGTGGTAGAGGATGTCGTTGCCGTCGACCGAGGCGTTGATCACCGGGTACTTCTTGAGCGCGTGCACCGCGGCCTTCACGAAGAAGCTCATGAAGCCGAGCTTCACGCCGTGTTCCTTGGTGAAGCTGTCCTGGAAGCGCTTGCGCAGTTCCATCACGGGTGCCATGTTGACCTCGTTGAAGGTCGTCAGAATGGCGTTGGTCGACTGCGATTGCAGCAGGCGCTCGGCGATGCGGGCGCGCAGGCGGCTCATCGGTACGCGCTGCTCCGGACGCTCGCCCAGGTCGGGCGCGCTGGTGGGCGCGGCGACTTGCGGCAGTGCGGGCTTGGCAGCGGGTGCCGCAATGGTGGCCGCGGGCTTGGCGCCCGAAGCCACTGCGCCGAGCACGTCGCCCTTGGTCACGCGGCCGTCCTTGCCGGTGCCGGCCACGTCGCTGGTCTTGAGGTTGTTGTCGGCCAGCAGCTTGGCGGCTGCGGGCATGGCAACGTCCGACTTCGAACCGCCGGTGGCGGCGGCAGCGGCGGCCGGCGCGGCTGCGGCCGGTGCCGGTGCGGCGGCGGGTGCTGCCGCAGGGGCTGCGGCGCCGGCCTTGCCTTCGGTGTCGATCTTCGCGATCAGCTGATCGGCCACCACGGTGGCGCCATCGGGCTGAACGATTTCGGCCAGCACGCCAGCCGAGGGCGCGGGCACTTCCAGCACGACCTTGTCGGTCTCGATCTCGATCAGGATTT
>Ga0075365_10001543_pt1 | contig 10540 bp, 11 predicted proteins | sample EndMetdeltDD1765_FD_71387 | JGI IMG/M metagenome (GOLD analysis project Ga0075365, IMG submission 71387) | Populus endosphere microbial communities from Tennessee, USA - Endosphere MetaG P. deltoides DD176-5 | ecosystem: Host-associated > Plants > Roots > Endosphere | place: USA: Tennessee... | reverse complement strand
CTCGGCTACATCGTCGACATCGTCGGCGCGACGCGGCACTCGCCGTCGCTCCAACTCGGTGTGTCGCCACGCGGCGCGACGGCGCTGCTTGCCACGGCACGGTCGTGGGCGTGGCTTTCCGGCCGCAACTACGTCACGCCCGATGACGTGAAGGCGATGGCCCGCCCGACCCTGCGCCACCGGGTGTCGCTTCGGCCAGAGGCCGAACTCGAGGGCGCCAACCCCGACGGCGTGCTCGACGGCATCCTTGCGGCCGTCCCGGTGCCGCGCTAGTGATTTTGACCGGCCGCGTCGGCCTGATCGCGCTGATCTGCGTGCTGCCGATCGCGGTTTCACCATGGCCCGCGCTGACTTTCGTCGTCCTGCTGGCGGCGTTGGTCGCGGGTGTCGTCGCAGATATCGCGCTCGCCGCAAGCCCACGCAAGCTGAAGTGCGACCGGCTCGGCGAGACCGCAGCCCGACTCGGCCAGCCCGTCGATGCGGAGTTGGTGGTCGAGAACGCCGGTGGTAGGCGCTTCCGCGGACAGATCCGGGATGCCTGGGCGCCAAGCGCCCGCCCCGAGCCGCGGACACACCCCGTCAATATCGCTGCGGGCCAACAAGTTCGACTCACCACCCAGTTGCGCCCGGTACGCCGCGGGGATCAACGTTCCGCGCTCGTCACCGCCCGCTCGATCGGACCGCTGGGCCTGGCCGGCCGCCAGGGCTCGCACCGGGTGCCGTGGCAGATCCGGATCCTGCCGCCGTTCCTATCGCGGAAACATCTGCCCGCGCGGCTGGCGAAGCTACGCGAACTCGAAGGCATGACGCCGGTGCTGATCCGCGGCCAGGGCACCGAATTCGACTCGTTGCGCGAGTACGTCATCGGCGACGACGTCCGATCCATCGATTGGCGCGCCACCGCAAGGCGCGGCGACGTGGTGGTGCGGACGTGGCGACCGGAGCGCGACCGTCGGGTGGTCATCGTGTTGGACACCGGCCGCACGTCGGCGGGCCGCGTCGGTGTCGACCCCACCGCCAGCGATCCCGGCGGCTGGCCGCGGCTGGACTGGTCGATGGACGCGGCGTTGCTCTTGGCCGCGTTGGCGGCGCGCGCGGGCGATCATGTCGACTTCATCGCCCACGACCGGGTCACCCGCAGCGGCGTCCACAATGCGTCGCGCACCGAGCTTCTCGCGCAACTGGTGGAGGCGATGGCGCCGCTGGAGCCTGCGCTGGTGGAATCGGACGCGCGGGCGATGGTGGCCGCAGTGCGACGGCGGATCCGGCAACGGGCACTCGTGGTGCTGTTGACGGATCTCAACGCATCGGCGCTCGACGAGGGCTTGATGGCGGTGCTGCCGCAGCTGTCCGCCAAGCATCAAGTGCTGCTCGCCGCTGTCGCCGATCCGCGCGTCGAGCGGCTTGCCGCGGGCCGCTCCGACGCGGCCCAGGTGTATGACGCCGCCGCGGCAGAACGGGCGCGCAACGACCGGCGCGCGATCGCGTCGCGGCTGCGACGCTCGGGCGTCGACGTGGTGGACGCCCCGCCCGAGGAGTTGGCACCCGAACTCGCCGATCACTATCTGGCGATGAAGGCCAGCGGGCGGCTCTAGCCCGTCGGAACCACGTCGGGGGCGTCGTCGATGTCGCCGCTCTCGCCCGCCCTCGCGGCCTTGCGTCCGAAGTGGAAAATGTAAGCGAGGAAAGCGATCTCGACGGCCACACCGATGCCGATGCGGACCGCGGTCGGCAGCGCCGAAGGCGTAACGAAAGCCTCGATCAGAGCCGACACCAGCAGCACGCCGAACAACCCGATGGCCACCGCGACGACGGCCCTGCCGCGTTCGGCGAGCACCTGAGTGCGCGGCCGGTTTCCCGGCGAGACCACAGACCAACCCAGCCGCATTCCGACCGCGCCTGCCAGAAACACCGCCGTCAGTTCGAGCAGGCCGTGCGGGGTGAGCAGGGCGAGGAAGACGTCACCCTTACCCGCATCGAACATGAATGCCGCGTTCGCGCCGAGGTTGAATGCGTTCTGGAACAGCATCCACGGGATCGGGATGCCGAGCAGGATCGCAGCGGCGATGCATTGCGCCGAGACCCACCAATTGTTCAGCCACACCTGCGAAAAGAACGACCCTGCGGGGTGCTCGCTGTAGTACGACGCGAAATCGTGGTTGACCAATTGTTCTATCTCGCTTGGGGTTTTGAGACTGGACTGCACCTCGTGGTTGCCGGACATCCACAGCGCCACCAACACGGTGACGAAGAAGAACGCGATAGCCGTGCCGAGCCACCAACGCCAGGCCTGGTACACGACGACGGGAAAGGACACCGTAAAGAACCGGATGAATTCGCTCCACAGCGGTGCGTGTGCGCCGGTCACCGCCGAACGCGCCCGCGCCACCAGACCGGACAATCGGCCAATGAGTAGCGCATCGGTTGATGCGCTGCGCACCATAGACAGGTGCGTCGACACCCGCTGATAGAGGTCGACCAGCTCGTCGACCTCCGCACCGGTCAATCGCCGACGCCGCTTGACCAGCGCCTCCAGCCGGTCCCACGTCGGGCGATGCGCCAGCACGAACGCGTCGACATCCACGTGGCAAATCCTAGTAGCGTGGATCGTTATGGTCGGCCAGCAAGAACAAGTGGTGACCGGCGACGCCGTGGTCCTGGATGTTCAGATCGCCCAGCTACCGGTGCGAGCGCTGTCGGCGATGATCGACATCACCGTGGTGTTCATCGCCTACATCCTCGGCGTGCTGTTGTGGGCGGCCACGCTGACGCAACTGGACGATGCGCTGTCGGCCGCGATACTGATCATCTTCACGGTGCTGGCGCTCGTGGGCTATCCAGTCCTGTTCGAGACTGCCACCAGGGGCAGATCGCTGGGCAAGATGGCCCTCGGGCTACGGGTGGTGTCGGAGGACGGCGGTCCAGAACGCTTTCGCCAAGCGCTCTTTCGCGCGCTGGCCGCGCTGTTCGAGATCTGGACATTTCTCGGCGGCCCAGCCGTGATCTGTAGCCTGCTGTCCGCCAAGGGAAAACGCATCGGCGATTTCTTCGCCGGCACCGTGGTGATCACCGAGCGCGCGCCCCGGCTGAGCCCGCCACCGCCGATGCCGCCACAGCTGGCGTGGTGGGCGTCGTCGCTACAGTTGTCGGGTCTCGGTCCTGAGCAGGCCGAGCTTGCCCGCCAGTTCCTTTCCCGTGCACCGCAATTGGATCCGACAGTGCGCGATCAGATGGCTTATCGGATCACCACCGATGTGGTGGCCCAGATTTCCCCGCCGCCCCCGCCGGGCACGCCACCGCAGCTGGTGCTGGCCGCGGTCCTGGCCGAACGGCACCGCCGCGAGCTGGAGCGGCTGCGGGTCCAGCGACAAGCGGCCGCCGCCCCTCCGCAGTGGCAGCAGTGGCCCGCCCAGCCGACCTATCCACCGCAGCCGACCTATCCGCCGCAGCCGCCGCCGATGTCGCCGCCGCCCATGGATTCCGGCGGCTTCACACCGCCGAGCTGACACGGGCTCACCGGTAACGCAGCCCGACCAGCAGCAGTGCGGCGCCGATGAACGCAGTCGCGGTGCGGACGTGGTTCCACGCGGTCCAGGTCGAGAAGTAGGCCTGCCATTCCCGCGCGGCATCGGCCACTGACAGGCCATCGGGGTTGACCGTGTCGAGGTGGTTGTTGAGCGGCACGTTGAAAACCATCGTGATGACGGCGCCGAGGATTGCAAAGATCGCGCCGATCAGCACCCACCAACTGCCGGGCTGATTCAGCCGGGCCACCGCGATGACGCCGACCACAAGCGCCAGGATCGCCGCACTGAAATATCCGAGTAGAAACGCGGGATTCGTGTTCGCCTCGGCGTTCATGCCGCGCATGGCGGTGATGGCGTCGACGGGGCCGGTGCGGTCAAGCCCGCGCATCACGAATGTGGAGAAGACGTACATCATTCCGCCGGCGGCGGCACTGGCGAGCGCGGTGAGGGAGGTCAGGATGACGAACGGGCTTGTATTCATGACCAGAAGTCAACCGGGAGCGGCGGGCACACTCCATCGTCGACCGTCCCGACTCCATACGCGTGCGTCTACGCCGGGCCGGTACCGCGGTAGAGCTTGACCGATACCGCGCTCAGCCAGGCCCAGACCAGCACCACGGCCGCGGTGAACACCAGAATCGTTGCCGCTCCGCCGGTTCCGGACGCCAGTGCCATGAAACTGCCCGCAAAAACCACGCCGGTGATTCGGGAGAACCATGCCCATGACTGCTGTCCGGCGCGAGCGAACCATGCGCCGAGCACAAAGCATGCGGCCACCAGGCAGGCGAACCCGACGCTCGCCACCATCAGATGGGCAAGGCCGTGCCAACTGACCTCTCCCATGCCGCGTGGAGTGCCAGGCGGGAAACCGTCCGACGGGTCGGCCCGAAAGATGCCTGCGGCGACAAGTGCGGCGCCGTATGCCCCGAGCAGCCCGGACGCCCAGGCCGACAAGTGGCCCGGCCCGAGGGCACGTCGCACGCCGACGGCCGCCGCGAACGTCATCGCGCCCGTAACCAGAAACGTCGCGATCTGAATCCAGCCAAGGTCCCCGTTTGCGAGCTGACTGGCCGCGTGCCGCGTCGGGTCGAACCCATCGCGTGTCGCCATCTGGCCGGCGACCGCCAGCACGTAGATGGGGCCCGCAATGACGCCATAGCCGAGCAACGATTTCGTGATCCGCACCGGCAGCGGTGGGCAATCGGTCGTGGTCATGGTGCGCCTTTCGCTGAAATCAAACTAGACTGTCCAGTACTCTAGATCTAGCTGAACTAGACTGTCCAGTACTGAAGAGGGAGGACGGATGACCGATCAGGTGCTGGGCCGTTCCGCGAGGAAGCGACTGACCATCCTGTCGGCGGGACGCGACCTGTTTCTGAGCAACGGCTACCAGGGCACCAGCGTCGACCAGATTGCGGCGTCGGCAGAGGTCTCAAAGCAGACCGTCTACAAGCACTTCGGAGACAAGCACGAACTGCTGCTGAGCATCGTGAACGAAGCCCTGGACGGCACGGTGACGCCGTTCCTCGACAGGATCGGGGCGCTCGCCGACACCGCCGACCTCGAAGCCGAGATGACCGTGCTGGCCGCTGACTACCTACGAGCTGTCCTGCAGGAGCCGGTGGTTCAGCTGCGACGGCTGGTCGTCGGCGAGGCCAACCGGGTGCCCGAGTTGGCCCAGCTCTATTACACCCAGGCACCCGCCCGCACGCTCGCCGCCTTCGCCGACTGCTTCGCGGTGCTGCATAGGCGTGGTCTGTTGCACGTTTCTGAACCTGCCCTTGCCGCAGAGCATTTCGCCTTCCTGATCATCGGCCGGGCGATCGATCAGGCGTTGTTCTATGGCGGGCCGAAGGTGTTGGCAAGCATCGATGTCGACAACCACGCATACGCGGGAGTACGGGCTTTTCTCGCCGCGTATCAACCGCGCACGAGATAGGCTCCCGGCGTGGATGCCGTGGTGGGCCTGCTCGACGGTGTGCGGGCGCGGGGCGCATTCGTGTTGCGGATGATGATGGATCCACCGTGGTCGATGAGTATCAAAGACGATGCGCCGCTGACGCTTATCTGCCAGACCCATGGCCGCGCGGCCATCGTCGGCGAGAGCAGCGGGACCGTCTGGCTTGGCCCGGGCGACGTCGCACTTACCCGCGGCACCGAGCACTACGTCTTCGCCGACGACCCGACTACGAGGCCGATGGTGGTCATCCATCCAGGCAACCGCTGCACGACGCTGAGCGGCGAGAGCCTGAAGTTCGAGATGTCGCTCGGGGTGCGGACATGGGGCAACAGTCCGTCGGGAGCGACCCGCTCGGTGATCTGTGCCTACGAGGGCCGCAGCGAGGTCAGCACGCGTCTTCTCGATGCGTTGCCCACGGTCGTCGTGTTGCGCGCCGACGAATGGGAAACACCGCTGGTCGATCTACTCGCCGCGGAGGCGGCGCACGAGGGCCCAGGGCAGGAGGCTTATCTCGACCGACTGCTCGACTTACTGCTGATCGCCGTGCTGCGCACCTGGTTCGACCGTGACGAGAACGCCCCGACCTGGTGGCACGCGGAACACGACCCGGTGGTCGGCCCGGCGCTGAAGCTGATCTACAACAATCCCGATCACCCCTGGACCGTGGCGAACCTTGCTGCGGCCGTGGGAAGTTCACGCGCAGTGTTCGCCAGCAGGTTCACCGAACAAGTCGGTGAACCCCCCATTGCGTTCCTGACGACTTGGCGGCTGGCGCTGGCCGCGGACCTGTTGCGGTCCAGTCAGTCCACGATCGCCGCAGTGGCCCGGCAGGTCGGCTACAGCACCCCGTTCGCGTTGAGCAGCGCATTCAAACGCGCCTACGGCATCAGTCCGAACACGTACCGCGCCAACGGCGCCCGTCCGGTGGAGGAACTCGAGGCGCTCTGACGCCGACGAGTCCGGCGCCTCCGTCGGGCCTGGTGCGGCAAACCACGGACTTTGCTAACCTCAGGACAGTTGGAACCGCAGCCCGGTCGGGGTGCAGTCGGCCGCTATAAGCCGCTGGCTCACCGAAGCATCCGCTTGTACCGACCCCTTTGGTGACATTGGCAGCGCGCGACGGCCATATGCCGGCCGCACACCTTTAAGCAAGCGAAAACCGTTGGCGGCGCACGCGGGGCGAGGGGTTCCGCGCTTGCCGCACGGACGCGCAGATATCAGGCTTGCATTGGGCGGAGACCCTGGCTAGGTCGGATGCCTTTCGCAATGGCGATGAGGGGGCTGGCCCTGGCGTTCAGCAGCGAAGCGCCGGCCTCTCATCGCCTACCCCTACTCGGCAGGAGTCCTCGCCTCGTCAGCGGTCTGACGTCGGGCCGCCAACGCCCCGGCGACCGACGTGGTCGCCACGGTTACCAGTGCGCCAAGCATCAAAGCCGACGGTTCCCCTGGAGCCAGCAGATGCTGCTCGGTGCCCAATGTCGCGGCGGCCACCGGAACCCCCAGTTGTGCCGCCGACAGCACCGCCAATGTTATCGGCTGACCAAACAATCGGCCAACGCCGTGGGCAAGCAGCGCACCCAGGCCGAGGCCGAGCCCGAGCAGGATCAACGCAGGGTGCTCTCCGAGTTCGCGGACTTGCAGCGACGCACCCAGCCAGACGAAGAACAGCGGGCCGAAGAATCCCTCCGTGATGCCGAACAGCTGCCGTGCCAGTCGGCGCGGTTCACCGATCGCCGAAACCGCAAGGCCCAGTGCGAAACCCGCCATCATGATCGACACGTGCGTGGCAACGGCCAACGCGCACAAAGTGAACAAGAGGATAAGGCTCAGCCGAAGTTCCAGTGCGAGCCCGCGCTTGTGCGAGTAGTGGTGCAGACGCTTGCGATAGCCACGCCGATTGGCCGCGCGCAGCGCGACGAACAACACCGCGGCACTGCCTGCAATCACAAGTGCGCCCAGAGCGGCCCGCGGCGCCTGACCGGGATTGATCACCAAGGGCAACAAGACGATCGAGGCCGCGTCCGCGATCGCAATCTGCGTCGTCACCGACAGCACCGGTGGCCCGTCCAGCCGCAGCGAGTCGATCACCGGCAACGCCAGCGCCGCCGAGGACGACGCCATCAGCACGGCGTACACCGCCGCGTGTCCGGTGCCGAACACCTCAGCCAGCACCACGCCGAGCACGGCGGCCACCGCGCCGACCGCAACCGCGCGGAGCAACGCCGCCGGAATCGATGACCGCAAGGTCTTGTCCCGCACCGGGACATGCGTGCCGACGACGAACATCACCAATGCGAAGCCGATGTTGGCCAGCAGCGTGAGTGTCGGATCGGTGTGGTCGACGATGCCGAACCCCGTCCGGCCGACCACCAGACCTGCGACCAATTCACCGATGATCACCGGTACCTGAAACCGCGGCAGTGACGCCAGCAGCGGGCCGGCCATACCGATGACGGCGAGCAGGGCCAGCGTGTCGAAGCCGAAACCGGACATCTACTGCCAGGACACCAAATGGCAAGGAATGTTGGTGTTTTCGTCGGTGAGATAACTCGCACAGACGCGGTGATAGCCGTCGGCGATCTGCAGCGGATAACCGCCGACGGCGCTACCGCGCACCAACAGAATCGGGGACAGCTTCTTGCCATCGCTGATCTTGCCCAAGTCCGACCGGACATGGGCGTTGGTCTCAGGCAGCAGCTTCAGTCCGGCCGCACGCAAGATGTCCTTGGCCTTCTGAAAGACGGGCTTGGCCACCTTCAATGCCGCCACCGTCTTGTCGACTGAGTCCTTCTCCGCGAGCATGCTGAGGTAGGCCGCCGCCGCGTCGTAGTCATGGGCCTCAGGGTCGTCCAGCCATTTCACCGCCATGGCCGGACACGTTACTCAGCCCGCTATCCACTTGCCATCGAAAGTTTCCGAACACGGTGCGGCAGCTAGATTCTGGCAACCGGCTGTGCATCAAGTCTGTGCGGGCTCATGATGACAGGTATCGCGCTCTCGATCGCGAAACGCAAAGGGGGAAACCAAATTGTCCATCGTGTTGATTCATCAGGGTCCGAGCCTTACGCGGGAGAAGTACGAAGAAATCGTGCGCATATTGACCAATGGCAAGAGCCGGTTGGAGTCTCCGTCCGATTGGCCCGTCGAAGGTCTACTTCTGCACGTGGCCGGAGAGAGCCCGCAGGGCTTTCGCGTGGTCGATGTCTGGCAGTCGGAGGACGCATGCAACCGGTTCGGCGAGGCCCTCGGGCCGATCTTGAAAGAGGTCGGCGTCGACGACCAGCCCGAGATCTATGAGGCGCAAACCTACGTTTCGGCCTAGCCGCTGATCCAATTGCCGTGGAAGCCGTATGGAACTCGGTGCGGCAGCTTGATTCTGGCAACTGGCGGCGCGGTGAAGTCCGACGCGTCGATGATCACCAGATCACTGCCGTCACGCGCGGGGTCGTAGACGTAGCCGAGGTACCAGCCGCTGCTTTCGTCGGCAGGCCCCGACGTCGACGGAACGAACACCGCCTCTCCCGGTCCGCCCGGCGACTCCGCGGTGCCGAATCGGTGCTCGACGGCGGCTCCGCTGGACAGGTCGTAACGCACCAAGCTGCTGTCGCCGACTGAGACCGCGTATCGGGCGGGCAGGGTGGCCAGCCGGTCGTCGATGCGGGGGAACTCCACCGCGCGATCGTCGAGCTGGCGTTCGGACACCGTGCCCGTCTGTAGGTCGATGGTCCAGCTCCACAGCACGCCATCGGTATCGAAGCCGCCACTGTCGCGCCAGAGTTCGGGATAGCGAACTGCCTGCAGCACAATCGAATTGCCGCTGTCATGTGCGTTAGCGACATGAAAGACGTAACACGGATCGATGTCGAACCAGCGGATCGGACCGAACGGGTCGTCGCGCCGCATCACGCCGAACCGCGCGCCATACTCGTCGCTCCACCGGTAGGGCATATCCCCCTCACCCTTGATCGCAATATCGAGGTTGAACACGATCGGCAAATCCATGAAGATGACGTGCTCAGCCGTCAGCGCGAAGTCGTGCATCATGGTGTGCGCCTTGGTATCAAGCGGCCGGTTGATCGTCAGTTCGCCGTTGGCGTCGGCCCGGTGATAGGTGACGTAAGGCTCGAAGATGCTGCCGTAGCCGAAGAAGTGCAGCTCTCCAGTCGTCGGACAAATCTTTGGATGCGCGGTCATCGAGTCGACCAGTTTGCCGCCGAAGTCGTAGGCGCCCAACGTTTCCAGGTCGTTGGAGATTTCGTACGGCAACGACGTTTCGACGAGCGCCAGCGTCTTGCCCGCATGGTTGACGATATGGGTGTTGGCGACGCTGGCCCGCAAGTTGCGACTGCCATCGGCGCTGTACAGCGGGAAGTCCTCTTCGAAGCTGTCGGTGCGCACCCAGCGGTTGCGATACCAGGCCGCCCGTCCGCCCTCGATGCGGACGCCGTGGATCATGCCGTCGCCGGTGAACCAATGCGCGGTCGCCTGCCGCGGATTGGGTCCATTGCGTAGGTACCACCCGTCGAGTTCGGCGGGGATGGCGCCCTCGACGGGTAGGTCGAACGCGGTCAACTCGTCGGTCACCGGCGCGTAGTTGTCGCGCTGGAAGAACTCGCCGGTGCCGAACAGGGTCGAGGTGGTTTCGGTCATGGGTCAAACATGACATGTCTATGATGACATGTCAATAGTGGAGTACGCTCTCCCCGTGAGTTTGCGAATTGCGGCGCTTGGCCTACTGGCCCAGGAGCCTGGCAGCGGATACGACCTGCTCAAACACTTCGAGAAGTCGATGGCAAACGTGTGGCCGGCGACGCAGAGCCAGCTGTATGGCGAGCTGAACAGGCTCGCCGACACTGGGCTGATCGAGGTGTCCGATATCGGCCCGCGTGGCCGCAAGGAGTACCGCATCACCGACGCCGGGCGCGCCGAACTGCGGCGTTGGGTAACGAACCCCGACGACGATCCCCCGTTCCGCAGCACAGGTCTTTTGCGGGTGTTCCTGCTGGGTGAATTGCCGCCAGAAGAGGCCCGCAAGTACGCGGTTTCGATGGCC
>Ga0075365_10001540_pt1 | contig 10544 bp, 8 predicted proteins | sample EndMetdeltDD1765_FD_71387 | JGI IMG/M metagenome (GOLD analysis project Ga0075365, IMG submission 71387) | Populus endosphere microbial communities from Tennessee, USA - Endosphere MetaG P. deltoides DD176-5 | ecosystem: Host-associated > Plants > Roots > Endosphere | place: USA: Tennessee... | reverse complement strand
GCGGATAATCATGACATCGGGCCACTGCTGGAATTTGCGCGCAGCTGAGCAGGCCGATCCCTTTGACTTCCAATTTGCGGCTCTGCGGTCGACCTGGCAGCCATCCAGCGCGCCCGTCACGGCCTTCCACGCGCCCCGGCGCGGATGCGGGCGAATGTCGGGCGAGGCCTGAGCGGTTGTGATGCTGTACGACGAGGAGATTTCGAGCCGTCGAGAAGACAAAGGCGAAGCGTTGGCCGCGCGACTTTAACAATCTGCTAGCAAAGCGGCACGGTGGCAAATGTCATAAGCACATCTGCTCTTGGGGCTCGCCGCAAGCCTCAATCGGCATTAACGCCTCGGCCGAGCAGGTGGGCAGCCGAACGCCAGGCATGATGGGCGATTTGGTCAAGCCGTCGGGCAGCCTCGATCCGCATAAGGGCATCCGCAGCAGTCAGTTCCCCCTGCGCAACGGAGGCGAGGGCCGCGGCGCGATGGTTGCGCTGCAGGGCCTCGAGCTCGCATGATGCTGCCCCTGCTTCATCGAGCGCTGCGGCGACCTCGGTCGAAACGCTCCAACCGATGGAGGCGGCTTTTGTGCTAAGAGCAGACTCCGAGGTGATGGAGCCACCTGTCGCCTGTGCCGCACGCATGGCCCGTGCGCATAGCTCCGCAGCCCGCAGGCCGCCGGTGGCCTGAGCCGGGTGTCCAGGCGAACTGTCGTCGGCTAAAATTTCCACGAGACGCGAGGCGTGGTCGAGTGCGTGCAGCGTGCTCGTCATACGCAGGCGCTCGGCATCTGTCTCAGGCCCTTCCCTTAACTCGGACAGGAAAGCCCGTACTTCCTGAAGTGCGGCCTCCGCCTCAGCGGCCTGGGCCGACGGGACGGCTCCACCAGAAAGCATTGCGGAAACGCAAGCCGCAGTCCTCCCGAGCACGCCGGCAATGACTCGCCGGGCGGTTTCTACCGCAATCACGGGACTGGCAAGCGCGCTTGGATCGAGAGCTCGCTGAAGCGCCGTCTGCCTGGAGGGCAGGAGCCGCTCCACGATACGGGTGAACCACTGTGTTGCCGGAAGGAGCACTGCGACACCCACCACGTTATAGGCCGTGTGGTAGGCGGCAAGGAGCGTCATCCCATCGAGCGATGTGGTGAAGGCCTTCATCACTGAGGCCGTGATCGGAAAGGCGACGATCGCGATAAGCGCTGCGATGAGCTTGAATAGCACATAGGCAAGAGCCAGGCGCTTGGCCGTTGTGCTGGCACCTATGGCTGCCAATGCGGAGCTCGTCGCCGTTCCGATGTTCTGACCGATGATCAGGGCTGCGCCCTGCTCGAGGCCCACCGCACCGGCGTAGAAAGCCGAAATGGTCACGGCGATCGAAGCTGTCGATGACTGCATGACTGCGGTCATCGCCAAGCCAACGACGATCAAGCTCATGAGACCGACCGACCCCTCCATCCAGCCGACACCCGGCGTGCCGAGGACGGCGGGCAGGTCGGACGGGTGCAGACTTTCGGCAAGACCTCCCATGCCCTGCTGTAGGGTGGTCAGCCCGTAGAGTACCAGCGCAAATCCTGCGAGCGCGCCGCCCGCCGCCGCGATTAGCCTACCCCCCAGCAACTTGGCCAGCGCGCCAAAGAAGATAATCGGTAGGGCGTAGGTTGAAAGCGAGACGCGCACACCAATCAGCGCCACGAGCCAGGCCGTTCCCGTCGTGCCGACATTTGCGCCGAACACGAGGCCAAGCCCCTGCGGAAACGTCAAGAGCCCGGCGCTGACGAGGCCGATCGTCGTCATGGTTACCGCGCTCGACGACTGTACGAGCAGTGTGACGATGGCGCCCCAGAAGGCCCCTGAGAGCGGCGTTGCCGCGGCCTTGCCGAGAACAGTACGCAGTGCAGATCCCGCCAGCGCCTTTAGACCGTCAGTCATGACGGTCATACCGAGCAGGAAAAGCCCGATACCCCCGAGAATAGCAACTGCCGTCGACATGCGCGCTCCGCCCCGTGTGCGCTTCGCCTCTGATCGCTCTTAAGTCATAGCATCGCAGATACGATTGTCCAAAACCGCCCTTTGCAGGTTGTGCGTCCCAAGACACGGGCACCGGCATGATGTCACGTTGGCGGTTGTTTGTTCAAAGTTAGCTGGGTCTTCAGGCGGCCCGCGTCGGTCACGGCATTCCAGTGCGCCATCGCGCCTAGACGATGGATGTGAACGGCGAGAGTTAAACGTTGCTGGTGCGGTGGGACGAGGAGGCGATGCCATGCCGAAGCGAGGGTGTACGGATGGGCACGCTTGGCAACTGCGGACGTGGCGAAGGCAAACTCTGGCCTGGCTTGCGCCCCGGCCAGCCCCGCGGACACCTCGAAGGACTGGTGTCCACATTCGCCGGCTATCACCTTTATTACCCAAACAGGAGGCAGCCCTCGGCGGCCTTTTCTGTTCTCGTCGAAGCCTTGCTATACCGAGGCCAGTGACGATCGATGATTGCATTGCATGGAAAGCCGTTCGGCAACAAAAAAACGAAAGGATGACCCGGTCGAAATGACATCCCCTACCTCAAACGTACGGATCAGACCTGCAACGGACGAGGACGATCCTGGGAGAATACGGCGGAGACCTGACCAAGACCTCCTTGAGGATTCCGGTCTTCGATCCTCGCTGAAGGCAATGGAGTCTTCAGCAATCTGCGTCCGATCGACGTGCGGTGTTGCGCTTTGATTGGACAAGTCCTTTGATGAGCCCCTCGAGACGAGGACCATGTCGGGGGTAAGCATGGATGGAACTCACTTGTTTGAACTGGTGATCGCAATGTTTCTTGCGATCATCGCGCTCCACTACGCGGCCCACAGACTGGGACTGCCGCCCTCAGTCGCATTGCTTGCTGGAGGGGCGACACTCGCGTTCTTGCCGGGTCTGCCTGCAATCACCGTCAATCCAGAGCTGGTGCTCGTCATCTTCCTCCCACCGCTTCTGCTCGACGGCGCTTGGTCCATCGCTGTGGAACGACTGCGCCGTCACATGGTCGGTATCGCGTCGCTCGCCGTGGGGGCGGTGTTCTTCACCTGCGCCGTCGTGGCCGTGGTGACCCATCTCCTTTTCCCGTCGCTTCCGTGGGCTGCCTGCGCGGCACTTGGCGCGATCGTATCGCCGCCTGACGCCGTTTCCGCCCGCGCCGTGCTGGAGCGCGTAAGGCTGCCCCGTCGGCTCCAGATTCTGCTGGAAGGCGAGAGCCTCCTGAACGATGCGAGCGGCCTGGTGCTTTTCCGTTTTGCGGTTGCCGCCGTCGCGACAGGTACCTTCAGTTCGGTGGGGGCGGTTGGCAACTTCCTCCTGCTGGCGGTTGGTGGTGCGGTCGTCGGCGTCGTTGTCGGTGCCGCATGGGTGAAGTTCGTCCGCCGTCTCGGCGACGAATACCTCATCATTGCGGCCACGACGCTGCTCGCTTGGATTTCCTATCTGCTTGGAGAACTGCTTCACGTTTCAGGCGTCATCGCCACCGTCACCACCGGCCTGATCGCGACCTGGCACCAGCACACCGTACTTTCGGCAGCGACACGCATGCGAGGGACGTCGTTCTGGACCGTCATGGTCTTCCTGATGGAGGCTGCGGTCTTCATATTGATCGGCCTGTCCCTGCGGGACGTCGTCGAGCGTGGTGGTGGCTTTGGCACGGTCGTTGCGACAATGGGATTACCGGCCATTGCGATTCTCGTCACGCTCGTCGTCGCGCGCTTTGCCTGGGTTTTCGGATCCGATCTTGTCATCAAGTTCTGCACTGCCTCGGGGCTGGCCCGAACGCAGCCTCTCGGCGTCGGTGGTGCGACCGTCCTGAGCTGGGCGGGCGTGCGCGGCGTCGTCACGCTCGCCCTTGCCCTCAGCTTGCCGGAGGGATTTCCTAGCCGCGACTTTATCCTGGTAACATCATTCGCCGCGATCTTGGCAACGGTGCTCGTGCAGGGCACGACGCTGGGGCGCGTCATCGCCTGGGCGAAGCTGACCGAACACGACGCGGAAAAGGCACGCCTCACAATGAGTGAGGCCGAAGCCGCAATGGCCCAGGCGCAACTGACGACCATACAAAGTCTGGCGTACGACGCCGAAGGAAAACTCATCCATCCTCGATTGCTGGAGCAGTATCAGCGCAGGGCAACGGCGATCGTCGACTACGCCGCACGGACCGAACACTACGTGCCGGTCCTCCATGCCCATTTCGACGTCGTTCTTGAAGCAGTAGCATCCGGACGCCGGGAACTAATCCGCCTTCATCGTGCTGGTGAGATCGATGATGAAACGTTGCAGGAACTTGAACGGGACCTCGACCTCGAGGAACTGAGCGCGATCTCCGCAAAGGCGTGAGACCGTGATCTGAGTTTCTATTTTGCGCTATTTTGCAACAAGTGCCGCCGGAGAGTGAACCAGGATTCCGCCACTCAGGTCAACTGAACTTAATATCAAGGCAATCGGCTTGATATTAAGTCAAATAGCCTGACGCCCGTGAGATCTGCCAGCTTATCCATAAGCCTGTCCTGATAGGCCGCGTCCGAGACTTCTGCGGCTGGTTGACGCTGCCGGCGGTGATACCAGTAGGCACCGCTTATCTTCGCGGCCTCGTCGTCGCTTGTCGCCAGCCAGGTCTGGGTCTGATAGCCCATCTCTAGATCATCGGGCGCTCCAGGCCCGCCCATCTTCGTGGGCACCCAGCCGGGATCCACAGCATTGCTGAGGACCCCAGGCCAGTACCGCGCAACGGCCGCCGCGATGGTGGCGACATGGAGCTTGCTTTCGCAATAGGCCTGGCTTGTATTCCAAGCGCGCCTTTTCCAGTCGATGTCGTCAATCGACCCACCACCACTCTGGTGCATGCCGCTGCTTAAATAGACCAGGCGATTGGGTCGATTGATCAAGGCCGTGAGCAGGTATGGTGCCAACGTGTTGACCGCCAGAATCTTCGCATGACCTTCGGGCGTGCCCCCACGACGTCTCTCGGAGTAGATGCCGGCATTGTGGATGACGGCGTCCATCCGCCCGATCTCGTTGACTTGTTCCGCGATGGAACGCGTCTCCGCGCCGCTGCTAAGATCGCCGACGACGAGCGCCAAAGCTCTGGGGCGCAGGCAGGCCACGGCCAACGCCCTGTCGTTGGACCGAGCATGCAGCACGACCTCATGCCCGTCGTCCATCAAGGTGCGCGCCGCAGCCAATCCGAGACCGTCGGTGGATCCTGTAATGAAGACACGGCTCATGGTGGTCGCCTGCTAGCTTGTTGTCATGGCAAAGAGATAGGCAGGAGCGCTCGGTGGGCCACCCCTCCAGAGACATGAGAGCGCGCTTGTCACGCCGTCCCCCGCTCAAAGATATCCAATATCGTGCGCGCAAGCTTGCAAGGATTCCTTTGCACGCGTCAGCGCGACCGTGTCCCAAGGCCGGGCGTCCCAGCGGGCAGGGGATCTCGCCCCGAAAGCATGCCGCCCCAGACCTTGTCCGCGCTGCCGAGCGCATATTGCGAAACCTCCATGGCGATTTCTCTCACTCGCGATATAGACACAGCATCAAGAATTCCGGTTTGTTCAATGCAAGTTCTCTATGCCGGACTAAGCGTCGAGACGTTGGTGAGTCTGATGGTCGAAGAAATGAACCTTGGCAGTTTCAAAGGAAAGCTTCACGCGCTGATCGGGAACAAGCTCGACACGTTCGCGGACAACCCATGTGAGTTCCTTGCCTTCCACGTCGACGGCAACGTGGGTTTCCGAGCCAGTAGGCTCGACGACCTTGACGACTGCGTCAACACCATCCTCGCCGCCCAGCGCAATATCTTCCGGTCGGATCCCGAGCACCAACGGCCTGCCTGCCGACGCGCTTGGCGCGCGTGACAGTTTCGCGCGCGAACCGCCCGCCAAGGTGAACAAGGGACCGCCAGAATCTTGTAGACTTCCCTCCAGGAAGTTCATCGCGGGCGAGCCCAAGAAGCCGGCGACGAACACATTCCGCGGCCGATCGTACAGCTCGAGAGGGCTGCCGATCTGCTCGACGCGACCACCCTGTAGAACGACGATCTTGTCTGCCATGGTCATGGCTTCGATCTGGTCGTGAGTGACGTATACGATCGTCGTCTTCAGGCGCTGATGGAGTGCCTTGATCTCGGCCCTCATCTTGACACGCAGCTTGGCGTCGAGGTTCGAGAGGGGTTCGTCGAAGAGAAACACCTTGGGATCTCGAACAATGGCGCGTCCCATGGCGACGCGCTGTCGCTGTCCGCCGGACAACTGCGCGGGTTTGCGCTCGAGCAGAGGCTGCAGTCCAAGGATGGCCGCGGCCTCGCTGACCTTCTTGTCGATTTCCGGCCGCTTCACGCCAGCAAGTTCAAGCGCAAAGCCCATGTTCTGGGCAACCGTCATCTGCGGATAAAGCGCGTAGTTCTGGAAGACCATTGCGATATTGCGGTCCTTCGGCTGCAGATTGTTGACGACCCTGCCGTCGATGCTGATCTGGCCAGCCGAGATCTCCTCGAGCCCGGCGATCATTCGCAACAGCGTGGACTTGCCGCAGCCGGAGGGGCCGACAAGAATGACGAATTCGCCATCGGCAATATCGACATCGACGCCATGGATGATGTCGACGGCGCCGAAGGACTTCTTGACGTTCTTGATGTTCAATCCAGACATTTGAAACCCCTAAACTAGCGCATTCTACGAACGCGTAGCGCCTGATACGGCTTGCGCGGAATCACGACGCCAAAGGCGGCATCCGGCTTTCCACCCCGCACGATTGCGCCATGACGGGTGGGGTGCGGCACCGGTGCTGCAACCTTCTCGGCCGGCGTGATCGTCATCTCCCAGGTGTCGATGATATCGACATCGTAGTCGGTGCCGTCGAGCGGCAAGCCCGAGGACCAGATGACCGGCTGATGCTCACCCAGATAGATCAGGCGGAAATCGCCGTCGCCGTCCAGTGCGCCCGAGACGCGCGACCAGGGCCACTCACCGATGGTGCCGAGCGGCTCCAGTCCGTGCTTCACGTCGGCCTCGAGCAGGTCCCGCAGGAAGCCGATGCGCTTCCAGGCCTCGCCGCGAAGCTCGCCGCCCTTTGCCCACCAGATTAGATCCTCAGCATGCGAATAGGTCTCGCCATGGCCGGCATAGCCGCCGCGCGTCAGTGTGATCCAGTAGCGGTGCACCAGTTCCTGGGCGGAGAGATTGCCCCAGGACTGCAGGATGTCGCCTTCATATTCCGGCTCGTCGTTGACGACAGGCTTGCCATAGGCGTTGCGCCATTCCTGGGTGCGCTTGACGTCGGGGTTTTGGATGCAGGTATGCGTGACCCAAGGCTTGCGATGGTCGAAATTCGCGGTCACGTCGCCGTTGTGGATTGAGCGCAAATGCTGGTACGGATCGTTTTCTTCCAGAATGTGGAAGTAGCGATCCCACTGCTCCATCGGTTTGGTGTCGATCAAGAAGTCATACTCATTGGCAAGCGACCACCAGACATTCCGATATGCCGACAGACGTGCCGCGAGATAGGCGACGTAGCGGTAGTCCTGCTCCGCTGACATATCTGCGTAGCCCCAGCGGTCGTAGGGGTGGAAGATGATGATGTCGGCTTCGATGCCAAGCTCGCACAATGCTGCAACTCGGCTGTCGAAGTGCTGGAAGAGCACCGGATTTGGACGGTCGAAGTCTTCCTTGCCGTCAGCGCCCTTTTCGAAGCAGGCATAGAGCGGCTCATTGACGTTGTAGGGGTAGTCCTTCGGGAAGACACCCATGCGGATTTTGTTGAACTTCGTCTTCTTCAACGTCTCAAGCGTCTGCTGCTGCATTTCAAGCGGCTGATGCGTCCAGGCATAGCAAGTTGTACCGAATGAGAAGAACGGTGTGCCGTCGGCGTAGGCGAAATGGAACTTGTTGCGCACTCGCACCGGGCCGTGGTTGGCAGAGGACGGCGTGGTGGCGATCAAGGCTCCTGTCTTTCCGTCAAGTGCTGCGGTCTTGGAGCGGGTGCGGAAAGACCATTCGCCCTCGACATCAGGCATGAAGCGCACACGGTAGGTTCCGTTGCCATCGTAAAAGCCCGGAACCCGTACCTCGCGGCTCTTGTGCGTAAAGATGGCATCGAATGCCACGTCGATATAGGGATTGCCGTTGGAGGGCCCTTGGAAGGAGGCCTCGAACACGCCCCATTTTTCGACCGTTGCATTGGACATTGAATTCTCTCCTCGTAGAATAATATTGTTGCCTCAGCCCTTGACCGCACCGGACGTGAGGCCGGACACGAAATAGCGTTGGAACATCAGGTAGACGATCGTCGCCGGCAGAACTGTCATGACGATGGCGGCGTTGAGCTGTCCGTAGTTGCTTGAGAACTGCCCCTGGAACGACATTAGGCCCAGCGGCAGTGTCCACATGTGCTGGTCTTGCAGAAGCACCAGCGCCATGGCGAATTCATTCCAGGTCGAGACAAAGTCGAGAATGAGCAGCGCCGCGAGAACGGGCAGGCATACGGGAAGGAATATCCGCCTGAAGATCGTGAAGTGGGTCGCACCGTCGATGAGCGCGGCTTCCGACAGCTCCTTCGGAATCCCCTTGAAGAAGCCGTGCAGGATGAAGACCTGGTAGGGAACGCCGAAGGCGATGTAGGGAAGGATGACGCCCGGATAGGTGTCAATGAGCCCGAACGAATTCACCAAAGTGAACAGAGGTGCGAGCATGACCTGAAAGGGGATCATCGTGCCGAAGACGACGAGCAGGAGAAGGACCTTGGTGAACTTGAGCTTGATTTTGGCCAGCGCGTAGGCCGCCATCGCAGACAGCATCAGGCCGAGCGGCACCTTGATGACCGTGATGATAACGCTGTTGAAAAACGAATTCGCGAAGTTGCCCCGGCTCCAAGCCCCGCTGTAGTTGTCGAAGGCAAGTTCGGTCGGCGGTATGAAGGCGCCGGTACTCGTCACCGCAGCCGGCGTCTTCAGGGACGTGAACACGATGAAGACGAACGGGGCGACCCAGATCAGCGCCACGATAACCAGTGCGATCCACAGGCCAATCAAGATGGGATCACGCTTCATCGAGGACGGTTGCGCCTCGAGATGCACAACGGTGGGATCGGTCGGGATTGCTGTCACGCGTCAACCTCCTCGTGCTTCTGCGTCCATCTGAGGTAGGGGATGACAACCGCCATCGTGATCAGCAGCAGGACGACCGAGATCGCGGCGCCGCGACCAAAATCGAAGATCTGCATCGCCTGCGTGAACGCCCAAAGGGCCAGCATCTGCGTGGATTGAGCCGGGCCGCCACCCGTAAGGCCGTAGACGATATCAAACGCCTTGAGGGACGAGATGATGGAAAGCACCAGTACGATTGTGATCGTCGGACGCAAGGCCGGCAGCGTCACGTGCTTGAACACCGCCCAGCGCCCGGCGCCATCGATGCGCGCGGCCTCGACGAGCGTCTGGGAAACGTTTTGCAGGCCAGCCAGGAACAGGACCATCGAAAAGCCGACCGTCTGCCAGATGTAAGCGACGAAGACGGAATAGAGGGCGATGTCCTTGTTACCAAGCCAGTCCTTGATCCACGCCTGCATGCCCCATGAAGTCAGCATCTGGCTGAAGAGCCCGAAAAAGGGGTCGTACATCCATTTCCACATGGTCGCGACGGCGATCGGCGCGATGATAACTGGCAAGTAGAAGATGGCTCTCAGGCTGTTGCGTGCGAAGATCTTCTGATTGAGGCTAAGCGCCAACAGTAGGCCGACCATCGGCGGAAAGACCACGCTCATCAGAGTCCAGATGACCGTATTGCGGAAGGCCACCCAAAAGACGGGGTCGCGTGTAAAGATTGCCGTGTAGTTCGCAAGTCCCACGAACTGGCGGTTCGCGTCCAATCCGTTCCATTTCTGGAAGCTCAGAACCACGACGTTCAGCATCGGGTAAAGGGCGAATACAGCGTAGATTGCCAACGCTGGAACGAGCAGAATGAGCGCCTGGATGCGCGGATCATGTGTCGTTTGACGTAGTGACATGCTCTCCTCCTGGCAGTGACGGGACCCTGCCAGCTCATTTGAACGGTGCACCAGCCGACCGACATTGACGTCGACCGGCTGGCGCTCTGGGAGGAATTAGGTCCGGCTCGCGATGAAGCTCTGGAGCTGCTTTGCCGCGTCCGCGGGCTCAACGCTGCCGGAAGCGACTTCGTTGATGATGCGGAAATACTCCGTTGTGACATCAAGCGGGAAAGCCTGGTCGCCGTTCATGTACACCTTGCCGTACTTCTTGAAGATGTCGAGCCACTCGGCTTCAAGAGGCTTCTGGTTCGTGTACTGAACGTTCTTGTTGACCGAGATCGAGCTGATCTGACCGACTAGATCCTGCTGAACCTTGTTGGACAGGAAGTAGTCGAGGAACTTGGCCGCAATGTCAGGGGCCTTGCTCTTCGTGCTGACATAGTTGTACTCGGCAAACCCATAGAGACGGTCAGTGTTCGTCGGGAAAGGGAAGATCCCATAGTCGTCGAGGTTTGCGCCGCTGCCGTCGAGCTGGCTGACCAGCCAGTCGCCTTCCAGCATCAT
>Ga0075365_10001539_pt1 | contig 10545 bp, 14 predicted proteins | sample EndMetdeltDD1765_FD_71387 | JGI IMG/M metagenome (GOLD analysis project Ga0075365, IMG submission 71387) | Populus endosphere microbial communities from Tennessee, USA - Endosphere MetaG P. deltoides DD176-5 | ecosystem: Host-associated > Plants > Roots > Endosphere | place: USA: Tennessee... | reverse complement strand
GATATCCATCAGAACAAGAAATAGAAAAAGCTCTTACTTTTCACACTTTTAATGAAGGATTAGCAACATTTGCAAGCAGAGCAGTAGTTGCTGAACTTGAGGCACAGGAAAAAAAAGAAAAATATTTTGAAGAAGAATTTAAAAGTATCAGACTTGAAGTGGATGAAGAATTGTTAGAACAGACTCAAACACTTATACCAACAGAAGAGGATGTTTTTATCTTTCTTCGAGAAGAATTAGATATTGAAAAGGAAATATTTTCAATAAAAAAGCACTCTATAAAAACCATACGAGAAAGAACTAAATTGAAAGCACGACAAAAAGATATGGGACTTGTAAAATATATTGCCGGAGATATCTTTGTGAGAGATGCTCTCGCAAAATTATACGATGAAGGGATCGAATTGGGAGATGGAATACGTGCCTTAGTAAAGAATCCTCCAACAACCTTGGCAGACTTAGAAGACCCAACATCGTTTGTGACTGAAAAAATCCTTACGAAATCATGAGGAGCTTTTTTATTATAATAGTATTATGAAAATTTCAATTTTAACACTGTTTCCAGAAATGTTTGATGGCCCGTTTACTCATTCGATTGTCAAACGTGCACAAGAAAAAGGACTGGTACAAATCGAGTTGATCAATATCCGTGACTTCGGGATTGGGAAACATCAAATTGTCGACGATACTCCATATGGGGGGGGAGTCGGGATGGTTATGCGGGTTGATGTTGTTCATGAAGCAATTACTCAGGCTAAAAAAACTTTCTCAGACGATACTTCAGTAAAACAGAAAGTCGTCCTATTAACCGCAAGTGGAAAGACATTTAAACAAACACTTGCCAAACAATTCTCCCAGCTTGATCATTTAATTCTTATTTGTGGACATTATGAAGGAATTGATGATCGGATTAAACATTTTATTGACGAAGAGATCTCGATTGGTGATTTTGTTTTAACAGGTGGAGAACTTCCTGCAATGCTGATCACCGATAGTGTCGTGCGGCTTATCAGTGGCGTTATAACAGAGGGAGCGACGGATGATGAATCATTCTCTCAAAAAGGACAAACGCTGCTTGAATACCCCCACTACACAAGACCACAAGAGTACCAAGGACATAGTGTTCCCGAAGTCTTACTCTCAGGCAATCATGCTCATATTGCACAATGGAGAGAAGAAAAATCCATGGATAAAACGAAACTTATTCGACCTGATCTTCTTAAAGCACCACTAAAATAGAGGAATTCTTTCTGCAGACGTCCCACTCGGGAGCGCAAAGTTTTGTTGTGTTTGTACCTTCCATCCTGAAAGCTGTTGCAGCAGTTGTTGATTAACGGACGATACCGGTGGAATTGGTTGCGTGTCTTGATACGCAATTTTTCCAAGAGGTTTTTGGAAGAATCGTATCGTAACTGTCGTTGATTGCAGATTGCCTTCGAGTTTAACCACTTCGGATAAAGGAAGCTTTTCTTTAATTTTGGTAAGGAACCGTTTCGCACCATCAAGATTGCTACTCAAGGCGAGTGTTACCTCTATCGATGAGAGATCTTTTTGTGACGGATCTCCGGGTTTTCCTGCAGCTGCGGCAGAAATATTTCCTACATTGAACGAGAAATCACCAAGCGATACACCTGACTGCAACGCTGATTCAAAAATCGCATTGAGAATCGAACTAAAATCTTTTTGCGGTGGCAAAGCAGATGTTGCTGTTTCTAATTGCGTATTGAGTAACGTCCTATCAAGATTGCCCATATAGGCAAGGTTATTTCGCAATACCGAAATTCGTTCCCTTGTCGCAATTACTTCATCGCGAATAGAGAACCATGTTTGCACTTGCGGAACAATTACCTGAACGATAAGGATAAGACATACAACAATGGTAATGCCCACAAGGGAAAACGAAAAATAGGGAGAATCTTTATATCGGTAGTACCAAAATCTTAGATTCTTTTTGCCGATCCATACTTCATCTTTCATAAGCTTGTTACGTTGACCTTTAAAGAAAAGGTATCACTATCAATTGATAAATCCGCCATAGTCACCCGAGAAATTTTTTGCGTTTCGTTTGCTGATTGGAGCAAGTTATTAAGAAATTGATTTAGCAATGCTAAAGACTTACTTGAGAGCGTAACAGAAAGCGTACTCTTATCAACTTCAAACGCAGTAATCGTAACACCACGAGGTAACTTGCCTTTAATAAAATCAATCGTTTCATCAAAGTTGGGACGTTTCTGGAGAATGCCAGCAATAGTATCAGAACGCTCATTGACGACAGCAAGTTTGGCTATTTCAGTTCGCTGCTGGGATAACGAGGCAATTGCCGCTTTTTCCTGACTTTGTAATGTCGGCAGGGGTGAAAGGGTGATGAGCATAAAGAGACTAACAGACGAGACAGAAACGATAAAAAGCAAACTGATCGCAATGATTCGTAACATCTTAAGCCGCGTCAGAACGACTTTCTGCGTTTTACTTTTTTCTCCGATGAGGTTAATACCGCTATTCATATTCTTTCGTCGCGAGTCCGATGGCAACGGTGTATTCGGGACCTTTTAATTCAATGTCTTTAGGTACACCTTGCACATTTAACATTTTCCATGGATTGGAGATAAGCGTTTCAATGCCAATATCTTGCGCAAAATATAATCCAATCCCGGGGAGATTTGCACCAGCTCCTGTCAGCACAACTTGAGAGATAGGGGATTCGTTCTTATATTTCTCTGTATAAAACGCCATCGCTTTTTTTACCTCTGTCATGATTGCTGTTTGAATCGGCGCAATGGCTTGTTTTACTTTTCCTCCAAAATTCTTATCCGAAAGTCCGTAGGTTTTTTTGTACTCTTCTGCTTGTTCGGGACTAAATCCAAAGTCTGAGGCAATTGCTCGTGTCATAGCGATACCACCCAACGGAATTGAATAATTAAAAACAATAATGCCATTTTGCACGATAGCAAGCGATGTATTCATCGCACCGATATTCATAATCAGTGAGGTTGGGAAACGATTATTGCTGACAATACCACGGATAACAGCAAGCACCTCAGTCTCTATCGCGACAATCGTTAACCCTGCAAGCTCCAAAATTGTTTGATAGCGTTTGATGAGTTGGAGCGGAGCAGCAACGAGAAGAACCTGCATTTTTTGCTCCGAAAGATTTTCGGTTGGGGTTCGTAAAATGCTCCAATCAAGCCGCATTGTGTTGAGTGGCGCTGGAATATATTGCTCAGCCTCCCAATAAATCGCACTCGCTAATTCCTTCTCGGAGAGCATAGGCATATCAATGACTTTCGTAAAAACATGACTCTCAGGAAGCGCGATATTCACATTGTTGGTCGTAATTTTTGCATCAATAACTAATTTATTAATAATTTTTGCCATTTCTTGATGATCAAAGGGGGACTCTGACTGCATGCCAGGAGAAGGAGTCGCAGCGGTGAGTGAAGAAATGTATTTATAAACATTCTTGTCACGATCAAGCCACACCACTTTCATGGAGGTTGTTCCAATATCTAATCCAAAAGCATTACTTTTCATAGTTTATTTAGGTGAAAAAAGAACAAACGGGAATAATTCCGTTGGTAAACTCGGATACCCGCGAAAACTCACAATCTTTCTTGCCGTTTTATCAACCGTCCCGACAGATTCAATAACCGTGCCCTGTGAAGGCAATGCAGTGCTTCCTCTCACGGCAATAGTCGATGGCGCATACAAAGGAATAATCCGCATGAGTAAGCCTGGTGAACCAGCAGCAATGGTAATCGTTTTGTTATAAGAAAATGTTTTACCGGCAACTGTTCCTCCAGCTTGAGCAATTGATTCAAACCTGTTGGCAGACGCTCGAGCAGCACAAGGATCAAGTGCATAATGCGTCATCTGCGGAGCTGCAAGTGTTCCTCTAATAAGTACTACTTCTAATGCAGCTCGTTTATTTGTAAGCTCAGATGTCGAACAAGGTTCAGTTGAGGAACCCCAATAAATGGTCACATTACCGCTCCAGGGAGTTGCATAATTCGGATACTGAGCAAGCCACACATCCACCGCATTGTCCTTTAAGACCGGTGTTCCATTATTCAATAAAATTTCAGGACCCGAAAGATTTTTGATAATGGTCGTATAAGAAGAGCTATTGGTAGAAAAAGTTCCGGATGTCGCGGTATTGCTTGCTAATGATTTTTCTAAACCTGCTTCAGCTGCTGAAAATGCTTGTTCAGAGTTTTGTTCTTCGGTGGTGATGCGGTTATTATTAATTGTTCTGGTTACAACAGAGAGTCCGATTGTCAGAGTGACAATCATTACAAGTACGACGATTAAAAGAACTTGACCTTTTTCATACTCCTTCATGCTGATTTTATCGTATCAACACTCGAGTACCCTGTCAACTTAATTGTAGCTAGTTACTGGTAAAATTTCTCATCGTAACAGATGTCGTAAAAGGAACAGATCCAGTGTTCTCAGATAAGACACTTGCGTTTTTCGGTAGTAAGGTAAAGCTAATCGTAACTGTGGGCGGTTCTGATGCTGTCGGTTGTGAACAGACAAAAGAACAAGCGTTTACTCGTACCTGATTCGTGTCTACCAATGAAGCACTGTTGGAAGCAATGGAGCTTGTCGGACTTGTTTGGCAACTAAACGTCGTCTGTCCGCCATCCAAAGACGTGATGGTTATGGATGATTGCGTAACAGAGGGAACACATGAAGCAGGTGCATCGATTGATTGTGCATAACGAATTTGTTTTATCATTTGTGACATAGCAAAATTGCCATTTTGTTTCATTGTTAATATGAGTTCAGACTTCCGACTCCCACGAAGTGAAATAATAAAAATAGATAAAATAATCGAACTAACCGAAACGAAAACACCCGCAACGACGACGAGTTCAATAAGTGTAAAGCCTTTTAAATTTTTGATCTTTCTCATGGTGCTTGTACTGGGTTAATTGTTGAGAAACAAGAAATGAGTTCTGATTTATGGCAAAATGTCGTACTCGATTGGCATTTTCCATCTGTCCAAGCGACGGTTACTGTTGCCTTGGCAATATTGGTACCACATCCAGGGGCTTGTTCGAGTTGAATTCTTCGAACAAAATTGTCAGCATTTACCGCAGTACAATTAGAGGTAGCGGAAGGAAGTATCTTTTGCCCTTTTGCTAAACAATAGGTACCGTTATATCCTCGAAATGTTTGATAATCCGTATTTCTAATACGGCGCAAAATCTCCATACCTTCTTGTGCATATTTTGTCGCGGTATCTTGATCACGACTATACTGCGCATTATTCAACGAGGAAATGACGACCATGGTGATCGCAGAGACAATAAGTACAGCCGCACTCAACGCAACAATAACTTCAATAAGTGTTTGACCTTTCATTATAAAGAGATATTCCCCGTTTTACTGATGGTAATCGTTTTATTACTCCCATTCCCATTCATTGTCACTGTTCCGGGCGTTGTGACAATCGCATCGTAAACACCAAAGGTAGTCTGAGTAACCGATCCGCTTACAAAAGTTACTCCCGATGGAAGTCTTTTTGTCTCAATGACATAGGTATTTGTTCCGCAGACAACAGCAAGTTGATACTGAGAAGTGGCAATAGTAATAGTGACACGATACCCTCGAAGCGTTTGCGTACCACAGGCAGTCGGTTTTACTTGGGAAATTGCACGCGACTTTGCCGTATTAAACATTGTACCAACATCGGTTACAGCTCCTTGAAATACCTGTGCTTTATTAAACGCAGTAAAAGACGCAATGCTTGAAATAGTTAACAAGGCAATGATGGAAAAAACAAAGACTAATTCAATAAGTGTGAACCCATTTTTTTTCATTTTAAGGATTATTTAAGGTGAAGGACCAATTTGTCGTGCCACCGGTGCAATAGGTTGTATTGTTCGTGCTATCTTTTTGAGAATCGTTGGTATTCTCAAGACAGGAGATGAGTGTATAAGCCGTTCCTGTTGAAGAATAGCGATAAAGAAATTGTCCCGTATTCAGTGGATCACAAGGAATCTTTTGGATATAGGTCGTGCCACCACTACTCAACGCCGAGCCACATGTTGCAAGAGATGCTGGATACGCACCTTGATCAGACCGATATGTTTCCAGTGCTAATTGTAATTGTTTCAAATCAGCTTTACGTTGCGCGTCTCTTGTTTTATTTCTGACACCGGAAAAATTGGCAGTAATCAGTGTCGCAAGCACACCGATAATCGCCATAACAATTAATAATTCAATAAGACTAAAACCTTTATTTTTCATGGGCTCACATTTGCGCTTGCTACGCCAAAATTACAGGTACCACCACACGCATTACTCGCAGGGAAACCTGCTCCGCTAAGACTCGTACAAGCACTGCCAGCATTACAGGCTTGAGGATCTTTGGCTCCTCGCTCTAACGTAGCATAAAGATAGTATGTCTGTCCATTTGAAGCAGGAGGAGAATAATACACATATGATTTGCCGGGAGAAGGATCAGTTGGTATTTTGCTGATATATGGTTGCCACGTAGCTCCCCAATTTAACGTCGTGGCATTCACGACGATCCGATAATTTGCAGATGACGCAGGATATCTTCCTGCATCTTGATAATATAATTCCAATGCACGTTGAAACTGTGCAAGTTCTGCTTTCTTTTTTGTATCGGTGGACTTTCTGATTTGTTCGACAGGATTAAGAATGGTAATTGCTCCAACGGCCAATACGCCAAGGACAGCAATCGCAACAACGAGTTCAACTAGGGTAAAACCATTTCTTTTCATGTTAAATATTGCAAGGCCCAATGAACAATCATTTGCCCCCACAGCATACTAATAATCGTACCACTTACCAGAAAAGGTCCAAAGGGAATTGTCCCTCCATGAATCTTTTTTCTTCGTAAACCTACGAGTACAAGAGAGATCAACGCCCCTGATAGAAAGGCAATATAGAGTCCTACAATAATTTTGGGGAAACCAAGCAAAAGTCCCATCAAAAAGACATAGACAACATCACCAAAGCCTAACCCTCTGCCTTTGGTAATAAAGAAAAGAAAAAAGAAGAACACAAAGACACCGATTGCGGAAAAAAGATAGTTCAGAAAAGTAATGTCCGGAGGAGGTAAAAAAATCAGCCAGAGAAAGGTCAAAATAACGGAAGAAAAAACAATCTTAAATGGAATAATGCCATATTTTAAATCAGTAAAGAAGATTGCCATTAGAGACGAAACAATATAAAGGAAGTAACAAACAGTAATCAGATAACGGGAGTCAGCAAGAAGGGGATAGTTATAGCCGACAATTGAATAGACAACGAGCACAAAGAGAACTCCCATGATCTTTTCAACTAAGGGATAAAAGGCACTAATTTTCCCACGACAATACCGGCATCTTCCACCAAGCAAGATATAGGAAAATACTGGAAGTAAATCAATCCATTGAAGCTTTTTTTTACAGTCATCGCAATGCGATCGTCCATGAATCAATGATTCTTGTCGAGGCCATCGATACACAAGTACGGTAAGAAAACTTCCAACAGAACTTCCTAAGAAAAAAATGAGAAAGTAAAAAACCAAGAACTCCATACACCTATTATGCACTGAATGGGAGACATGAATCAAGAATCAGGAATGGTAGAGGTTATTGTGCACACCAGTAGCAGCTGGCAGTGCCACCTGTAGATTTACAATTGGTACCTGTTGCACCAGTTTGAGTGAAGCGAGTGTTCGGATCTTTTTGTTGCGCTTTTGATTTTGGTTGGAAACAGACAATAGTATCCGTAGTATTTCCTGATTGAGGATTTGGATTAGTTGCTGTTAGTTGATTAAGATTTTGCGCATTAACATACCCTTGTTTTAATTCACCATCTGAGACAAGTGTGGTTAAACAAGTGGTAAGTGAACTTAATGTCACAGCACTCAACGTGGCCCCTCCTGTATAACAATTAGCTCCACCGTTTGCTGCGGAGAACCAAGGCAGTGCGCTGTGTGTGCCATAATATCTGACGTTTGCACTAACAAATTCCGTGCCAAGATTTTTCATCGTAGTATCTTGAGCTTTATTGAGTTGTTCGAAAGGATCAATCGTAGCAATAAGTGCAGCAGCAAGAATTCCTAAAATACCTACTACTACTAAAAGCTCAATAAGGGTAAACCCTTTAGAAGAAGATTTTTTTATGTAATTGGAAAGTACCTGCAATCGTTTCATAAGCATTTATGATTCACGTTTAGTACATCATAGTCCCGATGTCGTTGTCAAGTAGGCAACCACATCTATATCTCTGCATGAACGAGATCAACATTCTCTTTGATGTTATGAGAGAACTTTTCTGTTAATCGTTTGAAATCATCTTCATTGAAGATTTTAAGACTAAATGTCACCTGTGTCCCTTTACCAAGGCCTTCCGAAGTTGCCCAAATTTTTCCTTCGTGCATTTCAATAATAGAGCGGCAAATATATAATCCCAGGCCTGTTCCTGTAACAGGTTTGTCTGTACCATATGAATCGGCGATCATGCTAAATTTCTGGAAGAGTTTTGGAATCTCTTCTTTATTAATTCCCACACCATTATCGCTTACGGTAGTTTCGATCATCGTATCTTTTTGTTTAAGCGAGATAGTTATTTTGCCATCTTTTGGTGTAAACTTTAAGGCGTTACCTAGAAGATTAAAGATCACTTCTTTGATCTTATCTTCATCAACAATCGCCTGAGGAAGGGAACCAGGAACTTCTAATGAGATCGTCACACCGACTTCTTTGGCACGTGGGGTGACTTCTTCGATAACATCCTTTATTACTTTGTCCAGAGAGACAGCATTGACATCAATACTCAATCTTCCCGATTCAATACGAGAGATATTCAACATGTCATTTACCATCTTAGTTAATCTATCAACAGACATGTATGCACGATCGATGTAATACCGTTGTTTTTCATTAAGCGGACCACCTTGCCCATCAAGTGCCATCCAGAGATATGATTTAATTGCTGTCATCGGAGTTCGAAGTTCATGAGAGGCTAATGAGACAAACTCGTCTTTGAGTTTATCGAGTTCCTTCAGCCGAGCATTGGCTGATTGTACTTCGTTATAGAGCAAAGCATTATCCATTGCGATACCGACTGTGTCAGCAAGTCTATTTAACATGTCACGTCTATATTCAGAGACAGATTCTTCTCCTTGCTTCATTCCAATAACCATGGCACCAATTAATTCTGACCGGACAGAGAGGGGATAGCTAAAAACGCTTTTGATAATACTGGCATGATCCAAGGCATCTGATGCGCTACTATTGTTTGGGATTAATAACACATTTTCCAAAGTAGGTGATACTTTCAATCGCTTATCGTTAACGGATTGAATGACGAGATTATCGATTGCTGAAAAAGAGATTTCGGAGAGATAGAGATCACTCCGCTGGACAGCATTTCCTTCGGTATCTACCTCTGAATAAGCAATTCTCCGAAGCAATCTTTTCTTGCTATCGTAGAGAAAGATTGTCGCAATTTGGAAATCGGCATGAGACATCAAAACAGAAGTAACAAGCCGAGCAATTTCATCAGGGTGGGTGATAGAGCTAAGGATAAGTTCGTTTATCCGTTGGAGGAGTGCAAGTGTTTTATTTCGTTCTGATAGTTCAGCACTCTTTTTATAAACTTCTTGATTAATGTGGGTAACATCAGTTGAGGGATCAACTACTTCAGGCTTTTTTGAGGTACCAAATAGTGACTTAAAAAAACTCATTCTATTATAAGACTATCAAATTCTCCGAAAATATTATAGTAGCATTGGCGGAACTTGGTCTTTTGGAACTTGGGAGATAATCCCTTTCACTGCTTCACGACAAACTTCAACAGATGTCTGCCCAAAAAGCAATTCATACTGTTTGACCAATTTCCCCAAGACCTCTTTCTTATTTCCTTCAATACTAATATTGTTCAATTGAGGATCCACCTTCAACCCAGGCACTTTCTGCGCCTGCTCAAAAGCCACAGGCCCAATAATAGTCTCTTGTTCCCTAATAATCTTTTCAGCTAATTGAGCAAATATTTCCATAATTCATTAAATCTAAGTGTCTCTTCCATCGAAACTAGAAAGCCCAAAGCTTATTGCAAAAAGGGCTGAGATAAATAAGAGATTAAAAGGATCTCCATCATAATATGTGCCTAATGTCGTTTCATAAGAAAAGGAAAAGTCAGCAAAAAACATGAGAACAAAACCAACAAGGATGCTAACAACAGGCCATTTGTATCGACCTCCAAGATATTTTAAAGATAATCCATAAACGAGTAATGCAATTGTGACAATCACAGCATCACCGACTGGATACGCAAAATCAAAAAATATTTTTAAAAGATCTCCTCCTTGAGTAATAGCTCCACCTCTAGCAACAATTACCAATAAATAATATGAAAGAGCAATAGAAAGTATAGGTACAATAAAAAGATATAATTTCCCTACTTTTTTCTTTAAACCATACTTAACACCCGTAGCCTGTGATAAATAAAACATCCCCACCATCCACAGAGGCAATGCAGCTATATAAGCTATGTCCGCCAAAGAGGGGTATGGAACAT
>Ga0075365_10001538_pt1 | contig 10548 bp, 7 predicted proteins | sample EndMetdeltDD1765_FD_71387 | JGI IMG/M metagenome (GOLD analysis project Ga0075365, IMG submission 71387) | Populus endosphere microbial communities from Tennessee, USA - Endosphere MetaG P. deltoides DD176-5 | ecosystem: Host-associated > Plants > Roots > Endosphere | place: USA: Tennessee... | reverse complement strand
CGCCGGGCAGCACGCCTTTCGACTCGTCGGTGACGACGCCGCGGACGGTGCGGTCGGCGGCGAAACTGGCCGAAAGGACGGTCCACAGGCCGAGCAGGACGACGAGCGCGGCCGTGAACCTTCGGAGTGAGCGTCGCATCACGAGTATTGTGGCCCTCTTGCCCTATCGGCGCGAGGCCCCCGCCACTCCACTCCCCTCTCGTCCCGGATCGTCACGCCATGCCGTTCATCCCGCGTATTCGAAGTGCATCGGATCGGGGGTCGAGAAGGCCTTGCCCCAGCGGAACCGGAACGCCTCGAACAGCGCGACGATCCGCGGGTCCATCGATCCGGTCGTGTTCTGGCCGTTTTCGAAAACGTTGACGTCGATCGCCACGCCAAGGCTGTGCTGCGACATCCGGCGCGAGGCGGCCGCGTTCCCCGGGATCTTCATGCCGCGGAAGCAGCCCATGCCCTGCGTCTCGAACAGCAGATCGTTCCAGCCGAGATCGACGATGGCCTGGAAGACACCTTCGAAGGCAGGCGCCAGCGCCGCGAGACCGGTCAGCGCTCGCAGCGAGGCCGAGCTGTCGGGCGACGGGAATCGCGCCCGCAGCTCCAGACCGCGCAGCGCGACCGGTCCCATCACGTGGAGCGGCGTCAGGAACGAATTGTCGCATTGCGTCAGCGGCATGGTCGTCGTGCCGGCGTCGAATGCGGCGACGCGGCGCGTCCACGCGCCCTGCACCTGCGCGCGCTGGGCCGCGATGTTGATCGACGGCGGGATCGTGAAGAGGCTGGCGTAGAACGGCGCCGCGGCCGGCGTACCGGCTGCCGTCTCGCGGCCCGTTTCGAGTCGCCACATCCGGCCCGGCGCACCCGTGCGCCACGCGTCGTAGCGCGCCGTGTAGGCCGACGCCTGGATCGTCGTGTCGATCAAGTGACGCGCCGCGACGAGCGCGGCGGTCTGCGGACTGAGCGCCGGCAAGGGGTTCGCGAACGGCGTCACGAACGCCGGCGACCCCGGCAGCCAGAACGCCATCCCGCTGCTCGTGCGCACGTCGTTGCGCAGGGACTGCATCAGCAGCCACCCGAGGTTCTCGAGGGCGAACGCCTCCGGCTCGCTGCCGGCGCGCCGCGCCAGCTCGCGGAAGTGGCCGGGGATGGCCAGCAGCGCGCGGATCGCCAGGATGGCGGCGCGCGAGGCGCCGTGGCCAAAGGCGCGCGTCAGCGCCGCGTCGTTCGCGAACGAATGCGGCGGACGCGACAACTGGGTCGGCGTATAGCGGAGGCGGCTGAACAGCTCGAGCAGCGCGGCTTCCCCGAAGACCGACGCGATCGGGCGGAGGGCGGCCATGCCGGCGCCGGCAAACCCGGCGACGCCCGCCGCGGTGACGCCGAGCGCGTGCAACGCTCGCTCGACGGCGCCGTCGGGATCGGTGGAGGCCTCCGGCCACTGCGTCGCCGCGGAGACCGCGACGGGCCGCGGCGCGGCGCGGAACAACGCGGCGCTGGAGCTCGGCGTGTAGGGACGCGCGTCCGGCGCCGTGTACAGGTCCTCGACGTCTTCGAGCAGCTCGGGAATCGCAGGCGGCGGCGGAGCGCTCGGGGCGCGGTAGAGATCCTCGACGTCCTCGAGAAGCTCCGGCGTACCCGCCGGCAGCGGCGGCGCGTCGCCGCCCGGCCGGCGCGCCGGACGCGTCAGCCAGTCGTCGTTGGCGACGCACGACGGACGCTGCGTCGCCGGCGGCGGCGCGCTGGCGCGCGGAACCGCCGCCTGGATGTCGTCGAGCAGCAGCGGTGAGTAGCGCGCCGGAATGTCGCTGTGGCCGACCGCGGTCCGCTCCACCTTGAACCGCCGCGCCAGCGCCGCGCCATTCGGCGCGCGCGAGAGCGCCCGCTCGACCGCGTGCGCCAGCCGCCGCGCCGACACTTCGGTGGTCACCAGGTGCCAGCGGTTGTCGTTCCTGAAGCTCCACGATCCGGCGCCGCATCCGGTATAGAAGACGCGCAGCCCGGAGCGCGGCGCGTCGGCCGAGGCGATGCGCGCGAGCGCCCAGTCGCGGATCGAGGCCTCGGGCCCGTACATCGAATCGAAGCACACCACTTCGTCGGGATTGACCTGGGCGCTGAGCAGCCGGCTCAGTCCGGCGCCGCCGCCGGAATGCGCCATCAGCGTCACCCGTCCGCGCGTCAGCGTCGATCCCGCCGGCAGCCGCAGCACGCTGTCCGCGAGCCACGCCAGTCCGGCATCCGTCAGCGCATCGAACGCCGCCGCATTCGCCAGGTTGTCGAACAGCCACGTCGCACCGCTGGTGTGGCGGCCGAGCGGCACGAGCGCCAGCGTCGGACGCGTCGCCCGGATGCGCACCGCCCCGGTGTCGTCGAGCATGTCGAGACCGGCGGCGACCGCCTTGCGCGCGAGGAAGTCGGGCCGCACCGCGCCGTAGCCGTGCAGGTGGACGACCAGATCGATCGCCGTCCCGGCCGGCGTCGCCGCGTCGACGTTGAAGCGCGCCTCGACATTGTCGCCGGGCGCCCGGCCGAGCGGCGCATGACGAAACGTGCCGCGCCCGCCGTTGGGGACCGCTTCGTCGAAGCCGCTCTCCTCGAGCATCGGCGGCGGCGGCGGCGCGACCGCCTCGGCTTCGCCGGGCCACGACCGGCGCGGGCGGGCCGCCGGCCGCGGCGCCCCGATCAGGTCCGCGTAGAACAGATCCGCTTGTCGCCGCGCTGAAAGGGTGGATGGCATGATGATCCTCGCGATGGCTTCAGGTCTAGGACAGCGCTGGGGTGTCGTCGAGTGCCTCGAGCGCCTCGACGACGTCTTCCCACTCGAACGGCACGACGTCGCTCTCGTCGGCGTACTCGTCCAGCTCCTCGTCAGTCGTCTCGAGCCCGGTCAGGGTCTCCTTCTGGGACGACGCCCGCCCGCACCCGCACTCGGCGTGATCGTCGCGCGACGCTTCGGTACTCTCGATGCTCTCCGTGCTCTCGTCGCTCTCGGCGCTCTCGGCGCCGACGGCATCCTCGATCCAGACCGGAGCCCACGCCTCCGTCTCATCCGAGCCGCACAGTTCGATCGCGGTATCCTCGACGTCTTCAGTCGTACGCATACGCACTCCCTGGCCGGTGCGGCCCAACCGCCGCGCTGCGGCGACGGCCGCGGCCGTATTGAGATAGCCGTAACCCAGCCGCGTGGACGATCGGCCGGCCGGACCCGGATGCGGATCGGCCGTGCCGATGAGCGCGCGGCGAACCTCGTGGATCGTCAGCCGCCGCCCGGCCGCGGCAAACATCAGCGCGACGGTCCCGGACACCCACGGCGCCGCCATGCTCGTCCCCGACTTGACGCACAGGCGCGACTCCCCCGGGCGCCAGCCGCGCCGCGGCAGCGATCGCGCCGCGCGTACGCGGTAGCCGGGCGCCGAGATCTCCGGCTTCTGCCGGCCGTCGGCGGTCGGACCGCGGCTGCTGAACCGCGTCGGCGGCCGATCCGAACGGGTCCCGTCGTAGGCGCCGACGGCGATGGCGCGAAAACAATTACAGATCGTGTTGGTCGTGTACTGCGACGACGCCTGCGATCGTGGAAAGCGCGACTGGTAGCGGCCGCTGGCGTCCCTCTCGATCCACGCGTGCAGCCGTCCGTCGACGATGTCGCGGCCGTGCAGCACGACGCGCCACTCGCCGCTCGGGGCGGCGGTGTAGAGAAAGATGTCGATGTGATTCTGGCCGCTGTTCGGATCGCGGTAGCGGTGATAGAGGTTGCCCCACGGCGTGCCGTCCACCTGGAGCGGCACGCGCGCGTCGAGCGGCGCGGAAAACTCCCGCCCGTCCGGCGACACGAGCGTGACGTCGAAGACGTCCTGGCCGCTGTACCAGATCTCGAGCTCGTTCGAGGTCCGGTCGTTCCGCGGCGTGATCCAGTTGAGCACGTGCTGCTTGTCCGGCCCGACGCGCGCGTGCGTGTGCATCGCGGCATCGGCGTAGTTGCCGACGCTCTGCACCAGCGCGATACCCGGATCGGCCAGCATGGCGTCGACCGCGAGCTCCAGGAGCGTGCGCCCCATGTGATCGCCGCCGGTCTTGCCGGCGCTGAGGTGAAGCACGCACGGTCCGCCGGCCGCCTGGCGCCGCACGAAGTCCAGCCCTTCGAGCAGGCCGACCGAGTCGCCGAGGTTGCCCAGTTCCGCCAGTCTCGGCGCGGCCAGGTGGACGAACACGATGTCCGACGCGGTGGCGAGGCCGACCTCCGATCCGGGCTCGCGCCGGTTGCCCGCGAGGATATCCGTCACGTGCGTGCCGTGCGCGCCGCCGTCGTTCGGATCGGCCGCCAGCCACTCGTAGCCGAGCGCCGCGCAGGGATCCAGTTGCTGGAGCGCGGCGTCGATCGCTTCGCGTGTCAAGAGCCGCCCGTAGTTGAACGGCTCCGGCGCCGTCGGGTCGCCGCCGCCGCGCTGATCCCACAGCGCCTTGATCCGCGTCGTCCCATCGGCGTTGCGAAAATTGGGGTGGGTGAAGTCGAGGCCCCAGTCGCACACGCCGACGATGACGCCACGGCCGTCCTCGCCGTGGGGCGGCGGCGGGAGCGGCAGCGTCCGCGCCGCTTCGTCGTCGTCACCCATCGCTTCGTCCGCGGCGCCGGCGCTCTCCTCTTCGGACGGCAGCGCGTCGTGACTGAATACCTCGTCGTCCACCGGCGGCGGCGGCGCGACGAGACGGCCCGCCTTCAGACTGACGACGCCCGGCGCCTGCCGGGTCGCGGGGATGTCGCCGCGCGGCACGCGTGCGGTGAAGACTTCGCCGAACGACGACACGATGCGGACCCTGGGCGGTGGCGTCGCGCCTGGCGCGAGCCGGATGATCACGCTGACCTCGTCGGCCGGCGTTCCGGACTCGTAGAGCTCCCACAAGGCGGGGTCCATGCCGACCCCGACGGCGCGGTCGGGCCGATCGTCGCTCACGTCAGGATGCCTCCGCCGTAGGGCTGACCCGGCACGGCCGCGCACTCTTCCACGGGACTCAACAGCGCGAAGATTCTCGCGGTGCTGTTGGTGTGCAGCGGCTGCGCGCTCTGCAGCGGCAGGGCCGGCAGCACGCCGGTGTTGGTCTCTTGCGTATAAAGCTGCTGACGATTCACCACGAGCAGCCCCTGCGCGTCACGCGGATAGCGCCGCTTGAGACTGGTATCGCCGACGTTGCCGCCGATCGTGACCACGAACGCGGCATCCACCTCGACGACGATGTCGCCGTGCGTCAGATGGCCCGGCGCGACGTTCGCGAGCGTGCGCACCTGCGCCGCCGTGATGCCGGTGCGGCGATCCTGGACGATGATGTCGCCGCGCTGCGGGGCGCGCTCGCCGGGCTGGAACGCGTGGTAGGTGCCGCGGCGGCGCGGGGTGAAGGCAGCGCGCCGCGTCCGCGCCTCCGCGGTGTAGGTCGCGTGGCTGAGCGACGCGAGCAGCAGTTCGTCCCGCCCGACGTGCGTCCGGCCCGGCGGGATGACCGCCTCGAGCCCGAGCGTGATCGCGGCGCCGCGCACGCAGGCCGTCACGAAGGCGGCGCTCCACGCGGAAAAGTCCCCCTGATCGGTGTGGGCCTGCCGCGCCTGCTTGAGACCTTCCTCGACCCGCGCCTGCAGGCCGGGCGTCGTCCCCGGTGCGCCGGCGAGCAGCAGGCGCGCAATCCGCGCGGCCTCCGCGTCGATCGCCGCGCCGGCGGCCAGCAGCGGCGCGTAGTTGATGGCCCCAAGCGCGGTCGCCTGGATGGCGGCCAGCGAGTCGGGCAGGATGGCCGGCATCGCGGACAGGTAGTAGCCGACCAGCCGTCCGAACATCGCGGCGTCCCCTTCGGGCCGCGGCACGTTGGCGGCGGTGTGCCACGCGCCCCATTCGGCGGTGGCGCGCGCGACCACGCCGTCGCGAATCTGCGCCTCGGTCAGCCGGACGTTGTTCGGACCGAAGAAGCCGCAGACCTCGATCAGTTCCCCGGCCTGCGCGCCGTAGTCTTCGTCGGCCCAGCCGCCCGGCCGCCGCCGCACCTGGCGGCGCAACACCACGAGGTCGTCGCGCAGCAGTCCGTAGGAGCCAGGCTGATAGAGCGCACGGCGGCTCATGTCTTCGGCCAGCAGGCACTGCCACCCCTGCCCGGCGCGGCGCACGATCACGTCGTCCTGGCGAAGGCGGAACGGTCGCCCCGATCGCCCCACGACCCTCCAGCGATCGCCGGCGGCGTCTCCGAAGAACGGCTCCGTCATCGACGCGGCCAAGGTCTCGCCCGGCAGATCCTCGAACGCCGTTTCGGCGCCGTCCTGATATCCGATCAGCGTCGTTCTCACGATGATGACTCCTTACGGCAGGCTGCTGGCCGCCGGGGCCGCCGTTTCGTCCCAGACGGCGGGATGCCGGTTGAGCAGCGCCTCGCGCAAATCCACGGGCTGGCCGCTCTCGTCCCTGAGCGCGGTCATGAACTGGAACAGCTGGGAATAATCCCAGTGCCCACCGTCGTGCCGCCCGCCGAGACTCTGGATGACGTTGTACTTGGCGTCGGCGTAGCGGCCGCACCGGACCGGGTCGGTGCGGTTGCGGCGAATGTAAAAGCCGTAGTTGATCACTGGGCCGCGCGACGAGATCACCCACCACTTGTGCTGGCCCGAGGCGAGCGCATAGCCGTAGGACGTCCCGTAGGGGGTCGCATTCAAGGCGGACGAGAACGCCACGAAGTCGGACAGGGTCGGCGGCCGGCGCCGCTCGGAGTAGTCGACTTTGATCGCCGCGTTGTGCGTCTGGTCGGCGACGGCGCGCGTCAACGGGAAGACCTCGAACCGTCGCGCCAGCGCGAGCGACTCGGTGGCGGTCCCCGGAACGAACAGGTCGTCCTTGCGCAACGGAGAACTGACGCGGATGCGGAACCCGTTGACCAGCGGGATGTCGTGCCAGTAGAGATCCGCCTGCGTGATTCGGCCGAGCAGATCGAGCCGCTGCCGTCTCAGCTCGGCGTCGGTCGCTTCGTCGGCCGATTCGCCGGCGCCGCCGCGCCAGCCGCGGCCGGGCGACATCCCCGTACCAAGCAAGTCCGCGAAGAAGTGGTCCGCCTGCCGCCGCTCCCGCGGTGACACGGTGCCGAATGTCTGACGATTCATGTCTCTCTCCGCGAGGAAACTACGCGACGCGCCGAGCCGCGTCCGTACGGCATCGCACGGAGCGGGCTCAGCGCATCTGCGTTAATCACGACATGTCCACGCTGCATCACGACGCGGATCTGTTCCTCGACGATTTGCTCGCGCTCCGCCCGCGCCGCCCGCGTCCGTCGGCTCGCGACGGCGAGAGCCATCAAGACGAGGAGGACACGGCCTGGACCGCGGAGCAGGAACAAGCCTTCCGCGAGTGGTGGAAGAAGATCGGCGGATTCGAAGGATCGTTCGACCAGTGGCAGGCCAACGCCGCCAACCGGGCGGATCGCGGCGGCGAGACCAACTGGGGCATCACCTGGACCACCTACCAGAACATCAGGAGAAACGGCACCAGGGATCAGTTCCGGGCGATGACGCTCGAGGATGCGATGGGCATCGCGCGGGTCCTCTACCGGCTCTACAAGGTCGATCAGATCAGGAATCCGGGGGTCGGCCTGCTGTTCGCGGACTGGCAATGGGGCGGCGTCTCGACGACGGCCGTCAACCGGGCGCTGGCCAGGGTCGGACAGCCGCAGGTCGCACGGTTTACCGCGACCGGCCCGGATCAAGCGACCATCGACGCGCTGAACGCGGCGGATCCGCAGCAGATGATCGCGGCGCTCGACGCGGAGCGGCTGCAGGCGATTCAGGACGACATCGCGAGGAACCCGGCCCAGGCAGTGTTCGAGAAAGGCTGGCGCCGGCGCGTCGTCATCAGGTGGGTGCAGGCCAAGATGATCACCGGGCACACCGCGTACGCGGCCCGCTGGCTCAATGGACAGAGCAAGGAAGAGATCAACGCCCTGATGGGACATCTCACCAGAGAAGAGATCGCGGCGCTGCACGACGCCGCGGTGGCCGGGCCCGGTGTCGGTCCGGAGTCGCAGTTCGCACGCCTCACCAAGGCGCGGCGCGACGCGTGGGTCGCCCGCGCGGCGGCGCGGTAGCGCTCAGACCGCCCGGTCGCGCGCCCGTTCGCTTTCGACTGTCGAATAGCATTCGCACGCGCTGGCTTCGAGCGCCTTGCGGTCGAGAATCGTGATGTGGCCCCGTGAATAACGGATGACGCCGGCGTCCTGCAGCCGTCCGGCAGCCGTCGTCACCGACTCCCGCCGGCCGCCGAGCAGGTTCGAGATCAGCTCCTGGGTCAGTTGCAGCTCGTTGGTCCGCACCCGGTCGTGACAGAGGAGCAGCCAGCGGCACAGGCGCTGCTCGATCATGTGCAGGCGGTTGCACACGGCGGTCTGCGCGATCTGCGTCAGCAGCGCGCGGGTATAGCCGAGCAGCAGATACTGCAGGGCCCCGCCCCGCGCGAACTCCTCGCGCAGCGCCCGCGCCTTCATGCGCAGCGCGCCGCCGGCGACGACGACCATGTCGCGGTACGGAGTCGTATCGCTGCCGAGAAAGAGCGACACCCCGACCACGCCGTCGTTGCCGGCCAGGCACATCTCGGCGCTGGCGCCATCCTCGGTCGTGTACATCGACGACACCACCGCGGTCGTCGGAAAGTAGATGTATTCCATCCGCCCGCCCGACTCGCACACCACGTCGCCCAGCGAGAACGTCACCGGCTGCAGCGCCATGAGCAAACGGGCGCGATCGCCGGGCGGCAGGGCCAGCAGGATCCGGTTCGCCACGGCGGGTGCCGGTTCCTGGCACGCGACGGTGCCCGGCCGCGCCATGCCGAACTCTTGTTGAGTTGCCATCGTCACGCCGCCGGGGACACGCGGTCCGCGGGAAGAATGCACAACTGCTGCAATCCGTCGACTTCGATCACGACGAACACACCACCAGGCATGCCGCTGTCGGAGACGTCGAGGACCCGTCCGCTCAGCTCTTGTCGTCGATGCAGTTCCTGCAGGACGACCGCCGGCTGAGGAATGTGGATGTCGCGGATGTAGAAACGCACGAGCGTTCCTTTGAGAGCTGCGTCTGAGTTGGTCATACCGATCTCTCCAGAGACGCGGCCCTACAGGCAAGAGCAATGCCCGCGACGATGCGTGACGTGTCGACGAGTGCAACGCGTTGTCGAATGGTGCTTTGAGAAAGGATCCGGCGGTCAGCTGGTTCGGCGGCGGCGTTGACGCATGACGCTGTCGGTCCGGCACGTGCGTGCCGGTGTGCATGAACGTGCCGGTATCAGGCGGTGAGCCGGTACTTGCGCATCTTGTTGAACATGCTGCGCGGGCTGATCCCCAGCATGCGCGCGGCTCTCGATCGATTGCCGCTCGACAGCATCAGCGCGGCGGCGACGATCTTCTGCTCGCACAATTCGACCGCGCCCTCGAGCTTCCAGCCGGCGGCCTCGAGGATCGCGACGACGTCGACCATCCCGGCGCGCGTGTCCGCGCCGCCGTCGTCGTCGCGCGGCGTAACCATTGGATGGTCGCCGCCCTCGGGCTCGCCGCTCGCGCCGGCCGCGCCGGTCGCGCCGGCCAGTTCCGTCAGCAGTTCGGGCGGCAGATCGCTCAGCCGCAGCGATCCGCCCGGCGAGGCGAGGAGCGCGCGGCGCACCACGTTGCCCAGCTGCCGGACGTTGCCGGGCAGACCGATGCGGCGCAGCGCGTCGATGAACTCCTCGCTCGCGGCTACCGCGCTCCCCTCGCCGCGCACCGCGTCAGTGGCAATGATGTGTTCCACCAGCGCCGCCATGTCCTCCGGACGGTCGCGCAGCGCCGGCATCTGGATCGACAGGACGTTCAGCCGGTGGAAGAGATCGGCGCGGAACGCCTGCGTCGCCACCATGCTTTCGAGATCGCGGTGGGTCGCCGCGATGATGCGGACGTCGACCGGGACTTCCTGGTCCTCGCCGAGCGGCAGGACGCGGTGTTCCTGCAGCACGCGCAGCAGCTTGGCCTGGAGGTTGGCGTCGAGGTCGCCGATCTCGTCGAGGAAGAGCACGCCGCCATTGGCGGCGCGGACGAGGCCCTTGCGATCGTGCGCCGCGCCGGTGAAGGCGCCGCGGCGGTGGCCGAACAGCTCGCTTTCGGCGACGCCGGCGCCGATGGCGCCGCAATTGACCGCGACGAACGGTCCGGTTCGACGGCGCGGATCGAGAGCATGGATGGCCCGCGCCGCCAGTTCCTTGCCGGTCCCGGTCTCGCCGACGACCAGTACCGGCACGTCGCTCAGCACGCTGACGCGCCGCACGCGGCGGAACACGGCGGTGATCGCCGGACCGCCGACGACGCCGAGAGCCAGCATCTGCTCGCGGAGCGCGCGATCTTCGCGGCGGCGCTCGACGTCCGCCTGCAGCAGCTGCGTCAGCCGTTCGCCCAGATCCGCGGCGAACGTCGGACTGGTGCGGTCCAGCAGGTGCGCCGCGCCGGCGACGAGCAGCCGGCACTGCGTCCCGAGGGACCAGGCCTGCGCCCCGTGCCAGCAGCACAGTACCGTGT
>Ga0075365_10001536_pt1 | contig 10552 bp, 7 predicted proteins | sample EndMetdeltDD1765_FD_71387 | JGI IMG/M metagenome (GOLD analysis project Ga0075365, IMG submission 71387) | Populus endosphere microbial communities from Tennessee, USA - Endosphere MetaG P. deltoides DD176-5 | ecosystem: Host-associated > Plants > Roots > Endosphere | place: USA: Tennessee... | reverse complement strand
GCCGTACACCCCGACCTGCTCGGGCAGCGTCATGACGTCGTCCTCTCCGCGGCCTGCTCGGCCTTCTTCTTCTCGTTCTTGGTCAGGAAGGCGGTCATCCGCTCCTCCTTCTCGGCGGTCTCGAAGAGCACCGCCTGGGCCAGGTCGTCGACGAACGGGTGCGCCGCCCGCGGCGCGTGGAACACCGTCTTGGTCAGCCGTACGGCGAGCGGCGCCTGCCGGCAGATCCGGTCGGCCAGCCGGTGCCCCGCCGCGAGGAGGTCCTCGGGCTCGACCAGCTCGGAGACCAGCCGCAGGTCCAGGCAGTCGGCCGCCTTCAGCATCCGCCCGGCGAGCAGCACCTCCTTGGCGACCGGCTCCCCGACCAGTTCGGCGAGGCGCCAGGTCGCGCCCGCGGCGGCCAGGATGCCGAGACCGGGCTCGGGGTTGCCCATGGTCAGCCGCGGCGTGCCGATCCGGAAGTCGCAGGCGTAGGCCAGCTCGGCGCCGCCGCCGAGGGCGAAGCCGTCGAGCAGCCCGATCACGGGCATCGGCAGCCGGCGTACCCGGTCGAAGACGCTGGAGTTGATGCCGCGCAGCGCGTCCTCGCGGCGGCGCTCGCGCAGCTGCGCGATGTCGGCACCGGCGGCGAAGGTGCCGCCCGAGCCGATCAGCAGCGCCACCTTCGGGGTCTCCTCCAGGCGGGCGCAGACGGCGTGCAGCTCCTCGACCATGGTCAGGTCGATGGCGTTGCGCACCTCGGGACGGTCGAGGTGGACGACGACCCGGTCGTCGCTCTCCTCGACGCGCAGGGCCCGGCTCACGACTCCCCCACCCCCGCCAGGAACCGCTCCGGCTGCAGCGCGACCCCGCGCCGGACGAGCTCGTCGGCGTCGGCCGCCGCGAGCCCGGACTCCACCAGCAGCGCGTGGGTGTGCTGCCCGAGCGCGGGCACGTCGCCCATCGCCGCCTCGGTGTCGGCGAAGGTCGCCGGCGGGAGCAGCGCCTCGACGTCGGCGTTCTCGGTGCCGACGGTGCGCCAGCGGTCCCGGGCCCGCAGCTGCGGGTGCTCGACGACGTCGGCGAGCCGCTTGACCTGCGCGGCCGGGATGCCGGCCGCGGCCAGCGACGCGGCCAGCTCCTCGGTGGCGAGCCCGCGGGTGCGCGCGGCCACCTCGTCGTCGCACGCGGCCCGGTTGCGGACCCGGGCGGTGTTCGTCGCGAACCGCTCGTCGGTGGCCAGCTCCGGGGCGTCGAGGACCCGGGTCACCAGCGCCCGCCAGCCGAGGTCGCTCTGCACGCCGATGAGGATCTCGCCGTCGCGGGTCGGGTAGGCGTCGTACGGCGCGATGGAGGCGTGGCTCAGCCCCATCCGTGGCGGCTGGCTGCCGGTGTGCATCTGGGTGTAGAGCGCGTGCCCCAGCCACTCGACCGTGGCCTCGAACATCGACACCTCGATGGTCGCGCCCTCGCCGGTGCGCCAGCGGCGCAGCAGCGCGGCGACGACCGCCTGCGAGCAGTACATGCCCGAGGCGATGTCGGCGGTCGGGATCCCGGTCTTCACCGCGTCCTCGGCGGTGCCGGTGATCGAGATCAGGCCGGACTCGGCCTGGATGAGCATGTCGTAGGCCTTGCGCTGCTCCAGCGGGCCGCCGACGCCGTACCCGGAGAGGTCGACGACGACCAGCTCGGGCCGGGCGGCCCGCAGCTCGGCCGCACCGAAGCCCAGCCGCGCGGCGGCACCCGGGGCGAGGTTCTGCAGGAACACGTCCGCCTGGTCGACCAGCCGGCGTACGGCGTCGCGCCCCTCGGCGGTCTTCAGGTCGACGGCCAGCGACTCCTTGCCCCGGTTGAGCCAGACGAAGTGGGCACCGGTGCCGTGCACGACGTGGTCGTAGCCGCGGGCGAGGTCGCCGCCCTCGACCCGCTCCACCTTGATCACCCGGGCACCGAGATCGGCGAGGTTGCGGGTCGCGAGCGGCGCGGCGACGGCCTGCTCGATGGCGACGACGCTCACGCCCTCCAGGGGCAGGCTCACGACGCCTGCCGCTTCGCCGCGCGGATCAGGCCGCCACCGATGATGAGGCGCTGGATCTCGCTGGTGCCCTCGTAGAGGCGCATCAGGCGCACGTCGCGGTAGATCCGCTCGACGGGGACCTCGCGCATGTAGCCCGTCCCGCCGTGCACCTGGACGGCGAGGTCGGCGGCCTTGCCGGCCATCTCCGTGCAGTAGAGCTTGGCCGCGGACGGGGCGATGCGCCGGTCCTCGCCGGTCACGTAGAGGCGGGCCGCCTCACGGGCCAGCGCCCGGCCGGCCATCACCCCGGTCTGCTGGTCGGCCAGCATCGCCTGGACCAGCTGGAAGTCGCCGATCGCGGTCCCGCCCTGGGTCGCGGAGGCGGCGTACGACACCGACTCGTCGAGGGCGCGCTGCGCGGCGCCCACGGCCAGGCCGGCCATGTGGATGCGACCGCGGGCCAGCGACGTCAGCGCGGCGCGGTAACCGGCCTCGGCGTCGCCGCCGACCAGGGACTCGGGGCCGACGCGGACGCCGTTGAACGTGACGTCCGCGGTGCGCGAGCCCTCCTGGCCCATCTTCGCGTCCTTGACGCCCACCTCGATGCCGGGCGCGTCGCCGGGCACCAGGAAGACGGCGATGCCGTTGCCGCCCTCGGGGGCCGGGTCGATCTTGGCGAAGGTGACGAAGAGGCCGGCCTCGGTGGCGTTGGTGATGAACCGCTTGCTGCCGTCGATCACCCAGCCGTCGCCGTCGGCGCGCGCGGTCGTCTTGAGCCCCGCGGGGTTGGAGCCCGCGCCGGGCTCGGTCAGCGCGAACGACGCCACGACCTCTCCGGAGGCGATGCCCGGGAGCCACTGCTGGCGCTGCTCGTCGGTGCCGAAGCCCACCAGGACCTGCCCGGCGATGCCGTTGTTGGTGCCGAACATCGAGCGCAGCGCGAGCGAGGTGTAGCCCAGCTCCATCGCGACCTCGACGTCCTGCACGAGGTCCAGCCCGAGCCCGCCCCACTCCTGCGGGATCGCGTAGCCGAAGAGCCCCATCTCGGCGACCTGGGCGCGCAGGTCGTCGGGGATCTGGTCGGTCGTGAGGATCTCGATCTCGCGCGGCACCACCCGGGTGCGGACGAACTCGCGGATCTGCTTGATGACGTCAGCGAAGACGTCGTCGGGGACATCGGGGTTGCCGGAGTACATGCCCCCAGTCTTGGCCGTCGATTATGATCAGTCCAATACCAAGTTGGCACTTCTGCTAGACCTCAATCGCAACAATCGAGGTATCCATGGACATCTCCCAGCTCCGCTCGTTCCTCGCCGTCGCCGAGGAGCTGCACTTCGGCCGGGCCGCCGAGAAGCTGCACGTCGCCCAGCCGCCGCTGAGTCGCACCATCAAGCAGCTCGAGCGCGAGCTCGGGGTCCTGCTGTTCGAGCGGAGCACCCGCTCGGTGAGCCTCACGACGAGCGGCGAGGCGCTGGTCGCCCCGGCACGCGAGGTGCTGGACGCCCTGCGCCGGGCCGAGTCGGCGGTGCGCTCGGCCGGGGACGGCGAGGTGGGGGTGGTCCGGATCTCGTTCGCGGGGGTCTCGACGCACCGCATCGTCGCGCGACTGGCCCGCGCGGTCCGCTCGAAGCGCCCCGGCATCCAGCTGGAGCTCTCCAGCCAGAACTACGCCCAGCCGGCGATGAAGCGCCTGGTCCGGGGCGAGACCGACCTGGCCCTGGGCCGCTGGGACGTGATCCCGCCCGACGTCGAGGCCCGGGTGGTCGAGCCGGACCAGCTGGTGGTGGCCCTGCCCGACACCAACCCGCTCGCGGGGGCGGCACGGCTCTCGATCGACCAGCTGAGCGGGGAGTCGTTCGTGTCCCTGCCTCCGCACGAGGGCGCGGTGCTGCCCGACCGGCTGCGCCGCCTGGCCCGCGCCGGCGGGTTCGTGGCGGACGTCGTCCAGATCGCCCCGGACACCCAGACCGCGCTGGCCCTGGTCAGCGCGGAGGTCGGCTGCCACCTCACGCTGGCCTCGGTCGCCCGCAACGTCAACGACCCGCACGTCGTCTTCGTCGACCTCGACGAGCACGTGCCCGACGTCGACCTGCGGGTCGCCTGGCGGCGTACCGACCGCGGCCCGGCCCTGCAGGCCGTCCTGGCCGAGGTGCTGGCCCTCGGCGAGGAGTGAGAGTCGGCGCGACCCTCAGACCAGGCCCTCGTCCGACTCCAGCCCGAGCTGCTTGATCCGGCGGTAGAGCGTGGTCCGCCCGATGCCCAGCATCGTCGCGGCCACCGACTTGTTGCCGTCGCACTCCTGCAGCGCCCGCAGGATCGCCGACCGCTCGGCCTCCTCGATCCGGCTCAGCTGGCGCCGGGGAGAGGCGTTGCGGATGGGCGCCGGCAGGTGGTGGCGCTCGATGACCGGACCCGGCACCTCCCGCACGAGATCGGTCACCGTCTCGACCAGCTCGGTCAGCTCACCCGGCCAGCTCCACCGCATCAGGTCCTGCAGCGCGGCCGGGGACAGCGCGCGCCGGCCGTCCTCGTCGACCCGGTCGAGCACGGTCCGCACGATGCCGGGGATCCGGTCCGGGGTCGTGGCCAGGGGCTGGGTCCGGTGCGCCGTCCCCGCCTCGAGCACGGAGCGGACCTTCGTGGTGGTGCGCTCGGGACAGGCGGTCACCAGCAGCATGCTCGTGCGTGCCCCCTGGCGCCGCTGGCGCCGGTGCTGGGTCACGACCTCCAGGAGACGGGTGGCCTGCTCGCCCCGGAGCCCCTCGGCGCGGCGCAGCAGGACGTCGGACCCGGCCCTCAGGGCGTCCTCGACCTCGTCCCACGGCGTCCGGACGGGCCCGGACATCGACCACTCGACGACCGCCGGACGGCCGGTGCCGGCGTGGTGCGCCCGGGCCTGCTCGGCCCGTCCCGAGCCCGGGGGCCCGAGGACCGCCACCACGTCCTGCGCGGCGCTGCGGGGAGCGGGCGCCTCGCGCCAGCCCTCGCTGCGTCCCCGACCCTCCGGAGGTGCTCCGACGGCGTCGAAGTGGACGACGAAGTGGGCGCGCGGACCGTCGATGACCCGCCGCGCGACCACCGCGCTGCTCAGGTCGTCGATCCGGAGCCGCACCGTGTCGCTGGAGCGCCAGTCCTGGCCCGACAGCGTCTCCCAGAGCGCGACGTGGAGGTCGACGCTGACGAACGGCAGGCCGGGGGTGTTGGCCAGGATGGACTCCCCGTCCATGACCACGGTGGGACGGCGCGAGTTGGTGAAGCGCGTGAACGACAGGGCCAGCGCGAGGTCCTGCGGACGGGCCGAGGCCCGCAGCCGCTCCTCGATCTGCTGGCCGATCTCGCGGGTCAGCGACAGCATCAGCGGCGAGGCGGCCTCCACCGAGCCACCGAGCGACACGGCGCCGATCGCGACCCCGGTCGGCGTCGCCACCGGGACCGCGGCGCACGAGAGCCCGCCGAGGACGTCCTTGTAGTGCTGGCTGCCCTGGATGTAGACCCCGTGCCCCTCGGCGATCGCGGTGCCGAGCCCGTTGGTGCCCGCGGAGTCCTCGGAGTAGTCGAAGCCCTCCGCCGCGTGCACGGTGTCGAGCCGGCGGCGCAGCGAGGTGTCGCTGGCCCGCCGGGCCACGATGCTGCCGGCCCGGTCGCTGAGGAACAGGGTGGTTCCGGTGTCGAGGAGCCGGTCCTGCCACCGGTCGAGCACCGGGTCGGCCGCGCGGCACAGGATCGAGTCGGTGTCGACGTCCTGGTAGCGCAGGGTCGGCTCGTCGCTGTCGACCCGGCTGCCGATGGAGCGACGCCAGCTGCGCAGGATGACCTCGGGCACCGCGCCCTCGATCGCGCGGACGTCCCCCCGCAGACCGACGCGCTGGAGCTCCTGCCGTGCTGCCCGGACCGGATCAGCCATGTCACGTCCCTTCGCCGACCCCCAGGGTGCCGCCGTTGTCCCCCGGAATCCAATACTCACCCCGCTCCGGACTATTGCGTTCGAGGTATCAACGCAGGTCGCGAGGCGCTCCGGGCACTGTTCCACATTGGAACACCGGGTGATCGCACTCACATTCGAGCATGGGAACCGAACAGTGAAGCGCGCCACATTCGTCGGTGCGCGACCGAAGGAGGACTCTATGGACACGACGACGGCCCCGCAGATCGTGGAGCTCGACGCCCTCGTGGTGGGCGCGGGCTTCGGCGGGATCTACATGCTCCACCACCTGCGCAACGAGCTCGGCCTGGACGCCGTGGCGATCGACAAGGCGGGCGGCGTGGGCGGCACCTGGTACTGGAACAAGTACCCGGGTGCCCTGTCGGACTCCGAGAGCTTCGTCTACCAGTACTCGTTCGACCGGGAGCTGTTCGAGCAGACCCCGTGGCGCACCAAGTTCGTCACCCAGCCCGAGATCCTCTCCTACCTCAACGGCGTCGTCGACCGCTACGACCTGCGCGACCACCTGCGGCTGGAGACCGCGATGGGCGCGGCCAGCTTCGACGAGGCCAGCGGCACCTGGTCGGTCGAGACCGACCGCCAGATCACCTTCCGCTGCCGCTTCCTGGTCACGGGCCTCGGCCTGCTGTCGGCGACCAACATCCCCGACTTCCCCGGCATGGACAGCTTCCAGGGCCGGGTCGTGCACACCGGCGCCTGGCCCGAGGACCTCGACCTGACCGGCCAGCGGGTCGGCGTGATCGGCAACGGCTCCACCGGCGGCCAGGTGATCACCGCCGTCGCCCCGCTCGCCGGCCACCTGACGTCCTTCCAGCGCACCCCGCAGTACAGCGTCCCGGCCGGCAACCGGCCGCTCACCGAGGACGAGCTGCGCGACCAGCGCGAGCGCTTCGAGGAGAAGTGGGACCAGGTCTGGAACTCCAGCCTCGCCATGGGCTTCGTGGAGAGCGACAAGGAGACCTTCGCGATCCCCGCGGGCGAGCGCGAGGAGGTCTACGAGTGGGCCTGGAACGAGGGCGGCGGCTTCCGCTTCATGTTCGAGACCTTCGCCGACATCGCCACCGACAAGGCGGCCAACGAGGAGGCCGCCGCGTTCATCCGCCGCAAGATCGGCGAGATCGTGCAGGACCCCGAGACGGCCCGCAAGCTCACGCCGACCGACCTCTACGCGCGCCGGCCGCTCTGCGACTCGGGCCTCTACGAGACCTTCAACCGCGACAACGTCTCGCTGGTCCGCATCGACGAGAACCCGATCGCGCACCTGACCGAGAAGGGCATCGTCACCGAGGACGGCGAGCTGCACGAGCTCGACGTCCTGATCCTGGCCACCGGCTTCGACGCGGTCGACGGCAACTACAAGCGCACCGACATCCGCGGCCGCGGCGGCCGCCAGCTCAAGGAGGCGTGGGCCGACGGTCCGACGAGCTACCTGGGCATGACCACCGCCGGCTTCCCGAACATGTTCATGATCCTCGGCCCCAACGGCCCGTTCACGAACCTGCCGCCGTCGATCGAGACCCAGGTCCGCTGGATCGGCCGGGCCGTCCAGCACCTCGCCCCGCACGCGGGGGCGTGGATGGACGTGCGTCCCGAGACCGAGGAGGCGTGGACGGAGACCTGCGCGGAGATCGCGGACGCCACCTTGTTCCCGATGGCCGCCTCGTGGATCTTCGGCGCCAACATCCCCGGCAAGAAGCGGACCGTGATGTTCTACCTCGGCGGGCTCAAGACCTACCGCGAGCTGATCGACGCCGAGGCCTCCGACGGCTTCCCGGGCTTCGTCGCCAGCGCCGACGAGCTCACCCCCGCCTGATGACGACCTACGCCACCGTCGACCCCACCACCGGTGAGGTCGTCCAGGAGTTCGCCACCATGACGGACGCCGAGGTGACGGTCGCGCTGGCCGGAGCCCACGAGGCGTACGCCTCGTGGCGCGCGGTGGAGGTCAAGGACCGCGCCGCCGTGCTGATGCGGGTGGCCGAGGCCCACCGCGAGCACGCGGAGGAGCTGGCCGCCCTCATGGTCCTGGAGATGGGCAAGCCCATCGTCCAGGCCCGGGGCGAGGTCGAGCTGTCCGCCTCGATCTACGAGTACTACGCGACCAAGGGCCCGGACCTGCTCGCCGACGAGGTCCTCGACATCGCCGGCAGCGGGCGCGCCCTGGTCCGTACGGCGCCGATCGGGGCGCTGCTCGGGATCATGCCGTGGAACTTCCCGTACTACCAGGTGGCCCGGTTCGTGGCCCCGAACCTGCTGCTCGGGAACACGATCCTGCTCAAGCACGCGGGCAACTGCCCCCAGGAGGCGCTGCGGATCGAGGAGCTGCTGGAGGAGGCCGGCGCGCCGGCCGGGGTCTACCGCAACGTCTTCGCCACGACCGACCAGGTGGCGGACATGATCGCCGACCCGATCCTCCAGGGCGTGTCGCTGACCGGCTCCGAGCGGGCCGGGAGCGCGGTCGGCGCCCTGGCCGGGAAGCACCTGAAGAAGTGCGTCCTGGAGCTCGGCGGCTCGGACGCCTTCATCGTGCTGGCCGGGGCCGACCTCCAGCAGGCGGTCACCGCCGCCGTCACCGGGCGGTTCGGCAACGCCGGGCAGGCCTGCACGTCCTCGAAGCGGATCATCGTCGAGGACGCCGTGTGGGACGAGTTCGTCGAGGCCTTCGTGGCGCTCGCCGAGACCTGGCGCACCGGCGACCCGCGCGAGGAGTCGACCCGGCTGGGTCCGATGGCCTCGACGGGCGCCCGTCGCGACTTCGCGGCGCAGGTCGACGACGCCGTCGAGAAGGGCGCCACGGTGCTCGCCGGCGCCGTGCTGCCCGAGGGTCCCGGGGCCTACTACCCCGCGACCGTGCTGACCGGCGTCACCCCCGACATGCGGGCCTGGCACGAGGAGCTCTTCGGCCCGGCCGCGGTCCTGCACCGGGTGGGCTCGGTCGACGAGGCGATCCGGCTCGCGAACGACTCGCCGTACGGGCTGGGAGGCGCGGTGTTCACCCAGGACGAGGCCCAGGCGGCGTACGTCGCCGACCGCCTCGACGTCGGGATGGTCGGGCTCAACACCACCATCCGCAGTGCGCCGGACCTGCCCTTCGGCGGGGTCAAGAACTCCGGCATCGGGCGCGAGCTCGGTCGCTTCGGCATCGACGAGTTCGCGAACAAGAAGCTCGTCCGCATCCCCTGATCCACCGCCGACACCCCTCGGCACCTCGAGCCTGCGCGCGGCCCCACGGCCGCGCGCAGGCTCTTTTTCGTGTGTCACGACGCAATGACCCAGATTGGGACATCCGGTCCCGGGGCGGGCCCGCACGATGAGGGCACCTCGTGATGGGCATCACAGACGCCCAGCGCGAACCACGTGCGAGCACCACTTGGTGTGCACGTCCGTCCACGACGGTCGGTCGGCGGCAGGTCGGAGATCCCGGGCCAGCCCAGGTCGGACCCCTCTCGGATCCCGCCACACGAACGGTCGCCTCCTGCGCGCCGGAACCCCACTGGAGATCACCCATGAACACGAACACGCGCCTTCTCAGGCGACTCCTCCTCCCCCTCGTCTGCTGCCTCTCGCTCCTGGGCCTGGCCGCCTGCTCGAGCGGCTCCGGCGAGGCGACCGCGGACCTCAGCGGCACGGGCAGCCTGGAGGGGGACGGCGGGCTGCTGATGGTCTTCATGCCCTCGACCTCGAACGTCTACCTGAAGACCGCGGCCGAGACGATCAAGTCCGAGGCCGACGAGCTCGGCTACACCGCCAAGATCGTCGAGAACGACTTCGACCAGACCGAGCAGGACCAGCAGGTCCAGGAGTGGCTCGCGACCGACGAGAAGGCCGCCGCCATCCTGTTCTGGCCGGCCTCCGCGGCCGCGGCCACCAACTCGATCCGCCAGCTGGCCGCCAAGGCCCCCGTGGTCCAGTTCAACCAGCTCATCCAGGACGACGCGAAGGAGTTCGTCTCGGCGTACGCCGGCGTCAGCGACATCGGCATCGGCGAGGAGGCCGCCCGCAACGCGCTCGACGCGATCGAGCAGGCCAAGGCCGACGGCATGACCTTCCACGGCCCCGACGGCAAGCCGAACCTGCTGGAGATCCGCTTCACCGCCGGGTACGCCGCGGGCGACGACCGCGAGAAGGCCTTCGCCGACGTCGCCGGGGACGCCTTCAACGTGCTGGCCGTCGAGCCGGGCCCGACCGTCGACGCCCAGGGCGGCTTCGCCGCGGCCAGCCAGGTCGTGCCGCAGTACCTCGCCGACGGCATCGACGTCGTCTACTGCCACAGCAACGACGTCGCGAACGGCGTCGTCCAGGCCCTCGAGCAGAACGGCCTGCAGCCCGGCAAGGACGTCCTGGTGATCGCCGGCACCTCCTCGGGCGACCTCACCAACCTGCGCTCGGGGAAGATCTGGTCCGCCACCCTCCAGTCCCCCGTCATCGAGGGCCAGCTGGTCGTGCGGACCGCCGCCCAGCTGCTGGCCACCGGCGAGACCGCCGACGGCGAGGTCACCCTCGAGTCGGTGCCGGACAAGCCGGAGCTGGAGGACGCGCCCCCGGCGTACGAGACGTTCATGATGAACCCGCAGGTGACCGCCGAGAACATCGACTCGATCAAGATCTGGGGC
>Ga0075365_10001535_pt1 | contig 10564 bp, 10 predicted proteins | sample EndMetdeltDD1765_FD_71387 | JGI IMG/M metagenome (GOLD analysis project Ga0075365, IMG submission 71387) | Populus endosphere microbial communities from Tennessee, USA - Endosphere MetaG P. deltoides DD176-5 | ecosystem: Host-associated > Plants > Roots > Endosphere | place: USA: Tennessee... | reverse complement strand
TATCCCTGTGCGTAGACGTAGCCGTCTTCCAGTACGGCCTCCATCATCTGGTTCAGGTTGGTCTCGTCCTCGCCGTCGATCATGAACACGTTGCGCCCCTTGGCGCCACACAGCGGTTTGATGATGACGCGTCCCACCGACGAGATGAAATCGTGGACGTCCTCTTCGTTTCGCGTCACCAAGGATCGCGGCCTGACCTCCAGAGGGAACTCGTCGAGGTACGCCTTGGTCCCCGCGCGCAGGAGCACTGTCGGGTCGTTGACCACGGTGACATCGTGCGCCGCCAGCATCTGACCGAACACGGCGCCCAAGCTGCTGGCCCACGGTCGATCCTGCAGATCCTCGACCGAGTCGTTCCGCAGGAACACGGCATCGAGCTTGTCCATGCGTATGTGCTCGGTCGAGCTCTCCTTCATGCGATCGGCGAACGCCGTCAGCGTGTCGTCTTCCTGGGCTATGCCGGGACGTGCGTGCGCCCCGATCTCGCCATCGGGCTCGCCGATTCTCAAGTCGCCCAAGCCGACATACCAAACCTCGTGGCCCATCAGGGCCGCTGCCTTCGCGAGCCGGGTGGTCGCGTACTCGTCGACCTCGGTCTCCGCGCTATTGACCAAGAATGCAATCCTCATGCGGCCACGTCCATTTCTAGTAGGTCAGCAGCGCTCATGCCTTCACGCAGGCGTTCGAGCCGCTCTTCTGCCCCGGGCGCGGACAACCAACGTGGCTGTGCCCGTGGAGGTTCGAGTAGTTCTTGCTGAATCAGGTTGTCTACGAGCGGCGCATGGTCGAGTGAAAGCTTGCCTGCAAGAAGGGGATTGATGTCGCGTCCTTGGGCGAAGTAGCCGAGAACGCGCTCGATGCCGCGTAAGTAGATGATGTCCTTCGTCGAGCCTCCGCCGAACATCGCGCGGCTCGTCACCGACCACGCTGTGCGAGGCGCGAAGTCGTGCTCGTCGGTGAGGTGTTGGAAGATCTCGACGAAGTCCGCGCCGCCCGACATCATCGACGCCGCCACAACGCGCGCGGCGAGTACGCGCATTCGTCGAGGGTCGAGCCCACCCGCAAAGTACTCGGCCAGGATCGCCAAGCCCTCCTGCGTCTCTTCGTATAACGGGAGGCCGACGGCTAGGAGTTTCAACGGTTGCGCGTCGCCGTTGCGGTAGGTCAGCACGTGGGTCCCGATCTCGTGCTGAATCAGTGGCTCGACCCGATCCTCGCGGAAGCTGGCAGTGGCTGGGATGAAGAGCGTGCCAAAAGACACCATCAGATCCGCGACGTCGTCGCGCACCTCGACCGCCACGGGAAATCCCGGATAGCGCAATCCATACCATTCGAGCTCTGTGCGTGCCGCTTCGGCGAATCCCGATGCGGTGACGCTGCTCGACGTGATCGGTGGCGGATCGATGCGCCCGAGTAGTGAGCGGGCCGTCGCGATCAGCGATTCCCCGGGTTCTCCATAGAGCGCAAACGCGCCGTATCTGAACCGCGATGTACCCCGATCCTCCAAAAGTGTGATCTGGCGGGCGATCTCGTCGCGCTTGGCTCGAAACAGTGAGTTCAGGGCCGAATCCTCGACTCGCTCGATTTCGACGTCGTAGAGGTCGCGCTTGACCAGGTCCGGATCGAAATCCAGCGACCTGGACTGCAACGTGGGGACCGATTCGAATCCGGATCGTTGGAAGTCGGCCCACGCCTCGGCGCCGTTCGTCGGAGTGACGTTCAGCAACAGCTTGAGCTCACGCCCGATTTCCGTCAGACGGGCGTCGACGGCCAGGGCATCGGCGTCGATGCCACCGGAACCGCGTGAAGCCATGCTGTGGAATACCCACGCCACCGTCAATTAACTCCACGCGATTTGACTCCGCAAAGCAGCAGGTCAGCGCCATGGCGCGGCAAAAGCGGCCGCGACAGCTCAGGATCTGCTCGTAAGGTGAGTCGGTGACGCTCTTGCTCGGTCCTGTCCTGCGGCACGTTTCAGACACCACGGCGTTGGTGTGGGTGCAAACCGAGAATGCCTCAGCGGTGGAGATCCTCGGCTACTCTGCGCGGACGTTCGCCGTGCAGGGTTGTCACTACGCCCTCATCACGGTTTCCGGACTGACCCCGGACACCGTCACCGAATATGACGTCAAGGTCGACGGAGAGATGGTCTGGCCTCAATCGGATTCGCCGTTCCCGCCGAGCGTCATCCGCACCCGCGGGCCCGCGTCGGCGCACCGGTTGCGGGCGATCTTCGGCTCATGCAGATATCCGAAGACCGGCGATCAGAAGGTCGATTCCAAACTGGGCTTGGATGCGCTTGATGTGTACGCCACCCGAATGGCGACGCAGCGTATCGATGATTGGCCGGATGCGCTGATCCTGCTCGGCGACCAGTTGTACGCCGACGAACTCACACCCGAGGTAAGGCAACGCCTGGCCGGCCGCCGCCGGACCCGCCTGAACCGGCACGGCCAGCGGCCGCCGGACGAGGTGGTGAGTTTCGCCGAATACGAACGGCTGTACCGACATTCGTGGGGTGACCCTGAGATCAGATGGCTCATGTCCACTGTGCCCACCGCGATGATCTTCGACGATCACGACATCAGAGATGACTGGAACACCTCGGCGTCCTGGCGCGCGGACGTGATGGAGAAGCCGTGGTGGCGTGACCGGATCCGAGCCGGACTGGCGTCCTATTGGGTGTATCAGCATCTCGGCAACTTGAGCCCGGCCGAGTTGGCCGACGACGCCGATTATCAGCGTCTGGTGGCGACGGACGGCGACACCTGGCCGTATCTAGTCGATTTGGCCGATCGGGCCGATTACGAGGTGGACTCGAACAAGGGCATCAGATTCAGCTATCGATGGGATCTCGGCCGCAGCCGGCTCATCATGATCGACTCGCGTAATGGTCGAATCCTCGAGACCGGCGAACGCATGATGATCGGGGAGCGCGAGTTCAAATGGGTGGAGACCCAGGCCGATGGCCTCGACAAGCTGGACCATTTGATGCTTGCCTCGTCGGTACCGTGGCTGATGCCGCCCGCCATCGGAGACTTGGAGGCGGTCAACGAGCGAAACGCCGACCGGCCGGGACGACGCGGCAGACTTGCTGAAAAGACCCGCAGGGCAGTTGATTTCGACCACTGGCCGGCGTTCAACAAGTCCTTCCTGCGGATGGCTGAGCTGGTCGCCCGCGTCGCCAGGTGTGACACCGGACTCGGCACGGTCAGCGTGCTTTCCGGGGACGTGCACCACAGCTATGCCGCGCGCGCTAAGTGGGCCGGCAATTCTGGCCAGTCGGCGGGGGCGACGGTGCATCAACTGGTGTGCTCGCCGGTGCGGAACTATGTACCGCTGTTCCTCAAACCTGTGTTCACCTTGGGTTGGGCGGGTCCCGCGGCCACCCTCACCCGATGGTTGGCACGCCGACGGGGCCTTCCCCCGCTCCCGTTGTCGTGGGCGAACACCTACGGTCCATTGTTCGGAAACACAATCGCCACACTGCAAGTCGATGGCCGCAGCGCCGAGGTGCTCTTTGAGCAGCCCCGTAGCCCGGACGCGCTGGACGAGGTCGGCCGCGTGCCGCTCAGCCGACCGGTTACTCCGCCGGCACACAAAAGGTGAGCGCCGCCGGCACTACCTTCGCCTGCAACCGCTTGCTGGAACCCCGCTCGCCACCATCGAGCTCGTAGGAGAGTGGCTCGGCGAACTTGACGTCGATCACCCGGCCCTGGGTCATCTCGATGAACGGCGAGCGCTCTGAGCGGCCCGTCGCCGCGCGACCGAGGGTACGGGCCCACTGAAGCGCGCCTTGGGCGGTGGTGACTCCGACGTCGAGGTAGCCGTCGTCGGGCCGGGCGTCGTCGAAAGCGCGGATGCCACCGGTGATGGTGCCGACGTTGCCGAATAGGACGCAGGTTGCCGGGCCGGTGAACCATTTCCGTCCGTCGACGCGGATCTTCGTCGGCACCGGCTCATCCCGCACGTGGCGCAGCCCGGTCAACACGTACGCGAGCCGTCCGGCCCTGTCCTTGAGTCCGTGATCGGCGTCGTTGACCATCTCGGCATCGAATCCGGCCCCGGCCATGACAGCGAAGTGTTCGCCGTTCAACTTGCCGAGGTCGAGCCGCCGGCGCGAACCGTGGAACGCTATCCGCACCGCCTCCGCGAGGTCGGTCGGGATACCGAGGTTGCCGGCGAGCTGGTTCGCGGTGCCGGCCGGGATGATCGCGACGGCGGCGTCCGAGCCGGCGAGCCCGTCCACACACCGCTGAACCATGCCGTCGCCGCCCCACACGAGTACCAGATCGGCACCCTCCTTGACCGTGCGCCGGGCCCGCTTGCGCGCCTTGCGGCTCTTGGACACCTCGTGCCAGACGGGGTCGTCGAACCCCTCGTCGGCGATCAATTTCCGGAGTTCGTCGAGACCGCCACCGATGGACTTCTTCCGGTGGGCGATGACGGCGACCCGTCGCGCTCGTGCCGAAACAGCGGCGTCCATGCGAGGTGACCTACCCGTTGGCTCTTGGTGTGCCCACCGCGGGCTGAACCCCGGCGCGGTGGTGATCGGGGCGTCGAAGCTGGGGCGTGCCCGCGCCATTACGGCTCCGGCGTTCCAGCGCGTCGCCCGCCGTTGCGGCATCCGACGCTCCCTCTGCCATCAGCGGATCGGCCGAGACCGGAGCCGGCACGCCCGCGCGGACAGCCTCGAGCTGTGCGGCGAACGCGATCCCGAGGAACAGCGCCACTGAGGACAGGTTCGCCCAGAGCAGCAGGGCGAAGATCCCGGTCAACGGGCCGTAGGTGGTGCCGAACGACGCGCCTTCGGCCACGTAGAGCGCGAGCAGGCCGGTGAGCAGCAGCCAAAGCGCAAGGGACACACCGGATCCGAACGCGAGCCACGAATACCCGGGCTGCCGGCGCCGTGGTGCGCGCTCCAAGACGACGGTGAAGGACGCCCAGGCGAGGACGACTCCGACCGGCCAGCGGCCGATCCTCCACAACGTCTCGTACGTAGGGCTCCAGCCGTACACCCCGGCCAGCGACTCGCCGAGGGCGTCGCCGGCGATGATGACGAGGAATCCGAGCAACGAGAGCAGGCCGGCGGTCAACGCCATCAGCAGCGCCCGACCGTACTTCCGCACGGCGGGCCGGTCGCGTTCGATGCCGTAGATGCGGTTGGCGCCCCGCTCGATCTGACCCATCCCTGTGGTCAGCGCGACGATCGCGACGAACAAGCCCAGCCACAACGCGAGCTGGCCGCCGGTGGCGCCTTGGTCTCTGCTGTGCTGCGCGGCTTCCTGCATCATGTCGGCGTTGTCGCTGCCCGGCAGCACCCGCAGCAGGGTCTCGGTGACGACGTGCCCGAACTTCTCGTGATGCAGGGCGCTCGACAAGCCGACAACCGCGATGACCAGCGGGATGAAACACAGGCAGAACTGCAGCGCGAGGGCACGCGCGTTGGTGAAACCGTCGGCGTACCTGAAGCGGATGAACGAGTTCTTGACGAGTTTCCAGCGCCCGTATCGACGCAGGGTCGTCAGAGCGTCGTCGGCGGAGAGCTCGTCGCCGGAGATGGTGACCGTCTCCGGCACGCGTGTCGCAGTGCTCATCTTTGCCTCCTCACTCGGTTGGGCGGCCGTCGCCAAGGGCTGTGGCGCGCCGGTCGGCATCGACGGCGGCGGTGCGCGAGTCGTCGGCATCATGGGTGCGCACATAGACGACGACGATCGTCAGCCAGATAACGCCGAGCAGGCCGCCGGCAAGCACATCGGATGGGTAGTGCATGCCGCGGTATATGCGGCTGCCGGCGATCAGCAGCGGCACGGCGGCGCAGACTACGACTGCGGCCACTTTGATCCACCGATATCGACTGTGCCAGAGGACAATTGCGGCAATCGAGCCGTAGAAGCACACGGCAGCAGCGGTGTGTCCCGAGGGGAACGACGACGTCGGCGGCGCTTCGTCGAGCGGCGGGACGCTGGGCCGGGAGCGGTCGATGAACAGCGTTGTCGCCATAAATATGGATGTCTCGCCAACCACCGCATAGATGACGACGAGGGACTCGCGCCAGCGGCCGAACTTCCAGCGGAACACCAGTGCGGCGAGAGTCGTGAGGGCGATTATGGTCAGCGTCTCAGACAGCGTCGTGATGATCTTGCTCTCCGAGATGCCCTCCTGCTGGCGGTATTCCACGAGGCGCCGGGGCACCTCGGCATCCCACTTCCCGAACGCAGTGGAGGGCAGGACGTCGGTGAGGAGGTAGCCCAACGCCACCATCAACGCGAGAAGGCACGCGGCCGGAACGAGCAGCCACCCGACATCACGGATGATGCGACCGAAACCTCGCGCGGGCATGTTGCGGAATACCCACGCTGTCGTTAATTAACTCCTCGATGCGATCGGACCGGGAAGCGAATGGTCAGCGCTGCGCTTCGGGCCGCTCGGGGGTGCCGACTTCGGCCGGCCGCTCGACCGGCTGCCCGGTCGCGCCACGCCATACGACGTAAGCCCAAGTCGTCACGGCCACCCAGCCAATACCGAGGGTGATGCCGGCCAGGACATCGCTGACGAAATGGACACCGAGCACGACGCGCGCGATCGCGACGGAGCCGACGATCAACGCGGCGGCGACGACCGCGGCGATGCGGCCGCCGCGCGGCAGAAAGCGCAGGGTGATCAGCAGGAGCAAGCAGCAGCCGATCGTCGCCCCAAGCGCATGACCGGACGGAAACGACAGCCCTGGCGCCGTGGCGACCGGATCAGGCAGCACCGGGCGGACCCGGCCGACGATCTCCTTTAGCGCGAAGCCGAGCGCGGCGCCGCCGAAGACCGTGACGACAAGCCAGATCGCATGGTGGCGTTCGCCGTGGAACAGGTACACCAACGCGATCACCGTGAGCACGATGCGGAACACGTTTGGATCGAAGATGTCGCTGACGACCACGGCCGCCTTCACCAGTTCGGGATGAGCGGCGTCGATCCGATGGAACGCTTCCGCGGTGCCGACGTCGAGATTGCGCAGCGGCGCCCAGGCGGCGCGGACCAGCAACAGGAGCAGCGCGAAGATGACGGCGGCGACGAGGGTGACGACCAAGCCGGCGCCGAGCCGCAGCCCGAAGCCCTCGTCGGCGGCTGACGGATGGCGCTCGATAGCCCGCCGCCCGATCATCTTCGACATGTCAATTCTCATCCCCGTCAATAATCCTGTTTACCCTGGGCGACCTCGGTTAACACTGCGGTGAATATCGAATTGTGAGGCGCCATGCCGCGAACACTGGGTGTCGAGGAAGAGTTCCACGTCGTCGATCGCAAGACCCGACGGCTGGCCGCCCGCGCGCCCGAATTGCTCGACGGGTTGTCCGACAGCTACGTGGCAGAACTGCAGTGCTGCGTGGTCGAGATGAACAGCGGTGTGGTCGACACCCTGGACGGATTGCGGGCCGATCTGCAGAGCCACCGCCGGATCCTCGTGGACGCCGCGGCCAAGCTGGGCACGGGCGTCGTCGCCGCCGGGTCGGTGCCATTGGCGGTACCCGCTGACATGCAGGTCACGCAGACCGCCCGGTATCGACAGATGCTCTCCGACTACCAACTGCTCGCCCGAGAACAACTCATCTGTGGCACCCAGGTGCACGTCGGCATCGACGACCGCGACGAGGCCGTCGCGGTGGCACACCGGGTCACGCCGTATCTGCCGACATTGCTTGCACTGAGCGCCAGTTCGCCGTTCTCCGCCGACGGATCTGATACCGGCTACTCCAGTGCGCGGACGTTGATATGGCAGCGCTGGCCCACGACGGGGCCCGCCCCCTCGGTGTCGTCTGCCGTCGAATATGACCGGCTGGTCGACGATCTCGTGGCCACGGGAGTGATCACCGACGCCGGAATGGTCTACTTCGACGTCCGGCCCGCGCTCGCAGCGCCGACCCTGGAACTGCGGGTGTGCGACAGCTGCCCGTCGGTCGACACCATTGTGCTGATCGCCGGGGTGTTCCGGGCACTGGTCGAGCGGGAGGTGGAGGCCTTGCGGGCGGGTGTTCCCGCGGTCGAGGTCGCCCCGCCGCTGGGCCGGGCCGCGTTATGGCGGGCAGCCCGCTCCGGGCTGGAGGGCGAGCTCGTCGATCTCAGCGGCCCCAGCAGCCGGCCCGCCGCCGAAGTCGTCGATGACATGGTGCGATCACTGCGCCCACAGCTCGAGGCGGTGGGGGACTGGCCGATGATCACTGAATTGACTCGGCACGTCTTGATGGACGGTTCGTCGGCAGCTCGTCAGCGCCGGGCCTTACGCTGCCGCGGCCGCTTCACCGACGTGGTCGATCAATTGCTGTTCGAGACGGCGGGCAGCCCCGCGACGCGCCACCAACTATGGTGATCCCGTGAAAGGTTTGTTCGTTGCGTTGGTCGTCGCGGCCGCGGCGTTGCTCGCGTCCGCAGGTGTGGCGGGCGCCGATACCGAGGACGACAACTACCTCAACTTGATCAACGCCAACGGGCTGGGCTGCGGCCAAGGACCCTTCAATTGCCCGACCGGTGACAGCGACATGATTCAGATCGGGCGCGCGATCTGTAGGCAGCTGACGCACGGGAATTCCTCGATGGCCGTGTCACAACAGATCCTTCGCCAGAAGCCCGGTGTACAGCCCGACAAGGTCGTCCGCCTGGTCGCCGCCGCGAAGACCGCGTACTGCCCGACCTGAGCGCAGCCGATCAGCGGGAAAACAGCGAAAAGAATTGGTGCGAAGGATCATCGGCGCCGGGGCTGCCTTTCAGCGTGCCGCGAGTGATCGGGTGACTGACGTCGACTGACGACGGATCGTGCACATGCGCCCAGTCGGTCACAATCGTCCGTTCGATGATCTTCCAGATGTCGTCCCGCTTCTCGTACTTGTCGAGATAGCGCCCGCCGATGATGACGTCGACGTCCCGATCGCCAGCGCCGAACGTGTGCGTCGCGATGGTGTAGATCTCGCCCTCGGCGAGGTTGCCGTCGATGACGAAGTTCACCGTGGTGACGTTGTGTTGCATCGACCGGATGTGAGGACGGGAGGCTTCGAGTGTCTTGAGGAACTCATCTACCGACCCCGTGGAGACTTCGCCGTGGGCATCGACCGCGTCGTGGTGGTAGAGCGCTTGCAGCGTCGCGAAGTCGCCACGATCGACCGCGCGGCAGTAGGTATGGACGAGCTTGCTCAGCGCAAACTCGTCGAGCATCTCCTGCAGCAGGGGTTCGGTGGCGGGCATTGCCGCAGCGTAACCGCGTCGGAGGTGTGCCGGTAAGATTCGATCCCGATCTGAGGGGGAGTGCTGATGGTCGGCGAATCCGGGTCAGCCGGGGATGAGGCGGGATCCGGCGTCGAGCCGCCTGTCGAGCCGCGGGTCCGCCGTGCGCTCGGGCTGCTCGAGCGGTTCGCGCCCGCTCTCGGGTCAAGGTGGGCCGTCGAGCTGTGGTGCACGCCGCCGGACGTGGAAGCGAGCTTGCGCATGCCGCCGGGCGTGCCGCAGAGCATGCCTGTCGAGGCGACGTGGTCCGGACACCGGATCGCGGGGGAGTCCTGGGGCGACGGGCCCGCGGTGTATCTGGTTCATGGCTGGGGCGGGTGCCGCGCGCATCTCGGCGTCTTCGTCAAGCCGCTCGTCGAAGCGGGGCACCGGGTCATCGCGTTCGACCTGCCCAGCCACAACGAGTCTGAGCCGGGTGACCTCGCACCGGGACGGACGACGATCGTCGAGTGTGCGGAAGCGGTGAGGGCCTTCGTGCACGCGCACGGGCCGGCGCGTGCGATCGTGGCGCATTCTCTTGGCGCCAAGGCTGCTGCACTGGCGGTGTCGCGTGGCGCGCAGGTCGAACGTCTGGTGTTTCTGGCGCCGATGGGCGACTTCGCTTGGTACCTGGACATTTTCGCCGATCGCCACGGTTTCGGCCCGCGCATCCTCGGTGGTCTGCATCGCCGCCTGGACCGACGGATAGGCATGCCGCTGTTCGATACCGACATCAGCCGAGTTGCGGCCACTCTCGACGATCCACCGCCGCTTCTGGTGGTCCACGACCCCGATGACCCCGACAGCCCGTACGGCATGAGCGAGAGAATTGTCGACGTCTGGCCTGGATCGAAATTGGTGACCACCCGGGGACTGGGCCGCTTGGCGCACTACCGCATTCTGCGGCACCGCCCCGCGATCAACGCAGGTCTGGAGTTCATTGGTCGTGCGACGTCCGAAATGCACGAGCTGCCGCGGCTAACGAACCGTTAGCCTAGGCGCGCTGCGAAATTCAGAACTTTGCAACTGCTCCGGCATCTATGGGCAGTGCCGCTCCGGTGATGTACTGCGACTCGTCGGAGGCGAGAAACAGCACGGCATTGCTGACCGCACGCGCCTCGATTATCGGCTTGGGCAACATGTGAAAGTGCCCGATCACCTGCATGGCGTCGGCCATGGTCGGCTCGGCGAGATCCGGTCGCACGGTGCGACGGAAGTGGTCGTTGTCGAGCATCGGCGTCAGAATGTTGCCGGGATGAATCGAGTTCACTCTGATCCACTGCGGTGCAAGCTCATTGGCGAGCGAGTTCATCAGGCC
>Ga0075365_10001534_pt1 | contig 10564 bp, 8 predicted proteins | sample EndMetdeltDD1765_FD_71387 | JGI IMG/M metagenome (GOLD analysis project Ga0075365, IMG submission 71387) | Populus endosphere microbial communities from Tennessee, USA - Endosphere MetaG P. deltoides DD176-5 | ecosystem: Host-associated > Plants > Roots > Endosphere | place: USA: Tennessee... | reverse complement strand
AGATTGTCCTCGGCGCTGCCGTTCAGCACGTCAGACCCCGCGCCGCCGAACACCCTTTCGACCGTCGTCCTCACATCGTCGTTCTCGCCGGCCTCGCCGTCGTTGGCGACATCGTCGATGCTCACGTTGAGGGCGTTCGTGCGGTTCTGGTACGAGGAGAGATCGACGCCCGGGCCTCCGGCGACGGTGTCGGCCCCGTCAGCGGCGGTGCCATTGCTGATCTGGTCATCGCCGTCGCCCGCCCCGATCGTGTCGGCCCCATTGCCGCCGTCGATGAAATCGACGCCCTCGGCAGCGCTGATCGTGTCATCGTCGCCGCGCCCCTCCAGGAAGTTGCTCTCGGCGTTACCGGTGATCTGGTCGGGTCCTGAGCCGCCGAACACCTGCTCGGCGAAGAGGTTGTCCCCCTCGCCCACGTTGCCGTCGTTGGCCTGTTGGTCGAGGCTCACGTTCTGGGCGCCCACCCGAGCCGAGTAGTCGCCCGTGTCGATCCCGACCCCGCCGAACATCACGTCGGCGCCGGCACTGGCGACGAAGGTGTCGTTGCTGCCGCCGCCGTTCATCGTGTCGGCGCCGCCCAGGCCGTTCAGCGTGTCTCCGCCATCCCCGCCGTTCAGCTGGTTCTCGTCGCCATCCCCGGCGAGCGTGTCGTTGTGCTTGCCCCCGGTGAGGTTCTCGACGTCCGGCTTGACGTTGTCGTTCTCGCCCGCGACACCGTCGTTAGCGACGCCGTTGATGGTCGCCGTCACGGACGTCGTGCGGGATTCGTAGGTGACCGTGTCGGTCCCGCCTCCGCCGTACATCACGTCGGGTCCGATGCCACCGTCGAGGGTGTCGCCACCACCCCCTCCATTGAGGGTCTGCGGTCCGGCGGTCCCAACCAGCACGTCGCCCATTGGTCCGCCCCAGATGGTCTCGATATCCGACTTCACGTTGTCGTGCGGTCCCGATATCGGGCCGTCGTTGGCGATGTTGTCGAGGCTGACCTGCACCGCAAAGCCCGGGTTGCTGTCCAGGTAGTCCCCGATGTCGGCGTCTGCACCGCCGTTGAGGACGTCGGTATGGCTGTCGAGGCCAGGGCTCAGCAGATCGACGCCGGCGTTGCCGTTGAGGGTGTCGGCTCCCTGGCTCGAGTACAGGTAGTCGTTCCCGTCGCCGCCGGTGAGGGTCTGGGCGAAGCCATTTCCGGTCGGCTGCTCTGTCGCCACGATGGTGTCGCTCTGGGTGCCGCCGCTCATCGTGTTGGATCCCGGCTGGTCCCCCTCGTCGTCGCCGATGATCTCGTCCTTGCCGTCGTTGCCGGACAGCGTGTCGTTGTTCCCCCCACCGTGGATCTCGTCGTTGCCACCGCTGCCGGTGATCGTGTCATTGCCGTTGTGCCCGAACATGAGGTCGGGGCCGGAGCCCCCGATGAGCGTGTCGCCGAGGTCCGTTGGCCCCTGCCCACCGTGGATGCTGGAGGGAAGCGCCGTGTCGTTCTTGGCGTAGTCCGCCTCCTCTCCGAGCGAGATCCGGATCGCCTCGATCGGGGGGTCGTGCCTACAGGTGACCGTGTTGGTGCCGGGCGTGGTGCAGCCGGGTCCGGCGGCCATGCTCTTCCCCGGATCCGTGAATGTGACCGCGCCACCGGAAACCGTGGCCGTGACGTGGTTCACCTCCCCGGGAGCCTCCTCGTAGATGGCGGTGACCTTGTTGTTGAAGATCGTGACGCTGCCCGTGGCCCCGAAGGCGGGCGTGGGAAGGAGCAGCGCAAGCGGACCGGCCAGTGCCGCAATCCATCTGATCCTCACGAACGAACCCCTCTTCCCATCGTGGCCACGCCCCCGTTGGCCAGGCCACTCGCGAGAATACTCCGCTCTCGCCCAGCCCGTGCGGGCTTGGACGGATGGCTATTCCGGCGAGTCCGGGCCGCGCTCGTGCCCGCCGAGGCGCTCGCGCGGGAAGATCGCGAAGCTGCCGACCGCGGTGGCGAGCAGGCGCCCGTCCTCGTGGCGCACCTCGCTGCTCAACACGGCAATCCGGTCATTCCGGCGGTCGACGACCGAGTCGCAGATGACGTCGCCCTCACGCGCGGTCTGCACGTAATTGATGGCGATGTTGATCGTCGCGATGCGCTCTCCCTTGTTGCGCTGCGTCCACAGCGCCGAGCCCATCGAGTAGTCGACCATCGCGTAGGCGACGGGGCCGGCGAGCAACCCGGCCGGGTTGATGAGCTCGGGGCGGACCGTCAGCCGAACGCGCTCCGCGCTCTCCCACCGCAGGCCGAGCCAGCGGGTGAGGTCGTCGATCGGGTCGCCGGCGGCCATATGTGTCAGGCCGGTGCCGTACGGCGCCGGCAGTGGCATGTGCCGTTCAAGAGGTGAGCCAGCGTACCCGGCCCGAAACGAACGCCACCCCCGGGCCGGTGCGGCGCCCGGGGGTGGGGGTCGCCTTGCGTCAGCTGCCGCTGTTGCTTCCGCTGCGGGGTGCGGGCGGAGGCGGGAGCGGCGGACACTTGCCCTGGTGGGCCTGATCCGCTTGCTTGGTGCCGGGCGGTGGGAGGAGGCCGGCGGGCGGCGCCGGAGGCGTTCCGCACGCGTTGGTGCCCTTCTCCATCTCCGCACTGGACGGCGGAGCGGGCGGCTGGCTCGACGAGCCGCCCGAGCTGTCCGGAGGCGCCGGGACGTCGATCCCGTTGTCTCGCAGGCAGCTGGCGTAATCGTCCAGCTTGGCGCGCGACTCCTTGATCTCGGCGGCGCTGGGCGCCTGGGCCTTGAATCGGGCGCCGCTCTGCGGGAACGGAAGCGGCGCCCTGCCGGACTGACCCTGCGCGCCCGAGCTGTCGCTTCCGCCGGAGGCCGCGAACGCGGGAATCGCGATCGCGGCGGCCGCGATCACCGCGGCGGCTCCGGACATGTAGATGTAACGAAGGTAGGACTTCTTCATGCCTAACTCCTTGGTCGGGGGATGGGGCCGCCAACGACACCATCGGGGACTGAGAAGCCCCTGAGAACGCACGCAGAATCCGTTGAGAACCAGCCGGCGCCCCGCGCCTCAGGGGGTCCTCACCGCGCCCTTCCCCGGGCGATGGATGGAAAACGTTGCTATGGGCAACGCTTTCCGACCATCGTTCCGTGAGCGCTAACGAGAGACGCGTGGATCGAGCCGAGGGCAAAACCCCTTTCGCCGCTTGCCTTCACTCGCGGCCACCCACCCCCCGTCCCTGGCGTCGCCCGGGCATCACACCTCGCACCGCGCTGCGACGGAACGCGGTCGCCCGCAGCCGACGCCCCGCCGGTCACACTTCAGGCATGGGCCAAGCTGAGGTGCTCATCGCCGGGCTGCTGGTGGCGGTGGCCGGACTGAGCGCGCTCGCGCGGCGCCTGTCGATCCCCTATCCAATCGTCCTCGTCATCGGCGGCGCGCTGTTCGGCTTCGTCCCCGGCCTGCCCGAGGTGAACCTCGATCCGGATGTGGTGCTGGTCGTCTTCCTGCCGCCGCTCCTGTACAGCACCGCGTTCTTCGCGAACCTCGGCGACCTGCGCCGCGACCTCCGCCCGATCTCGATCACCAGTATCGGCCTGGTCCTGGCGACGATGTGCGCGGTCGCGGTCGTCGCGCACGAGCTCATCCCCGGCATGTCCTGGGAGGCCGCCTTCGTGCTCGGCGCGATCGTCTCCCCCACCGACCCGCTCGCCGGCGCGATGATCATGCGCAGGCTCGACGTACCCCGCCGCCAGGTGAGCATCGTCGAGGGCGAGGGCCTCTTCAACGACGCGACCGCGCTCGTCGCCTTTCGCGTCGCGGTCGCGGCGGTCGTCGGGGGGAGCTTCTCGCTCGCGGAGGCCGGTCTGGACTTCGTGCTCGCCGCCGCCGGCGGGGTCGCCATCGGCCTCGCGATCGGCTGGGTGGTCGCCGAGATCCGCAAGCGGACCGAGGACGCGCAGGTGAGCATCACGATCTCGCTGCTCACGGGCTACGCGGCCTTCATCCCGGCCAACGCGATCGGCGCTTCGGGGGTTCTGGCGGCGGTCACGGCCGGCATCTACATGGGGCTCCGCGGACCCAGCATTCTCCCGGCGCGAACCCGGCTGCAGGGGGTCTTCGTCTGGGAGATGCTCGACTTCCTGATCAACGCCGTCCTGTTCGTGCTGGTCGGCCTCGAGCTGCGCACCGTGGTGGACTCGCTCGGCGGCTACTCCGTAGGGGACCTCGCCGGGTACGCGCTGGCGGTCAGCGGGATCGTCGTCCTCACCCGCATCGTCTGGGCCATGACCGTGCCGTACATCATCCGAGCGCTCGATCGCCGCGAGAGCCAGCGCGCGAGACGCACCACCATCGCGTCGCGGCTCGTGGTGGCGTGGAGCGGCATGCGAGGCGCGGTCTCGCTGGCGGCCGCCTTGGCCATACCGCTCTCCACCGACGCCGGCGCGCCTTTCCCGGACCGCGACCTGATCATCTTCCTCACCTTCTCCGTCATCTTCTTCACCCTCGTCGTGCAGGGTCTCTCGCTCCCCGCGCTGATCCGCGCCGTCGGGGTGACAGGCGATGGCATCGAGGAGACCGAGGAGCTGCGTGCCCGACTAGTCGCGACCAGGGCGGCGCTCGCGCGACTCGAGGAGCTCGAGGCCGAGGAGTGGACACGCAATGAAACGGTGGAGCGGATGCGGGCTCTGTACGAGTACCGACAGCGCCGCTTCAAGGCCCGCGCGGGGAAGATCGAGGACGACGGATATGAGGACCGCTCGCTCGTCTACCAGCAGATGGTCCAGATCGTGCTTGCCGCGCAGCGCGACGCGCTGATCCAGGAACGAAGCGCCGGCCAGATCTCGAACGAGACCATGAACCGCGTGATCCGCGAGCTCGACCTCGAGGAATCCCGGCTGGAGATCTGAGCAGCGGCGGCGCTCAGACCGAGCGCAGCTGGATCGGGCCCTCGAGCTCGCCGCCCACGAGCTGGCCGACGAGCGGCGAGTCCGACGCGAACACCTCGCCGGCCTCTCCGCTCGCGACGATGCGGCCCTCGTGGATGACGGCCGCGTAGTCGGCGAGCTTGCGTGCGGCGCTCATGTCATGCGTGGTGACGAGGAACGCCGCGCCCAGCTCGCCGCGCATCTCCTGGAGCAGGTCGCAGAGGAGCGCCAGGCGGACGCCGTCGATGCCGCTGTCGAAGTCGTCGATGATCACGATCCCCGCCTCGAGCGCCAGGGCTCGCGCGATCGCGGTCCGCTTCGCCATTCCCGACGAGAGCTGGTCGGGCATGTCGTTCGCGTTGCGGGCGAGGCCGACGAGATGCAGATGCTCCATCGTCATCGCCTTGATCCGCTCCTCCGACCAGCGCGGCCTCCGCTGCCTGAGCGGCGAGGCGATGTTCTCGTACACGTTCATCGAGTAGAAGAGGCCGCAGGTGAAGGGCAGCGAGCCCTGCATCACCGCCGCCATGCCCTGGCGCAGCTCGTTCAGCTCGGAATCCGACAGCTTCGCGAGGTTCCTGCCGGCGACCTTCACCGTGCCCTTCGTGGGATGGAGCAGGCCGACGACGTGGTTCACCGTGACGGTCTTGCCGGCGCCCGAGGGCCCGATCAGGACCGTGATCGCGTCGTTGGGGACGACGAGGTCGACACCGTCCAGCACGCGGACCCCGCGGAAGTCCTTGACCACCCCGTTGAGCTCGATTGCGGCGCCCGACGACGCTTCGCGAGCCATCGCCGATCAAGCGTACTCCGCGTCTGGTCCGCCCGAGCCGGGTAGCGCTAGCCGATGAAGCGGGCGAGCGTGAGCGGAATGCCGCCGGGCCAGGCGCCGGCGACGACGGGGCGATCGCGCGAATCGACCGCCAGGGCCTCGGGGAACTCGTGCCCGAGGTCCTTCGACGCGATTCCGTGGCGCCCGAAGGATCGGTTGAGCTTCCCGTTCGGCTGGAAGCGCGCGACGGAGTAGCAGGGCCTGCCCGCAACCACGATCCGGTTTTGAGAGTCGAGCGTCACCGCGGCGGGGTCGGAGTTCCCCGCGCAGGGGATGTTGACCGCTGTCTCCCCGCCGTTGCCGAACGAGCGGTTCAGACCGCCCTTCCGACCGAACCGAGCCAGGGCCCATCTGTTCCCGTTCGGCTTGGATGGACCCGCCGCCACGATCTTGTCCTTGGGCGTGATGGCGATCCCCTCGATAGCAGCAAGGTGATCGAGGCTCCTGTCGACAATCCCATGGTGACCGAATGAGCGGTCCCTGCGGCCATCTTTCGTGTAGCGGACAAGCCCCACGTGGCCAGAAGTAGCCTGACCCGCGGTGATGATCCGCCCGCGTGAGTCGATCGCCATTCCGTTGAGCTCTGTGACGAACTTCCCGCTGCCGTGATTGAGGCGCGTCGTCACCTGCCCCTGGTTCCCGAAGCTGCGATCCGGCTTGCCATTTTGCTTCAGGCGCACGAGCCCGAAGTCGCAACGCCCCCTGTGGCAGTAGGTGCCGGCGAGCACGGTTCGTCCACGCGAATCGATCGCCACCGAGGTCCTGTCCATGAAGAACCGGTCGAAGGTCGCCCTCCCTCCCTCGCCGAATCTGGGGTCGAGTTCGCCGTCGGCCGTGAGCCGGGCCACCGCGAGTTGGGCCGTCCGGGGCTGGCAGTCTCCGGATGAAGGGCATGTCACTCCCTCGGCAACGGTGACAGTGCCTCCCTTGCCGAGCGCCACGGAGGCCACCGGACCAGCGCCGCCAGGGAAGTCAGCCGACTGTATCCCGTCACCGGAGAACGAGGGATCGAGCTTCCCATCTGGCTTGTAGCGCGCGACCAAAGCGCCTGGGTACCCGGCAGCGACGATTCGGTTGCTGCCGTCGATCGCGACTGATGTCCAGTACGAACCCCTGTGCCCGGCGACCCGCGTCTGCACGATCCCCTTGTGGCCAAATGACGGGTCGAGGTCGCCGGGTTGCGGCTTCGCCATTGCCACCTGAGCCAAGGCGACGAACCCGACCAGCACGGCGAGCGTCAGCCCCGCAAGCTTCGAGATCCCAGCCATTTCGCTCCTGCCTCCTCCAGCCGTTTTTCCTCCGCTTCCCACCAAGCGCTCCCTGAAACCGCGGCACTTCAGAAAGTTGCGTGTGCTCATGCGAGTTTCGTCCCAAGGGCGCGCATGGCTGGTCCGCGGACCGGCGGGTTCCCTAACGTAAGGCAGCCTTGTTAAGGCGGGCACGGAGCAGCCGACGCAACCCTCGACTTGCGATTTCCCTCCTGGCGGTCCTCGTGATCGGCAGCCAGGCGGCGATAGCGCTTGCCGCGGACGAGCCGCCCGCCGGCGACCAAGCCGTTTCCGGAGACGTGGTCCCCGACACCGTCATCGACGCCGGTCCGAGCGGCCCGACGAACAGCGCGAGCGTGACATTCACCTTCTCCTCGCCGCAGACGTCGGCCTCGTTCGCCTGCAGGCTCGACGATGCGCACTTCGCCCCCTGTTCCTCGCCGCAGGCGCTCGCCGGGCTCGCCGACGGGCCCCACACCTTCTACGTGCGAGCGCGCGACCCGGCCGGGGGCGTCGACCTGACCCCCGCGTCGCGGGCGTTCGTGGTCGACACCAAGGCGCCGGCCGTGACGATCGACCTTGGCCCGAGCGGATCCACCAACGATCCGCGGCCGGCCTTCGGGTTCAGCTCGGCGGATGCGGCCACGACCTTCGCCTGCTCGCTCGCCTCCGGCACGGCGACGTTCGAGCCGTGCTCGGGCGTCGGCACCGATCAGCCGGCCGAGGATCTCGCCGATGGCACGTACACCTTCAGCGTCACCGCGACCGACACGGCCGGTAACGCCACCACGGCCACGCGCGACTTCGTCGTCGACACGCAGGCGCCACGGGTTTCGATCGACTCGGGCCCGACCGGCGAGGGCGTGAACGCCCGCCCGACCTTCGGCTTCTCCTCGACGGACGACTCGGCCACCTTCGAGTGCTCGATCGACACCGGCGCGCCGAGCTTCGGGCCGTGTACAGCCGACGGGACCGACCAGCCGGCGAGCGATCTGAAGGACGGCTCCTACACCTTCCGCGTCCGGGCGACCGACGCGGCCGGCAACTCGGCGACGGCGACACGGGAGTTCGCAGTCGCGGCCGCCAAGGGTGACGCCGCCGCCAAGCGAGGGCACCGGCACGCCGTCAAGCCGGTACCCGCCTGGTACATGACCGCCAGGGGCGCCAAGGACCTGCGGCGCCAGGCCCGAAGCAACGCCTGCGCGTTCGCTCGCCGTCAGACCAACCAGACGCGCCTGCTGCTGATGGACTTCGGCAAGTCCGAGCGCAGGAACCACAACTGGGGCGCGCAGCTTCGGACCGGCCCGCACTTCGCGAACCAGACGATCCTCGACGCGCTCAAGGCCGCCGCCCATTCCTACCGCAACCACAAGCGCTGCTACAGCCGCGGCTCGGTGCGGATCACGTATGGCAACACCAACAACTCGCCCGGCTGGATGAGGGGGCGGACCCTTCGCGAGGCCGGCCGCCGCCAGGCCAAGATGTCCAAGCGCCTCCAGCGCTATCAGCGACGGCAGGGCTACGGGCACGAGGGCGTCGCCGTCGCCGGCGACATTGAGCCGCAGTGGAGCCCGCCCAAGCGGTCGAAGCTTCTGGTGAGCGGCGCCACGCGCAGCGCCAAGGGCGGTCTCTTCTACAACTACGGCGCCGCCTCCGAGTGCCCACCGGAGGGCAAGCGGTGCGCCAACCACTGGGACTACCGCGATCTCGCCAAGGTCTCGTTCGGAGGGATCAAGCGCGCGCTGCCGGAGATCTACCGCCCGGTCCACGTGAAGCAGTGGTCAAAGGTGCGACGGCGCTGGGACCATCGGCACAAGAAGGGGAGGTTCTGCTTCGCCGGCGCGACGGCCACGCGCGGGTTCCCGCTCTCGATCCGCCAGAGCTGGAAGCGCCTCCGGCAGAAGAACGACTGCGTGAAGCGAGAGCTCATCAACATCCAGGAGGGCTGACCGGGCCATGCGACGGCTCCGGCTGCCCATCGCGCTCGTGCTCGCGGCGGCCATCGCCGTCGGCGTCGCCGCCTGCGGGTCCGGCGGCAGCTCAACCGGCACGACGTCGACGACCAGCGCCAACGCCGGCGGCGGAGGCGGCGGAGGCGGCGCTAGCCACCAGGGCGCGGGAAGCGGCCCGGGCGCGCCACCCAAGACCCGGACCAAGCATCCCGGCCCGCGTCATCGCAACCAGGGACCGCCGGGGACGAAGATGCAGCGCACCTACACGGCGCGGATCCTCGGCCACCAGCAGAGCGAGGGCCCGATCCAGCCGGCGGAGCTCTGGCCGGTGACGAACAGCTGGCGGGTGTCGAACCACAAGAACTTCACCGCCGTCTACGCGGGCGCCAATCCGCAGCACCACGACACCGGGCGGCTGGTCGTCTTCCGCCAGGACTTCGTCCACGTCAAGCAGACGGCGCGTGACGTCGACGTCCACGGCAGCGGCCCGGTGACGATCACGTCCGCGCCGACCGGCAAGGACGTCGGCACCTCGGCCCAGAAGAACGGCGAGATCCAGTTCCGCGGCGCCAACGGCGTCACCGGGACGCTTCACCTGAGCAACGACACGGTGAGCGTAGGCTCGGGCTGACCCTCCGGTTGTTGGTCTTGACGCCGGCCAACCCGGAGGTAGGGTTCGCCGTATGGGACGAGCACGGACGCTAGTGGGGGTGACCGGGGTGGCCGCGGCTCTCGCACTGACCTCCGCGGCGCCGGCCGGCGCGACCGTGATCGGGACCGCCCACGGATTCAAGTACGTGCAGCACACGCTCTCGATCGCCGGCGGGGGAGCCCCGTGGAGCGACGCCGTCACCTGCGGGTCCGGATGGGTCGCCCAGTCGGGCGGCACGGTCAGCACGGGTTTTCCGGGCGATGAGAGCGAGACCACGAACATGGTGGGACCGTTCCGGGTCACCTGGACGTCCGCCGGCTACAACGTCGGCTTCGGCAAGAGCCTGTCCACGGTCGCGATGTGCACCATCGATACGGGACGGGTGGACTTCGTGAGCAACCGTGTCGCAGTGGGCGCGGGCACGCACGGAAATCCCGCCATCGCGACCGCGGACGCCGCCTGTCCGGGGAGCGGACAGGTGGCTGCGGGGGGTGTCAAGGTCGAGGGGAGCGTCGTCGACGCACACGTGTCCGGTTCCTTCCCGGTCGCTGCGGCCCAGTCGTGGCGTGCGACCGTGGTGAACGAGGGCGCGGCCCGGCACTTCACAGTCAGGGCCCAGTGCCTCCCGGCCCTCGCCCCCATCACGGACGTCTCCCGCGGCAGCTTCACCCAACCTGCCAACCCCGCGGGCTTCAGCGTCGACATCAACTGCCCGGCTGCCGGTGAGACCCCCATCAGCGGCGGGCTCAAATGGGGCGGCAACCTGGTGAACGTGCGCATCGGGACGGCGGGCCCAATCGATTCGGCGGGCACCGTGAACACGATCCCCGACCACGCCTGGCGAGTGGGTACGGCCAATCTCGCGGGCGCGGCGAAGACCGGCACCGCCTACGTGATCTGCAAGCCGGCTTGATCGACCGCCGCCGGTAGGTCGGTCAAGCTACCCCGCCAATGAGCACCGGGCGCAC
>Ga0075365_10001533_pt1 | contig 10566 bp, 6 predicted proteins | sample EndMetdeltDD1765_FD_71387 | JGI IMG/M metagenome (GOLD analysis project Ga0075365, IMG submission 71387) | Populus endosphere microbial communities from Tennessee, USA - Endosphere MetaG P. deltoides DD176-5 | ecosystem: Host-associated > Plants > Roots > Endosphere | place: USA: Tennessee... | reverse complement strand
TCGGTGGACAAACGACGTTCTCCACGAGCTCGCCGCTGGCTTCGTTCAACTACGACACCGAAGGCAACAACTCGCCGGAGATCGTGGTCCAGCAGTACAGCAGCGACTTCTTCGGCGTGCTGTCCTCCAGGGCCGCCACGCCTCCGAGCGACACCAGCGACCTGGTATCAGGCGGCGATCACGTGTTTGCGGCGGGTGAAATCTTCAACAGCGTGAGCGCCGGTTTTGTCAATGTCGCAACCAACACCCTCGGCGTGAACTCCGACACCGTGCAGGCTGGCGAGTTGCTGAACTTCGATTACTACAGATCGAATCCAGTGAGCAATCCCGAACTGACGAGTCCACCGCAGCGACCCAACGCGACCATTGTCGGCACGGACAAGGCCTACGCTGACGCGATCAACATCACGATCGATCAGATCACGGACGGTGAAGACGTGGCTGTCCTGCTGAAGTTGGTCAGCAAGGCGGACAGCAGCATCACGACGACCACGCTCTTGATCGCCAACGCTGCGGCGGACTACCAGTCCGCCGGGGGAGGCATGAAGATCGTCAGCATCGGCACGGACGACTACGACAGCGCCAACTACAAGATCGCGGGCGTGCAGGTCATGAGCAGCACCGAAGACGTCACCGGCACGGGGGTCAGCCTCAGTACCCACAACGCGGTGAACCTGACGGCGGCCGGGATGAACTATGCCGATACATCGGACAACGATGTGTTCAAGATCATCAAGATCGACGTGATCACATCGACGACCATCAACTCGGACGTGGACCTGAACTTCGTAGGTCAGCTGATCGATGGCGACGCCGACTTTGCGAACTTCAACTTCGATGTCCACCTGGAGATCGACGGCATCGCCAACCTGATCGGCACAACCAACCAGACGGAGCCGATCGCTTGACGAGCTCTTGACAAGGGGGCGGCAGGAATGCCGCCCCCTGCCGCTTGGCCTGTGCCAAGGCGCACAGAATTCCAAATCTGAGAGGTGGCATGAAACCTCAGGAAAAGTCCGGCGAATTGCGGCAGGCGGTCACCGCGCTCCACTCGTACTTCGTACGGGCGGCCTGGTTCAGTGTGTGCTCGGGCCTTCTGCTGCTGGCTCCGAGCGCGTACATGCTGGAGGTGTATGGACGGGTCGTGAACAGCCGCAGCACGCTCACGCTGGCCATGCTGACATTGCTGGTGCTGGCCGCTTTCTGCCTGATGGAAGTGCTCGAATGGGCACGCGCGGAGGTGATGTACCGGGCCGGGCAGAAGCTCGATCAGAAGCTGCGGAACCGCGTCTTCGTCGCCATCTTCGAAGCCGGCCTCAAGCGTTTGCCGGGCGGGACCGTGCAGCCGCTCAACGACCTTCGCACCTTGCGCGAGTTCCTGTATTCACCGCCGCTGCTGGCGCTGATGGAAGCGCCGGTTGCGCTGGTCTTCATGGGGCTGATGTTCGCCATCAGCCCCGTGCTGGGCTGGTCGGCCGTCGTGGGCTCGCTGCTGCAGGTGTTCGTCGGCTGGCTCAACGACCGGAACACGCGGCCGCCGCTGGTGTCGGCCAATCGATGCGCGATCGAGGCGCAGCAGTATGCGGACGCTGCGCTCCGAAACTCGCAAGTGATCGAGTCGATGGGCATGCTGCGGGATGTGCATCGCCGCTGGATGGACAAGCGGCGCGACTTCCTGCAACGCGAGGCCGTGGCTTCGGACCGCGCCGGAACCTACCAGGCCGTCAGCAGGTTCATGCAGGTCACCATGGGTTCCCTGTTGCTCGGCCTCGGTGCCTGGCTGCTGCTGAAGAACCAGCTCAACGGCGACGCGGGGATGATGGTGGTCGGCTCGATCCTCGGCGGCCGGGCCTTGGCGCCGCTGGTGCTGCTGGTGACACAGTGGCGCATGGTGGTCCACGCGGGCGATGCATGGCAGCGGCTGGAAAGCCTGTTGAGCGCCATCGCGCCGCGGCCGGACACGATGTCCCTGCCGCCGCCCAAAGGCGCGCTGCAAGTCGAAAGCCTTGTGGCAGCCGCTCCGGGCAGTGGTTCGGCCATCCTGAAGAACGTGGCCTTCAGCCTGTTGCCCGGCGAGGTGCTTGCCGTCGTGGGGCCTTCTGCCGCGGGGAAGACGACCCTGGCGCGCCTGATCGTCGGCCTTTGGCCGGCAGCGAGCGGCAAGGTGCGGCTGGACGGCGCGGACGTGTTCGGGTGGGACAAGACCGAGCTCGGCCCGCACATCGGCTATCTGCCGCAGGAAGTGGAATTGCTCGAAGGCACTATCGCCGAAAACATTGCGCGCTTCGGAGAGCTGCGGCCTTCGAAGGTCAAGGAGGCCGCAGTGGCCGTCGACCTGCATGCCTACATCACGAGCCTTCCGCTGGGCTACGACACCCCGATAGGGACCGAAGGCGCGGTGCTGTCGGGCGGGCAGCGGCAGAGGGTCGCATTGGCACGCGCGATTTATGGCGAACCCGCGCTGGTGGTGCTCGATGAGCCGAATTCGAGCCTCGACGAGGCCGGCGACGCCGCATTGGCGGCCGCCATTTTGAATCTCAAGGCGCGCGGCACCACGTTCGTCGTCATGACGCACCGCACCAGCGTGCTGGCCGTGGCCGACAAGATGCTGGTGTTGTGCGACGGCGCGATGCAGGGGTTCGGCCCACGCGAGGAAGTTTTGGCTGCGCTGCGGCAAGCCGGCGAGCAGGCGGTGGACCGGATACGCAAGGCCGCCAACCAGCCTGTATCGAGGCGGCGCGATGCCGACAACGCCGCGAGCGTCGCGCCAGAGGCGAGCCCACAGCCATGAATAAAGCTTCGTTCTTCAACCGCAGCGAACTGGCGCGCGCGCTTTGGGGGTTCCGAAGGGAGTTCCTGCTGGTCGGCTCGCTGAGCTTCCTGGCCAACGTGCTCATGCTCGCGCCGACCCTGTACATGCTGCAGATATTCGACCGCGTGCTGTCCAGCCAAAGCGAACTGACCTTGCTCGCGGTGTCCTTGATCACGCTGTTCCTGTTCGTGGTGCTGGCCTTGTCGGAATGGCTGCGCTCGCGCCTCCTGGTGCGGGCCAGCCTGCGCTTCGACCGGCAACTGAGCACCCGGGTGTTCAACGGGAGCTTCCAGGCCTATCTCGGCCAGTCGGCGTCCAACAAGTCCAGACCGTTCGCAGACCTGAACCACATCCGCCAGTTCCTCACCGGCCCGGGCGTCTTTGCACTTTTCGATGCGCCTTGGACGCCGATCTACATCGCGGTGATCTTCTTTCTTCATCCCTGGCTCGGCGTACTGTCGCTGGGGTTCGCGCTGGTCCAGGCCGCCCTGGCGTGGTTCGGGCAGAGGCGGACCGCGGCGCCCGCAGAAGAGGTTCAGAAAGCCGCGGGCGAGACGATGGGCGACCTGCAGGGCAAGCTTCGGAACATCGAGGTGCTCGAATCGATGGGCATGATCGCCAACCTGCAAAGGCGCTGGAATCGCCAGCATGCGGCTTCCATGGACAAGGGCGCCTTGGCGCAAGGCTTCATCAACCGCGTGGCTGGCTGGAGCAAATTCATACGCTACAGCCAACAGTCGCTCGCATTGGGGGCAGGCGCGCTGCTGGTGATCGATGGCCAGCTGTCGCCAGGCGCCATGATTGCGGCGAACGTGCTGATGAACCGTGCCCTGGCGCCCATCGACCAGCTGGTCGGCACGTGGCGCGGCTTTGTCTCCTGCCGCAGCGCATTCCAGCGTCTTGAAAGACTGCTGGATGAATTTCCGGAGCAGGACCATGTCCGTTCCCGGGCCGGACCCACCGGCGCCATCGGCTTGCGAGGCGTCTTTGCAGGGGCCGCGGGACGCGCGGCGCCCATCCTGAAGAATATTACGTTTGCGGTTCCCGCAGGAACCGTGGTCGCGGTGCTGGGCCCTTCGGGCTCGGGCAAGTCGACCCTGGCGAAGGTCATGGTGGGCATCTGGAGCCCGTCTTCCGGCGCGGTGCTGTTCGACGGGGTGCCGATCGGTGGCTGGAATCGCCTGGAGCTGGGGCCGCATGTCGGCTACCTGCCGCAGGACGTGGAGTTGTTCGGCGGCTCCATTGCCGAGAACATTGCGCGGCTCGGCGAGATCGACTCGCGCAAGGTCATCGAGGCCGCCAGCAGCGCCGGCATGCACGAGACGATCCTGCGTTTTCCGAAAGGCTACGACACCCTGATCGGGGACGCAGGCAACCTGCTTTCCGGCGGGCAAAGGCAGCGCATCGGACTGGCGCGTGCGATCTATGGCGACCCTTCGCTCATTGTCCTGGATGAGCCGAATGCCAACCTGGACGATGCGGGGGAGGCAGCGCTGGTGCGCGCCATACGGGAACTGAAGGCCAAGGGGAAAACGGTGTTCCTCATAACGCATCGCCAAGGCGCGGTTGCCGTGGCCGATCGCCTCATGGTCCTGAGCGAGGGCAAATTGACCGCGGACGGGCCACGCGATGCCGTGCTCGCGTCTTTCCGTCGCCCGCAGCTTGCTGCCGTGCGAACGGCGGCCCTGGTGCAGTCGGCTTGACCGGGCACTCGTCTTGTCATCGATCCATCTCCCGGAGCTTCAAATGGCCAAACCGAATCTTCTCAGGGACGTCACTTCCAAGCCCTTGCCGGTCGACGACGACGACGCGTCGCAGGACGATGCCAATGGCCTCAGGAGCGAGTTCGGACGCGCAGGGCGCATCGGCGCGTGGGCGCTGGCTGCCGGATTCGGCGGATTTTTGCTGTGGGCTGCGTTTGCTCCGCTGGACGAGGGCGTGCCGAGCCAGGGGCAGGTGGCCATCGACACCAAGCGCAAGGCGGTCCAGCACCAGATCGGCGGCATCCTCAAGGAGGTGCGCGTCGGCGAGGGCGATCAGGTCCAGGAGGGCCAGTTGCTGTTCAAGCTCGACGATGCCGCGGCCAGGGCGAGCTTCGAAACCGTGCGGCAGCGCTATCTGGGCTTTCGCGCCATACAGGGTCGCCTGCTGGCGGAACAGGGGGGACAGAGCGCCATCGAGTTCCATCCCGACTTGCAGGGGGCCGCCGCGGACCCGCTGATCCGGCAACAGATGTTCAACCAGGAGCAACTGCTCAGGTCGCGCCGCGCCGCCTTGCGCGCCGACCTGCAATCGATCGAAGAGAACATCCAGGGCCAGCAAGAGTTGTCTCAAGCATATGCAAGCATGTTGAGCAGCCGCCGAACCCAGCTTTCGCTTCTCAACGAAGAATTGGCCCAGACACGCAAGATGGTCGCCGAAGGGTATGCCCCGCGCAATCGCCAGTTGGAGATGGAACGCCAGGTTGCGGAATCGAATACCTTCATTGCCGAACTCATCGGCAACATGGGCCGGGCCCGGCGAACGGTCTCGGAGCTTCGCCAGCGTGCCATTGCCAGGCAGCAGGAGTACCACAAGGAGGTGGAAACCCAGCAGGCCGAAGTCAGCCGCGAAGTGCTTGGAGATTACGAGAAGTTCGTCGCCTTGCGCGATGAACTGGGCCGAACCGAGATCCGCTCGCCCGCTTCGGGCCAGGTGGTGGCGCTGGTGGCGCAAACCGTTGGCGGCGTGATTGCGCCGGGGCAGAAACTGATGGACGTTGTTCCCGTCAACGAGCCCTTGTTGCTCGAGACCCGGGTGCCGCCTCACTTGATCGACCGCGTTCGCGCCGGCATACCGGTGGACGTGCGCTTCTCGAGCTTTGCCCACTCTCCGCAACTGGTGGTGCAGGGCAAGCTGGTTTCGGTCTCCGGCGACTTGCTTGTCGACCCGCAGACCAACGCCAGCTACTACCTTGCGCGCGTGGCGGTGACGCAGGAGGGCCTCCAGAAGCTCGGCAAGCGTTCGTTGCAGCCGGGCATGCCGGTCGAGGTGGTTTTCAAGACAGGGGAGCGCTCGCTGCTCGTCTACCTCTTGCATCCGCTCACCAAGCGCATCGCAGCCTCGATGACGGAAGAATGAGCGTGAAGAAGAAAACCCTGTTGGCATTCGCTGCTGCCGGCCTTCTCTCAGGGCAGGCCTGGTCGCTCGACTTGTCGCAGGCCTATGGGGAAGCGCTGGAGCAGGACTCGACCATCCGGGCCGTGCGGGCGGCCACCGATGCCCGGCGCGAGCGCCTGCCGCAGGCCCGCGCGCAACTGCTTCCCAACGTGTCGGCGAGCGTCTCGCGCTATCGAAACTGGCTGGAGAGAACTTCGCCGGATGCCTCCGGGCAACTCGTCACGGCCAACCTGCGCTATACCAGCAGCACCGAGGCGCTGACCTTGAGGCAACCCATCTTCCGCATGTACCAGATGGCCGACTACCGCCAGGCGAAGGCGCAGGTCGACGATGCCGAAGCAAATCTCGAACGTGAATTGCAGAGTCTCGGGGTCCGGGTGAGCGGCGCGTATTTCGAGGCACTGCTGGCCGAGGAACACCTCGCGCTGGTGCTCGCCCAGAAGACGGCCTACACGACCCAGTTCGATGCCGCGCAGAAGCGGCTCGGCGCCGGTTTTGGCACCCGCACCGATATCGACGAAGCGCGTGCGGCCCTGGACCTCAACGTGGCGCAGGAACTCGAGGCGCGCCAGAACCTGGACTTCACACGCAGGCAACTCCAAGGCCTGGTCAATCGTCCGATCGACAGGCTGGCGCCGCTGGACTCGTCCAGGATGCAGCTCGTCCGGCCGGCGCCCGATCGGCTGGAAGACTGGGTCGAACGGGCCGAGACCAACAGCCCGGAGCTTCAGTCGCTCGTCGCGCAGGTGGAAGCAGCCAAGCATGAGCTGGAGAAGGCGCAAGCCGGCCACTACCCGACCTTGGACGCGGTCGCCCAGTGGTCGCGCAACGACAGCGACACGATCAACAACATCAAGACCCGCTACAACAACAAGTCCATCGGCTTGCAGCTCAACATTCCACTGTATTCGGGCGGTCACGTGAGTTCGACCGTGAGGCAGGCCATCGCGGGCCAGCAGCGGGCAGAAGAGGCCCTCGAAGCCATGCGCCGCGACCTGGGGGTGCGGCTGCATCGTGAGTTCCGCGGCGTGACGGAAGGCGTCCTGCGGGTCCGGGCCCTCGAGCAGGCGGTGCGTTCCGCGCAGCAGGTCGTCATTTCGAACAGCCGCTCGTTCGAGGCTGGCAGCCGCACCTTGCCCGACGTGCTGAACGCGGAGCAGCAGAAGGTGTCGGCCCAGCGTGACCTGGCGCAGGCCCGCTTCATCTACCTGATGTCGCGGATACGCTTGCAGGCGCTCGCGGGCGGCGCCAAGGTCGAAGTCATCGACGAGATCAACGGCTGGCTCGTGCGCTGACGGATGCGGCGATCCAGCCCTGTCAGATGACGGGCACGCTGGTCTCCTTCAGCACGCGCAGCACGAAGTGCGACTTGCTGTGGCGGATGCCCGGAATCTTGTAGAGCTTTTCGCGCAGCAGCCGCTCGTAGTCGCGCGTGTCGCGCACCGCGATGCGGATGTAGTAGTCGTAGTCGCCCGACACGAGATACGCCTCCTGGATCTCAGGAATGGTCGCGAGCACGCGGCCGAAGTCGTACAGCGTTTCGTCGGTATGGCTTTCGAGCGTGACCTGCACGATGACCGAATCGTGATAGCCGAGCTTGGCCGGATCGACGTCGATGGTGTAGCGCTTGATCACGCCCTGGGCTTCGAGCTTCTTGATGCGTGTCCAGCAGCTGGTGGGCGACAGGCCGACCTCGTTGCCGATCTCCTGCAGGGTCTTGCGCGAGTCGAGCAGCAGCACCCGCAGGATCGCCATGTCGATCTTGTCGAAAGATCCTTCTTCATTCGCTGGCATTTTCCGAAGAGTTTTCATGAAATTGACCGAAAGAGCCAAAAGAAAGAAGCAAATTCTGCATCAAAACCGGAAGAATTGACGGCATGCGATTGCTCGACCTTCCTCCCGTTTCTTCCCCATCCCCCCAGCCGGGAGTCGCCGCGGCTGCGGCCCGTCCGCGCAACGGGGCCGAAGCCCTGCTCGACACGCTGGTCGAATGCGGCGTCGACACTCTTTTCGGCTACCCGGGCGGTGCCGCGCTGCCGCTGTACGACGCGCTCCATGGCGAGCCGCGGCTGCGCCACGTGCTGGTGCGGCACGAGCAGGCCGCGGTGCATGCCGCCGAAGGCTATGCGCGCACCACGGGGCGCGTGGGGGTGGTGCTCGTCACGTCCGGGCCGGGCGTGGGCAACACCATCAGCGGCCTGCTTGATGCGATCAGCGATTCAGTGCCGCTGCTGTGCATCAGCGGGCAGGTCGCGACCGGTGTGATCGGCACGCAGGCTTTCCAGGAGAGCGACGCGCTGGGCATGTCTCGCCCGGTGACCAAGTGGAACCAGCAGGTGCGCGCAGCCGACGACATGCCGCAGCTGGTGCGCCGCGCGCTGGAGATCGCCGCCTCCGGGCGCCCAGGGCCGGTGCTGCTCGACGTGCCCAAGGATGTCCAGCTCATGCGCCTGGGCCATGGCGCCGCGGCCAGGCCGCTGCGCGCGCTGCGCACGGGCAGGGCCGCACTGCCTCCGCGGGCCATGCTGCAGCGCGCGGCCGATCTGATATCGACGGCGCGCCGGCCGGTGCTCTACGGCGGCGGCGGGCTGATCAACTCGGGGCCGGCCGCGTGCGAGGCCTTCACGCAACTGGTGCACCGCCTGCATGCGCCGTGCACGCTCACGCTGATGGGGCTCGGGGCCTTTCCGGCGTCGGACCCGAAGTTCATCGGCATGCTGGGCATGCACGGCATGCTCGAAGCCAACCTGGCCATGCACGAGGCCGACCTGGTGGTGTGCGTCGGCGCGCGCTTCGACGACCGCGTGACCGGCAAGCTCGACGAGTTCTGCCCGCATGCGCGCAAGATCCACATCGACATCGATCCGGGCAGCATCAACAAGGTGGTGAAGGTCGACGTGCCGATGGTCGGCGACTGCGGCGCCATCGTCCAAGGCTTGCTCGCGCTGCTGCCCGCGGATGCGTTGGCGCCCGAACGGCTTGCACCCTGGTGGCAGCGCATCGAACGCTGGCGCGCGGAAGATTGCCTCGGCTTCGCGCCGCGCGCTGATGCCATCCTGCCGCAGCAGCTGATGTCGTCGCTGCAGCGCGCCATCGCCGGGCGCGATGCCATCGTATCGACCGACGTGGGCCAGCACCAGATGTGGGCCGCGCAATACCTGCGCTTCGACCGGCCGCGGCGCTGGCTCACTTCGGGCGGTGCCGGCACCATGGGCTACGGATTGCCGGCCGCCATTGGCGCGCAGGTTGCGCACCCCGGCGCGCTCACGGTGTGCGTGAGCGGCGATGCCTCGGTGCTCATGAACATCCAGGAGCTCTCGACGGCTGTGCAGCACCGCACTCCGGTGAAGCTGGTGCTGTGCAACAACGGCTACATGGGCATGGTGCGGCAGTGGCAGGAGCTCAACCACGGCAACCGGCTGAGCCACAGCTGGAACGAGGCGCTGCCCGATTTCGTGGCACTGGCCAAGGCCTTCGGCTGGGGAGCGCGGCGCGTGTCGGACCCGTCCGAACTCGAAGCGGCGCTTGCCGAATGCCTGGCCAGCGAAGGGCCGTTCTTTCTGGACGTACAGGTCGCGGCAGCGGAGAACTGCTTTCCGATGATGCCGGCAGGGTGTGGGCACCACCGGGTGATGCTCTCGAAGGACCGGTGGTACGAAGAAGAGTCCTGAGGGTTTGACTTTCTCCCGGTTTGACTCCCTCTCCCTCTGGGAGAGGGCGGGGGTGAGGGCATGTGCCTGTGATCAGGCGCGGCCGTTTGATTGAGGCCGATGCCCTCACCCCAACCCTCTCCCAGAGGGAGAGGGGGCAAGAGCGGAACGCTCAGGACTTGATGAACGCCAGCAGGTCGGCGTTGAACTTGTCCTTGTGCGTGTCGGTCAGGCCGTGCGGGGCGCCCGGATAGACGATGAGCTTGTTGTTCTTCACCAGCTTGGCCGAGGCCAGGCCCGAGGCGCCGATCGGCACGATCTGGTCGTCGTCGCCGTGGATGATGAGCGTCGGCACGTCGAACTTCTTCAGGTCTTCGGTGAAGTCGGTTTCCGAGAACGCCTTGATCGAGTCATAGGTGTTCTTGTGGCCGCCCAGCATGCCCTGCGCCCACCACGAATCGATCAGCCCCTGCGAGACCTTGGCGCCCGGCCGGTTGAAGCCGAAGAAGGGGCCCGAGGGCACGTCCTTGTAGAACTGCGAGCGGTTGGCGAGCTGCGCCGCGCGCAGGCCGTCGAACACCTCCATCGGCAGGCCACCGGGGTTGGCGGCGGTCTTCAGCATTTGCGGCGGCACGGCCGAGATCAGCGCGGCCTTGGCCACGCGCTTGGTGCCGTGGCGGCCGATGTAGCGCGCCACCTCGCCGCCGCCGGTCGAGAAGCCCACCAGGATGGCGTTCTTCAGGTCCAGCGTTTCGATCACCGTGGCCAGGTCGTCGGCGTAGGTGTCCATGTCGTTGCCGTTCCAGGGCTGGCTCGAGCGGCCGTGGCCGCGGCGGTCGTGCGCCACGGCGCGGTAGCCCTGCGATGCAAGGAACAGCATCTGCGATTCCCAGCTGTCGGAATTGAGCGGCCAGCCGTGGCTGAACACGACGGGTTGGCCGGTGC
>Ga0075365_10001532_pt1 | contig 10567 bp, 6 predicted proteins | sample EndMetdeltDD1765_FD_71387 | JGI IMG/M metagenome (GOLD analysis project Ga0075365, IMG submission 71387) | Populus endosphere microbial communities from Tennessee, USA - Endosphere MetaG P. deltoides DD176-5 | ecosystem: Host-associated > Plants > Roots > Endosphere | place: USA: Tennessee... | reverse complement strand
GAGGCCGGCCTCGCCGACAGTGCGGCGAACCTGCTCACCGCAGCAGGCGAGGCCCTCCTGGCGGGCGACCCGGCCAGCGCGGAACGCTTCGCGGCGGCGGCACACGCGGCCGAGCCGTCGTCGACGACGACGCTCGTCCTCGCGCAGGCGCACTTCCGCTCGCGCAACGGGGCCGCGACGGAGAAGGTGCTGGCCGAACCAACGGCCTGGCCCGATGACGCCGGCCAACGCGCGGCGCTGACGGTGCTGCGGGCCAAGAACCTGTTCTGGTTGCTCGGCCGCGACGAGGACGCGATGAGCCTGCTCACGTCAGCCTTGATCGAGGACGCGCTCGGCGAACCGGGCGCGATCGTTCGGGCCGCTTCGGGTGGCAGCGGCCCGCGCAGCGTGCGCCGCCAGCTGCGCGATCAGGCCGCTGAGCTCCGCGTGTGCGCCGCGCGGGACGCCGCCGACGATGATCCTCCGCACCTGCGCGCACTGACGATGCTGCGCCAGGGCCGCTTCGCACAAGCGTTGGAATGCGTCCGCGAAACTGTGGACGAGGCACCGTTGGCCGGCCTCGAGTCGTTCATCCTCGTCGAGGGAGGTTGGCTCGCCAACGGCTCCGCTCTGGCGACCAGGCTGGGGCAGGCCGCCCGCGGATCACGCGCGCTCGCGGACGGTTGGGCCCAGCTGGCGACTGGCTCCGTTCACCTCGCCGATGGCAATGGCGCTGGCGCGCTCGAGTCGTTCCGCGACGCTGCCGCCACGTTCGACCGGCACAGCGATCCACTGCCACGCTCGCTCTGCACCGCCCGCATCGCGCTGGCCCACCTCGCACTCGGCGAGGTGGACCAGGCCCGGGTCGAGATCGGGCGAGCACCGCTCAACGCCGCCGCACGAATCTTCGGCGGTGAGGTGGATCGGGCCCGCGCCGCGCTGGCGGTCGCCGACGGTGAACGCGCCGAGGCGGTCACGATCCTTCGCCGCCGCATCGACCTCGCTCGCGAGGCGCAGCATCCGGCGAGCGAGCTGATGTGCCTGCACGACCTGATCCGGCTGTCTGAAGCCGACGGCGACGAGCGGCAGCGTGCCATCGCGCTGGGCGCGGTGGTCGATTCGCCGCTCGCTGCACTGCGCGCCCGACACGGCGGGTGCGGCACCGACGCCGCCAAGCTCGGTTTGCTCGCCGCCGATGTCGAGCGCGAAGGATTCGCTGTGTGGGCCTGCGAACTGGCATCTGCTGCGGTCGCGCTCCATCCCGAGCCGTCGACCGGACGAGCAGCCGCCACGGAGCAACGTCGCGCCGTCCGGCTGCGCGCCGGCTTCCCGCGCGCCGTCTTGTTCACGCCGTCGGCCGCACCCGTTGCCGCGCCGGTGCAGCTGCGCGCCGGCGAGTTGCAGGTTGCCCAGTTGGCCGCGCGCGGCCTGTCCGACCGTGAGATCAGCGAGCAATTGCATCTGTCGGTGCGCACGGTCGGCAACTACCTCCTCCGGGCTTACCGCCGGCTCGGCATCAGCGGGCGCGACGAAGTCGCCGGCGCGCTTGCCGAGGCTCACCGGCTCAGCGGCTGAGCACGTAATCGTCGCGGTCGGGCTGCTTGGTGCGCTCCCAGTATTCGAGCAGCGTGAACGGCCAGTTCTGGGCGATCCGGCCGTGCGCGTTCTTGTACCAGCTGTTGACGCTGCTCCAGCCCCAGGCCATGCGCTGGTTCTCGGCGTCGACGATCTCGTTGAAGGCATCGTGGACGTCGGCTTTGACCTCGATCGCCGCAGCGTCGTCAGCGAGCAGCAGCTTGATCAGACCGAGCACGAGACGCGTACCGCACTCGGAGAAGTAGATGATGCTGCCGTTGATCACGATGTTCGTGTTGGGGCCGTAGAGCATGAAGAAGTTGGGGAACTCGGGCACGGTGATGCCGAGGTAGGCGCGAGCGTCGCCGCCCCAGCGTTGATGCAGATCCGCTCCGCCGCGGCCGACGACCTGCATCGGCGTGAGGAAGTTCGACGCCTGGTAGCCGGTGCCGTAGATGATCACGTCGACAACGTGATGGGTGCCATCGGCCATGCGGATGCCGGTGTCGTCGATGGCGGCGATCCCGTCGGTGACGAGGTGCACGTTCGCGCGCTTCAGCGTCGTCGCCCAGACGCCGTTGTCGCGCACCAACCGCTTCGCACCTGGCGGGTAGTCGGGCATGACCTTGGCGAGCAGGTCGGGCCGGTCGGCGAACTGGTCGGTGTAGTACTGACTGAGCATCTGCCGCGTGACGTCGCTGACCGCTCCGATCGAGATGCCGTCGCTCTCCCAATTCGGATCGACGCGCACCGCTTCCAGCCCCGCGTCGCCCATCCTCCAGAATATGGAGAAGCGGTTCAGCTCGCTGTACGTCGGCACGTGACCGTAGAGCCAGGTCAGGCCGGCACCCACCGGATCGTGGTAGTCGGGTGTTGCCGCGATCCACGGCGGTGTGCGCTGGAAGATGAACAGCTCGCCTGCGGTCTCACCCACGATTGGTGTGAACTGCAGCGAGCTGCAACCCGTGCCGATGACGGCAACTCGCTTGCCGCGCAGCTCGACATCGTGGCGCCATTGTGCGGAATGGAACGAGTCACCGCGAAACGTGTCGATCCCCTCGATCGCGGGCCACGACGGCCGGTTCAGCTGCCCGACCGCGCTGATCACCGCGTTGGCACGGATCTGATGCTCGACGCCGTCGGCGGTCGTGTACGTCACCGTCCACAACGACTCAGCGTCGCTCCACACGGACGTCTGCACGCTCGCGCCGAAGCGGATCCGGTCGCGCAGGCCGAACGCCTCGGTGCAGTCGCGGAAGTACTCGTGGAGGACGTCTTGGGTGGAGAAGTGGAACGGCCAGTCGTGGCGTTGGGCGAATGAGAAGCTGTAGTTGTGGTTCGGGTTGTCGACTCGGCACCCCGGGTACACGCTCTCGTGCCAGGTGCCGCCGACATCGTCGTTCTTGTCGAGGATCACGAAGTCGACACCGGCCTGGTCGAGGCGATGACCGCTGAGGATGCCCGACATCCCCGCGCCGATGATCACGACGCTGAACTCGCGGTCCGGCGCCAGCTCGGCCTTGCGCCAATTGGGCGCGCGCCGATCCTCGCCGCGGTAGGCCAGCTCCTCCTCGAGCAGCGGGAGGTAGGCGGCCATCTCCGAGCCGCCGACGGCGAACTCGAGGATCGTCAACAGATCGGAGTCGTTCGGTGGCGCGTCCGGCAAGCATCCGCCGTCGCGGTACTCGATCAGCGTCGCCAGCGCGATCTCACGGATCGCCGCCTGCTGCTCGTCGGTCAGCCCGCCCTGCGGCATCGCCAAGAGAAGTGGATCGGGCCGCAGCTCGGCGCGGAGCAGAGACATGTCGCCGGTGAGGTATGCCAGCGCGGGGAGCAACGGTGGCAGCTCGGCCTCGGCCAGCGCCTCGCGGATCTCGTCGTCGGTTTCTGTGATCGGATCGACACCGGCGACGAAGGGGCTCGGCGAAGAGGACACGGTGAGCGACATGCCCATTGAACGTAATGGTGCGCCGCGGCGATTCAGGCGTCGAGGAGGGCAAGCACCTCGCCGAGGTGCTCGATGCTCGCCTCGGTGATGGGGTCGACGACCAATTGGATGTGCGCTGCCCCCGCGGTCGCGAACGCGGCGAGCTGCTCGGCGATCGCGTCAGCGTCGCCGCGAACGGGCTGGGCGTTCGACGACCCGACGCCGTGCGAGCGGCCGGTGCCGGTGTCGAGCTGCACGTACACCGCTGCGGTGGCGGCGACCGCACCCGGCGCTCGGCCGACCTCTGCCGCAACGGCCTCCACGTTCTCACGCGTGGCGCGGAATCCGGCGGGCGTGTTGCCGTAGATCGACCACCACACGTTCCACGAATCGGCGTGAGGCAGCCCGATGCGCAGCATGCGGGGGCTGGTCGAGCCAAGCATGATCGGCGGCCCACCCGCGCGCACCGGTGGAGGGTCGAGCACGCAATCCACGGCGGTGTAGAACTCACCGGCGAAGTCGATGCGGCGCTCGCGCAGGAGCGTGCGGATGATCGTGAACGCTTCCTCGAAACGAGAGACGCGGCGGTCGTACTCGAAGCCGAACGCCGTGTACTCGCGCATGTTCCATCCGGCGCCGAGCCCGACCGTGAGCCGACCGCCCGAGATCGCGTCGACGGTCGCCGCCAACTTGGCCAGCATCGGTGGGGCGTGGAAGCTGGTCGACGCGACGAGCGGGCCGATCTCGATCCGGCTCGTGGCCACGGCGACCGCGGCGAGCGACGTCCAGACCTCCCACGGCCCGCGCTGGCTCCCGTCGGGCTGGTCGTAGAGGAGGTGGTCGCCGAACCACAACGAATCGAAGCCGACGTCTTCTGCCCGCTTCGCCATCGCGATCATCTCCGGCCACGGCACGAAGCGCTCGACTTCTGGCAGTTGGATGCCGACCTTCAATGGACGAGCTGGCAACGGACGAGCCATGAGCGCTCCTTCAGCCGCGCTCGCGGAGCAGGCGGGCGGTCTCCTCCGACACCGGCGCGGCGAGCAGCGCGGTGACCAAGTCGATCAGGTGACTGGTGAACAGCAGATCGTCGCGACGCGGCTTGCCGGCGGCGCGGCGGGCGAGCTCGGTCGAGCTGACCCGGATCGCGGTGAAGCGGTGGTGCAGCGGGCGCACGGCGACCTCCGGCAGGAACGGGGCGACGAGCTGGCGCCAGCGGCTGATGCTGTTCGGATGCTTGCGCTCCTCGATCCGGATGTCGGGCCGGTTGAGGAGCTGGGCGTTGATCTGCAGGTACTCGCGCCCGCCGTTGCGATCGGCCAGCTTGGCTGCCAGCGGCGTCACCAGCGCGCTGGCCAGCTCGCGCAGGTCGGCGAGGTTGCGGCTCTCGTACTCGTCGAGCATGGCGTGCCGTTCAGCGTCGATGCCGGCTCCGTGCTTGCGCAGCACGGCTCGGAGCAACCCGTAGCGGTCCCCGAAGTGGTACTGCAGCGCGGTCGAGTTCTTCTGCCCCGCGGCGGCGTTGATCTCGCGGAGCGAGACCCCCTCGATCCCGCGCTCGGACAGGAGCGTCTCGGCCGCAGTGATCAACTGCTGCTTGGTCGACTCGGGATTGGGTGCCATCGCTCCGCTAGGCTCCCATTTCAGGCAATCGCTTTATATGGGGATGCGGGTTGCCGTTCTCGTCTCGACCTGGGGGTTCCACGATGGCCATCGACTTCACACTTGCACCTGAGCACGAGGAAATCCGCAGCCGGGTTCGCACCTTCGTGGAGGAGATCATCAAGCCCGCGATCGAGCCGTTCGGCCACCGCGACGAGATGGCGCCGGAGGCCCACCGCGCATACGTCGGCGAACTGATCAAACTGCGTGGCAAGGCGATCGAGCAGGGCCTGTGGCTTCCGCACATGCCGAAGGAGTGGGGCGGGATGGGACTCGGCCACGTCGCCCTCGCGATGGTGCAGGCCGAGTCGGCCAAGACGCGGGTCGGCCCGTGGGTGCTCAACTGCCAGGCGCCCGACGAGGGCAACATGCACACGCTCGTGCACTGGGCCACCGACGAGCAGAAGGAGAAGTACCTCCGGCCGCTCTGCGAAGGGCGCAGCTCGTCGTGCTTCGCGATGACAGAGCCCGAGGTCGCCGGTTCCGACCCGACGTTGATCAAGACGTTCGCCGTCAAGGATGGCGACGAGTGGGTCATCAATGGGCACAAGTGGTTCATCTCAGGTGCCAACCGGGCCAAGTTCGCGATCCTCATCGCCAAGACCGAGCTCGACGTTCCCGAGGGCGCCCGTGGCGGCAACACGGCCTTCATCGTCGACCTGCCCTCGCCCGGCTGGAACAACGTGCGCGAGGTCGAGACGATGCACGGCCCCGGTGGGCACAGCGAGATCGTGATCGAGGACCTGCGCGTCCACGATTCGCAGATCCTCGGCGGGCGCGGCAACGGGCATCGGCTCGGACAGTACCGCCTCGGGCCGGCCCGCCTCGCCCACTGCATGCGCTGGATCGCCCAGGCCGAGACCGCGCTCGACATGATGGTCGACCGCTCGCTCAAGCGGTACAGCCACGGCAGCATCCTCGCCGAGAAGCAGGGCGTGCAGTGGATGATCGCCGATTCCGCGATGGAGCTGTACCAGTGCAAGCTGATGGTGCTGCACGCCGCGTACAAGATCGATCGTGGCGACGATTTCCGCACCGAGGTGTCGATGGCCAAGCACTTCGTCGCCAACAGCCTCAACCGCATCATCGACCGTGCGATCCAGGTGCACGGCGCGCTCGGCTACTCCACCGACACGCCGCTGGCGAACATGATGCAGCACGCTCGCTGGGCCCGCTTCGCCGACGGAGCCGACGAGATCCACCAGATGCGCATCGCCGAGAACACGATCAAGGCCTACACCGACAACGGCACAACGAGCTACGCCACCGGAGACCTCCCCCTGTAGCAGAGAGTGAAAGCGCGGCACGCCTCTGATCAGCAACAATGGCGGCCATGAGCAAGACCGAGCCGGCCAGCGCACCACATGTCCTGTTGGGGATCGACATCGGCGGGACGGGCATCAAGGGCGCGCCGGTGGATGTCGAGGCCGGCAAGCTGACGGCTGAACGGTTTCGCATCGACACGCCACACCCAGCCACGCCGGACGCCGTGGCGAAGACGGTCGGCGAGATCGCGGCGCACTTCGCGTGGAAGGGCCCGATCGGCGCGACGATGCCGGGTGTGGTGAAAGACGGCACGCTGTTGACGGCCGCCAACATCGACAAGCAGTGGATCGGCACGAACGCGGCGACGCTGTTCTCCCAGTCGACCGGCAACGCGGTCACGGTGCTCAACGACGCCGACGCGGCGGGCATCGCCGAGATGCGCTTCGGCGCCGGCAAGGGGCGCCGCGGTGTTGTCGTGATGGTCACGCTCGGGACGGGCATCGGGTTCGCCCTCTTCCACGACGGGGTGCTCGTGCCCAACACCGAGCTCGGTCACCTCGAGATGCACGGCAAGGACGCCGAGGAGCAGGCGAGCGCCCGCGTGCGCGAGGAGAAGGACGAGTCGTGGAAGAAGTGGGCCGAGAAGGTCGACGACTACCTCGATCACGTCGATCGACTGCTGTGGCCGGACCTGATCATCATCGGTGGCGGCGTCTCCAAGAAGGCCGAGAAGTTCTTCCCGTACCTCAGCACCCGCGCCGAGCTGGTGCCGGCGACGTTCGAGAACGATGCCGGCATCGTGGGGGCCGCGCTCGCGATCGCCGGCAAGTGACACGACAGCGGTGAGCCCGAACCCCGAGGCCGATCGGCTCGCCGCGCACCGGGCTCTCGGGTGGCAACGCTGGGGCACGTACCTCGCCGAGCGTGCGTGGGGAACCGTCCGCGAGGACTACAGCGCCGACGGGGACGCGTGGACCTACTTCCCCTACGACCACGCCCGGTCGCGGGCCTACCGATGGAGCGAGGACGGCCTCGCCGGCTGGAGCGACGATCGCCAGTGCGTGTGCATGGCGCTCGCGCTCTGGAACGGCAACGACGAGACGCTGAAGGAGCGCCTGTTCGGGCTGACGTCGACCGAGGGCAACCACGGCGAGGACGTCAAGGAGCAGTGGTGGTTCCTCGACAACACGCCGACCCACAGCTACACGCACTGGCGCTACCGCTACCCGCAGGCGGCGTTCCCCTATGCCGAGTTGCGCGCGGCCAACCGGGTGCGCACTCGCGCTCAAGCGGAGTACGAGCTGGCCGACACGGGCGTGTTCGAGCACGGCTCGTGGAACGTGGAGGTCGAGCACGCCAAGGCCGACGTCGATTCGGTGGTGATGCGGATCGTCGTCCGCAACGACGGAAGTGACGAGGCCACCCTGCACGTGCTGCCGACCGTGTGGTTCCGCAACACGTGGTCGTGGGGCCTCGACGTGCGTCGCCCGCAACTGGTCGGCGAGCCCGACAGTGGCGAGATCGCCGGTGAGCATCCCGAGTTCGGGCGGTTCATCGTCCGCAGCACACCCACCGCCCGCGCCCTCTTCTGCGACAACGACACGAACACGCGGCTGCTCTACGGCGACGACGGACCCGCCTACCCGAAAGACGGCATCAACGATCACATCGTGTCCGGCGCCGCGACCGTGAACCCGTTGCGACGCGGCACCAAGGCCGCGTTCCATCACATCCTCACGCTGGCGCCGGGCGAGTCGGCGACCATCGCCGTCGCCCTCGGCCCGGCCGACGCGCACCCGGTCGACACCGGGGTGGTCGACGTGCGCCGCGCCGAGGCCGATGCGTTCTATGCCGCGATGACGCCGAGCACGGCGGCCCCGGTCGGGGCGGCGGTCATGCGTCAGGCGTTCGCCGGCCTGCTGTGGTGCAAGCAGCTGTACCACTTCAACGTGACGAAGTGGCTCGACGGCGATCAATGGCCACCGCCACGCGAACGCCAGGTCGGCCGCAACGCCGGGTGGCGCCACGTCGACGCGTTCGACATCATGTCGATGCCCGACACGTGGGAGTACCCGTGGTTCGCCTCGTGGGATGTCGCCTTCCAGGCCGTGGCCTTCGCGCACGTCGACCCCGGCTTCGCCAAGAGCCAGCTCGTGCTGCTGTGCCGCGAGTGGTACCAGCACCCGAACGGCAACCTGCCCGCCTACGAGTGGAACTTCAGCGACGCCAACCCTCCGGTGCATGCGTGGGCGGCGCTGCAGGTCTTCCAGATCGACGGGTGCCGCGACCACGCGTTCCTCGCCCGGGTGTTCCACAAGTTGCTGCTCAACTTCACGTGGTGGGTGAACAAGATGGACACCGGCGGCAACAACGTGTTCGAGGGCGGGTTCCTCGGGCTCGACAACATCGGCCTGTTCGATCGCAGCTCGCCCGTGCCCGGCGGCGGCGTGCTGGAGCAGGCCGACGGCACCGCGTGGATGGCGAAGTACTGCCTCGACATGCTTGCCATCGCGCTGGTCCTGGCCGACCACGACCCGTCGTACGAGGACGTCGCGACCAAGTTCTTCGAGCACTTCACGTACATCGCCACCGCCGCAGAGACCCTCTGGCAGGAGGAAGACGGGTTCTTCCACGACCTGTTGCACTTCCCCGATCGGTCCACCCTCGCCCTGCGCTACCGGTCGATGATCGGACTGATCCCGCTGACGGCCGTCACCGTGCTCCCCGACGAGCTGCGGACTCGACTCGGGAACTTCTCGTATCACGTGAGCTGGTTCGAGCAGAACCGGCCCGAGTTCGCGCGCGTGGTCTCACACGCGATGACACCGGGGCGCGTCGGCGAGCGGCTGATGTCGGTGGTCAGCCCCGACCGGCTGGCGCGGCTGTTGGAGACGATGCTCTCGGAAGCCCACTTCCTGTCGCCGCACGGCCTGCGCAGCATGTCGCGCGATCATCTCGACCACCCATATCTGCTGTCGCTCGGCGGCAACCAGTACCGGGTGGACTACGAACCGGGCGAATCGGAATCGGGGCTGTTCGGCGGCAATTCGAACTGGCGCGGCCCTGTGTGGTTCCCGATCAACATGCTGATCATCGAGGCACTCCTGCGCTACCACTCGTACCTCGGTGACGACTACACGGTGGCGATGCCGGCCGGGTCGGCCACGATGATGAACCTGCGCGAGGTGGCGATGGAGCTGTCACGCCGCCTGGTCGGCTTGATCGAGCCCGATGCCGCCGGGGCCGCACTGTTCCACGAGTACTTCCACGGCGACACCGGTGCCGGCCTCGGTGCGAGCCATCAGACGGGTTGGACCGCGCTCGTGGCCCATCTCATCCTGCTGTTGCATCAGGGTGCATGACAGGATGCGTGAGGAGATGCATCAGGCTGCTGGTGTCCCACCGGCGGCCGCCGCGGGCGATGAGCTGCGCGTAGTAGCCGTCGATGATCTCGGTCACGGGAAGGGCAGAGCCGTTGCGGGCGGCTTCGTCCATGCAGATGCCGAGGTCCTTGCGCATCCATTCGACGGCGAATCCGAAGTCGAACTCGTCCTTCGCCATCGTGAGCGCGCGGTTGTCCATCTGCCAGCTCTGCGCGGCGCCTTTGCCGATCGTCGCCACCACCTTGGCGACGTCGAGGCCGGCACGGAGAGCGAAGTTGATGCCCTCGGCCAGCCCCTGCACGACGCCCGCGATGCAGATCTGGTTCACCATCTTCGTCAGCTGTCCGGCGCCTGCTGCACCCATCAGCTCGCAGGCCTTGGCGTACGACATGATGACGTCGCGTGCTGCGGCGAACGTCGTGTCGTCGTCGCATCCACACATCACGGTGAGCGTGCCGTTCTCCGCGCCCGCCTGGCCGCCGCTCACCGGGGCATCGATGAACCCGATGCCGTGGTCGCTTGCGGCGGAGGCGAGCTCGCGCGCGACGTCGGCCGATGCCGTGGTGTGGTCGACGAGCACGGCCCCGCCATCCATGCCCGCCAGCGCGCCGTCTTCGCCGAGGACGACCTCGCGCAGGTCGCTGTCGTTGCCGACGCAGACGAAGACGAACGCCGCTCCTGACGCTGCGGCCTTCGGGGTGGGCGCCGCCCGCCCGCCGTTGGCGGCAACCCAGGCATCGGCCTTGGCGCCGGTGCGGTTGAACACCGTGACGTG
>Ga0075365_10001531_pt1 | contig 10577 bp, 10 predicted proteins | sample EndMetdeltDD1765_FD_71387 | JGI IMG/M metagenome (GOLD analysis project Ga0075365, IMG submission 71387) | Populus endosphere microbial communities from Tennessee, USA - Endosphere MetaG P. deltoides DD176-5 | ecosystem: Host-associated > Plants > Roots > Endosphere | place: USA: Tennessee... | reverse complement strand
AGACAACACGACGCCGCCCCAGTCCAGCCGCGGACGGCGTTCGCTGCGCGTCTCCCGCAGTACGCGGAGCGTGGCAATGAAAGCGACAACCACGATCGGCACGTTGATCAGGAAGATCAAACGCCAGCTCAATCCGCCGATATCGGCGGCAACGAGGGCGCCGCCCAAAAGTTGGCCAAGCGCCGAGGAGAGGCCGAGGGTGATGCCGTAAATGCTGAGCGCGCGTCCACGCTCGCGCGGCGGAAACAGGGCATGCACGGAGGCCAGCGCTTGCGGGGCCATGGCCGCGGCGGCCAGCGCCTGCAACAGGCGCGCCATGATGAGCGAGGATGGCGACCAAGCGAGGCCGCAGAATGCCGAAGCCACGGCGAAGCCGGCAAGGCTGATCAGGAAGACGGCCTTGCGCCCATAAATATCGCCAAGCCGTCCGCCGGTGATGAGAAAGACCGCATAAACCACGGCGTAGCCGGAAATGATGAGCTGCGCGTCCGCCGTCGTGGCTTGCAGACCCGACGTGATCGACTGCATCGCGACAATGACGATGAAGAAGTCGAGCAGCGCCAGAAAAGAACCCACCAGCAGACACGCGAGCGCCCACCACCGCCTTGGATCGATATCCTCGATCTCGTTCGGGATCGCTGATGCGGTGGCAGTTATCGGCGTTTCGTGCTTCATGTTTCTTATCTTTGCTTTCGTTCAACCCATATCCGATGGGCAACGGCGCGCCCGGTGCCAGCGTGCGTGGATATGATTTTGCTTCGCGTGGAATCAGACGAATGAAATTGGCTCGCTTGCGTATGAACTTTGGCGCGCGATTGGCACAAGCGCACTCGACACCAACAGCAGCCTTGTCGAAGGTAGCCCGGCGCAGCGGAACGTTGTTTTTTTGTCCGCGAGTAGGTTCTCTACCCTCTTGAAGTGAAGAGCCAACGTGCCTTACCTGCTAATCCTTCGGTCGGACTAGCTGTTGGCCCTCAAGGCAGGTCTCCAGTTCAACGTAGCTTGGCAGCATAGAAGCGTCGCCAGTTGTTAACCCCATGCATATTTTCTTTTCGGACGGTGCATATTGCGTCCATTGCGTTTGAAGCTGATCCTTTGCCTTTTGCTCGTCGTCTGCACATTTCTTTATCGTTGCGGTCAAACCTGCATTTGGGTCGAATGCGGAGGTGCTTTCGACTTCGCACGCCCGTGCAATGTTGAAGTTTGGAACATGATCCGCAACCGTGACGATCAGTTGCGAAGCCAGGACTAGGGCTGACAGTGAAGTTATCATCTTCTTTCTCCTCATGTTGATGGTTTGTGTTCGTACAGTCTTGTCGCACGAGATCGCGACACCGACTTACAATGATCCGGCTCCGCGACAGACAACCTCAAGGCTGGCGGAGTTGGCTACCGACATCATCCGCTTATTGAGGTTGAAAAGGAGCCACAGCATTCGTGGGTTCATAAGGGTAACTAGCGACCCAGAGAACAAGGTCAGGTACAACGCCAGGAGGATTAGCGTGACCAGCGTGATCAGCCACAAATGATGATACTCTCGCTCCGAGACGGGTGTGTCTGGCGTCAGGAAGCTCTGAGCTTTGTCGGAGCAGCCAGACAGCAACGCCACAGATACTGAAGCCAATAGCCAGGAGGATTTGCGACCAAACGCGACTCGCGCTGTACGCTTCCGTTCGGGGCCCGCAATCGGCTCGTCAAATTTCAAAAGACTTGAACCACGATCTTCGGCAAAAGACATGCGAGCACCCATTCTGCGAGACAGAAAGCTGTGCGCGTAAGGACTCATCCAAACCTCATCCGCGCATTGAACTGTCTAAATGCGTTTGCACGGATTGAAGTAGCGTTCGGCCTGCCGCAAATAAAGCTCGCTCCGATGACAGTGTATGGACCGGGGACCTGCAGGCGACAAAAGAAGCTGCATTCAGCGGGCAAACGCAGTCGAGCGGTCTCGATAGATCAGAACTGCCGTCGAGTACTTCAGTTGCCGGGAGGGAGTACTGAGCGGCTCGTGTTAGCGACGACGCAGTTGGTTCGATTGGGTTGAGTCAGACTGACTTGGTCAATTGATGATTCAATGCGGCGGCGACGAGATTCAACGCTCTGATGAGATCGGATCGACTGGTGGCAGCGCCGAGCGAGATGCGAACAGCGTGCGGCGGAACCCCATCGACGGCGAATGGTTCGGAGGTGACTACCGCAAGACCTTGTCCCTGAACATGCGACGCGAATTCGGTGCTGGTCCAATCACCAGGCAACGGGACCCAGATGTGATGGCCGTTGGGATGTGCGTAATAGGAGTGTCGTGCGAGCGCGCTGGCGGCCAGCTTCTGTCTTGCTGCCGCTTCGGCGCGGACGGCACCGATGATCGCATTGGCGCTGCCGTCCTGCAGCCACCGCGCGACGAGCGCGACTGTGAGGGGCATCGGCATCTGAACGCTCGCTCGCAGCGCGGCCGCCAGAAGCTCCTTGGACGCGTGGTCGGGGGTCAGGACAAATGATACACGGAGGCCTGGTGCGATACACTTTGAAAGGCTCGCCATGAAGTATGCCCGCTCCGGAATCAGTGACGCAAGCGGCACCGCCTCCGGCTCGAGTGCGCCGTAGGCATCGTCTTCCAGCAGCAATACGTCGTTTCTCCGCAATATCTCGGCCACCTCCTGGCGCCGCGAAAGCGGCATTGTCGCTGTCGTCGGATTGTGGATCGTCGGAACCAAATACACCGCCTTGGGGGCATGTCGCCGACATGCCTCTTCGAGCGCGGCCGGAACGACGCCGTCCTCATCCATCGAGACCCCGACCAGGCGAACGCCCGCATATCCGGCCGCGGCCCTTATCCCGGGATAGGTCAGCGCTTCGGTGAGAACCACATCACCTGGCGACGTCAGCGTTTCAAGCAGATTGAAAATTGCGTTCTGAGTTCCGGGGCAGATCACGAGGCGATCACCACGCGCGTCCGCAATGCGCGAACGGAGCCACTCCGCAGCAATGTTGCACTCTGCCTGGCATGTTCTAGGGTCCCGGTAAGTGAGAAGCGCGGAGAACCCAACCTCGCGCTGGATCGCTGCGAGTCCGCGCGTGAGCCGCCCTTCCAGGTCGCTGTCCAGCGGTTGAGGCGGAAGAATCATCGAAAGGTCGACGTCCGGCGCCTGGTACGAACTGCGCCTCGGGAACGATAGACACTCGACGACGAACGTGCCTTGCCCGGCGCGGGTCTGCGTCAGCCCGCGGTGCCGAGCTTCCGTGTAGGCGCGCGTCACCGTGGTGAGATCGATGCCGAGCGACTTCGCCAGCTCCCGATGCGTGGGGAGCTGTTGTCCGCGCACTAGCCTTCCGCTCTCCATGTCCGCGGCCAAGGCTGCCACAATGCGCAAATAAACCGGGCCTTCGCGATCGGTTAGTGTAGGAGTCCAGCTCATACAACTGCCCCTCGTGTTAGGACCAAGACTGAATTCCGAGGCCGCCAACGTGATGGGGCTACGTGTAGCTGATCGATATCCTTCGGTAGTATTTTTACCTCCACGTTGAGGGAGCCCTCCTCATGAACTTGGTAGATGTGGTCCATCTCCTCAAGACTTTTTTTGAGGAAATTGCACGAACACGACTTCGTTGCTGCCATCTCGATACGGGCTCGAACGGGCAACGCAGTGGTCGTTCACCGTTGTCCGACTGATCGATACAGCGGGCTGGTCGCTTTAATACGTCTGCGAAAGATACTCGACGATCTTGTCGACGTCCGCTTCGTCGATCGGTGCGCCGTACACCTTGATCATCTTCATGACCTCGGCGTGCCAGAAATCCTTCTTGAATTTGGGGCCCTGTGGCTGAGTCTTGATGTAGTCGGCTGAATGACATGCGGTGCAGTTGTTCTGGACGACTTCCAGGTTTGGCCCTGGCTTGAAAGCAGCTGTCTCCTCGGGAAGGTTGTAGGAGACAGGCTTGGCCTTCGCCAACATCGGACCGTAAGCAATTCCTGCCAAGGCCATCGCACCCAGGAGGCCAGTCATAACCACGAGCTTCATGACCACTCTCCTCAAGCTGCCACAATACGATAGGTTTCGACGACGTTGCGCAGGTAGCCAGCGGGATTCCACAATGGCTGCAAGGGCTGCGTTTGTCCGTCATTGCTGGTCGCGCGGACCTTCAACTCATGCGCGCCGGCCGGCAATTTGACCATCAACGTCCATTCGCGGAATGAGTACCGGCCGAGATTCTCGCCGAGGCGTGACGGCGTCCAGATCTGTCCGCCATCGGTCGAGACCGCGACCTCTTTGATGCCGCTTCCGCCATCGAATGCAATGCCTCTTAACGGCGTCTCAGCACCAGCCTTCACCTTGGCGCCGTCAACGAGACTGGTCAGAAAGGAGCGCACGGTGAATTTATTGATTGGAATGGTCGCCTTTGGCGCCGTTCCCGGCTCGACGCAGTTGCAGTCATTGTCCGGAATTCGATAGGCACTCTTCATCCAGAAATTATTGAACACCGTGTCAATGACAGTGATTTCGTTGAGATGCTTGACCCAGTAGGTGCCATAGTAACCGGGCACGATCAGGCGCAGCGGATATCCGTTAAGGACCGGAAGGTCCTCTCCGTTCATGGCATAGGCCAGTATCACATCGCCGTCTCTCGCGTGATCGACGTCGAGTGCCTTGGCAAAATCCGGCGTCCTGTCGCTGACCGGACCATCGAGCGCACCGAATACGACTTGCTTAGCACCAGCCTGCATGCCGGCTTGGTCGAGGACTGCCTTTAGAGAAACGCCCTTCCAGCGTGCATTGCCCATGGCGCCGTTGGCGAGTTGACCACCACCGACGCGCGGATCAAAAAATCCACGGCTATTGCCGGAGCATTGATTGACTGCCACGAGCTCAATGGCCGGCATCTTTTTGATCTCGGCCAGCGACAACTTCAGCGGCTTGTCCACCTTCCCTTTGATCTCGACGGAGAAAGTATCCGGATCGATCTCCAGCGGAATATCGGCGAGATGGTAGCGCACGAAGAACGCATCGTTCGGTGTGATCACACCTTCATTGAACACGGAGAACGGCGTCTCTAACTGCGGCGGCCGGCTGGTCAGGCCGATCAGCGGACGCTTCTGAGGGTATTTGATCAGCGGCCGCTCGCCATTGCCAAACGGTAACGTCACAGTCTCAGCCAAAGCCAACTTTGATGAAAAAGAAATAGCGGCACCGGACGCCGCAAGCATCATTCCGGAGTGCATGAGGGTGCGTCTGTCGATCATGGTGGTCCTCTCGTTGCCTTCGTCAAAATGAAGTTCAGCTGTCGCTGATCTCAACCGGGTCGGGAATGATGTGGCTTTCGACTGGCATCACCTTGCGGATCGTCTCGTGGTGCCAGCGGCGAAATATCGGCCGAACTCATGCCGGTCGGCCACCGCGCAACGTCGGCGCTATGCTTTTCGAAAGCGTTGGCGACCGACTGGCACGTGTGGACAGATCGCCTTCGAACGTAGATTGCACGACGTTCACGATGGGTCTTCCTGCGAACGTGCCGGAAGTCCTTCGTACACAAGCTTTGTGAAGAATTCCGGACCGATCACGAATCTTCCCCATTTCGCGTCGAAGGCGGCGGTCGGCTTCGCCGCTATGACTTCTTCGAGGGATTTTCCCTGTGACTTCAGTGCAGCGACCTTATCGCGCACCGCGACCAGCATATCGCGAAATTCAATCAATTGAGCGCGGTTGCCGACCTGCCCATGACCCGGAACCAGGATTGTTTTATCGGTGGTGTGTTCGATGATCTTATTGGCAAAGGCGATGGCCGAATTGACGTTGCCGCCGTCTTCGTTGTCGATAAACGGATAGTTTCCGTTCCAGAACGAGTCGCCGAGGGCCATCACATCGGCCTTTTCGAAATACACTACCACATCGCCGTCGGTATGACCGGGGCCGAAATGCTCCACCTTTATGGTGTCGCCCGCGAAGGTGAACTCTTTCTCATTTTCCACTAGGATCGTCGGGCGCGCGCCAGCTGGAACGGGAGCGAACGTCCAATTCCAATCGTCGACGTGAGTGGTCTCGGAAAGATGCTTCAGCGTATATATCTGCGCAATGATCGTGGCGCCGACTGCATGCATCCACTCATTTCCGTCGGTATGATCCCAGTGCCAATGGGTGTTCACGACGTATTTCAACGGTGACGGGCCGATCTTATTGAGAGCCGCCTGCAATTTGTCTTTCGACGGCTTGATGCCGGCATCGACGAGGAACTTGCCCTCGTTTCCCGACAGAACCACGATATTCGCCCCGGATCCCATCAGGACATTGATGTTGCCGTGCAAGGGCACGGTGACGATGTCGCCCTTGGCTCGCTCCAGATAGTGCGCGCCGGCCCCGGTGTGGAAATAGTCTCCTTTTACCGGGGCGGTGGCGGTTGCGGGGGCCGCATATCCAAAAGCAAGAGCCGAAAGGAATACGGCGATCGATGGAATTGTAAGCCGGCTGATTGCCATGACTGGCTCTCCTTTCCTAACGCAACCGGCACAAAGAGTTGGCCATATGCGTCAGAGATGTTTTGCATGCGCTGCGTTTGCCTGGATTGAAAATAGCGTTCGCTGTCCGGAAATAAACCTGGCGCCGATGACAGTGTATGGACCGAGGACCTACAGGCGCGAGCGGCTCATCGCTTATGTCGGCGATCACGAAGTCATGGTGTGCGCAACACGGCCTGCTCATCTTCCGCAAGAGACCCAAGGCGACATGGTTGAATCCGTTTTATACCACAATCGAATACCGCGGCATGGGGGCCATCTCGTATTTTACGCCCAAGTCGATCTTCATTTGGACAAGGTATAAGTCACCTACGTGGGGCCGCCCCAAGCGTCGTCGCGACCAAACTCGGCGCCAACCAGGTCATCGCCATCGATTCCCTTCCGGAGGGGCTCGGCGAACGGGACCCGCAGATATTCCGCCTGGCCGCCGGGATAACCGGCCGGTGAGTTGCGTGTAACCGAACAGACCTGTCGTCGAATGCCCGAACACCTTGTCGGCGAGTTGCCAGACAAGACTGTGATGTTTCCGCCGGACCCCATCAGAACGGTGAGTCCTCCGCGCAAAGGCTCTACAGCGAGAGCTGGCTCGGCTCGTTGAGATATCGAGCGCCCGCGCCTGTATGAAAGTAGTCGTGCTGCCTGACGTCGTCTTGGGTCGCCGGACCTGCATCGGCTGCCCTTGATACGAGCAGACTGATAAAAGCAGAACTGATCATTGGGCGTGAAGACCCCCTTGTCGAATACCTCGAGTGGAGTTTCGAGAAGCGGTGGACGGGTCCTCTGCAGGATCATCGGGCCCTTCTGTGGAAAGGAAGTCGTGATCTCCCGACCTCCCCCGCCGCCCGGTAGCGAAAGGTCGATGATCGTTTGGCCCCACGCGGGCTTTGAAAGCGCGAGCGCTCCTGCACCCGAAGCGGCAAGCACCTGCCGTCGCGTGAACTCGCGATGAAATGAAGCTTTCGCCGACATTCGAGTCTCCGCGGATGGTCGCAACATGAAAGATCTGCCGTCTGAACGAAATCGCCTTTCGCAGTGTCAGCATAGTCCTGCCAAGCCAGCGAATCGACGCTGCAAAAGGTAACTCAGATGACATATTGGTTGTGGACGGCACATACTTTCGGTTTAGCGCCGCAGTCGGGACCAAAAGACTGCGCAATCGGAGCGGCATCATTGGTGCGCCGCTAGCGGCGACAATTGAGAAGTCGATAGCAAGTAAAGGACGGGACGAGCGTTCATATCCCACCGTGTGACGGGCCTCTTCAATGACTACGATTTACGCTAAATGCGCGATAAATCTGGTTGCTCTCGGCACCCGTGCGCTCACCGCTCGAGTGTCCATGGCCTCACTGAAGAAGCGCGCGAACGGCCGGAGGTCGAAGGCGGCCTCATCCCCGTCGTCACGGCCAGCGCTTCACCTTGGATGAGACGCCGTGAGCGCAGGAAAGACTTTCGACCCCAAGGTAAGACGAAGTCCAACGTCCTCGCCATCGTTCATGACATAATTATCGTTCACGATGCTGCGGAACAGATCGTGGGTGATGGCGCGGTAGCTGAACGGCGCGACCGCCTTGTCCCACGCCTGTCTGGCCCATTGTGCAAACCCGTCACTTGCCACGACATCGACTGAAAAGCGCATGTCAGAAAAGCGATCGCCGCTAAACATAGCGGAAAGCCCAGGATAGAGACCGGCGTAGTCGGCCTGCAAATGAAGGCGCGTGACCATTCCTGACATCCTGTAGATCTGGCTAGCAAGTTGCGGCACAAAGAAATATTTATCACGCTCGATGAAGTCAGTTCGAAGCGAATGGGCGTCTTGACAGGAATAACCGAGCCTGTTGACGCTCGCGATCCCGTCCTCTGGATAGATGAGCAGCCACTTCCAATCGAGCGAGACTACTTGAAGGGCGATCGGCCTGGTTGCCGAGTCGATCGGCTGCGCACGTCAAGTTCGTGTGCGCCGATCCAGGCAACGCCACGGATGAGAAGTACGGTCATGGCCGGAATAGACCAGACCAACAGTTCAACACGTCGCGACTATTCGCAATCTGCTACTAAGATGCTGTCTGCGCTATCAAACGACAGTTTGTCGAATTGCATTTAGCGACCGCGTGACTGCCGCGTTGCAGGGCTTATTCACCCTCCTCGTGCAGAGTAAGTCCTGCCACTAGACGCTCGTTGATGCAGTGTGCTCTAGACCTGCTGTAGCGCGATTCAGCGGACCTTTAGTGTCCGACCGATCGGCTGGCGTCCAGAAGACGGATTGGGCTTCGGAGCCTTTTTTTCATTCGTCAAGAGCTGATCGTACAATCGATCGATTTCGCGCGCTTCGTCAGGTGTGACATCCTCCCGACCTAAAGCTCTGAGCTCTTGCGCCGTCGGCTGGTTATTATGACCATTCCGAATGGGCCAGGGCTCTTTGTCGGTCCGCGCGGTCTGACCGGCGGCCTCCAAACGGGTCGCCAACAGTATCGTGAAAGCCGCAGCGATCCACTTGCAAGACATGACTTATCCTCGATGGCTATCGATAGGGTACTCGCCAAACGCAACAATTTGGTCGGCCTGTCATCTCTGATTGACATGCGTTCGGTCTAAAGCTGCGACTTCATGCGGACCGGGACTCATCTCTCTATCATCTATGCTCTCGCGTTTGGCTCGATACGAAATCCGAAAACCTAGACTCCGGATACATCATCGGGCGGGAGTGGGCTGCGATGGGACCCGTTACCCACTCCAAGGCGACTGCAATATAAGTTTGCAGAAATCCACTCTCTGGAAGTGGGGGTCGCGGTAAGCTAGCACGTCGTCATTGACGGTCCCGAATGTACTGTTCGGCCTGTGCTTCATCCCGTTATAGAACGCTCCGATGATGTCGTTCTTAAACGAGTCGCCACGAGGATAAGCTGCCAGAACTGCGTTACGTTGGGCTTCGGTAAACTGCTCGTATGCGAGGCCCATAACGTCCATTTCCACTCCGGAAGTTAAAAGGGCCACCTCGGCTTGCTTATGCTCGGGGATTCCCGGCGTGGTATGCAGCGAGACCGCATCCCACACTGCTTCGACGTCCCTTTCGGGGATCCCGTGGCTTCTCAGGAAGTCTCGAGCGGCATTGGCGCTGTCGACTTCGAAACGGTTGGCGGATGCCTGATATCGTTCCGTAAGACCTATGTCGTGAAACATCGCGCCGACGTAGAGAAGCTCGTGGTCAAACCTCAGGCGACGTCGTTTTCCGGTCAGAGCCCCGAAAAAATAGACGCGCGTTGAATGATTGAAGAGAAGATCCGTTTCGGTGTCGCGGATCAGCTGCCTTAATTCCTGGGCCATTTTGCTGTCCGGAATTCGCACCCCATCGATGGCCACGGACGTTGGATCACTTCCATGATCGCAATCCACACTGCATACATGTTGGGTGCCATCTTTTGGGGTCTTCGCACACATCTCTTTTCCTTTCAGAGTGAAGACGCGCGGAGGTTCCACTTCAAAGCTAAGCGACCGCTGCGGTCGGAGAGCGCCTCAACTGCAACTTCTGTGCGATCCTCGTGTTGGACCGCTCGCTCCAGATCGTTCATCATTGATAGCGAGGCGACCTTAACTATGGAAATGAAACGATTGCAGCCGCCAGATGAGGACTCTGCACGACCGCTGGACTACGAAGGGTACTGGAGCGCACCAGGCAACGAAAAACATCGTGGGACGGAGGTAGTTGGTCGAGGAAGGCGAAGCGCGAGAAGCGATCAAGCCGTTGAAAGAGTGGTACGCGCTCGGACTCCAATCTACGACCGTCATGACCTGCTTGCTTTTACCTGACTGCGCGCGAGACAGGCCCAAAAACGGCGCGAGAATGACACGCAACGAACACTCGTCGATCCATTGAGCACCCATTGTCTACGATTGTTAGGCGCCGCGCCGCTCTGCTAGACTTATAGTAACGCGGTCGGTCTTGAGACAACGGTTGACGTCCCCATTCGTACTGTCCTGGGCGGCTGCCGAGTCAGATTCCGTGTCAAGTTGCACCGCAACGTCTTTGCTAACCCAGGGAGAGATCACGAAATAGGTAAGGCCTTGCCCGGAG
>Ga0075365_10001530_pt1 | contig 10579 bp, 8 predicted proteins | sample EndMetdeltDD1765_FD_71387 | JGI IMG/M metagenome (GOLD analysis project Ga0075365, IMG submission 71387) | Populus endosphere microbial communities from Tennessee, USA - Endosphere MetaG P. deltoides DD176-5 | ecosystem: Host-associated > Plants > Roots > Endosphere | place: USA: Tennessee... | reverse complement strand
CGCCGATCGCCGCGTCACTGGCGTTCGCGACGCAGGCCGGTTGCCGGTTCACCGCCCAGCTGGGATCGATGCGTATCGCCGAGGAGATCGACGCCCTGGATTCGTTGGCGATCAGGCCGATTCCGTATCTGGTGACCACGCGTCTGATGGCGTCGGTCGTCGCCGTCGTCCCGCTGTACGTCGCGTGCCTCGCGGTGAGCTACCTGACGACACAGGTCGTCGTGTACGTCATCAGCGGCGGCTCGACAGGCTCGTATCTGCACTACTTCTCGCTGATGCTGTCCGGTCAGGACATCTTGTACTCGCTGATCAAGACCATCATCTTCGTGTGGATCGCCTCGACCGTGCAGTGCTACTACGGCTTCTACGCCTCCGGCGGGCCCGAAGGCGTGGGAGTGGCTGCCGGACATGCGATGAGGGCGAGCATCACGGTCGTGATCATGGTCAACATGCTGCTGACGATGGCGCTGTGGTCCGTCGATGCCGGCGCAAGGTTCGGGGGCTAGGTGTCCAATTCCCTTGACCCGGACGGGCGTGGACCGTCCAACCGTCAGCTACTCGGCTGTGGTGTAGCGCTGCTCGCGGTCGTCGCAATGGTCACCGCGACGTTGTTGGTGAAGTCGACGGGTCGGCTCGATCCCTATGTACGCGTGGTGGCCGACCTCGTCAACGTCGGCGACGGCCTACCGCAGCGATCCGACGTCAAATATCACGGTGTGCTCGTCGGCATGGTCGACAGTGTCACCCCGGCTGCCGACGGCAATCCGAACTTCGTTCACATCGACCTCAAACCCGAATACGCAGAATCGATTCCGGCCGGTGTGACCGCACGCGTGGTACCCAGCAACGTGTTCGCGGTGTCGTCGGTGCAGCTCGTCGACCAGGGTTCGGGCGCACCGATCCGCGCCGGCGCGCACATCCCTGAGGACACCGAGCTACCGACGGTCCTGTTCCAGACCACCATCAGCAAGCTGCGCGACATGCTGGCCGCGACCGGGCGCGGCCGTGAGGACAAGACGGTGGGCATCCTCGCCGCGGTGAACGCCGCGACCGAGGGTAAGCGGACCGAATTGCTGGCCTCTGGTGCGCAATTGAACCGATTGATCGACCAGCTCGACTCGATCGTGGCTCCCGGACCGGATGCGACGACGGTCTCCGCGCTCATCGATGCGACGCGAGGTCTGCAGGCGACGGCACCCGAGCTCCTCGACTCGTTGCAGCAGGCGATAGAGCCCATGCAGACCCTCGTCGAGCAGCGTGCGCAGCTCGATGCGCTGATCTCCGGCGGCGTGCACACCATGGGCACGACGGAAACGGCGTTGAACAACCACACCGATCGATTGGTCAAGATCACCGGCGAGATGACCCCGGTCGTCGGTGTGCTGGCCCAGACCTCGCACCACTTCGTGCCGGCGTTCGTCAAGCTGAACACGTTGGCCGACAAGTTCTTCGAGCATGTCTGGATGCCCGACCGCGATGTCGGCAACATGCGAATCAACCTGTCGTTCACGCCGAGCTACACCTACACTCGCGCGGACTGCCCGCAGTACGGGGAGCTGAAGGGGCCCAGCTGCTTCACCGCGCCGCTCGTACCGACGCGACCCGAGCTACCCGACGTCCTACTGCCCCAGAACTACCAACCGCCAAAGGATCTGGCGCCGCCGCCTGGCACGATCCTCGGTGAGAACGGCAACCTGGTCGCTGTCGGCCCGCCGTACATCAACCCGAATCCGAGCCTGGCCGATCCCAATCCGCCGCTACCGCCGTGGATGGCGCCCGCGGCTCCGGTGCCGGGCACGGCCAACCCAGCGTTGATCCCGACCCCGCCACCGCCGGTGCCGCTGTCGCCCCCGGCGCCGGTGGCCCCGAAGCCATGGTCGGATCCGACGGCTCCGAATACGCGAAATGCGACGGGTGGTCCGCCGCCCGCGCCGGCAGCGCCCCCCGCAGCGCCCCCGCTGGCGGCCGAGGCCGCACCCGCGTCGTACGGCGGAAACGTCGGGCCGGTCGGCAGTCCAGGTGAACGGGCCCAGTTCAGCGCCCTCACGGGACAACCGGCGACGAGCGCCACCCAACTGCTGCTCGGCCCATTGGCCCGCGGGACGACGGTTTCTGTTGTGCAGGAGGCAGGATGAGATATCGCGGGGCCTTTGTCGGGTTGGCGATCTTCATGGTCGTGGCGACGGCGCTGACATGGCTGGTCTATGTCACGCTGCGCCGCGATGTCGCGGGCACGACGGTCCCGTATGCCGCAGTGTTCACCGACGTGTTCGGCTTGCGCGAGGGTGACGATGTCCGGATGGCCGGCGTGCGTGTCGGCCGTGTCGAAAGCATCGAACTGCAAGGGGATTTGGCGAAGGTCTCCTTCGTCGTGCAAGACGACCAGCAAGTGCTGGGAACGACTGTCGCGTCGGTGACCTACCAGAACATCGTCGGCCAGCGTTATCTCGGCTTGTCGCTGGGCAACCTGGGGGAGCCCGGCCCACTGCCGCCGAACAGTGTCATCCCGGTCGAACGCACCGATCCTTCCTTCGATGTCGGCACGCTGCTCAACGGCTACGAACCGCTGTTCAGCCTCCTCAACCCGCGTGACGCCGACAACCTCACCAAGGGCGTCGTGCAGTCGCTGCAAGGCGACACCGGATCGATCACCGCCCTCGTGGACCAGACCTCGCAGCTCACGGAATCCTTCGCCGGGCGCGACGAGGAGCTCGGCGCCGTCATCACGGACCTGAACACCGTGGTGGCCAACTTGGCCAAACACAACGACGATCTCGATCACGTCATCACCGAAACCCGAAGTGTGGTGTCTACTTTCGATGCGCGGCGGCCCGAGTTGGTGGATTCGACGGGATCGATCGCCAAGGTGGTGCGGCAACTGTCGACGATCTCCGATGAGGTGTACCCGTCGCTGAACGAGCTCGTCACCCGCGAGCCCGGCTTCGCCGCTCACATGGTCGGCATCGAGCCACAGCTGGCGTTCACCGGTGCGAATCTGCCGCTGCTACTCAAGGGATTTGCGCGTATCACCAACGAGGGCCCATACGCCAACGCGTACGCCTGCGACCTCAATCTCCAGGGTTTCTTCCCCGGGCTCAACGACGTGATTCCGATCATCGTCGATGCCGCTTCACCGGGACCCGGCACGCAGTATTCGCCGAAGTGCAGGAACATGGCCAATGGCTGATCAAACACGGCAGCGGCGGCGCATACCCCTTGAGGAGCGCAACAAGACCTGGCTCGGAATCATCGCGGTCGCCGTGGTGACGGTGATCATCGGGGCGATGCTTCTCGTCAAGGTCGCCAATATCGGCTACCGCCACTACACGGCCCAGTTCTTACAAGCCGCCGCACTGCAAGTCGGTAACCCGATCACGATCGCCGGTATCCCGGTCGGCGAAATCACGAGTATGAAGTTGGCCGGGGACCACGTCGAGGCGGGCCTCAAGGTCCGAGACGACGTCGCGCTGGGCGCGGAGTCGAGCGCGTCCATCAAGATCACCACGATCCTGGGATCGCGCTACCTCGCGCTGCAACCGGCGGGGGAAGGGGCGGTGCCCGACAACACGTTTGATCTGGAGCACACCGAGGTTCCCTACGATCTCCAGGAGGCGTTGTCCGACGTCACCACCACCTATGAACAGGTCGACTCGGACCGGTTCGCCGAGACGCTGGGTGTCCTCGGCAAGCAGCTGCAGACCCTCCCGCCGGTCGTTCCCCAAGCGCTGGCGAACACCCAGACGCTCGCCACGATCATCGCCGAACGACGCGATCAGCTGGGCTCGCTGTTGAAGACCACCGAAACGGTGACGAACACGCTGCGCCGCCAGCAGTCCACCATCGGCGACCTTGTCAGGCAGGGCAATTCGCTCGTCGGCGAATTCGTCTCTCGTCGTGCGACCTTCCACGCGATGATGGCGGCGCTGACCAACCTCATCGAAACTCTCAGCGGAATCGTCATCGACGACCGGCCCGAACTCGAGGAGTTGCTGAAGAACGTCCATGAGCTGTCGGGCATGCTCGCCCAGCACGACGACCTGTTGCGCAGCACTCTGCAATCCGGTCCCGTCGCGTTGCGCGGTCTGGCCAATGCCACCGGCACCGGTAACGCGGTCGGATTCAACGCACCCAACGGCTTGCTCGTCGACTCCTGGATGTGTGCCATCAGCGAGCGCGCCGAGCAGTTCAACATGATCCCGTACTTCCAGGACTGCAAATGAGACCCAAAGTGATCGCGATCGGTGCCGTCCTTCTCGTGGTCGCGGTGGTGGGGGTCGCCGTGGTGTGGAACCTGACGAAGGACCAACTGAGCACCGTCAAGATCACCGCTCAGTTCGACAATGCGGCAGGGCTTTACGAGGACAACACGGTGGCGGTGCTCGGCATGCCGGTCGGCAAGGTCACCAAGATCACGCCCAGGGGTGGCTACGTCGAGGTCGAGTTCACCGTCGACAATGATGTCAAAGTGCCCGCAGACGCGCAGGCGGTGACGATTTCAAATTCGATTCTCACCGACCGGCAGATCGAGTTGACGCCGCCCTACCGAGGGGGCCCGACGCTGAACAATGGCGACACCATCGGGTTGAACCGCACCAAGACCCCTGTCGAGTTCGCGCGTGTTCTCGATGTGCTCGACAAGCTTTCGACCTCACTGCGCGGCGACGGTCAGGGCAACGGACCGGTCGCCGACCTCGTCAACGCCAGTGCCGCCATCGCCGATGGCAACGGCCAGAAGATGAAGGATTCGCTCGGGGAACTGTCGGAGGCACTGCGGCTCAGTGCCGATGGTGGTGCGGTGACCCGTGGTCAGCTGACGACGATCGTGCGCAACGTCAGCTCTCTGCTCGACGCCGCGGCGGCCAACGACGCGACGCTGCGCGAGTTCGGCTCCAACGTCAATGTGCTCAGCCAGGTCATCGCCGACGAGGATCTCGGAAGCGGAACCACCGGAAAGAAGCTGAACGAGGTACTCGTTCAGACGGCGCAGGTGCTCGAGGCCAATCGGGACAACATCAAGGGCATCGTCGAGAACGCCAACACGGTGTCGGTGACGACCGTCGAACACGAGCGTGATCTCAAGGAGTTTCTCGACCTGGCGCCGATGACTCTGGACAATATCTACAACATCGTCGACCAGCGCAACGGCGCGTTGAGAACCAAGGTGCTCACCGACCGGGTGCTCTTCGATACCCAGACGATGAAGGAGGTCTGCAACATGATGGGCCTGCGCCAGCTGGGTTGCAGCACGGGAACACTGCAGGACTTCGGACCCGACTACGGTCTGACCTACATGCTCGACGGCCTCGCCGCGATGGGGCAGAAGTGATGTCGGGGCGGCGGGTGACCGCGCTGGCCGCGGCCGTGTGCCTGACCGTATCCAGCTGTGCGTCAGAAGGTTTGGCGAGTCTACCGCTGCCCGCGCCCGGTGCCGGCCCTGGCGGCTACACGCTGACGGCGATATTCTCCAACGCGCTGAACCTGCCCGCCAACGCGAAGGTGAAACTCGCGGGCGCCGACGTCGGGCAACTCGAGTCGATGGTGGCGCGCAACTACACGGCGGTGACCACCTTGCGCATCATGGACGGGGTGCGGCTGCCGGTGGGCAGCACCGCCGAGCTCCGGTCAGCGACGCCGCTTGGCGACGTGTTTGTCGCACTGAAGCCGCCAAGTCCCGTCAAACCCGGTGCGCCACTGCTCAAGAACGGCGACACCATCGAGCTGGACTCCACGACCGCGGCCGCGACGGTCGAGTCGGTGCTCAGTTCGGCCGCGATCCTGGTCAACGGCGGCGCGGTGCGCAACTTCACCAACATCGTCAACGGCCTCGGTAAGGCGACCGGCGATCAAGGGCAGGCATTCGGCGCTCTCATCCAGAAGACGAACCACACCCTCGGCACGCTGAACTCGCGGTCGGACCAGATCGCCGACGCGATGACCGAAACATCGCGCCTCGCCGACGTCATCGAGGCCAAGAACCAGACTCTTGCCGACGTGCTGGCAGAGGCCCGCCCCGCGACGGACACCCTCGCCGTCCACACCAGTCAAATAGCCGATCTGGTCGTACAGGTCGGCGACGTCTCCAATCAGCTCCGCAAGTTCCCATCGGTCGCAGGTACCGATGCCAGCGGTCGCAGCGTGATCGCCGACGCCAATACCCTTGCGCGGTCGTGGAACGACGTCGCGCTGACCCCTGACGCCACGCTGTACTCGCTGAACCAGCTGATGCCGCCGTTCGTGAAGTCGATGACCAGCAATGCCATCGCGGTCAATGCCAGTGCCGACCGATTGATCCTGGGATCGATACCCGATATCGGCTTCGCCGGTGATCCGGGATTGCACGGTCCCAAGCGCTACAACTGGCACCAGCTCGTCGGGTCCGTGCAGTACACGCTCTACCGACTGCAGGAGCGGATCGTCGGCAAGGGGCCCGGCGTCCCGCAGGTGCCGGTGATCCCCAATCCGGACGTCCCGGGAGAGGTGATGGTCGCGCCGCCGCCTTCGCCGGGTGTACCGCCGCCCGTGCCGCCACCGCCACCTCCCGGCGTGCAGGCGCCGCCGGCCTCTGTCCCGTTCGTTCCGCCGAGGACGCCATGATCGCCACCATCGCCAATCGCATCGTCGCCGTGGTGCGTGCCGGCCACCGTCGAAAGGCGTGGCTGTCCGCCGGTGCTTTGATCCTCACGCTGGTCGTGTCGACCGCGTACTTGTCTCTTGTTGCGCTGCAGGTGAATCCGCTGGCCTCGACCTATCGGGTGACCATCGAGCTACCGGAGTCTGCGGGTCTGCTTCCGAATCAGGACGTCATGCTGCGCGGCGTGCGGGTCGGACGGGTGGACCGACTCGACATCACACCGGCGGGCGTCAACGCGGTCGTCAACGTCAACTCGACGGCGCACATTCCGGAGTCCAGCGATGTGCGTGTGTCGGGGCTCTCGCCCGCCGGTGAGCAGTACATCGACTTCGTCGCACAATCCAATGACGGACCGTTTCTGCGCGATGGTGCCGTGATCACCCAGGGCCGGGCCACCGTCCCGGTCAGCCTGGCGCAACTGCTCGCCAACGCCGATGGCACGCTCGCGCAGGTCGACACCGCCAAGATCGAGTTGATCAAGCGCGAACTGAGCCTGAGCAAGGACGGACCGCGCAAGCTGGCCGACATCATCAACGGCGGGACATTCCTGCTGTCCACCCTCGACTCGGTGCTGCCGGAGACCACCAGCGTCCTGCGCAACAGCCGCACGGTGTTCACCCTCGTCGCGGACAAGAATGCCGGAATCGACGTCGCTTCAGGCAATCTCAGTGAAACCTTCACCGGGATCAACAAGATGCGCGACGGTTACCGCCGGCTCACCAATGAGGGTCCGAATACCTTGTCGGACGTCGACGCTCTGTTCGCCGACAACTCCGACACCATGGTGCAACTGCTCGGGAATCTGACCACCACGTCGCGGCTGCTCTACCTTCGGGTACCCGCGCTGAACGCACTGTTCCCGACCTATCGCACATCGCTGCTGGACGCGCTCGCCAGCACCTTGCACGACAACGGATTGTGGGCGACTGGCGACATCTACCCGCCGTATGCCTGTGACTACGGAACCCCGCGCCGGCCACCGTCTGCCGCGGACTATCCCGAGCCGTTCATGTACACGTACTGCCGCGACGACCATCCGGGCGTGCTGATCCGCGGAGCGAAGAACGCGCCGCGTCCCGCCGACGACGACACCGCGGGCCCGCCGCCCGGCGCCGACCTCGGCCGTCAGACCGATCCGACACCGAAGGGCCGCTTCACCATTCCCACGCCCTATGGTGGCCCCACCCTGCCCATCGACCCACCGCGCTGAGTGATCAGAGGAGATGACCTTGTCAGTGACGACAGACAAAGACCGGGAAACCGACACCGCCGACGGGTCGAAGTCCGACGAAACAGTCGAGACTGAAGAGACCGAAACGGAAGCCGAGGCCGAGGACACGGCGACCGACAGCGATGCCGCCGACACCGACGACAGTGAGCCGGCCACCGATCGCCGGTGGGTTCGTCGACTGCGCATCGGCGCGGGCCTCACGATATTCATTGCGGCGCTGGCTAGTTCGGGCTTTCTCGGTTGGCAGCTCTGGCAGGAGAAGCAGGTCGAGCAAGCGAGTCAGCAAGCCCAGCAGGCGGCCGTCACCTACGCGCAGATCTTGACGAGCATCGACTCGAACAAGGTCGACGAGAACTTCGCCCAGGTGCTGGACGGTTCGACGGGTGAGTTCAAGGACATGTATTCGCAGTCCAGTGTGCAGCTTCGCCAACTGCTCATCGACAACAAGGCCACGGCGCACGGTGTTGTCCTGGATTCTGCGGTGCAGTCCGCGACCAAGGACAAGGTCGTCGTGCTGCTGTTCGTCGACCAGTCGGTGTCCAACACCAGCGTGCCCGACCCTCGGGTTGACCGCAGCAGGATCAAGATGACGATGGAGAACGTCGACGGACAATGGCGCGCAAGCAAAGTCGAGCTGCCGTGATCGTGCGCGCCGTCGCCTCGGCCGTCATGGCACTGGTGTCGGCGGTCTGTGTCGCACCGGCCGCGTCGGCGTCAGCGCCGGACTTCTGTGGCGAGCTGGGCGGTATGTGGGACGGGCAGTCCTGCAGCACCTCGGTGGAGTCGGAGCGCAAGGCGACCCGCAACATCAAGATGGCGTTGCCCGGCGATCTGGTGGAGAACCCCACCATCCGGGAGTACCTGACCAACCTGATGAACAACTGGCGTAACGCAGCCACCAAGATGGCCGCCGACAGCTTCGGCGAGGAGCAATTCCAGATCTTCAACCACGGCGACGCAATGACGGTTGTCTTTCACGAGATGTACTCGGGCACAGTGGGTACCGACGCTCTCGCACATCCGAATGCACCGATCATCAGCGACGCCTACCGTACTTTCACCTTTGCAGGCGGGCGACAGTTGAAGTTGGCCGACCTGTTCAAACCGGGAGTCGACCACGGCGCCGAGATCCCGCGTCTGGGTGCACCGTTCATCATCGCGGCCCTCGATGCCGCACCACCGCCACACCAGCCCGGCACCTATCCGTTCACCCCGGACCGCTGGACTCCGGACAAGGTGTACTCCGGCGGCTACCGAGCCTGGGCGCTGACTCCCGACGAGTTGATCCTCTACATGCCGGACTATCCGGTCGCCCACGACAGCCCCGTGGACTACACGATCGGCCGCATGCAGTGGGCGATGGACGGCGGCACCGTACAGGCTCGCATCCCACTCTCGGCATTGGCGCCGGTGTTGCTTCCCGAGTTCGGCGGACTGTAGCGGTAGACGCGGCATAATGCGCAAATGCCGCCCAATGCCGTGCCTGCAGCCGATCTCGTGATCATCGGAATTGTCCTCACCGTCAACGAACTACAACCGACCGCCGAGGCGATCGCCGTGTCGGAGGGCCGCATTGTCGCGGTGGGGACACGGGCAGAGGTCGACCCCTGGATCGGTCCCGAGACCAAGACGGTGCACCTCGGGGACAGCTGTGTGATGCCGGGACTCATCGAGGCGCACGGCCATCCGCTGATGGAGGCCATCGTGCTCTCGGACCGGATGGTCGACATCCGGCCGGTCACGCTGCCCGAGGCCGGCGACGTCCTCACGGCGATCGAAGCCGAGGTGGCCAAGCGCGGCGCCGACGGTGCCTACCTCAACGGGTGGGACGCGCTGTTGCAGCACGGGCTGCCCGACCCGACGCTCGGCTGGCTCGACGGCGTCGCTCCGGAACACCCGCTGGTGATCGTGCACAACTCGGGGCACAAGGCCTACTTCAATTCCGCCGCGGCCGTCCGCGTCGGGCTGACGCGTGACACCCCGGACCCGAAGGGCGCCAAGTACGGACACAGCGCCGACGGGGAACTCGACGGGAGCGCCGAGGAGGCCGGGGCGGTGTTCCCGTTGCTGCAGGGTGCGATCCAGCCCAGCGACTATCCCGCGATGCTGCATGCCGAACTGGCCCGGCTGAACCGCGCCGGGTTGACGACGTGTTCGGAGATGGCGTTCGATCCGGGTTTCCGTCCGGTGATCGAGCAGATGCGTGACGACCTCACGGTGCGGTTGCGCGTGTACGAGATGTCCACGGCTGCGATGACCACCGATCAGGTGCCCGACAACGGCGACGACATGGTCCGGCAGGCGGGCATCAAGATCTGGGTCGACGGCTCGCCGTGGATCGGCAACATCGACCTGTCCTTCCCGTATCTCGACACCGAGGCCACCCGCACCATCGGCATCCCGAAGGGGTCGTGCGGATGTGCGAACTACACCCGCGAGCAGTTGACCGAGATCGTCGCGGCCTACTTTCCCAAGGGCTGGCAGATGGCGTGCCACGTCCAGGGCGACGCGGGGGCGGACACGATTCTCGACGTCTACGAGGAGGCGTTGCGCGCACATCCGCGCGACGACCACCGGCTGCGTCTGGAGCACGTCGGCGCGATCCGCGACGATCAACTGCAGCGCGCCCACGATCTTGGCGTCACCTGCAGCCTGTTCGTCGACCAGATCCACTATTGGGGCGACATCGTCGTCGACGGTCTGTTCGGGCCCGAGCG
>Ga0075365_10001529_pt1 | contig 10580 bp, 9 predicted proteins | sample EndMetdeltDD1765_FD_71387 | JGI IMG/M metagenome (GOLD analysis project Ga0075365, IMG submission 71387) | Populus endosphere microbial communities from Tennessee, USA - Endosphere MetaG P. deltoides DD176-5 | ecosystem: Host-associated > Plants > Roots > Endosphere | place: USA: Tennessee... | reverse complement strand
GTCTCGCCCGGCGCCAGCCGCGCCAGATCGACCAGCGCCTTCAGCCCGTATTTTCCCTTTTTCGTCAGCATCGTCGTCGCCTTGTAGAATCGCAGTATTTATCCTGCCAATAGCAGGCAAATAGCGTCAAAAGCGTGAACATACAACAAAATAGCTATTATTTATAGCTTGTATCGGCAACGTCCACAGGCCGGCCCGGCAGTCTTGCGAAAGATCGACTTGCCGAGCCCTGCCGGCGGCCGCCGTCAAATCGTCTTCAGCATGCCGCCATCGACGAAATAGGTCGAGCCGATGCAATAGCTCGCGCGCTCCGAACTCAGGAAGACGAAGACATTCGCCAGTTCCTCCGGCGTGCCGAAGCGTTTGGAGGCGGCGTGTTCGTTGGCGACGCTCTGCAGGTAGCCTTCCCAGTTGCCGCCGGTTTCGGCCGTCAACTGCTTGGCGGTCTTGATCCAGTCGGGCGTCAGGATAAGGCCGGCATTGACGCAGTTGACACGGATATTGTCCTTGATGAGCTCGGTCGACAGTGTCTTCGAAAACATCATCAGCGCCGACTTGCTGACATTGTAGATCGGTTCGTACCACAGCGGCTGAACGGCACAGATCGAGGCGTTGTGCAGGATCACACCACCGCCGCGTTCCTTCATCTGCGGCGCGACGCCGCGCGCCAGCCGCACGGCGGCCATCACATGCAGGTCCCAATAGGCTTGCCACTTCTCGTCCGGCGCCTCCATCACCGTCTCATTCGATCCGGTGCCGGCATTGTTGATGAGGATATCGGCCCCGCCTTTTTCGGCCGCCGCCGCAATGATCGCCTCGGTTCCCCCAGCCGTCGCCACGTCGGCGGCAACAGCGATGGCGTCGACACCGTACTTCTCGGCGATACGGGCGGCTTCCGCCTTGAGCCGATCGCCGCCGCGGGCCGCCAGCACGAGATTGGCGCCCTCAGCCGCCAGCCCCTCGGCGATCGCCAGTCCGATACCGACCGACGCGCCTGTTATGACGGCAGTCTTTCCCTTCAATCCGAGATCCATGTCTTCCTCCGCAACGGCCGGAGATCCCGGCCTGATATGCTGAGTGTTCCGCCAATGAACCCGGGCGTCAAGCGCCCGAACGCCTCTTGCGAGAGGCTGCGATCTGTCGCATGCCTACACCAACAGGATGGGAGGAGTTTTCATGCGACGTTATTCAGCCTGCATAGAGTGGCTGTTTGCCGAAGAGGGCGACCGCTTTCCCGACCGCATCCGCCGCGCCCATGCTGCCGGCCTGACGGCAATCGAATTCTGGCGCTGGAGCGACAAGGATCTGGACGCGATCGAGGCGACACTGAAGGAAACCGGCCTTGCCGTCACCAGCCTCGTCGCCGAACCGATGATCGCGTTGACCGACGCCGCCAACCGGCAGGCTTGGCTGAAAGGCCTTGCCGAATCCGTCACTGTCGCCAGGCGTCTCGGCGCGCCGGTGCTGATTGCCCAGGCGGGCGACGATCTCCCGGCCCTCAGCCGGCAAGAACAGCGCCGGGCGCTGACTGAAACACTGAAGGCCGGCGCCGATATTCTTGCAGGCAGCGGTGTGCGCCTCGGCGTCGAGCCGCTCAACATCCGCATCGACCATGTCGGCTATTTCCTCGATTCGACCCTCGAAGGCGTCGACATCATCGATGACGTCGCCCGCCCGGAGATCGGCATCGTCTACGACATCTACCATTCCGCCGTGATGGACGAGCGCACCGAGGATGTGCTCGAGGGCCGCCTCGATCGCATCATCCACGTCCATGTCGCCGATCACCCCGGCCGCAACGAACCGGGCTCTGGCGAAATCGACCTTGCCCATCGCCTCGACTGGATCTTCGCCAACGGCTACGACGGCGCCGTCGGTCTGGAATACCGGCCGACCAGACCCGGCGCGGACGCCGTCAGGGGCGCGATCGCCGCACTCGGTTAGGCGGAATTGGCGCCTTCGGCGAAAGCTTCAAGCTCGGGGTCGAAATCGACGTCGACGACATTGTTGAAGACGGCGGTCGCCAGCATGATGCCGGCGAAGGCGATGAGATCGACAAGCACCTTGATCTCGTAGCGCTGTTTCAGCTTCGCCCAGAGTTCGGCGGGTACGGCGTTGGAATCGGCAACGATCGCCTTGCCGAAAGCGTCGAGCAGCGCTTCCTCCTCGGAAAGCTCAAGTGCGTCCGGATTGAAGCCATTGTTGATCAGCGCCTGGCGAAAGAAGGTGATGGCGATTTTCGATTGCGCCGCCTTCGAGATTGCATGCGAGAAGATCCAGATCGCCCGGTCGTTGACAGCAGGATCGAGTTCGGCCCGCAGCGTGAACCATTCGGCGTAGATGCGATGGGCGGCGGGCGAATGCAGCAGTGTCCGCTTCATATTGGTCATCCGTCCGCGCAGCCTGATTTCTTCGTCATGCGCCGCACGAATCTCTTCCGAAGCCGTGTCGTAGTCGATCTGCGGGAGGTGGCTCATCGGGTCCGTTCTTTCCTATGTGCACAGAAGCTATCGGGGCGCCAAGATATTGTGCGGGCAAATCCGCTTGGCTGCCGCCCGGCGCCGGCCTAGACTGACCAAATCGAAGCAGGAGGCAAGGCATGAGCGACGACCACGAGCACCATCATGTCGACTGGCGCGAACATGGCGTCAAGGTCATTCCCGGCAATTCGCTCGATCCGAATACCGCGCAGACGCCGGGCATGAACCGCGCGACTGCGATCAACAATGCGCGTGCCGGCGCCGAAAAGATCTGGGCCGGCACGGTAACGATCCATGCCAACGCCAAGACCGGCGCCCATCACCACGGCGATCTCGAAAGCATCATCTACGTGGTCAAGGGCAAGGCCCGCATGCGCTGGGGCGAACATCTGGAATATACCGCCGAGGCCGGCCCCGGCGATTTCATCTATGTTCCGCCCTATGTGCCGCACCAGGAGATCAACGCCAGCCGCGACGAGACGCTGGAATGCGTGCTCGTCCGCTCGGGCCAGGAACCGGTCGTCGTCAATCTCGACATCGAGCCGGTCGAAAAGCCGGAAGACGTCCCGTGGCTCGACCCGATCCATCGCTGATATCGGGCGCTCACACGAACGGAAACGCCTGCGGCGCGCTCAGGCGTGAACGACGCCGGCGCCGCTCATGGCAGTGTTCTCGATGATTCGGCCGGTATCGGCGGCATAGAGGTGGATCTGGTCGTAATCGATCGCGATGCCGATCGGATCTCCCGACTTCACCTTCACCGCCTCGGTCAGCGCCACGGCAAAGGGCAGCCCGTCGAAATCGGCGTGGACGACACGGCTTGCGCCAAGCTCTTCGATGAAATCGGCCGTTGCGGTGAGGGCACCCGGCGCATCCGGGGCCACCAGCCGGGCGGCTTCGGCGCGCATGCCGAGCACGACGCGTTTGCCTTTCAGCGGTGCGGCGCGCTCGCGCGGCAGCACGACCTTGCGGCTCTGGTCGTAGACGAAGACGCCCTCGTCATTGATCGTACCCTCGAGCAGGTTCATCGCCGGCGTTCCGACGAAACCGGCGACGAAGCGCGAGACCGGATGATGATAGACTTCTTCCGGCGTGCCGACCTGCTCCACCCTGCCGCCGTTCATCACCACCAGCCGGTCGGCCAGCGTCATCGCCTCCGTCTGGTCATGCGTGACGAAGATCGAGGTGGCCCCGAGGCGGCGGTGCAGGCGTCGGATTTCGGCGCGCATGGCGATGCGCAGCTTGGCGTCGAGGTTCGATAGCGGCTCGTCGAAGAGAAACACCTTCGGCTCGCGGATCATCGCGCGGCCCATGGCGACGCGCTGCCGCTGGCCGCCGGAAAGGGCGGCCGGCCGACGGTCGAGGAAGGGTTCGAGGCTGAGCGCCTTGGCGACTTCGCCGATGCGCCGCGTACGCTCCGCCGTCGAAACGCCGGCCACCTTCAAGGCATAGCCGATATTCTCGGCGACGCTCATATGCGGGTAAAGCGCGTAGTTCTGGAACACCATGGCGCAGCCGCGTTCGCGCGGCTCCATCTGGTTGACGACACGGCCATCGATGGCGATTTCGCCGCCGCTGATTTCCTCGAGGCCGGCGATCATACGCAGCAGCGTGGACTTGCCGCAGCCGGACGGGCCGAGGATGACGATGAACTCACCCGACTGGATGTCGAGATCGACGCCGTGGACGACGGGGGTCTTGCCGTAGTTCTTCTTCACACCACGAATGGAGATCGGTGCCAAGGGAGTACTCCTTCACTTCTCGGTGGAGATAAGGCCGCGCACGAACCAGCGCTGCATCAGGATGACGAGCACCAGCGGCGGCGACATGATGATCAGGGTTCCAGCCATGGCGACGTTCCAGTCGGGCAGGCCGAATTCGGACGGGATCAGGGTCTTCAACTGCGTCACCGCAATGCCGAAATTCGGATCGGTGGTGATCAGCAACGGCCAGAGATACTGGTTCCAGGCCCAGACGAACATGATGGTGAACAGCGCGATCATATTCGGCCGCGAAAGCGGCAGCAGAATATCCCAGAAGAACCGGACCGGGCCCGAACCGTCCATCTTCGAGGCTTCGGCCAGCTCGTCCGGAACCGTCAGGTAGAACTGCCGGTAAAGGAAGGTGCCGGTCGCCGTGGCGACCAGCGGCAGAACGAGACCGGGATAGGAATTCAGCAGACCCCATTCGAGCTTGATCTGAATGCCGGTGATCTGCGAGACGAGCCAGCTTATCCCGGTGACGTCGAGGATCGTCTGGAAAGGCTGCAGCGCGTTGGCCGCAATCGAATAGGTCGGCACGATGCGGACTTCCAGCGGCAGCATCAGCGTGATGAAGATGATCCAGAAAATCACATAGCGGCCACGGAAGCGGAAATAGACGATCGAGAAAGCCGCCATGGAAGAAAGCATGACTTTGCCGGCACCGACCGTCGTGGCGAAGATGATGCTGTGGAACAGCTTGTTGCCGAGGTCGGCGCGAACCCAGGCGGCCTCGGCGTTTTCCCAGAAATGCGAGCCCGGCGTGAGCGGCAGCGGCACGCGATTGACCGTTTCCAGATCCAGCGTCGACGCGATGATGACGATGGCGAAAGGCAGGAGCGCGATCACCATGCCGAGCGCAAGAAGCGTATAGCAGATGAAGTTGAATATCGGCGTGCGTTCGATCATGTCCGCGACCTCACTTGTAGTGCACGCGCCGCTCGATGAAGCGGAACTGGAAGATGGTGAGAAGGACGACGAGCACCATCAGGATGATCGACTGCGCCGCAGCGCCGGAATAATCGAGACCTCTGAAGCCGTCGAAATAGATCTTGTAGACCATGAGTTCGGTGGCGCGCGCCGGCCCGCCTTGGGTCATGACGTCGACGATACCGAAGGAATCCTGGAAGCTCTCTGTGATGTTGATGACGAGCAGGAAAAACAGCGTCGGCGTCAGCAAGGGCAGCTGGATATCCCAGATCCGGCGCATCGGCCCCGAACCGTCCATGGCCGCCGCCTCGATCAGCGAGCGCGGAATGCCTTGCAGCGCCGAGAGGAAGAAGATGAAGTTGTAGCCGATATATTTCCACGAGAAGGCGACGATGACGGCGATCATCGCATCCTTGCCGTCGAGCGCCGGGTTCCAGAGACCGGGCCAGACGTGATTGATGACCGACAGCAGGCCAGCCTCCGGCGCCAGGATGAAGCGGAAGGCGAGCCCGAGAGCGGGAGCGGCAATTGCGTAAGGCCAGATGAACACCGACCGGTAGACCTTGTGGCCGCGCAGTTCACGATCGGTCAAAAGCGCCAGGATGAGCGCCAGTCCCATGGCAATCGCCGTCGAGCTGAAGCCGAAGATCATGCTACGGGTGATCGAGTCCCAATAGATCGGATCGGTGAGCAACTGTTTGAAATTGTCGAAACCGACCCAGGCATTGCCGCCGCCCCATGGCTGCTCAAGCGTGAACGCCCAATAGAGCGCCTGCGCGCTTGGCCAATAGAAGAAGACGAAGATCAGCAGCAGCATCGGAAATGCGAAGAGCAGTCCGATCGTCGTCGAGGAGAAAGTGACGCGCTTTTCCATGAGTGGTCGTTTTCGTCCTGGTTTGGTTTAAAGCATGTCGCGCAAAAGTGTGCAGCGGTTTTGCGGTAACGACATGCGCCGACATAAAGATCTAAAGCGCGAGCGGCGCGCTTTAGACGCGGGCGGCGAGTACGCATCCGCGGCCGATAAGGGAACTTACAAGGACGCACCCGGCGCGCGACGCGGGCCGGGTGCGGCATATATCGGGCGATCAGGGGAGCTGAACGTTCTTATAGGTCTGCTGGAAGCGGCGCAGGAGCGTATTGCCGCGTTCGGCAGCGCCGTCGAGCGAAGCCTGGACATCGGCATTGTTGACGAAGATGGCCTGCAGACCATTGGCGATTTCGGTGCGGACCTGCAGCAGGCCACCGAGGCGGATGCCGTGCGGAGCCGCGTCACCGGCAGGCGATGCGGTCAGGCTCTGAATGGCGAGTTCGCGGCCGGCATAAGGCGCCTTGTCGTAGAAGCCCTGCTTCTTGAGATATTCGAAGCCGGAGTTACGAACCGGGATGTAGCCGGTAACGGTCGACCAGGTCAGAGCCTCTTCCGGCTTTGCGATGAAGTTGAAGAAGGCAGCGGCAGCCTTGTATTCAGCGTCCGAATGGCCCTTCAGAACCCAAAGCGAAGCGCCGCCGACGTAAGAGCTGTGACGGGTTGCGTCGCCGTAGGTCGGGAGCATGGAAACGCCCCAGTTCATGCCTTGCTTGGCGGTGCGGCCAACATTGCCATGGTCGCCGACCGAGGTCAGGATGACCTGGCAATCGCCGGCGGCAAAGGCTTCGACGAAGGTCTGGCCGACGGCCTTGTTTTTGATCACGGCAAGCTTGTTGTCATACCAGGACTTGAGGTCCTTGATATAGCTGACCAGAAGCGGGTTCTTGTTGAACACCAGCTCGGCGTCGAGACCTTCAAAGCCGTTCTTCTTCGTGGCGATGGCTTCGCCGTTGACGGCTTCGAACTGCTCGATGTACTGCCAGACTTCGTTGTTGGAGATGTCGAAGCCGAGCGGACAAGCATAGCCTGCATCCTTCAGAGCCTTGAGGTCTTCGCCTGCTTCCTTCCAGGTTGCCGGAGCATGATCCTTGCCGATCTTGGCGAAGGCGTCCTTGTTCCAGTAGAGCAGAGCGGTCGAGGAATTGAAGGGGAAGGAGTACATCTCACCCTTCGAGGTCGCGTAATAGCCCGATATACCTGAGAAATAATCGTTCCAGTCGACGGTATAACCCATGTCGGCCATCAGCTTGTTGGCCGGATAATAGGCGCCGGAGAGCATGATATCGAGCGTGCCGGCATCGGAGACCTGGGCGATGGTCGGCTGCTTGCCGGCGCGGAAGGCAGCGATGGTGTTCTGCAAGGACGCATCGTAGCTACCCTGGCTGGTGCAGACGACTTCGTAATCGGCCTGCGACTGGTTGAAGCGATCGCACTGTTCCTGGACACGCTTGGCAATGTCACCGGAGTTGCCGAACCAGAAGTCGATCTTGGTCTTATCGGCGGCGGCGGCGGGACCAGCAAGAAACGCTGTAGCGAGAAGGGCGCCAACGGCGCCGAGAAGCTTGGCTTGCATGAGAACCTCGAACGTAAAAGGGACGCGCACTTTCAGCGCACGCCCTATTAGCGGGTTCAAATTGCCGCGGCCAATGAATATTCCATGACATGAAATGATCGAAATCCAGTTGTCATAAAAAATTCACATAGTTGTTATTCGCCGATATCGGAGATATATTTGGAGAAATTTCGAGGAGTTCTTTAGCATATTGCGAGTAAATTTCTATTACATTCAAAACAATGGAATTTTAGGGGGAATGCAATATTTATTTATATTTCGACCGGACGGATTTATTCGCCCGAACCATCCTAACGAAACTTGCCAACAGCCCGCATTTTTTGCCGTTGCACTGGTGTGCAACACTGGTTTCAGCCTCAGGACTGACGGGAATCCTTCAGGATCGCGGCAAAACGTGGATCGAATGCACGACTGATCGGCCCGGCGGCGGCACCCAGCGCCACCGACCAGGGATCGGCTATGCCCGGCTGCAGGCGCGGCAGTGTCCGGCCGCGGCGCTCGGCGATCGACGGCAGCAGCGGGCCGATCGCCGCAAACAGCCTGCTTACCAGCGCTTCCGGCGCACTGCCGCAGAGGATCACCGTCTGCGGATCGAACAGCGTCTCGAGGAGATGGATGCTCCAGCGCAGGTCCGCTGCGGCCGCCTCGACCCAGGCGCGGATGCCGTGATCGCCCCTTAAGGCAAGCTCGTTGATCCGCGCATAAAGGTCAGGATCGGCGGGATCGATCGACAGATGCTGGTAGAGCGAGGCGAGCGAGGCGCGATGTTCGAGCGGCGTCGATTTGCCGTCGGCAAACAGCAATGCCATGCCGATCTCGCCGGCATTGCCGTTGGTGCCGCGGTAAAGCTCGCCGTTCAGAATGAGGCCGGCACCGATGCCATAGCCGACGAAGAGGCAGACGGCATGGTCGAGGCCATGGGCGGCTCCCACCATACGCTCGGCGGTCGCCGCCGCGGCCGCATCGTTCTGCAGGCCGACATCGAGCCCGGTGCCGGCGGCCAGCGTTTCCAGCAATGGAAACTTCTGCCAAGCCTCCATCATCCACGGATCGTCGCCGCTGCCGGCGACCCCGAAGGGTCCGGGCATGGCGGCGCCGAGGCCGACCAGCCGCTTTTCCGATTGCTGGACGATCCCGGCGAGCTTCGACCGCACGCCGGCGACGAGATCAAGGATGACCTTCGTCCCGTTAAACGGACCGCCTGGCGGCAGGCCGGCCTCGTCACGCACGAGAACGCTGCCGACCAGATCGACGGCGACCGCCCGCGTCACATGCCGGTCGATCTGCAGGCCGATCGCAAAGGCGCCCTCGGGCACCAGGCCGTAGGGCGTCGAGGGCTGGCCCCTGCCCTTCCGCACCGCCTCCTGCGAACTGACGAGACCGTCGCGTTCGAGTTCCTCGATGATATTGGACACCGTCTGTTTGGTCAGCCGCGTCGCCCGCGCCAGATCGGCGCGTGAAAGCGCACCGTTGATCCTTAGGGCATCGATCATCACGCGCCGGTTATGGGCGCTGGTGCCTTCGTGATTGGTGCCGCTCTTGGCCCGGATCGGTCGACTGTCATTCATCTGCAATTGCCTCTTGACTCCATTAGAATGTTGAAGAAGTATTAAGTCAATACATTTGACTTAATGAGGGACCGGAGAGTCCCAGGGAACGCAGGAAGCCCAGCGAGGCCTCCGACGACGCTCCGAGATGATGGACTGGCACGTTTTCAACACGCGCCTTCTCGAACGCCGAGGGCGGCGAAGTCCGCCCTCGGCAATGCGTAAATGTCAAAAACTGGAGGCTGCAATGCTGAAATCCCTTAACAAGACGCTTCTCGGTGCGGCCTTGATCGGCGCATCCTTTGCGCCGCACGCTTTCGCCGAAACGACGCTGAACGCGCTCTTCATGGCACAGGCCGCCTATAGCGAGGCCGATGTGCGCGCCATGACCGACGCCTTCGCCAAGGCGAACCCCGACATCAAGGTCAATCTCGAATTCGTTCCCTATGAAGGCCTGCACGACAAGACGGTGCTGGCGCAAGGGTCCGGCGGCGGTTACGACGTCGTCCTCTTCGACGTCATCTGGCCGGCCGAATACGCCACCAACAAGGTTCTGGTCGACGTCTCCTCTCGTGTCACCGACGAGATGAAGAAGGGCGTGCTGCCGGGCGCCTGGACCACCGTGCAGTACGACGACAAATATTACGGCATGCCGTGGATCCTCGACACCAAATACCTGTTCTACAACAAAGAAATCCTTGAAAAGGCCGGCATCAAGGCGCCGCCGAAAACCTGGGACGAGTTGACCGAGCAGGCAAAGACCATCAAGGACAAGGGCCTGCTCGCCACGCCGATCGCCTGGAGCTGGTCGCAGGCCGAGGCCGCGATCTGCGACTACACCACGCTCGTCAGCGCCTATGGCGGCGATTTCCTCAAGGACGGCAAGCCGGCCTTCCAGACCGGCGGCGGCCTCGATGCGTTGAAATACATGGTCTCCAGCTATTCCTCGGGCCTGACCAATCCGAACTCCAAGGAATTCCTGGAAGAGGACGTCCGCAAGGTCTTCGAAAACGGCGATGCCGCCTTCGCTTTGAACTGGACCTACATGTACAACATGGCCAACAATCCGAAGGACAGCAAGGTCGCGGGCAAGGTCGGCGTCGTGCCGGCGCCGGGTGTTGCCGGCAAGAGCGAGGCTTCGGCCGTCAACGGCTCGATGGGCCTCGGCATCACCTCGGCCAGCCAGCATCCTGATGAGGCCTGGAAGTACATCACCTTCATGACATCGCAGGCGACGCAGAATGCCTATGCCAAGCTCAGCCTGCCGATCTGGGCATCCTCCTATGAAGACCCTGCTGTCACCAAGGGCCAGGAGGAGCTGATCTCCGCCGCCAAGATCGGCCTTGCCGCCATGTATCCACGTCCGACGACACCGAAATATCAGGAGCTTTCGACCGCGCTGCAGCAAGCGATCCAGGAATC
>Ga0075365_10001528_pt1 | contig 10581 bp, 7 predicted proteins | sample EndMetdeltDD1765_FD_71387 | JGI IMG/M metagenome (GOLD analysis project Ga0075365, IMG submission 71387) | Populus endosphere microbial communities from Tennessee, USA - Endosphere MetaG P. deltoides DD176-5 | ecosystem: Host-associated > Plants > Roots > Endosphere | place: USA: Tennessee... | reverse complement strand
CTCCAGGAGCTCCTCACGATCAAGTCCGACGACATCCTCGGCCGCGTCAAGGTGTACGAGGCGATCGTCAAGGGCGAGAACATCCAGGAGCCCGGCATCCCCGAGTCGTTCAAGGTGCTCATGAAGGAGATGCAGTCGCTCTGCCTGAACGTCGAGGTCCTCTCGGCCGACGGCACCGCGGTCAACCTCCGCGACACCGATGACGACGCCTTCCGCGCTGCGGAAGAGCTCGGCATCAACATCTCCAGCCGCTTCGAGTCCTCGTCGATCGACGAGATCTAAGCCGCCGGGTCCGATACAGAATTCCGATACAGGAGAACTGAGAACTAGTGCTCGAATCAACAACTTTCGATCAGCTGCGCATCGGCCTGGCCACTGCCGACGACATCCGTCGTTGGTCGTACGGTGAGGTCAAGAAGCCTGAGACCATCAACTACCGCACCCTGAAGCCCGAGAAGGACGGCCTCTTCGGAGAGCAGATCTTCGGGCCCTCCCGCGACTGGGAGTGCGCGTGCGGCAAGTACAAGCGCGTCCGCTTCAAGGGCATCGTCTGCGAGCGCTGCGGCGTGGAGGTCACCAAGTCCTCCGTCCGTCGTGAGCGCATGGGCCACATCGAGCTCGCCGCGCCCGTCACCCACATCTGGTACTTCAAGGGCGTCCCGTCGCGCCTGGGCTACCTGCTGGACATGGCGCCGAAGGACCTCGAGAAGGTCATCTACTTCGCCGCCTACATGGTGATCTCCGTCGACGACGAGGCGCGTCACCGCGATCTCGCGACGCAGGAGAACAACATCCGGCTCGAGCTGAAGACGCTCGGCGACCGGCGCGACTCGCGCATCGCCACGCGCCTGCAGAAGCTGGAAGAGGAGCTCGCGGCGCTCGAGGAAGAGGGCGCCAAGGCCGACCAGAAGAAGAAGGTCAAGGACGCCGCCGAGAAGGACATGGCGGGCATCCGCAAGTCCTTCGACGACCAGATCACCCGGCTCGAGAAGGTGTGGGAGGACTTCCGCACGCTCTCGGTCGGTGACCTCAAGGGCGAAGACGAGATCTTCCACGAGCTCCAGGACCGCTTCGGTCAGTACTTCGAGGCCTACATGGGCGCGGAGTCGATCAAGCGTCGCCTCGAGGCGTTCGACCTCGCGGCCGAGTCCGACTCGCTGCGCCTGCAGATCTCCGAGGGCAAGGGCCAGCGCAAGATCCGTGCGATCAAGCGCCTCAAGGTCGTCAACTCGTTCCTGCAGACCGGCATGAGCCCGGCATCCATGGTCCTGGACGTCGTCCCGGTGATCCCGCCGGAGCTGCGCCCCATGGTGCAGCTGGACGGTGGCCGCTTCGCGACCTCCGACCTGAACGACCTGTACCGCCGCGTGATCAACCGCAACAACCGCCTCCGTCGCCTGATCGACCTCGGTGCCCCCGAGATCATCGTCAACAACGAGAAGCGGATGCTGCAGGAGGCCGTCGACGCGCTGTTCGACAACGGCCGCCGTGGTCGCCCCGTCACCGGTACCGGCAACCGGGCCCTCAAGTCCCTGAGCGACATGCTCAAGGGAAAGCAGGGCCGGTTCCGCCAGAACCTGCTCGGCAAGCGCGTCGACTACTCGGGCCGTTCGGTCATCGTCGTCGGCCCGCAGCTCAAGCTCCACCAGTGCGGCCTCCCCAAGCAGATGGCGCTCGAGCTGTTCAAGCCGTTCGTGATCAAGCGTCTGATCGACCTCGGTCACTCGCAGAACATCAAGGCCGCCAAGCGCGCCGTGGAGCGCACGCGTCCCGAGGTGTGGGACGTGCTCGAGGAGATCATCCGCGAGCGCCCCGTGCTGCTCAACCGTGCGCCGACGCTCCACCGCCTGGGCATCCAGGCGTTCGAGCCCCAGCTCGTGGAGGGCAAGGCGATCCAGCTGCACCCGCTCGTGTGTGCCGCGTTCAACGCGGACTTCGACGGTGACCAGATGGCCGTCCACCTGCCGCTGTCGGTCGAGGCCCAGGCCGAGGCCCGCATCCTCATGCTGGCCTCGAACAACATCCTGAAGCCGTCCGACGGCCGCCCGGTGACCCTGCCTTCGCAGGACATGATCATCGGCCTCCACCACCTCACGACCGTCAAGCCCGGCGCAGCCGGCGAAGGCCGTGCGTTCGGTTCGGTCGGCGAGGCGATCCTGGCCAAGGACGAGGGCACGCTGGATCTTCAGGCCAAGGTGCGCATCCGCATCCCGGGGCTCACGTTCCTCGAGGCCGAAGGCGACACGCAGGAGTCCATCGCTGCGTACGAGCGCAACGGGCTCGTCGAGACCTCGCTCGGTCAGGCGATCTTCAACGACACGCTCCCCAAGGGCTACCCGTTCGTCCGCAAGCAGGCCGACAAGGGCAAGCTCTCGGAGATCGTGAACAAGCTCGCCGAGGAGTACCCCAAGGTCGAGGTCGCAGCGACGCTGGACCGCATCAAGGACGCCGGCTTCTACTGGGCCACGCGTTCGGGCGTGACTGTCGCGCTGAGCGACATCCTCACCCCGCCGGACAAGCCCCAGATCGTGGCACGCCACGAGAAGGTGGCCGCGAAGGTGCAGGCGCAGTTCGAGAAGGGTCTCATCACCGACGCGGAGCGTCGTCAGGAGCTCATCAAGATCTGGACCGAGGCGACCGACGAGGTTCAGACCGCGATGCGGGCGAACTTCCCGGAGGAGAACACCATCAACCGCATGGTGTCCTCGGGCGCTCGTGGTAACTGGCTGCAGATCCGCAACATCGCGGGTATGCGCGGCCTGGTGAACAACCCCAAGGGTGAGATCATCCCCCGTCCGATCATCTCCTCGTACCGCGAGGGTCTGTCGGTGGCGGAGTACTTCATCGCGACGCACGGTGCCCGCAAGGGTCTGGCCGACACGGCCCTCCGTACGGCCGACTCGGGTTACCTCACGCGCCGTCTCGTGGACGTCTCGCAGGATGTCATCATCCGTGAGGACGACTGCGGCACGACCAAGGGCCTCGAGCTGCCGATCGCGGCCGCCGGTGCCGATGGCGTGCTCGTGAAGGACCCGAACGTGGAGAACTCCGTGTTCTCGCGCACGCTCGCGTCCGAAGCCGTCGACGCCCAGGGCAACGTGCTGGCCTCGGCCGGCGAAGACGTGGGCGACGTGCTCCTCAACATGCTGATCGAGGCGGGTGTGGAGACCATCAAGGTGCGCTCCGTGCTCACGTGCGACTCGGCTGTCGGTGTGTGCGCGCAGTGCTATGGCCGTTCGCTCGCGACCGGAAAGCTCGTCGACATCGGCGAGGCCGTCGGCATCATCGCGGCCCAGTCGATCGGTGAGCCGGGAACCCAGCTCACGATGCGCACCTTCCACACGGGTGGTTCGGCCTCGGCGGACGACATCACCCAGGGTCTGCCGCGTGTGCAGGAGCTCTTCGAGGCCCGCACCCCCAAGGGTGCGTCGCCGATCGCCGAGTCCGACGGTCGCATCACGATCGAAGAGACCGATCGCGCCAAGAAGGTCATCCTCACGCCCGACAACGGCGACGAGCCGCACGTCTACCCGGTGCTGCGCCGCGCGACGCTCCTGGTCGAGGACGGCCAGCACGTCACGGTCGGTCAGCCGATCCTGGTGGGCACGCTCGACCCCAAGGAGGTCATGCGCGTCATGGGCGCCCGCGAGGTCCAGCGTTACCTCGTCAACGGCGTGCAGGGCGTCTACCGCTCGCAGGGTGTGCCGATCCACGACAAGCACATCGAGGTCATCGTGCGCCAGATGCTGCGCAAGATCACCGTGGTCGACCACGGTGAGACGACGCTGCTTCCGGGTGAGCTGGTCGACTTCAAGAAGTACCAGAGCATGAACCGCGAGGTCGTGGCAGAGGGCAAGCGCCCCGCGTCGGGTCGTCCGGAGCTCATGGGCATCACGAAGGCGTCGCTCGCGACCGAATCGTGGCTGTCGGCCGCTTCCTTCCAGGAGACGACCCGCGTCCTGACGCAGGCCGCCATGGAGGGCAAGAGCGACCCGCTGCTGGGCCTCAAGGAGAACGTCATCATCGGAAAGCTCATCCCCGCCGGAACGGGACTTGCGAAGTACCGCAACGTCGTCGTCGAGGCGACGGAAGAGGCCAAGAGCGAGCGGTACCCCAACCGCATCTTCGCCTCGGACGGCGCATACAGCGACGCCGACCTGAGCTACGTGGACTTCGACAGCTTCTCGACGGACGACTTCACGCCCGGTACCTACAATTGAGCCGTGACGGATGCCGCGGCATCCGTCCCCTCTGAGAAACGCCCCGGTCCTCACGGACCGGGGCGTTTCTGCGTTTACCGTGGAGGAAGGGGGTGAGAGCGTGGCGCGTGTGGGTGGACGCAACTCGTGGCTCGCGTGGCCCGCGGGCATCTTTTGCGCTGCCGTCGTGGGCACTCTCGCCTGGCTCGCGCAGCCGATGCTTCCCGTCTCGGTCACGTGGGTCGGCGACATGCTGCGCGCGGCCACCACGCCCGTGCCGCCCGTGCCGGTGGTCGAATCGGTCGCGACCCGCGCGATCGCGCCGGGTGACATCGACTGCCGGGCGCTGTACCCCGACAGCCTGTGGGCCGAGCTCACCTGGACCCCTGACGTGCTGCTCTCGCAGGACAGTGCACCCCCGCCGACCGAGGTCACGACGCTCACCGACGCGCTGGCGCCCTCCGTGCGGCTGTCGTGCCACTGGCGCACCGACGACGGGCGCACGATCGTCTCGACGCTCGCGGGAGTCGCGTCCGACGCCGGCCCGATCGCGGACGCCTCGCTGCGCGGGCAGGGCTTCACGTGCGCGACGGACGCCGACGCGCTCGTCTGCACGCGCACGTCCGGAGACGTGATCGAGGAGCAGACGATCCGTGGGGGGCTCTGGCTCTCGAGCGTGGAGCGCGCCTGGCACCCCGACGCGTACGGAGCCCGCCTGGCGGCCCACGTGTGGGGCTGAGTCCTATCCGAACACGGATCCCACGATCGCTGCCGTGTACCCGCTGGGGGCGAGGTTCGTGAAGGACGAGTCGATCATGACGTCCTCTCGCCAGAAGAGCGTCCGCCCTTCGGGGATCAGGTCGGGCTCGCTGAACCAGGTCTTCTCGCACCGCGTGCCGCCGTCGGGCGTGTAGCACGCGTAGCCCTCCGCGAGGAGGCCGTTGAGCATGTCCAGCGCGGGTCCGCGCGACGCGTAGGCGATCGTGGTGCGCAGCACGGTGCCCGGCACCGCCGGATCGCCCCAGATGCAGATCAGGCTCCCATCGCCCTGGACCCCGGAGGGACCCAGCGCGGGATCGTTCAGCGGCATGCTGCCGAGCTGGTCGAGCACTCCGCTCGAGAGGATCGCGCGGCAGTCCGTGGGGATCGGCACGAGGGTGGCGGACGGGCTCGCCGACGGGGTCGGCGTGCGGGACGCCGAGGGCGAGGCACCGGCCGCGTCGGGGCCGGGGGTCGTCCCGGGCTCGGGAACGCACCCCGTGAGCGCGGCGGCGAACACGAGAAAGGATGCCGCGGCGCACGCGAGCGCCGTACGTCGGGGTGCCATGCGCCCACGATAACCGCGCGGGCACCGGGATGGTCTTGCGCGCCACGCCCGCAATCCACGGCACGCCTCCGCGGGCCGACGCGTGCCGCGGGTTACCCTCGCAGGGCAGGGACGCGCCCTGCGTGAGGAGTGCATCCGATGAGTGACTCGAAGTCGACCTACGGCGACCCGGTCGAAGAGCCGCGTCCCGTCGACGATGTCGTCGGCAGCGCCCACGAGGGCATCGCCGATGCCGAGGCCGCCGGCCGCGACGCTGTCGTGTCGGATGAGCCCGTCGCGCACGAATCGACCCCCGTCGAGAAGACCCCCGTCGAGAAGAGCCCCCAGAAGGCCACCGTCGCGGAGCCGATGGTCGACGAGGATCCCGAGTTCGACAGCGCGATGTACGAAGCGCACGCGGACGACGCGACCACGGCGTACCCGACCGCTGCCGCCGCCGTCGCCCCCGCGCCGGCCACCGAGGCCCGTGTCGCCGACGGCCCGGTCACTCAGGCGTACGTCGCGCCCAGCGAGCCTGTCTCAGACGCGTACGTTGCTCCGGCAGCCGCCGCGGGAACGGGCGCTGCCGTCGCCTACGCCGCCCCGCAGCCGATCTTCGTGCAGGCTCCCGAGTCTCCGCGTCCCCGTGGCAACCGCGGTGCCGCCGGCGCGATCGGGCTGCTGGCCGCCCTGTCCTTCGGCGTCCTGTATCTGGCAGTGTGGCTGGGCATCGGGCTGCTCAGCGGCGAGGTCACCGTCGACACGATCGGATCGACGGCCCTGGCCGCCCTCGGCACCTGGACGCTCTGGGTCCCGGTCGTGGTGTTCTTCATCGCGTTCTGGCTTCTCGGTGCGATCATCAACCGCGGTCGCTGGGGAGCGTGGGTCGTCTTCGGCCTCCTCGTCGGCGTCGCCTCGTACGTCGGTCACATCCTGGGTGCGCTCTTCCAGGCGCCGTTCTGGATGCTGACCGCGCGCGAGGGCGCGGCCCTCGTCGAGAGCCAGCTGCTGGCACCGCTGGCGATCGCCGCGTTCATCATCGGCCGTGAGCTGACGATCTGGTTCGGCGCGTGGGTCGCCGCGCGCGGCGCCCGGGTCACCGAGCTCAACGTCGAGGCGCAGCGCGAATACGAGCGCACGCTCGAGGCGGGCCCGCAGCTCACGCGCGTGTAGGGGTGACCGAGCCCGAGGACGCATCCGGCGGACCCGTCCGCCCGCTGGTCGCACTCGGCCTGGCGACGGTGACGTTCATCGCGCTGCTGATCTTCGCGCTCGGGATGGTGAGCCTCGTGCTCAATGCCGACATCGTCGAGGCCCCCGGTCTCGGTCAGCTGCCCGGGGTGTTCGCGACCACGCTCACGACCGGCGTGTTCGCACTCGTGCTGTGGCTCGTGCTGCGCACACGGCGCCCGCACTATCGCGGAGCGCTGGTGACGGCAGGGGCGTGCTACCTGGCCTATGTCGCGGGGATCTGGATGGGAGTCCTCGTCGCGAGCGCCGAGCTCGCGACGGCGACAGAGGTCGCGGGGCGCATCGCGACGACCTGGTTCGGGCTGGTCGTGGCGCTGGCCGCGGCCGTGTCGGCGTGGGGCGGCATCGCGCTCGTGCGGACCCGCTCCGACCGCCCCCGCTGGCCGTGGGAGGACGAGTTCGACGAGTGACCGGGGCTTTCCGCCGCGATCTTTCCGCGCGGATGTCTCGGCGCGGACGATGAGGCCGCACTACCGTAGGACCGTGGAGCGGTCGCTCGAAACCCAGGTGAGCCAGGCAGTCGATGCGTGGCTGCGCTGGCTGCCGCGCTGGGAGCCGGCGACCCATCGGGGCAGGGTCGCGCCGTGCCGCCGGTGCTTCGGCTCACCGGTGCTGTCGGCCGCCGGGCTCGGCGCCGACGTGCCGCACGGTGTGCAGCACGGCCTGTCGACGCGCATCAAGTCGATCGTCGACCACTCCGTCGCGGAGTACACGATGCTCAACCTCCCGATGCTGCAGACGGAGCTCGACCACCAGGCCGCCCGCAACCGGGCCCGCAGCTACCGCCCCGGCGAAGGGCTCGAGCCGGAGTTCGAGGGCTTGCCGCTGGATCCCGAGCCGCAGCCCGGCGCGCCGTTCCTGTTCACGATCTCGGGTCTTGCCGAAGAGGCGGATGCCGGCATCCCGGCCCTGCCGCCGCTCAGCGACGAGGCCAAGGCGGCGCTGCGCCAGGAGGTCGGGCTCGCGGACGACTACGCGAACATGATCGGGCGCGAGGTGTGCACGATCCTGCTGCACCATCGACTGCGCATCCAGGCTGCGATCAGCCAGTATGTCGAGCCGCAGATCGAGGCGATGCTCGAAGAGCTGACCCGCTCGCTCGACGCGCCGTTCGACCCCAACGAGCCCCCGCCGCTGTGACCCGGTCGCCGCACGGCAGGAGGGGTGCGGCATCCACACCCCCGGGGTCGCTCCCGGGCTGTTTTGTTAGCATGAGCGGGTTTGCAGTTGCACTGTTCATCGCGCGCACAGGCGCCGCGCCCCGCCGGGTCTGAGCGGGCACAGTCCGGGGAGGCTTCGGTGGCCACACGCCTGCCGTCCGCGCCCCCGATCCTGCCGGGACTCGCCTACATCCGGCCGCTCGGCTCAGGCGGCTTCGCCGACGTGTTCCTCTACGAGCAGGACATGCCGCGGCGCGACGTCGCGGTCAAGGTCCTGCCCAGTGATGTCCGCGACGCCGATCTGCGTCGCATGTTCAACGCCGAAGCGGATGTCCTGGCCCACCTCTCGGCGCACCCCTCGATCGTGACCGTCTACCAGGCGGGCATCTCCGCCGACGGACGTCCCTACATCGTGATGGAGTTCTGCCCCGGCTCGCTGGCGCAGCGCTACCGCCTCGAGCGCATCCCGGTCGATGAGGTGCTCACGATCGGGGTGAAGATGGCCAGCGCGCTCGAGTCGGCCCACCGGGCGGGCCTCGTGCATCGCGACGTGAAGCCGAGCAACATCCTCGTCACGACCTTCGGCGCGCCCGTGCTCGCCGACTTCGGCATCTCGTCGTCCCTCACGCGGGCGACCGCCGACGAGGTGCTCGCGATGTCGATCCCGTGGAGCGCGCCCGAGGTGATCGCCGAGGAGACCGCCGGCACGGTCACCAGCGAAGTGTGGAGTCTCGGCGCGACCGTCTACTCCCTCCTGGCCGGCCACAGCCCGTTCGAGCGGCGCGACCGCGCGCAGAACACGAAGGAGCAGCTGCGCCGGCGCATCGCTCGCGCCACGTACACCGACATCGCTCGCACGGATGTCCCGGCATCCCTGCAGGCCGTTCTCGCGCGCGCGATGAGCCGTGATCCGCGCCAGCGCCACGCCTCTGCGCGGGAATTCGCCGACGCGCTGCGCGCGGTGCAGACCGAGCTCGGCATCTCGCCGACGCCCCTCGAGATCGCCGCGGACGACTGGTCGGCCGCATCCGGCCCCGTCGACTTCTCGGACACCGAGCTGCGCGGCCCGGCGCGAAGCCGCATCGAGCGCGACGAGCGTCGCAAGACGCGGCCGGGAACCGGTGTGGCGGGGCTCGCGCGCGACGAGGACACCGACTTCACCGGACCCGAGCGGCCGCGCACCGTGATGCCCTGGGTCATCGGGATCGCGATCGCGGCCGTCATCGCGGTGGGCGGCATCCTCACGGCGCTCCTGGCGAGCGGTGTGATCTGATGCGCCGGCGAACCCTGGCGGGTCTGATCGGCGCTGCGGCGGCTGTCGCCCTGGTCGCCGGGGTGAGCGTCGTGTGGCCGGGCCTGGACGCGCAGAAGACGGACAAGACCGATACGTCGGTGTGGGCGCTGCAGACCGCGGACGGGCGGCGGTACGCGCGGGTCAACACCACTGTCGGGGAGCTGGACACCGTCCGGGACATCAGCAATCCGAGTCAGGTCGCCCAGAGCGCGGACGGCGCGTACCTGTTCTCCGACAGCTACAGCAAGCTCACCCGGATCGACGCGGCACTGCCGGCCGACCTCGATGAGGAGACTCTGCGGTCCTCGCCGTCGACTCCGGCCGGCACGACGGACGTCGTGACCGCCGATGACTACGTCGCGTATCTCACCGACTCGGGGGCGGTCTTCGTGGGCCGGCTGTCGTCGGGGGAGGCGACCCAGCTCGACCCGTTCCCCACGGGCGACGAGGACGCGCCGCAGTACACCTCCGACGCGATCGCGCTGGATGAGCGCGGCATGCTGTTCAGCTATTCGGCCGCGGACGGCTCGGTGCTGCGCTACGACATCCCTGCCTCCGACGTGCGTGCGCGCGACGTCCTCACCACTGAAGGCATCACGACCCCGTCGATCACGGCGGCCGGTGACGCGTGGGCGGTCGTGGACGCGTCCGACGGTGACGTCTGGGTGCGAGGGGCGGATGCCGCCGTCTCGACACCCACGACGGGTTCGGTCGTGGTCGGCCAGCCCGACGCGGCAGGCACGGCGGTGTACCTCGCCGACGAGACCGCGCTCGTGCGGGTGCCGGTGGACGGCTCGGCGGTGACGACCGAGGTGGGCTCCGGCGCCGGCGTGCTCGGGACGCCGGCCCGTCCGACCGTGCACCGGGGCGAGGTGTTCGCCGCGTGGATGCCTCAGGGGACCCAGGACGGCGTGCTGTGGAGCTCGCGCACCGGGCAGACCGTGCTCGACTACGGCGAAGGGACACTGCCCGATCAGCGGCGGCCGACCTTCGTCGCGAGCGACGACGCGATCATCCTGAACGAGACGCGCACGGGCTGGGTGTGGACCGTCCCGGACGGCGCCCTGGTCGCCTCGAGTCAGAACTGGTCGCTCGATGACCGCACGAACCCCGACGCCGCGCAGAGCGAGGAGCAGCTGAGCGTGGTGCTCGATCCCGAGCCTCCGATCGCGGTCGCCGACGCTTTCGGCGTGCGAGCGGCGAGCCTCGTGACCCTGCCGGTGCTCATGAACGACCACGACCCGAATGAAGACGTCCTCAGCATCGATCCCACGTCCGTCACAGGTCTGGATCCCGGTTTCGGCACGGTTTCGATCACCGACGACGCGCAGCGGCTCACCGTCACGGTCGCCCCCGGCGCCAGCGGGACGG
>Ga0075365_10001527_pt1 | contig 10583 bp, 8 predicted proteins | sample EndMetdeltDD1765_FD_71387 | JGI IMG/M metagenome (GOLD analysis project Ga0075365, IMG submission 71387) | Populus endosphere microbial communities from Tennessee, USA - Endosphere MetaG P. deltoides DD176-5 | ecosystem: Host-associated > Plants > Roots > Endosphere | place: USA: Tennessee... | reverse complement strand
GCGCTACGCCTATTTCATCAAGTGCCGCGAGGCGGTGAAGAACGCCGCCGGCGAGGTCGTCGAACTGCGCTGCACCTATGACCCCGCAACCCGCGGCGGCAACGCGCCGGACGGGCGCAAGGTCAAGGCGACGCTGCATTGGGTTGCGGCGAAGACCTCCGTGCCCGCCGAAGTTCGCGTCTACAACCAGTTGTTTGCGAAGTCGTCACCTGATGCGTCGAACTTCGCCGCCGACCTCAATCCGAATTCGCTCGAGGTTTTGAGCGACGCAAGGCTTGAGCCGTCGATCGCGGATTCGAACTCCGTCGAGCCGATGCAGTTCGAGCGGCAGGGCTATTTTACGCGCGATCCGGATTCCAGGCCGGGCCATCTTGTTTTCAACCGGACGGTCGGATTGCGCGATACTTTTGCGAAGGAAGTCGCCAAGGGCTGACTTCCCATGACCTGAGTTTGTTTTAAGTCGCCACAGTTGCCCGTTGCGGGAGTTGCGTTGTGGTTGAGTGGGGCAGGGGCCGAAGCAGGGTCGAGACCTGGCCCGACGCCGCGTCGCGGCGCCGTGGCGATTGGCCGTGGCTCGACCGCCTCAATGAACGAGCCGAGCGCCTCGCCGCCGCGATCAAGAGCCACGCCGCCATCGAGGCCGAGCGCGCCCAGCTTTTTCCCTGGTTTGCGGTCGCGTTCGGCGTCGGCGTCACGGCCTATTTTGCCGCCGATCGTGAGCCCCTCGTGTGGATCGTCGTTCCGATCGCGCTCGCGCTTGCGGCTGCGGCCTTTCTAGCGCGGAGGGTGCGGTACTTCGCGCCCATTGCGCTGATTGCGGCCGCCGCCGCGGGTTTTGCGATCGCGACACTGAAGACAGAGCGCATCGCGCACGGCGTGTTGGCGCGGCCGATGTTCTCGGTCACGCTGGCGGGCTTCGTGGAGGTCCGGGAAGAGCGCGAGCGCAGCGACCGGTTCGTGCTGCGCGTCGATCGGTTCGAGCCGGCGCGGGCGACGGCGGATACGCCACCGAAGCTCGAGCGCGTCAGGTTGTCGGTGAAGAAGGGCACGGCGCCCGCGGTCGGCAGCTACATCGAGCTGAAAGCGCGCCTCTCGCCGCCGTTCACCGCGCTCTACCCTTCAGGCTACGATTTCGCCCGCGACATCTATTTTCAGCGCATCGGCGCCTCGGGCTTCGTGCTCGGCACGATCAAGCCGCTGGCTGCGCCCGAGAGCGGCGGCTGGTGGCTGCGCTATGCGGTGACGGTGAACGGCATGCGCGATGCGATCGATGCACGCATCCGCCAGTCGCTGTCGGGCGATGCCCGCGCCATTGCGTCGGCGCTTTTGACCGGCAAGCGCGACGCAATCTCGACGCCGGTGAACGATGCGATGTTCATCTCCGGCCTTGGCCACGTGCTGTCGATCTCGGGCTATCACATGGCGATCGTCGCGGGCGCGGTGTTCTTCGCCGTCCGCGCGCTGCTGGCGCTGGTTCCCGCGCTGACGGTCGGCTTTCCGATCAAGAAGTGGGCGGCGGTCGCAGCGTTCGGCGCGGCCGCCTTCTATCTGCTGTTGTCGGGAGCGGAGGTCGCCACGCAACGATCGTTCCTGATGACGGCCGTGGTGCTGGTCGGCGTGATGGTGGATCGCCGCGCGATCACGTTCCGCACGCTGGCGGTCGCGGCCCTCGCCGTGATGCTGGTTGCGCCGGAAGCAGTCGTTCATCCGAGCTTCCAGATGTCGTTTGCGGCGACGCTTGGGCTGGTCGCGCTGATGGACCGCGACCGTGCGCTGTTTTCGCTTGCGGACAATTCAGGCGTCGCGCGCGCCGCGCTGTGGGGCGGCCGCGAGATCGCGCTTCTCCTGCTCGCCTCGTTTGTCGCAGGGCTGGCAACCATGCCCTATGCGGCCTTCCACTTTCATCGCGCGACGCCCTACGGCGTCCTGTCCAATCTGCTGGCGATGCCGGTCGTCTCCGGCCTCGTGATGCCGGCAGGGCTGCTCGGCCTGCTGGCGATGCCGTTCGGCTTCGACGGCGTGTTCTGGCAACTGATGAATCTCGGCATCGGCTGGATGATTGCGGTGTCGCAGTGGGTCGCGTCGCTGCCCGGCGCTGTCGGGCGCATCCCGGCCTTCGGTGTCGGTCCGATGTTGCTGGCGACGTTCGGCATCCTCGTGATCGGCCTCTTGCGCACGCGGCTGCGCTGGTGCGGGAGCCTGCCCGTGCTGCTGGGAGTAGCGCTGGCCCTCACAGCTCGTCAGCCGGACATCCTGGTTGCAAGCGACGGGCAAAGCGTCGCGGTTCGGCGCGGCGACGGGCGCTTGAGCTTCATGCAGACCAGGAAGGATGCCTTTGCGGTCCGCGCGTGGCTTGCCGCCGACGCGGACGGCCGCAACGCGGACGACGCAACGATTGCGCAGGGCGTCCGCTGCGACGATGCGGGCTGTGCGGTGCAGATGCCGGACGGACGCCATGTCACGATCGCCCGGCGCGCCGACGCCTTCGCCGATGATTGCGAGAAGGCCGCGCTGATCGTCACGGCGCGCCAGCCGCCGCCAACCTGCAAAGCGAGGGTCATCGATCAGGCGCGTCTGCAGCAGAGCGGCAGCCTTGCGCTGTACGGCCGCAACGGTGCGTTTGCCATGGAAGCGGTGCGGCCGGTCGGCACCAATCGGCCGTGGGCGCGCAATGCTCTCGCAGCGGACGACACGGGAGAGACAATCGAGGCCCGTCCGTCAGCGTCGCGTCCTGCGGACGCGACGCCTTCGGTCGAAAGTCTGCTGCCCGAGGATCAGTAGCGGCGGAAGATGCTGACGAGCTTGCCCTGGATGCGCACGCGGTTCGGCGGCAGGATGCGCACCTCATAGGACGAGTTGGCAGGCTCGAGTGCGATCGATGCGCCACGGCGGCGGAAGCGCTTCAGGGTCGCTTCCTCCTCGTCGATCAACGCGACGACGATGTCGCCGGTGTTGGCCGCTTCGGTCCGCTGGATCATCGCGACGTCGCCGTCGAGGATACCGGCCTCGACCATCGAATCGCCACGCACCTCGAGGGCATAGTGCTCACCCGAGCCGAGCATCTCCGGCGGCACGTTGATGGTGTGGCTGCGCGTCTGCAGCGCTTCGATCGGCGTGCCGGCCGCGATTCGGCCCATCACCGGGATTGCGACCGGACGGCCGCCTTCGTCCTCGGCGGGCGAGCGCACCTTGCCGAGGTTGCCCTCGATGACATTGGGGGTGAAGCCGCGCCGGCCGTTGCCGAAACCGCCTGCCGCCTGTTCAGGCAGCTTGATGACTTCGATGGCACGCGCACGGTTCGGCAGGCGGCGGATGAAGCCGCGCTCTTCCAGAGCCGTGATCAGGCGGTGAATGCCCGACTTGGAGCGCAGATCGAGCGCGTCCTTCATCTCGTCGAAGGAGGGCGGTACGCCTGCTTCCTTCAGCCGCTCATTGATGAACCGCAGAAGCTCGTACTGTTTGCGCGTTAGCATTTTGAGCGAATCCCCCGCACTCTGCGCCGGCCCGCAGATCATCTGGTTACGGCCGGTCTGAAGCCACTTTCGATGTTTCCGGTTCTCGTTTTGCAACTAAACCTAGAAACAAATCATGAACGGACACTATATGTTCCATATGTGTTCTGCAAGCCCTTAATTTCAGGTCAACGGAAGTAAGGAATTCCGGGCAAGGCAGCCAAAAGCCGGGCGGAATGCCTAGGCCGGAAGCCTCAGGACCTTGCACGGCACGCCTGCGGCGGCCGACGGTGCATGCGGCGGCCGGATCAGCAGTGCGTCGGCGCGGGTCAGATTCGCCATCAGCGAGCTGTCCTGGTTGCTGACGGGCACCGCCACGGGCACGCTTCCGGGGCGCTCCTGGAGGGCCGCGCGCAGGTAGTCCTCGCGCTGGTCGTTGGCGGGCACCTCGCGGCCGAGCACGGCGTCGTGCACCGGCCAGGCGATGTCCGTTCGGCCTGTGAGGGCGCGGATCAGCGGGGCCATGAACAGGATGGCGCAGACGTAGGACGAGACCGGATTGCCCGGCAGGCCCAGCACGCGCATCGCGCCGCGCCGGCCGTGCATCATCGGCTTGCCGGGGCGCATGGCGATTTTCCAGAAGCCGATCGCGACGCCCTCACGCTCCAGCGCCTGCTTGACGAGGTCGTGGTCGCCGACCGACGCCCCGCCGGTCGTCACCAGAATGTCGGCGCCAGCCTCGATGGCGCGTCGGATTGCGCTTGCGGTGTCATCAACCGTGTCGCGGGCGATACCGAGATCGATGACGTCGGCGCCCTGGTCGCGCGCAAGTGCGCGCAAGGCAAAGCCGTTCGAATAGACGATCTGGCCCGGGTCGGGCGCGCTGCCGGGCATGACCAGTTCATCACCGGTGGCAAGCATCGCAACCTTCGGCCGGCGAAACACCGGCAGAACCGGGTGGTTCATCGACGCTGCGAGCGCCAGATCGCGATCCAGCAGGCGATGCGATGTCTTCAAGAGAACGTCGCCCTCGCGGAAATCGATGCCTGCGCGACGGATGTGCCGGCCCGCGCTTGCGGCTTCGTTGACGGTCACCGTGTCGCCGTCCCGCGTCGCGTCTTCCTGGATGACGATCGCGTCGGCGCCGTTCGGGATGACACCGCCAGTGAAAATGCGGACAGCCTCACCGGGCTGCATCGTGCGCGCGAACGGCCGGCCCGCGGCCACCTCGCCGATCACCGTCAGGCGCGCCGAAAGCGTCGCATCCGCTGCGCGGACCGCATAGCCGTCCATCGCCGACATGTCGGCAGGCGGCTGGCTCCGCATGGCCGTCAGGTCGCGCGCGAGCACGCGTCCACGCGCGTCGTCCAGCGCGATCATTTCCTCGGGCAGGGCGCTTGCCCCATCCAGCACGGCCCTCAGCGCGTCGGCGACCGGCATCAGCGCCATTGCACTACTCCCTGGCCTTGAAGTGGCCGGACTTGCCGCCCTTCTTCTCGATCAGGCGGATGCCCTCGATGCGGATGCCGCGGTCGGCCGCCTTCACCATGTCGTAGATCGTCAGGCATCCGACCGAGACCGCGGTCAGCGCTTCCATCTCGACGCCGGTCTGGCCTGAAACCTTGACGGTTGCGCGCACGCGGCAGCCGGGCAGCTTCTTGTCGGTTTCGATGTCGACGGTGACCTTCGACAATAGAAGCGGGTGGCAGAGCGGAATCAATTCGTGCGTCCGCTTGGCAGCCATGATCGCAGCGACGCGCGCGGTGCCGAGCACGTCGCCCTTCTTGGCGTTGCCTTCCGTGATCAGGTCGAGCGTCGCCTTCTGCATCACGACCGTGCCTTCCGCGATCGCGATGCGCTCGGTCGCGGGCTTTTGCGAAACGTCCACCATCCGCGCTTCGCCCTTCGCATCGATATGCGTCAGCGATCGGTCCTTCGCTGCGGGCTTGCGCGGCATCGCGTCAGCGGGTTCCGGTCGCGCGTGGCGTCTCGCGCGCAAGCAGCGCGCGCGTCGCCGCCGTCACGTCGGCCTGGCGCATCAGGCTCTCGCCGACGAGAAACGTGGACATGCCGACGCGCGCAAGGCGGGCAAGGTCCGCAGGCGTGAAGATGCCGCTTTCGCCGACGGCGATGCGGTCCCTCGGGATCAGCGGCGCCAGCTGTTCGCTGGTCGCGAGCGTCGTCTCGAACGTGCGCAGGTTCCGGTTGTTGACGCCGAGCAGCGGCGATTTCAGCTTCAGCGCGCGATCGAGCTCGGTGGCGTCGTGCACCTCGATCAGCACGTCCATGCCGAGCGCAAGGCTCGCGTCCTCGAGGTCCTTCGCCGCGGCATCGTCGAGCGATGCCATGATGACGAGGATGCAGTCGGCGCCATGCGCGCGCGCCTCGACGACCTGGTAGGTGTCGTACATGAAATCCTTGCGTAGCACCGGCAGCGAGACGGCCGCGCGTGACGCCACCATGAACGCGAGGCTGCCCTGGAACGACGGCGCGTCGGTCAGGATCGACAGGCAGGTGGCGCCGCCGTCCTCATACGCGTGCGCGAGCTTCGGCGGATCGAAATCCGCGCGGATCAGTCCCTTCGAGGGCGAGGCCTTCTTGATCTCGGCGATCAGCGCGTAGTCGCCGCGCGTGAGCGTGTTGCGAATGGCGGCCGCGAAGCCGCGCGGGGCGGGCGCAGCCCTTGCCGCGGCCTCGACCTCGCGCAACGGACGCGCGCGTTTTGCGGCGGCGATCTCCTCGCGCTTGTAGGCTTCGATTTTGGTCAGGATGTCAGCCATGGCACGAGCATCTCATCCGTTTGAGACGGCAACGAGGCGGTTCAGGCGCTCGAGCGCTGCGCCGCCATCGAGCGACTTCGTGCCGAGCGCCACGCCTTCCTTCAGATCCTCGGCCTTGCCTGCGACGATGAAAGCGGCAGCGGCGTTCAGCAGCGCGACGTCGCGGAAGGCGCTCTTCTTGCCTTCCAGCACACCGCGCAGGGCGACGGCGTTCGCCGCCGCATCGCCGCCTTTCAGTGCATCGCCGCTCGCGCGCGGCAGGCCGGCGTCTTCCGGCGTCACCTCAAGGTTGCGGATTTGGCCGTTCTCCAGCGTGCAGACCGCGGTCGGTCCGGTCAGCGTGATCTCATCGAGGCCGTCGGAGCCGTGCACCACCCAGATCGATTCGGCGCCGAGGTTCTTCAGCACCTCCGCCAGCGGCTGCACCCACTGGCGCGAGAACACGCCGATCATCTGCCGCTTCACCCCAGCCGGGTTCGACAACGGTCCGAGCAGATTGAAGATCGTGCGGGTGGCGAGCTCGACGCGGGTCGGGCCGACGTTGCGCATGGCCGGGTGATGCGCAGGCGCAAACATGAAGCCGATGCCGGCGTCGCGGATGCAGCGGCCGACGTGCTCAGGGGTCAGCTCGATCTTGACGCCGAGCGCGCCGAGCACGTCGGCGGCGCCTGATTTCGACGACAGCGCGCGATTGCCGTGCTTGGCGATCGGAACGCCGGCGCCGGCCACGATGAACGAGGCACAGGTCGAGACATTGACCGAGCCGGAGCCGTCGCCGCCCGTGCCGACGATGTCGACGGCGTCGGCGGGCGCCGTTACGCCCAGCATCCGCGCGCGCATGGCCGTCACCGCGCCGGTGATCTCATCCACGGTCTCACCGCGCACCCTGAGCGCCATCAACAGGCCGCCCATCTGCGACGGGGTGGCCTCGCCGGACATCATCCGGTCGAACGCGGTGGCCGCCTCAGCCCGCGTCAGCGCAGCACCCGTTGCCACCTTGCCGATGAGTGTTTTCAGATCGTCCATCGCCCGCCCACATCCAGCCAGCCACTCAGGGCGGTCGCGCCGCCCACTGGGTGATAAAGCATTTTCTGACCGTGAGGAAAACCGCCGATCGGCCGCAAATCAATCGCAACCCTGCGCGGCCTGCGTCGCGCGGAAAGGACGCCCGGCGGCGAGTGAGCTCGCCGGCTCGCCTTGTTCAGCGCGCCCGGCTCGTTCGTGGAAGTGAAGCCTGGCTTGACCTTGCGACGCTGATCAGTTCCCCGCCTGCGCGCCGGTCGCCTGGGCAAACGCGGTTGCGTTGACCTGCGTGCCGAGATCCTGCTCCAGACGGGCGACGAACTGGCTCAGTTGCTCGCCGGCCGCAGTCTTCTGGATGTTGTCGCGCAGCTCCCTGGTTTGGGCTGAGGTCATGTCGATCTTCGGTTCGATGATATCCGTCACCACATAGACCACGCGCTGGCCGGCCTGCGCACCGTCCGCCTGTCCGCCTTCGCCCTTGTTGGCGGCGAATATCGCCTCGACGCCCGCGGCGTTCATGCCTGGCACAGTCGCGCCGCGCTTGAACGAGGCGGCCGTCTCGACCTTCAGCCCGGCCGCTTGCGCGAGGTCGGCGAGCTTGCCGCCCTTCTTGAGTTGCTCGACCATGTCGTCGGTCTTGGCGCGCAGCCGTTTCTCGATCTGATCGTCGCGCCAGCGTGCGGCGACGCGATCCTTGACCTCTTCGAGCGTGCGCTCGCGCGATGGCGTAACGGCGAGCACGTCGTACCAGACATAGCCGGAGTCGCCCGGACCGCGATTGATCTGCAACGGATCGTTGTCCGAGCCGACATCGGCGTTGAAAGCCGACGTCACGATGTCGATCGTCGGCGGCAGGCCGGACACGGGGCCGCCGTCGGGCGCGCGGCCGGAACGGTCCACTGCCTCGATGGTCGTGAAGGGCAGGCCGACCTTCCTGGCCGCATCGACGACGCTGGCGCCGCCGCCGCGCTCGTCTTCCATCTTGTTGTGCAGGTCGCGCACCGTGTTGCGGGCGCGCTCGAGCGCCATTTCGCTCTTGATCGACTGCGCCACCTTTTCAAAGGACGCGACGGTCCCGGCTTCGATCTTCGCGGCTTTGGTGAGCACGTAGCCGAAGCGTCCCTGCACCGGCTGGCTGATCTCGTTTTCCGGCAGCGCGAAGGCCGCCTCCGCCACCGCCGGATCGATGATGCCGGATTTCGTCACGATGCCGAGGTCGTAGTCGGCGGCCGACAGCCCGCGCTCCTTGGCGAGATCCTCAAACGACGTGCCGCTGGTCAGCCTGACGCGGGCGGCGCTCGCTTCATCGGCGTTCGGAAACACCATCTGCATCACATGGCGCCGCTCGGCCGTCTCAAACCGCGCCTTGTTCATCTCGAACACCTTGCGCGCGTCGTCGTCCGACACGTCGTTCCACTTGGCCTGGTCCTGCGGGGTGAGCACCACGACGGCGACCTTGCGGTACTCGGGCGCGCGGAACAGCGCCTTGCGCTCGTCGAAGTAGCTTGCGAGCGCTTCCGGCGAGGGCTCGCCGATCTCGCCGGCCTGCGCCGCGCCAAGCTGCACGTAGTCGATCGAGCGCTGCTCATCGCGGTAGCGCTGTAACGCGTCGAGCAGAGCCTTCGGCGGCTCGATGCCGCTGCCCAACGTCGATTCGATCTGCCTGCGCATGGAGAGCTTGCGCTGTTCGGCGATGAAGCGCTGTTCGCTGTAGCCCATCTGGCGAATGATCTGCGCGAAACGCTGCTGGTCGAACTTGCCGGTCACGCCCGCGAAAGCAGGCTCGGAATGAATGATGCGGACGATCTCGGCATCCGACTGGCCGAGGCCCATGCGGCGCGCGGCTTCATCCAGCAGCGCGTCGCGGACCCACTGCCGCAGGACCTCCTGGTCGAGCCCAAAGGCGCGCGCTTGCGACGACGACAGCGGCCGGCCGAACTGACGGCCGATCTGCTGCAGGCGATCGTTGTAGAGCTGCCGGAATTGATCGATCGAGATTTCAGAGTTGCCGACGCGCGCGACCGTCGATTGGCCAAATCCCTTGAAGACGTCAGCGACACCCCAAATGGCGAAGGAAAAAATAAGGACGCCCATCACGGTGGCCATGATGACTTTGCCGAGCCAGCCCGTTGAGGCGGTGCGTAATCCTCGAAGCATAGATCCAGTCGTTGTTTGAAGGAGTGAAAGCGACGCCCTAGGCGGTATCGCTATGATTGTTCTTGATAATAAAGATGCGCGGCCCCCACCGCAACCTCATCGGGTGCGCGGGCCGGCAGAGGCAAAACGCCGCGAGAGTCCGATCCTGCCCGGCTGGACCAGACTCGTCGCGCATCTATTTGTTTGCGCATGATCTATTTGCGAAAACCGGTTCCCACTTTTCGGGATCATGCACTAGCTAAGATGAAACCGCTCTGCTACCGCCGCATTGCCAATAGTTAACGGGACTGATCATGGCCGGACGCAAGCACCGCCCGCTGATTGCGGGCAACTGGAAGATGAATGGGCTCCTGGCATCGAGCGCCGAACTGCAGGCGATCATCGCCAAATCGGAACCGCTCGCCGCCAGGGCAGACCTGTTGATCTGTCCACCGACGACGCTGGTTGCCTCGTTTGCGACGCGGGCGCGAGGCTCTGTCGTCGCGATCGGCGGGCAGGACTGCCACACCGCGCCGTCCGGCGCGCACACGGGCGATGTCTCGGCGGAGATGCTGAAGGACGCGGGCGCCTGGTTCGTGATCGTCGGGCATTCGGAGCGGCGCGCCGACCACGGCGAGACGGATTCCGTGGTGAACGCAAAAGCGGAGGCCGCTTGGCGCGCAGGCCTGACTGCAATCCTGTGTGTTGGCGAGACTCGCGCCGAGCGCGACGGCGGTAAGACGCTGGAGGTGGTCGGGCGTCAGCTTGCGGCGTCGGTGCCGGACGGTGCGACAGTCGAAAGTCTGGTGATTGCCTATGAGCCGGTCTGGGCGATCGGCACGGGGCTGACGCCGACCGTCAAGGACGTCGAGCAAGTGCATGGATTCATTCGCGAAAAATTGAAGTCGCGATTTGCCAAGGAAGGTGAGGGCATCCGCATCCTCTACGGTGGCTCGGTGAAACCGTCGAACGCGGCGGAACTGCTGGCGGTCAAGGACGTCAACGGCGCGCTGATTGGCGGGGCAAGCCTGAAAGCGTCGGATTTCCTTGCGATTGCGGAGGCCTGTCCCTAAATCGGCCGGGGTGGCAATCGCCGCTCCGATCGTGTAGAGACCCCGGCTATCTCAAACCTTCAGCGGTCGAGTAATAAGTCGTTGCGCAGGCGGCAACGAGCCCTTGCGCCGGACAGGAT
>Ga0075365_10001526_pt1 | contig 10588 bp, 7 predicted proteins | sample EndMetdeltDD1765_FD_71387 | JGI IMG/M metagenome (GOLD analysis project Ga0075365, IMG submission 71387) | Populus endosphere microbial communities from Tennessee, USA - Endosphere MetaG P. deltoides DD176-5 | ecosystem: Host-associated > Plants > Roots > Endosphere | place: USA: Tennessee... | reverse complement strand
GTCTGGTCGTGGGTGACCAGGATCGCGGTCAGGCCGCGCTCCTTGATGAAGTGTTTGATTCGGCCGCGCAGCACGGCGCGCAACTGCGGCTCGAGCTGCCCCATCGGCTCGTCGAGCAGATGCAGATCAGCCTCGCGGATCAGCGCCCGGCCGAGGCTGGCGCGCTGCTGCTGACCGCCGGAGATCGAGCTTGGGTAGCGCTCCAATATGTCCTCGATCTCGAGCAGTTTGGCGATGCTGGCGACTTTGGCGTCGACCTCGCTTTTCGGCAGCCGGGCAGCCTTGAGCGCAAAAGCCATGTTCTCGCGCACGGTCAGCGGTGGATAGAGCGAATAGCCTTCGAAGGCCATCGCCACATTGCGTTTGACCGGCGGTAAGGTGTGCACCTGACGGCCGCCAACCGAGATGGCGCCCCGCGACACCTCCTCGAAACCGGCGATCATGCGCAGCGTCGACGTCTTGCCGCAGCCGGACGAGCCAAGCAGGGCGACGATCTCGCCCTTGCCGATTTCCATCGTCAGGTTCTTGACCGCGTGCACGCCCCTGTCGATCGGACCGTAGAACTTGTCAACACCTGATATGGTGAGCGCGCTCTGGCTCATGCCGCTTCTCCATTGCGCAAGGCGACGACGTTCTTGGAACCGATGCGGTCGCCGCTGGCGTGATCGAACAGCAAGGCGCTCTTGCCGTCGACGGCGATATGGGCCTTGCCTTCGCTGCGGCCCGGCGTTCCGGCCGGGCGCGAGACCAGGATTTCGCGGCCGCGCACGGTGCGCACAAGGGTGACGATCTTTTCGTTGAGCGGCGTCTCGGCCTCGACCGTCACCGGAATGGCGCCAGGAATGCCCTCCTCGACGAAACTCAGCGCTTCCGGCCGCAGACCGATGACGCAATCGCGGCCAACCGCCGCGTCGTAAGCGCCGGACAGATGGACCTGGACGTTCGACAGGCCGACATAGATGCCCTTGGCATCGCGCGAAGGCTTGACGTCGAGCAAGTTGATGGTGGGGTCGCCGAACAGCCGCGCGATCTCGATATTGGCCGGTTCGCGATAGATCTGCTCGGGCGTGCCGAGCTGCCGGATGACGCCTTGCGACATCACCGCGATGCGGTCGCCGAGCGCCATGGCTTCCTTGTAGTCCTGGGTGACATAGACGACGGTGGCGCCGCGATCGGCAAGCAAACGCGGCAGTTCGAGCCGCATCTCGAAACGCAGCTTGGCGTCGACATTGCGCAAGGGGTCGTCGAGCAACAGAAGCGGCGGCGAACCGACCAAAGCGCGGGCAAGCGCCGTACGCTGCTTCTGGCCGTTGGAGAGCGCGCGCGGCTTGTGGGAGAGCACATGGGCGATCTTCAACAGCTTGGCGACACTTTCGACGCCGGCCTTGATGGCGCCCGGCGAGGACCGCTTTGCCTCCAGAGGCGTTGCGATGTTGTCGAACGCGCTCATATGCGGAAACAGCGCGAAATTCTGGAACGCCATGCCGACGCCACGAAATTCCGCATCGACATCGGTCATGTCGTCGCCGCCGATGAAGATCTTGCCCTCATCCGGATCGATGACGCCGGCGACCAGGCGCAGCAGTACCGTCTTGCCGGCGCCGGACGGGCCGAACAGCACGAGGGTTTCGCCGTCGGCAACCGTCAGCGACAGATTGTCGAGGACGGTCTGGCTCTTGTAGCGCTTGACGATGTTTTTGAGTTCGAGGCTGGCCATGTCTATCCTTTCACCGCGCCAAGCGAGAGGCCTTCGACGAGATAGCGCTGCGCATAGAGGGCGAGCGCCAGCGTCGGCGTGATCGAGAGCACGATGGCCGCCGAGATCTGGCCGTACTGGATGCCCGAGGAGGTGATGAAGGCAAGCGCGCCGACCGTCACCGGCTGCTTGTCGGCCGAGGCCAGCACCAGGGCGAAGACGAAATTGTTCCAGGCGAAGATGAAGGCGAGCAGGCCGGCGGCGGCGATGCCGGGACCGGCGAGCGGCAGCGCGATCTTGCGGAAGGTGGCGAACCAGGAATGGCCGCCGATGCGGTAGGCATATTCGATGTCGGCCGGAATATCCTCGAAATAGCCGCGCACGATCCAGAGGATCAGCGGCAGGCAGATCAGCTGGTAGACCCAGATCAGGCCGATATAGGTGTTGGCGAGCCCGAGCTTCTGGAAATAGAGGGTGAGCGGCAACAGCACCAGAAGCGCCGGCGCGAATTTGAACGACAGCAGCGTGAAGGCGATGTCCTCCGAGCCGCGGAATTTGTGGCGCGCGAAGGCGTAGGCCGCCGGCACACCGAGCAGCAACGAGACCGCCACTGAGGTCACCGACAGGAACACCGAATTCCCGAGGTTGCGCATGAAGGCGATGTCGAGCGTGCCGGCGGCGGTCATCAGCTTGCCGGTGATCAGCGCGGTGTAATTGGCGAGCGTCGGCTCGAAGATCAGCTGCGGCGGGATGCGCAGGATCGTCTCGTTGGTCTGGAACGACATCATGAAAATCCAGACGATCGGGAACATGAAGAAGATCACGACCAGCGTCAGGGCTATGCCACGCAGGATGCGCTCGAGAAGCGAGGTATGTTCCATCCCGGCCTCCTATGCCTGGCCACGGGCGCGTTCGCGCAGCCGCAGCCAGTTCTTGATGAAAATGTTGGAGAGGAAATAGGTGATCGCCCACAGGATGATCATCAGTGCCGCCGAACGGCCGACATTGGTCGACTGGAAGAAGTTGAGATAGGCCTCGACCTGGAAGACGGTCAGCGTGTCGCCCGGCCCCCCTTGTGTCATGGCATAGATGATATCGAACTGCTGGATGGAATCGAGCAGCCGAAACAGCGTCGCCGTCAGGATGTAGGGCGTCAGCATCGGCAGCGTGATGCGGAAGAAGACGAAGCTTCGCGGCACGCCATCGAGCGCCGCCGCTTCGAAGGGCTGCGTCGGCAGGCTGCGCAGGCCGGCGAGCAGCAGGATCATGATGAAGGGCGTGTAGACCCAGATATCGACGAGCACCACCGTGAACAGCGCCGTCGACGGCGACGACGCCCAGCGGAAATCCTGCAGGCCAATGAGGCTGGCGAGATAGCTCAAGACGCCGAAGCCGGGATTGGTCATCAGCTTCCACATCAGCGCGGCAAGTGCGGGCGCCGTCATCAGCGGCATCAACAGCATGATCGAGATGAAATTGTTCAGCGTCGAGCGCTTCTGTAGCAGCAAGGCGATGGCGAGGCCGAGAAGCAGTTCCAGCACGACGGTGGTGCCGGCATAGAGCAGCGACACCTTGAGCGTGTTCCAGAATTTCGGATCGGTGAAGAAGGAGATGTAGTTGTCGCCCCAGTTGAACTGCCGCGCCCAAGGCTGGCTGAGCCGGTAGCGCTGGAAGGAATAGACCACCGAGGTCAGGAACGGGATCAGGATGCCGATGCAGACGAGCAAGGCCGGCAGGCTGAGCACATAGGGCAGCACCTTCTTGCTGATCCTGAAGCCGGATGGCTTGGGCCTTTGCGATACCACCGCAGTCATCGAGCTGCTCCGTTGTTGCTGTCGCTTCGCCCTGCCGGCCGCCCAAGGGAGCAAGGCGACCGGTCGGGCGAAATAGCGGTCACCTTCCGGCACCGCATCGCAAGCTTGAAAAGGTGTGACGAGGGCCAGCCCGCCAGGCAGGCCGGCCCTCGTTGCGACTTAGCCGAGGCCGGCTTCCTTGAGCTGGCCGTTGATGCTTTCGGCGAGCTTGTCGAGGCCTTCGTCGACCGGCACCTCCTTGGCCACCATCTTCTGCAGCGTCGCCGCCCATTCGGTGGTGAGATCGAAGAACAGCGGCTGCGCGGTGAACTTGATCGAGGCGCCGGGCGCGGAGGCGTCGAACATCTCGACATAGCCGGGATAGCTCTTGTTCAGCTTCTCGCGGAACATCTCGTCCTTCCAGACCGACTGGCGGACGGGATTGACGAAGTCCATCTTGGTCGCGCCGAACAGCCCATGCTCCGGCCCGGAGGCCCATTGCATGAAATACCAGGTGGCGTCCTTGTCCTTCGAGAAATTGGACATTGCCAGCGACCAGATCCAGATGTTGGGTGTCGCCGCCTTGGCTGCCGGGTTGGCCTTGAAGCTTGCGAAGGCGAGCTTGCCGGCCATCTTGTTGTCGCCGCCATTCATGAAGTAACCGAGGATATCGGCGTCGAAGATCATCGCCGAGGCGCCGGCGCCGAGATCGGTGCCGACCTGATACCAGGTGTAGGTCGACCAGTCCTTGGGGCCGCTCTCCTGGATCATCTGAACCCACTGCTTGTGGAAAGCCTTGGACTGGGCGGTGTTCATCGCGGCCGACAATTTGCCGTCTGCCGAAACGTTGAGGTCCTTCTGGTCAAAATTGGCGTAGGCCGACAGGAAGCCGGGATGGATCGTCGCCCAGGAACGCGAGCCACGCACGCCGATGCCATAGACGCCGCCACCGACATCCTTGGTGAGCTTGGCCGCCGCGGCGACCATCTCGTCCATGTTGCCGGGAATGGTGACGCCGGCCTTGTCGAACATCGCCTTGTTGTAGGTGATGTTGTTCTGTTCGAAGCCCCACGGAATGCACCACTGCTTGGCATCATCCGAACCCAGCGCGCCGCCGGGCTTGCCATTCCAGGCACAGGAATTCTTGACGCCGGGCAGGAAGTCGTCCCAGGCATAGTTCGGGTTGGTCTTGGCCGGATCCTTGATCCATTCGTTGAGGTCGGTGATCCAGCCGGCAGGGCCATAGGTCCAGGTCATGTAGGCGCCGGTCATGAAGGCATCATATTCGGGCGAGCTTGCCGAAAGGGCTGCCGTGACCTTGTCGAAATAGACGTCTTCCGGGAACACGTCATAGACGACGTTCATGCCGGTCAGCTTCTTGAAGTTCTCGAGATCGGCGATCATCGCATCGGCATAGGGATGCTTGTTGAGCAGGAGCTTGATGGTCTTGCCCTTGTGCGCCTGCCAGTCGAAGTCGGCGGCGAGCGCGCGTGTCTGCCCCAGATTGAGCAGCGTGCCGGCGGTGCCGGCGGCAAGGCCCATGGCACCCAGGCCCTTGATCAGCCCGCGACGGTCGACTTGTCCGCGCAGGAAGGCATCAATCAGGTCTTTCTCTTTCTCATGCATTTCGTCTTCTCCTCCACAGGGTAGTTTCAACTGAACCGTTGCCGGCTACCCGACCGGCGTCTCTTCCACGAGCGATCGCGCCGTCCGCTCGTCTGTTATCAGGCCCTTGAGATAGCGGCCTTCGAGCACCGACTTGATGGCGCGAACCTTGATCTTGCCGCCGGCGACGGCGACGATCCGGCGGCTGGCAATGTCCTCGCGCGTCAAGGCCAGCGCCCGGTTGGAAACGGTCGTCGCCACCGCCTTGCCGGCCTTGTCGAAGAAATGGCCAAGCAATTCGCCGACGCCGCCATTGCGGCGGATCTCCTCCATCTCGCCCTTTTCGATCATGCCGGTGGCAACCAGCGACGCCTCGCGCTCAGCGGTGCCAATGCCGGCGAACAACAGGTCGGCGGAGCGCGCGAGATCGAAGACCTCGCTGATGCCCTTCTGCCCGAGCAGGACGGTGCGGTCCTCGGCCGTGTTGGCGAACATCGGCACCGGCATGACATAGGCTTCGGCGCCGGTGCGTTCGGCCAGGCGGTGAATGACGTCATGCGGATTGGCCGAGAATTTACGCGTCAGGCCGCCCAGCAGCGAGACGAAGCGGATCTTGTCGGTCGAGGTGCGCGGCAGATATTCGACGCAAGCGGCAAGCGTGCGGCCATGGCCGACGCCGATCAGCGCTTCCTCGCCGCGCTCGATCTCGCGCTTGAGGAACTGCGCGCCGGCAATGCCGAGCGCCTTGAGCGGCAGATCCTCGGAATCGAAGTCCGGAACCACCTCGCAATAATCGAGGCCGTAGCGGCGGGACAGTTCATCCTCGAGCTCGACGCATTCCGACACTTCGCCGTCGATATAGACCTTCACCAACCCTTCCTGGTTGGCCTTGGTGATGAGGCGATGGGCCTTGAGGCTGGTCAGCCCCAGCCGCTTGGCGACCTCGGACTGGGTCAGGCCGCCGGCATAGTGAAGCCACGCGGCACGCGTCGCCATGCTGGTTTCGTCGTCGCGCAGGAGGCCGTTGCCGAACCCTACCATTTCCACCCTATGATATTTTTATCAGTTGCTGCAAAATTTTTCACAACGAGCGGTCGGAGTCAAGCGACCCCTTTTGCGAAATCGCGGCATGGCGATCGAAACGAGCTTTGGCCTTCTGTCTGGCGATGCCGATGAATGGCGATACGAGCGGCCCTATCCGGCGTGCAGGTCAGCACCGCCAGCTGTTCAAGCCAGGTTCTGGATTGCCGTTTTTTGATTGCGCCAGGTCGAGCGCGTGCTTACGCGTTGGCCGCCGGACTCTCGTCCTCGGCGCGGACCAGCTTGATGTCGGCGCCTGCCGCCCATACGCCGACATCTTCCCGTCGCAAGGCCGCCGCCATCATGTCGGGAAACAGATCAGGCGTGCAGGCGAAGACCGGGATGCCCAGTGCCGCCACCGAGCCTGCCATCTTCGGGTCATAGCCCGGCCTGCCCTGATCGGTTAGCGCCAGAAGCACCACGACATTGACGCCGGAGCGAACGAGTGACGCCAGCCGCTGCAGCAATTCCTGGCCGTTGCCGCCCTCATAAAGGTCGGTGATCAGCACCATATGCGACTTGGTCGGCCGCTCGATACGGTCGGCGCAATAGGCGACGGCCTGGTTGATGTCGGTGCCGCCGCCAAGCTGCACGCCGAACAGGACCTCGACGGGATCGCTGAGTTCCTCGGTCAGGTCGACGATCGCCGTATCGAAGCAGACGAGCTTGGTCCGCACCACAGGCAAGGAAGCCATCACGGCGGCGAATATCGAGGCGTAGATCACCGAACTTGCCATCGAGCCGGACTGGTCGACGCACAGCACCACCTCGTCCAGGTCGACCAGTCTACGCTGCTTTCGCATGAAGCCGACCAGCTTCTCCGGCACGATTGTCTTGTGCTCGGCCTGGTAATGGCGAAGGTTTGCCGAGATGGTGCGCGGCCAGTCGATGTCGCGCTGGCGTGGACGATTGGTGCGTTGCGACCGGTCGAGCGCGCCGCGGATCGCCTCGGCGGTCTTCTGTTCCAGCCGCTGCATCAGCTTGGCGACGATATCGGCGATGATGGTGCGCGCTATATCCTTGGTCTTGGCCGGCATGACCGAACGCAGCGAAATCAGGTCGGCGACGAGATTGACGTCGGCCTCGATCGCCTTGAGGAATTCCGGCTCCATCAGCATCTGCTTCAGATTGAGCCGCTCGAACGCATCCTTCTGGACGATCTGCACGACCTGCGCGGGAAAGAACGACCTGATATCGCCCATCCACTGCGCCACCCGGGGCGCCGAGCGGCCGAGCCCGCCGCGCCGCTTGCGCGGATCGGCCACCGTATCGCCGGCGCCATCGCCGTAGAGCGCATCGAGCGCCGCCGACAGTCGCTTGTCGGTGTCTGACAACGCCGACGATTTCTCATCGCCGGCACCGATCGCCAGGCGCCAGCGGCGCTCCCGGCCGTCGCCCGCGGGCTCCGTTTCGCCGATGTCGACTTCCTCATCCATTGCCGTTCCCGCTCATCAGCAAAGGTCCAAGTCGTTCCAGATGCCGGCGCCAGGCCTCATCGCCGTTTGGCGTCGGCGTCAGCCCTACTGGCAGGCGTCTGATACGACCGAGCACCGCTTCGATCAGCCGCCGCCGCTCCATCGAATCCAGATGCGAAAACACCCGGCGCAGCAGCGGCAGATGCGCGATGAAGGCGTCTTCGTCGAGGGATTTGAGCCAGGCATCGACCGCCCCGCGCAGGCTTTCATCATAGATCAACCTCTGACCAGCAGTGCTGAAAAAACCCTCGAAGAAGCCCGCGGCCTCGGTGACCGGCGTGCCCGGAGAGAGGCGCCGCTCGATCAGGCCGGCCGCGGCTTCGGCGGACAGATGGCCGGCTTCGTAAAGCAGGTGCGCGGCACACCCCGCGACCAGCGCCGTCGATCGAGATCCGTCGAGCACGGTCGCCAGTCCGTTGCGCCAGGCGTCCAGAACGTCCTGTGCCGGTTCGACGAGCTTGATCGCCTCATCAGCCTTGCGCATGGCGCCGACCAGGGCCGTCGAAGCCTGGGCATCGAGGTCGCGCGCGGCGTAGGCGAGCGCGATGCCGCCTTCGACGATCAGCCGTTCCAAAAGGCCGGACAAGCGTGCTGTTTCTGTCTTGCGGGCTTCACCATAGCGGATGATGTCGGCGAGCGGCGGCACCGACGCCAGGATTTCCAGGCATTCGCTGCTGCGCGCCGCGCGTTCCTCCAGTGCCGCCAGGCCGGCGGTCGAAGCCTCCGATAAATTGGCCGTAATGGCGCCCTGAACCAGCGCCGCCAGCGCGTCGAGCGATGTCGTGGCGCCGATCATCTGAACTAACCGGCCGTTGGCGGCCTTTTCGATGGTCGGTCCATGGACGAGGTTCTCGACCAGGCGAACGGCATATTCCGGCTCCCATGACATGGTCCAGCGCTCGCGAAACGTGCCGCGGCTGCGGCCGCTGTCGGTGAGTTTGCCCCAGTGCACGCCAAGCACGTTCAAGCGATGCAGCAAGGTCGACCGGAACAGCCCGCTGTCGCTGCGCAGGTCGACCGACAATTCGCGCTCCAGCGCCTCCGGCTTCAGCCGCGCCGCCTTCTGGTTGCGCTGCAGATCCTCGATCAGCGGCGCCAGCGGGGTGTCGGGTGGAATTTCACCGACATCGGCGCCCAGAAGCAGCTCGGCTTCGACCAGCGCCCACAGCACCGCTTCGCCGTTGAACAAAGCGGCGATCGCGGCGTCACGCAATTCCTCGAAGCCGGGCTTTGGCCGCTCGCGGATCGCAGCCAGCGTGCGTGCCAGCCTTTCGGCTTCGATCAGCGAGGCGGTGGAGACCATATGCCCCTTCGCCCGCAGCACCGCCGCGATCATGGCGAGCCACAGCGTCGCCGCGTCATGCCGGCCGCGCGTCTGCCACAGATGCTTGCACCAACCGGGCGCGACGACACCGGCCCCGTAACCGAAACCGAGCGCCAGGCGCGGGCCTGTCCATGGCGCCCAGGTCATCGTGCTCTTGCGCCGGGCCAGCCCCTTGAGCAGGGCCTGGTCCTCCTTCTGCGGTCGCGTCGCCTGCAGTGCCGGCACATGGAAAGCGCCGCAGACGACAGCGATCGGCCCGTCGAATTCCTTGCGCGCGGCGGCGATTTCAAGCCGCATATGGGCTTCGCGTTTCGCCTCGAATTCCGCAAGCGGACCTTCGCCCTCGCGCAGCGTCGTCATCGCATCGGCGATCGCCGCGAAGATCGGGCCGGGCTGCGGGTTCTGCTCGATGATGTCGGCCCACCAGCTTTCGCCATCCTCATAGCCCGCGGCCTGCGCCAGCGTGCCGATCGGGTCGCGCAGATGCGGCGCCATCTCAACCTCGACGGCGGCTTCCGTTCCATCGGCTTTTTCCGCAGCCTCAACCGGTGCGACCCGCGCCGAAGACGGCAGATCGATGAACCGGACAGTGGCTTTGTTGGCGAAGGCCCAGAGCGTGGCCTGATACTCCGGCGAGAACTCGGCAAAGGGCCAGAAGCTGGTCGCGGCCGGATCGTCTTCGGGATAGCACAGCAACGCCACCGGCGGCTGCATTTCGGGGCGGGCGAGAAATGACAGCAGCGCCGATGCGTCGGCCGGCCCCTCGATCAGTACTGCGGCCGGTTTCAACTCCTGCAACGCCTGCACCAGGCTGGCGGCGGAGCCGGGCCCGTGATGGCGTATGCCGAAATAGGAAACGTCGCTGTCCACCATGACGTCAGATCGCGGCGTTCAAGGCGGTGTAATAGCCGGCGTAGTCGGGCCGCTTCTTGAGCACGGTTTCCAGATACTCCTCCAGCACCAGCTTGTCCTGCACCGGATCCTTCACGATCGCACCGACAAGGCTGGCAGCGAGGCCTTCGGCGCCGAGCTTGCCACTGTCGAACCAAGCGGCCTGACTGAGCCCGCCAACCATGGTGGCGATTGCCTCCGCCGTGGACAGCGACCCGGACGGCGTCTTCAACGTCACCTTCCCGTCCGCCGTCGCGCCGGAGCGCAACTCTCGGAAAATGGTCAGCACGCGGGCAATCTCCTCGCCGACATTCTTCGGCACCGGAAGGTCGAGACCGCCGGCCATCTCGCCGACGCGTTTGGAGACGATCGCCACCTCCTCCGCCATGTCTTCGGGCAAAGGCAGCACGACGACGTTGAAGCGGCGCTTCAGCGCCGAGGACAGTTCGTTGACGCCCTTGTCGCGGTTGTTGGCGGTGGCGATGATGTTGAAGCCGCGCTGCGCGTAGATCGAGGTGTTGAGTTCGGGGATCGGCATCATCTTTTCGGACAGCACGGTGATCAGCGTGTCCTGCACATCCGAACCCATGCGCGTCAGTTCCTCGAGGCGGCAGAGCTTGCCGTCCTGCATGGCGCGGTAGAGCGGCGTCGGCACCAGCGCCTCCTGGCTTGGGCCCTTGGCCAGAAGCTGCGCATAATTCCAACCATAGCGGATCTGGTTCTC
>Ga0075365_10001525_pt1 | contig 10588 bp, 10 predicted proteins | sample EndMetdeltDD1765_FD_71387 | JGI IMG/M metagenome (GOLD analysis project Ga0075365, IMG submission 71387) | Populus endosphere microbial communities from Tennessee, USA - Endosphere MetaG P. deltoides DD176-5 | ecosystem: Host-associated > Plants > Roots > Endosphere | place: USA: Tennessee... | reverse complement strand
CCGAGCCAGGCGCGGGGGCCCACTCGACGACGGTGATGACATCTCGCTCGACGACCGAGGCGACGCTTTCGACGTCGAGATCGCGCGCCAACGCGGGCACGACGGTGCGAGCGGCGTGCACGGCCGGGTTGGCGTGCTCGGCTGCGTACCCGGCGAGGATCACGGCAGAGCCGAGCATGTACGCCTTCGAGCCGGGCGCGCGGACGAGGTAGCCGCGCTCCACCATCGTCGTCACGATCGCGTGACACGTCGCCTTGTTGATTCCGAGCGCGCCGACGATCTCGGTCAGCTTGAACTCGCGCTCGGGCGAGGCGACGAGCAGATCGAGCACGGCGAGGGCCCGAGCGGTCGGGGGAGAAGGAGTGACACTCGGCAAGGGTGAGAGATTAGCTTCGCCTCCAAATCGAACAGGGAGTCACTCATGGGTCAGGTCCTCGGCCAGTTCTGCATCAACGTCAGCGACCTCGAACGGTCGATCGGCTTCTGGGAGGGAGTCTGCGGTCTGCCGGTGCGCAGCCGCACCGAGATCCCGACCGCGCTCGAGGCGGTGCTCCAGGCCGATGCGGGTGGGGCGCGGATCCAGCTCGCCCAGCAGCTCGAGCAGACAGGTCCGATCGACATGGGTACGGCGATGTGGAAGCTGTACCTCAACACCGATGACTGCGCCGGGCTCTACGACAAGTGCATCGCTGCCGGTTGCGAGTCGGTGTCGCCGCCGGCGCAGCTCGACCGCTGGCCCGTGACGGTTGCGTTCATCAAGGACTTCGACGGCTACCTGATCGAGTTGATCGAGTACCACCAGGGCACGCCCCCGCTCGTCCCCGATCCGGGATCGGTGACGACCGGTCGAGCCGCGAGCCCAGCCCGACCAGTCTGAGCCCCGAGAACGACAACGCCGGCCAACGCGGATCGCGTTGGCCGGCGTGTGGGGTTCCGCCACCACTGTGTGATCGAGTAGCGATGGAGGCGGCGAAGCCCCGACGAGCGGGACATCCGCGAGCAGGCGTCAAAGCGAAGCGGAGACGCCAAGCGAGGTGTTCAGCAGAGGAAGGTCGACTCGATGCTGCTCTGGGTGTCGCCGGCGCCGACGCAGGCCGAGTCGGTTCCGCTGCCGCCGATGAACTGGTCGGCGAACGCACCGCCCTCCATGACGTCGTTGCCGCCGTCGCCGTAGATGACCACTTGCTTGTCGCCGCCGTTGTAGACGCGGTCGTTGCCGTTGCCGCCGTGGACCTCGACCTTGCCGCCGCCCCAGCCGACTTTGACCTCGTCGTCGCCGTCGTTGCCGTAGACGAAGACCGTCTTGTACTGGCCGACGATGAACGTGTCGTTGCCGCACGTGCCGTTGAGCGACTCGCCGTTCTGGTGGGCGTAGATCTTCTTGCCGACGCAGAGCTCGGCCGTCTTGGCCGACGCCGCAGTGGCGGTCCCGGCGCTGATGCCGAATGCGGCGACGATGCTGGCGATGGTGATTGCTGTCTTGTTCATTTGCAGGTCCTTTTGGTTGGGTGTGCCGCCGTGTTGCGTGCGTTGTTGAGGGGCAAGACACTCACCGCGTGGACTCCTTGCGCTTTTCGCGGAGAAATCTCCGAAAACGCGAAACTGCCCGCCCGAAGCGCCCCGGGGAGGGGAGCAACGAGCGGGCAGCTTGGCGGAGGAACAGTTCAGCGCATGACGCCGAGACGAATCAGGACTTGAGCACGCCCTGGATCTCGAGGACGATGCCGACCTTGTCGCCGAGGATCACGCCGCCGGTCTCGAGGACGGCATTGAAGTCGACGCCGAAGTCGCTGCGCTTGATCTCACCGGTCGCGGTGAACCCGGCGCGGGTGCCGCCGTAGGCGTCGGGTCCGAAGCCGCCGAGCTCGAGGTTCAGCGAGACGGGCTTGGTGACGCCGCGGAGCGTCAGGTTGCCGTCGAGGACGAAGTCGCTGCCGTCGGCGCGGACGCCGGTCGAGGCGAACGTCATCTCCTTGTGCTCTTCGACGTTGAAGAAGTCGGCCGAGCGGACGTGGTTGTCGCGGTCGGTGTTGCCGGTGTCGATCGAGGCCAGGTCGATCGTCGCGTTGACGGACGAGTCGAGCGGGTTCTCGGCGGTGACGAACTCGCCGGAGTAGGTGTTGAACTTGCCGCGGACCTTGCTCACCATCATGTGGCGAACGGTGAAGCCGACCTCGCTGTGGACGGGGTCGATGGTCCAGGTGCCGCTGATGTAGCCCGGGATGGTTGCGGTGGAGGTGCTGGAGTTGCTCATGATCGGAGATCCTTTGGTGAGACAGTTGATGTGTCAACCAATGTACCGCGTGCAAGTTGATATGTCAACCTCCGCCTCGGTTCGACCTCAGTTCGGCTTCGAGGACTCGATCAACCGCCGGGCGATCACCTTCAGGCACAGCGTCTCGTCGGCGCCCTCGAAGATGCTCAGCACTCGGGCATCGACGAACAGCCGGCTCACCGAGTACTCCTCGGCGTATCCGTAACCACCGTGGATCTGCATTGCTTCCCGGCTGACCCACTCGGCGGCGCGGCACACGTACGCCTTCACCATGCTCGCCTCGGTGGTGCCCTCGCCCTTCCCCATCAGCGTCGCGACGTGATAGGCGAACTGTCGGCCGGCCTGGATCAGCACAGCCATCCGGCCCAGCTTCGCCTGGGTCAGCTGGTACTCCATGATGTTGTTGCCGAAGACCTTGCGGTTGTTGGCATAGTCGAGTGCGGCCTCGTACGACGCCTGCATCACGCCGACGGCTCTCGCCGCCGTCTGCAGGCGGCCGTTCTCGAACCCCTCCATCTGGTAGTAGAAGCCGCGGCCCTTGCCGCCCTCCTCGCCGATCAGGTTCTCGGCGGGCACCCACCAGTTCTCCAATGCGATCTCGTAGCTGTGCATGCCGCGGTAGCCGATGGTGTCGATCGGCCGGCCCTCCATCCGACCGGCAGTGCCGTCAGGGCGCTGGTCCTGGGTGAACTCGAACCCGTGCGCGTCACCCTGCGGCTTGGGCACGATGAACACGCTGAGGCCGCGGTGGGTCTTGCTGCGGTCCGGATCGGTTCGGGCCAGGAGCATGAGGACGTTGGCCCGGGCGCCGAAGGTGCACCATGTCTTGACGCCGTTGATGAGGTAGCCGGGCTCGCCGTTCGGGCCCTTGCCCTCGACGGCGGTGACCTTCACACCGGCGACGTCGCTGCCGAAGTCGGGCTCGGTGACCGCGACCGCGGCCATCACCTCGGCCGTGGCGAGCTTCGGCAACCACTCCTGCTTCTGAGCCTCGGTGCCGCCCTTGACGAGGGCGCGAGTGAGGATCTCGGGTCGGGTGATCAACGAGCCGCCGATGCCCAGCGACCCTCGTGACAGCTCCTCAGTGGCGACGACCATGCCGATGTACTCGCCGTCGCCGCCTTCGCTGTAGCCGCCGTACTCGGCGGGCACGCTGAGGCCGAAGGCACCCATCTCGGCGAGTCCGCTGATGACCTCCTCGGGCACGTCGTCGTTGTTGCGGTGAACGTGCTCGGCCCGTGGGGCGATCACCTTCTCGGCGAACGCGCGGAACGTGTCCTGCACCAATTCGTAGTCGTCAGCGAGGTGCCGCGGGCCGGCGACCGTTGCCAGCGAGGCAAGCAGTTCGGGGGAGCGGAACGTCTCGAGGAACGACTGGCTCGCGCGCATCGGCGCGACGTCGACCCCCCACGCGGTCTCGCGTCCGGCGAGACGAGACACCAGATCGTGGGCCATGTCGGCCGTGTACGCACACGTGATCAGCGCTTCGACCTCACCCTTGGCGCCGTAGTCGAGCAGCGCCCGGGCGGTGGCCACGGCAGACGCCGCGTGGGCGATGTCGTAGGCGACGACCTGATGGACGTCCGGACCGCCGATGCCGGCGAGATGGCGGATCGCCTTGCCGACCACGCCCTGGGCGAGCTCGATGACGTCTGCGGCGGCCTGAAGATCTGGAGTTGTCACGAACCGAGGTTACCGAGCGGTACCGGAGGCTGGAAAGACGGCTCCGGTCGCGGACCCGTCTGCCAAGATCGGCGGATGGTCGCATTGCCCGAGCCCTCCGTCCGCCTGTGCGTTTACTGCGGCACCAACACCGGAGACTCGCCGCGCTACGTCCAGGCCGCGACCGATCTCGGTGCGGCGATGGCTGCGAGAGGGGTCGGTCTCGTATACGGCGGTGGCCGCCTCGGATTGATGGGCGCAGTCGCCGACGCAGTGTTGGCCGGCGGCGGCAACGTCGTCGGCGTCATCCCGCAGAGTCTGGTGCGCGCCGAGTTGGCGCATCCTGGCCTGACCTCGCTCGAAGTCGCCGACTCGATGCATTCCCGCAAGGCACGGATGGCCGAGCTGTGCGATGGCTTCATCGCTCTGGCCGGCGGGTTCGGTACCTTCGAAGAGCTGCTGGAGGTGTTGACGTGGAACCAGCTCGGGTTCATCCGCAAGCCGGTGGTGCTGTTCGACGTCGAGGGCTTCTACGCGCCACTGATCGAGATGTTCGCGAGTGCGGTCGCGGCCGGGTTCATCCGCGCCGAGCACGCCGCCCTCGCGCAACGGGCGTCGACGGTCGAAGAAGTCCTCTCGTTGGCCACCGCCCCAGCACCGACGACCCCCCACAAGTGGATCGACCTCGACAAGACGTAATTCTTGTTCGGGACTGGCCTCCGTCAGGGGGCCTTCGGCCGTGCGAGATTCGGTCTGTTTCGGAACGCGACTCAGGCTGCGAGGGTTGCGATGTGGCGGAGGGCTTCGGCCATCGCTTCGGCTGTTGCGACGAGCTCGTCGTGGCCCACGTCACGTGGCGTGTTGTTTCGCATCGCGACCACCGAGTCGCAGATCGAGTGGTGCTGCTCGCCGAGCACGGCGGCGGCCCACCGGCCGGCGCCCGACTTCGAGGTGACATCGCCGGTCGATGCGGTGTACAGCATGCGGCACACGCCGAGGAGGCACCACTCGGGCACACTGCTCGGCAACGTGCCCTCGGGTGCGAGCTCACCGATCGCGCCCACCAAGTCGCGATGGATGCCGCGCCAGTACGACATCGCGTTGTCGATCACGAATCGGATCCGCTCGTCGAGATCGGTTGGTATCGGCATATCGGCAATCGCCGGCCCGCGGATGCCGATGCCGTACCGGAGGAGGGTGAACCACGTGACGGGATTGATCTCGAAGCACTCGGCATCGTGATGGAACGTGCCGTCGAGTGTCCACGGTCTCGTGATCGAATGCGGTGGAACGACGAGGTCGCCCCAGGCGACGAACGGTCCGTCGACCGACTGCTCCGGATGACGCTCGGTGTACACCGCATGTGCTGTGAGCAGTGTCCCCGCCAAATCCTCGTCGGCCGGCTCGGCCGTGACCGCCACGATGTCGATGTCGCTGGAGCCCTGCTGCCAGTCGGAGAGCGCCGCAGACCCCACCACGTAGAGCCCCTCGATCGACCCGGGTGCGATCTCGTCGAACGTCGCCAGCCAGTCCCGAACGCGCCGGCGCCACGGCTCATTGTCGGCGACGTCCGAGGGCGGGCCGGTGTGATCGGGCATCGGTCCAGCATGTCATTTCCGGTCGACTACGTTCCGTCGGATGGTTCCCCTCACCGGACAACCCGAAGGTGTGGACTGGCCGACCGCAGAGTGGCCGGTCGGCCCGATCGCCGACGACGTCGACGCGGCTGCCGTCGCCGGAGCCTTCCAGGATCTCCGCGAGACACCACCCGAACTGGGGACGACCTTGGCAACGGTTGTGGTGCATCGGGGTCGGCTGGTCACCGAGCAGTACGCCCCGGGTACCGACGCCGAGTCGACGTTGATCTCGTGGAGCATGGCCAAGAGCGTGACGCAGGCCGTCATCGGCATGCTCGTCGGGGACGGCCTGCTCGACATCGATCAAGCCGCAGCCGTGCCCGAGTTCGTCGGCACGGACAAGAGTGGGATCACCGTCCGCGATCTGCTGGCGATGAAGTCGGGACTCGAGTTCGTCGAGGACTACGTCGACGACACCGTCTCACACTGCCTGGAGATGTTGTTCGGCACGGGCATCAACGACCACGCTCACTACGCCGCCGGCCAACGGCGGGTGCACGCTCCGGGTGAGGTGTGGAACTACTCCTCGGGCACCACCAACATCCTCAGTCGCCTCGCGGGAACGGTGATCGGTCACGGCCGGCCGAGCGAACCCACGATGCGCGACTTCCTCGACCGCCGGCTGTTCGGTCCACTCGGCATGAAGAGCGCCGAGCCGAAGTTCGACATGGCAGGCACGTTCGTCGGCTCCTCGTACGTGTACGCCACTGCGCGCGACTTCGCCAAGTTCGGCTACCTGTACCTCCGCGATGGGATGTGGGACGGCGAGCGGGTGCTGCCGCAGGGCTGGGTCGACTACACCCGAACCGAGGTCGCCGTCGATGAAGACCCGCCCCATTTCGGATACGGGTCGCACTGGTGGATCTGGCGCCACGAGTCGGGAAGCCTCGCCGCCCACGGCTACGAGGGGCAGTACATCATCGTTCTACCCGAGCGCGATCTCGTCGTCGTCCACCTCGGCAAGATCCCGAGCGACGTGCGGCCACCGTTGTACCCGAAGCTCGATCGGCTGATCAACGCGTTCCCGCGCAGCGGTTGAGGCGGTCCCGCGAACAGGCACCGAGCCGAACATGAGAGGACGATGAGAACGGCGTGGTCAGACCGTGCGCGGGTCGCGATGTCCCGGAATCGCCGCCGTGGTCTGTGGTAACAAGTACGGGTGGCACAGGATCTCGGTGACATGGAAGCGGCCGATTCGGCCGTGACCACCGACGATTCGACGACGCCGCTCGATCCGCTGCTGGGACCGGTGACGATCTCGACAGCGCCCACGTCGCCATCGTTGACCGAGACCGGAATCGATGTCGAACCGCCCGGCAAGGCGGCACGCCGACCCGTTCGATCGGGCTTCAAACTGCTGCTCTTCGCGCTCGTCATCTACGTGTTCGTGCTGCCGCTGATCCCTGGCTTCCGCCGCGCCGCGCACGAGCTGCGCGACGTCAACCCGTTCCTGCTCGTGCTCGGTCTCGGGCTGGAGGTCGCGGCGCTGTACTGCTACTCGCTGCTGACACGCGCCACGCTCGGCGAGGCGGGGCGGCTCGTCTCGTCGTCGCGTCTGTTCCGGATCCAGATGAGCACGAAGGCGCTCGGCAGCGTCGTCCCCGGCGGCAGCGCGGCCAGCTCCGCGCTCGGCTATCGGCTGATGACCGTGTCCGGCATCCCCGGGCCCGACGCCGGGTTTGCCCTCGGCACCGCCGGCCTCGGATCGGCGGTCGTGCTCAACCTCATCTTCTGGCTGGGGCTGATCATCTCGATCCCGTTCAACGGCGTCAACAAGGCGTACGTCACCGCCGCGATCGCCGGCGTGCTGATCATGGGTTTGGCTGCGGCCATCGTCTTCGGTTTGATGGAGGGCCAGCAGCGTGCGGAGCGGGTGCTGCGCTGGATCGCTCGCCACCTGCGCCAGGACGAGGATCGTGCCGGCGACGCGGTCCGCCACATCGGTGGTCGTATCGAGGAGTTGGTCTCCGATCGAGCGGTGCTCGGCCGAGTCGTCGGATGGGCCGCGGCCAACTGGCTCCTGGATGCGGCCGCACTGTGGGTGTTCCTCCGCGCCTATGGTCAGGCGCTGAGCATCGACGGACTGATCGTCTCGTTCGGGCTTGCCAACATCGCGGCAGTGGTTCCGATCACGCCTGGAGGACTCGGCATCGTCGAGGGCGTGTATGTCCCGACGCTGGTGGGCTTCGGCCTCAGCCGGGCGACCGCGTCGCTGGGCGTCGCGTCGTACCGCCTCGCGCAGCTGTTCTTCCCGATCCTGCTCGGAGGATTGCTCTACGTGTCGCTGCGCGTCGGCCCCTGGCGGATCGAGCGCCGCAACCAGTTGAAACGCCTGCGCGACGTGATGGCCGACAAGGAAGACCGAGCAGTCGGTCCACTGGAGTTCCACGAGCAGTTCACCTCGCCGCGTGAACGCAGAAGCGAGACAACCGAAGGCATACGTCCCGCCGACATCACCCAACAGCTCGAGATGTTCGAAGACGTCGGCGACAACGACGTCTAGTTCCATTCTGGGAGGCTGGGCCCGTCAACGTGCCGGGTTGAGCCTCCCAGAACTAGCGTCGGCTTCATGCCCCGCCTCGATCCACGCGAACGAGCCAGCCTGCCGGATCGTGCGTTCGCGTACATCGATGCTCGCGGCACGCGGCGGCTACCGATCCACGATGCCGCGCACGTCCGCAACGCGCTCGTCCGTTTCGGGCAGGTCGCGTTCGAGGACGAGACCGCCCGCGAGAAGGCACGGCTGCGGCTGCTCAACGCGGCCAAGAAGTTCAAGATCGTGCCGGTCGGGTTCATCGCCGGCCAACTGGAGGTCGAACGCAGCCTCGCTCAGCGGGACAGCCGCCCTGCGCTGCCGTCCGGCTTCGTGACGATGCTGATGACCGACATCGAGAGCTCGACGGCCTTGGTCCATCAGCTCGGAGCGCGCTACCGCGAGCTGATCGACGAGGTCTGGGAGATGCTGCGGGTCGCGGTCACCGAGGCCAACGGCCACGAAGTCGAAGCGCGCGCCGATGAGTTCTTCGCGGTGTTCGAGGCGCCTCGTTCGGCTGTCGACGCCGCGATCTCGGTGCAACGCCAACTCGTCGGTCACACGTGGGTCGACGGCCTCGACGTGCGAGTGCGGATCGGCATCCACAGCGGATATCCGACGTCGACCGACGACAACTACATCGGTATGGACGTCCACACGACCTCACGGATCTGCGCCGTCGGTCACGGCGGACAGGTCGTCGTCTCGGCCAACACGCGGGAGGGAGTGAAGGCTTCCTCACCCAATGATGTCCGCTTCAAGTCGCTCGGCTCGTACCGCCTGCGCGGCCTGCCGGAAGAGGTCGGCCTGTACCAGGTCGCGGCCAAGGGCCTCCCGTCCCGATTCCCGCCACTCCGGACGTAGGGCGTCGGCTGGGCCGTGGGTGGCCGCCCAGCTGCCGAGGAACCGCAGCGCCTCGTCCGTCGGAGAACCGGCCTCAGCGCTGAACGCGACCAAGACAAGCCCGGATCGGCAGGAATCGAGCTCACTCTCGATCAGCTCGAGCGTCTCAACCAACTCACACCCGCGGCCGGCGAGCGCCACAACGAGGAGAGCATGGCTTCGATCGACCGCTGACGGCTGTGTTGCGAGTCGATCCCACCGCCTGCTCACACGAGGACGACGTCGAACCGGGCGACGTCGCGAAACACGGCGGCGATCGACTCCATCGCGGCGGGGCTCGGTTCGATCAGCGGCGGGTCGTGTGGACGTGCGCCGTGATGCCTGAAGCCGATCAGCTTGATGCGCGTGGCCGGATCGATTGCGGCGAGCCACTCCGCGGTGCGGTGCATCAAGACCGGGTCGTCGTTGAGCCCGGCGAGGACGAGCAACCGCACTTCGTACAGCACGCCGAGCTCGTGCAGGCGACGGATGCTGGCCAGCACACGATCGTTGGAGTGACCGGTCAGGGCCCGGTGGATGTCCGGATCGAGGCACTTGAGATCGATCATCGCCCCATCGATGACGGGTGCCAGCGACTCCCAGACCTCGAGCTCGCATGCGCCGTTCGAGTCGACGAAGCAACTGAGCCGGGCGAGCGCCGGATCGGCTTTGATCGCGGTGAACAACTCGCCCAGGAATGCCGGCTGCTGCGTGGGCTCCCCGCCCGACACGGTGACACCGCTGAGAAACGGAGCGGGGGCCCTGATCCGCTCGAGCAACTCATCGACCGACAACCGCTGCGGGCCGCGACCGTCGCTGGGCCCGTTCCCGGGGATCGTTTGCGGGTTGTGGCAGGCAAGGCAGTCGAAGTTGCAGCCCTGCAGGAACACCACGAACCGGTTGCCCGGGCCGTCGACGCTGCTGAAGGTGATCGTGTCGGCGATCAGGCCGCGCACTGACCGCTCGCGGCGGATCGCGCTACCGAGAGTCGCGTTCATTGCACCCGATCCGTTTCACCGCGCGCGACGTGAGGTGATAGGCGTCCTCGCTGCCGGCAGCGAGGTAGTCGCTCGAATGGCGCGCTCCGCCGTGGGCGGCGATCGCTACAAGATCGCTCTTGCGGACGAGATAGCCCGTGATCCGAACGAATTCGTTGCTGTCGAGGTTGAACGTGAAGTCTCGCATTCCGCTGGCGAACGCGCCGCGGATGATGTCGACGACGGCTCGCGGATTGCGGACCGCGGTCTCGTCGAGGTGGAAGATGTCGCTGATACCTGCCGGGAACAAGCGGTGATGGGGTGCGCAGGTGGTGATGTGTTCGAAAATTGCCGGCTCATCGCCGACCGGGATGCGGGTGCCGGCCGTGACATCCACGTCGAGATCGATGCCTCCCTGGCTGTGCAGGTAGCAGTGACCACCACCTCCGACGCAGTACGGCATCGGCCGCGCCGCCACCAACTCGGCAACCCGTTCGACGACCCGGATCGCCAGCGCATCGGCTGTGGCATCGTGCCCATAGCGGGCCTCGCCACCGCGGTCGAGGCCCTCGTGGACCATCAGGAGGTTGACGCATTCGGCGAGACCGAAGATGCCGAACAT
>Ga0075365_10001523_pt1 | contig 10591 bp, 10 predicted proteins | sample EndMetdeltDD1765_FD_71387 | JGI IMG/M metagenome (GOLD analysis project Ga0075365, IMG submission 71387) | Populus endosphere microbial communities from Tennessee, USA - Endosphere MetaG P. deltoides DD176-5 | ecosystem: Host-associated > Plants > Roots > Endosphere | place: USA: Tennessee... | reverse complement strand
ACGTTCAGGACCGGGATGGCCAGGCTGTCGGCGAGCTCGGGCACGCTGCGGGCGTCGGTGACCACCAGCGGCCGGCTGTCGGTGACGACGTACTGGCAGAAGGAGTGGCTCAGCGGCGTCTCCCGGGTCTGCTGGTACGGCGAGGCGAGGCCCGCGGCCCCGATCAGCCGCTGCCGGGCCGGCTCGAGCAGGGTGACCGCCGCGACCGGCGACCCGGTGACGGCCTGCACCCGCGCGGCGTAGCGGTCGAAGAGGTCGTCGAGCTCCCTGCCACGCCCCACGTCGCCCTCCGTGTCCGTTGCCGTGCCACCGGTCGTGAGGCCCTTCGGCACCCGCCCGCACCGGCTGAGCGATTCGTGAAGAATTCTTCAATCAGCCTGCCTGATCAGTTAGCCTGATCAGATGACCGCTCCTCCCGAGGACGTCGCCGCCGCCCTGACCGACGGCATCGGCCTGCTGGCCCGGCGGCTGCGCCAGGTGCGCCCCACCGGCGACCTCAGCCACCCCGAGTCGATCGCCATCTCCAGCCTGGAGCGCCACGGCCCCTCGACGTCGGCGGAGCTGGCCCGCCACGAGAACGTCCGGGCCCAGTCGATGCACGCGACCCTGGCCGGCCTGGCCCACCGGGGCCTGGTCGAGCGCACCACCGACCCCACCGACCGACGCCGCGTGGTCGTGAGCCTGACGCCCGAGGGCCGGGCCGCCGCGCAGGCCAAGCGGGACGCGCGCAGCAGTCGGCTGATCTCCCTGCTCACCGAGGAGTTCAGCGCCGCCGAACGGGAGGTCCTGCTGGCCGCCGCGCCCCTGCTCGCACGACTCGGGAGGACGGTGTGAGGACGCCCTCCTCCTTCGACCGGCGCCTGGTGGCACCCATGGTGCTGGGCTCGGTGCTCAACCCGATCAACTCCTCGATCATCGCGGTCTCGCTGATCCCCATCGGCCAGGCCTTCGACGCCTCGCCGGCGCGCACCGCGTGGCTGGTCTCCGGGCTCTACCTCGCGACCGCCGTCGGCCAGCCGATCGTCGGCCGCCTGGTCGACGTGCTCGGTCCCCGGCGCCTCTACCTCGCCGCGACCGCGCTCGTCGGCCTGGCCGGACTGCTCGGCCTCGTGGCGCAGGACCTCGGCACCCTCGTCGTGGCCCGGGTGCTCCTGGGCCTGGGCACCTGCGCCGGCTACCCCTCGGCGATGTACCTGATCCGCAGCGAGGCCCGCCGGACCGGTCAGCACAGCCCGGCCGGAATCCTCACCGTGCTGTCGGTCGCCAACCAGACCATCGCCGTGCTCGGCCCGACCCTGGGCGGGCTGCTGATCGGCGTGGCCGGCTGGCGCAGCACCTTCGCCGTCAACATCCCGCTCGCCCTGGCCTGCCTGTGGCTCGGCGCCCGCCGCCTGCCGCGCCAGGACCGGGTCCCGGGCGGCCCGCGACCGCACCTCGACCTGCTCGGCACCGCCCTCTTCGCGACGTTCCTCCTCAGCGGGCTGCTCGTCCTCCTCGAGCGCCGGGTCGAGCTCTGGCCGCTGCTCGTCGTCAGCGGGCTCGCCCTGCTCGCCTTCGGGTACGTCGAGCTGCGCAGCACCGACCCGTTCATCGATCTGCGCCTGCTGGCCGGCAACCTGCCGCTGGTGGCGACCTACGCGCGCAACCTGCTGAGCGCGACCGTCACCTACGTGTTCCTCTTCGGCTTCACGCAGTGGCTGCAGGACGGTCGCGGCTTCGGCCCCGAGCAGGCCGGCCTGTTGATCGTGCCGACCTTCCTGACCGCGATGGTGCTCGCGGCGACCACCGGCCGGCGACCGCAGGTGCGCGGCAAGCTCCTGGTCGGCGGACTGGCCCAGGTCGGGGCGGCGGTGTGCCTGCTGCTGGTCGGCGACGCGACCCCGGCGTACGCGCTGGTGGGCGTGGCGATCCTGGTCGGCGTGCCGCAGGGGCTGCTCAACCTGGCCAACCAGAACGCGCTCTACCACCAGGCCGACCCCGGCCGGACCGCCTCGTCGGCCGGCCTGCTGCGCACCTCGATGTACGTCGGCGCGCTGCTCTCGGCGGCCGCCGTCGGCGCCTGCCTGCACGACGGCGCGACCACCGTGGGCCTGCACCGGCTCGGCGTCGCGACCGTCGTGGTGGCGACCCTGGCCCTGCTGCTGACCCTGGCCGACCGGAGTCTGCGCCGGGTCGGCGTCAGCCCCGGTACGACGCCGGCGTCGTCCCCGTCCACCGTCTGAACGCGTGGGAGAACGCCGCCGCGTCGGCGTACCCGAGCCGGGCCGCGACGTCGGCGACCGGGATCGTCGCGCGTGCGCCGAGCAGCGAGCGGGCGATCGCCGAGCGGACCTCGTCGAGCAGGGCCTGGTAGCTGGTGCCCTCCGCGACCAGCCGGCGGCGCAGGCTGCGCTCGGTGAGCCCGAGCTCGGCCGCGACCGCGCCCATCGGGGCGCCCGCGGGCAGCTGCTGGGTGATCAGCACCCGGACGTCGCCGACGACGCCGGCCCGCGAGCGGCGCGGCGCGACCACGTCGCGACACAGCGCCTCCGCGACCTCCGGGGATCCTCGCGGCGGCAGCGGTCGGTCGAGCTCGGCGACCGCGAGGTCGAGGACGGCGCGGTCGGTGCCCAGCACCAGCCGGGCCCCGACCCCGCCGGGGACCAGTGAGGCCAGCACCGCGTCGATCGCGGTGGCGTCCCGGGCCACCAGGAACGCGCGGACGTCCCGGGGCAGCCGACCGCCCTCGACCGTGATCACCACCCGCTCCCCCACCACCTCGGCGCTCGGGATCGCGAAGGTGTGGCTCAGGTCGATGAAGCGCAGCGCCAGCTCCATGGCGTCCAGCACCGTCCGGCTGGCCAGCAGCGCGAACCCGAAGACCCCGAAGCTCTCCGCCCGGTAGGTCGCCCCCACGTCGGCGCCCGCGCCGGGGAACAGCTGCTGGAGGGTGCGGACGACCCGCAGCTCCTGGGCCGCGGTCACCTCGCGGTCGGGCACCTCGAGGTCCGCGAGCCGCAGCCCGGTGCCGGCCAGCAGGGCGGGCCGGTCGGCGCCGCGGGCGGCGGCGTACTCCACGAGGTGGGCGATCCCGGCGGCCGCGCGCGGGAACTCCCAGTCGTCGGCGGCGGGCGGCGGGAGGCGCATGTCCGGAATTATCAACCATGACGGTCCGGGGGTCTCGCCCGGTGGGCGCCGACTTCCTAGCGTCTGAGTCATGGGTCAGCCGCGGGTCGTCGTGATCGGGGCCGGCTTCGGTGGCCTCGGCGTCGCCCACGCCCTGCGCGAGCGGGGCCTCACCGACGTCGTGGTGCTGGAGCGGGCCGACGCCGTGGGCGGGGTGTGGCGCGACAACACCTATCCCGGCGCGGCGTGCGACGTGCCGTCGCCGCTCTACTCCTGGTCGTGGGCGGTCAAGCCCGACTGGAGCCGCCGCTACGGCACCCAGCCGGAGATCCTCGACTACCTGCAGCGCACCGCCGAGGAGACCGGCCTGCGCGACCTGGTCCACACCGGGGTCGAGGCCACGGCGGCCACCTTCGACGAGACCACCCGCCGCTGGCGGGTCGACACCGCCGGCGGGACGTCGTACGACGCGGACCTGGTCGTCGCCGCGCTCGGCCAGCTGTCCAACCCGGTGGTCCCCGCCATCGCGGGCTGCTTCGAGGGCCCCGCCTTCCACTCCGCGCAGTGGCGCCACGACGTCGACCTCACCGGCAAGCGGGTGGCGGTGATCGGCACCGGCGCGAGCGCGATCCAGCTGGTGCCGGGCATCGTCGACCGGGTGGCCGCGATGACCGTCTTCCAACGGTCCGCGCCGTACGTCGTCCCGAAGCCCGACCAGGCCTACCGCCCGCGCCACCACCGGCTCTTCCGGCGCTTCCCGGCGCTGGTGCGGGCCGAGCGGCGGTCGTGGTTCTGGCTCACCGAGCGCTTCAACGCCGCCCTGTCGGGCGACGCGGCCTACAGCCGGCCGCTGCTGGCGGCCCTGCGCCTGGCCTGGCGCGCCCACCTGCGCCGCCAGGTGCCCGACCCGGCGCTGCGCCGCAAGCTGGTGCCGGGCTACGCCCTGGGCTGCAAGCGGCTGCTGTTCTCCAACGACTGGTACCGCGCCCTCGCCCGGCCGCACGTCGACGTGGTCACCGACGACGTCACCAGGCTGGAGCCGACCGGCGTCCGCACCGCCGACGGCCGGCTGCACGAGGTCGACGCGATCGTCTGGGGCACCGGCTTCGCCGCGACCCGGTTCCTCGCGCCGTTGAGCGTGACCGGCGTCGACGGCCGCGACCTGCACGAGGCCTGGTCCGACGGCGCCCGCGCCCACCTCGGGCTGAGCGTGCCGGGCTTCCCCAACCTGTTCTGCATCTACGGCCCCAACACCAACCTCGGCGGCAGCTCGATCGTGAACATGCTGGAGGCCCAGGCCGGCTACGTCGCCCAGGTCGCGCGCAGGATCGCCGACGGCGAGGCGCGGGTGGTCGGTGTGCGCGCGACGTCGTACGACGCCTACGACCGGGAGATGCAGGAGCGACTGGGGCGCAGCGCCTTCGCCGGGTGCGACAGCTGGTACGTCGACGGCCGCCGGATCACCACCAACTGGCCCGGGCTGGTCGCGGAGTACCGCGCCCGGTTGGACCGGGTCGACTGGGCCGACCTGGAGGAGGTCTCGTGAGCTATCCGCCGGAGCCCTGGGACCTCACCGGCGTCGGCCACGTCACCCTGTGGCGGGTCCCCGTGGACGCCCTGCCACCCCTGCCGTTCTCGGCCCGCCCGCTGGCCCTGCGCGGCCAGGCCCTGGTCGCCTCCGCGTTCGTGACCTACGACGAGCGCGGGCTGATGGCCTACGACGAGCTGCTCGTGGGCGTCGTCGTCCGGCTCGGGTGGCGAGTCGGTCTCTCGATCACCGACATCTGGGTCGACAGCGCGACCTCGATGCAGGGCGGTCGCGAGCTGTGGGGCATCCCCAAGGAGCTCGCCGACTTCGGCCCCCTCGTCGCCGAGACGGCCTCCGGGCCGATCGCCTCGGCCTCGTTCTCCCCGCGGCAGGTACGGGTCCCCGTCCCGAGCCTGCTGCGGGGTTCCACCGTCCAGACGCGCGCGGGTCGCACCCTCGCCAGCCCGATCCGCGCCGGCGGCCGGGTCCGGCCCGCCTCGGCCACGTGGTCACTGGACGCCGACGGCCCGCTCGCCTGGGTGCGAGCGGGCCGTCCGGTCACCTCGTTCGTGGCCGAGGACTTCTCGATGCGGTTCGGGGGCTGACGCGGGGGCTGCCGGGATCCCCGGTCGACCGGGGATCCTGGCACTGGTCAGCCGCTGCAGCACCCGACCAGTGCCAAGAATCCCTGACCGGTCAGCGGTGGACGGGGCGCGGCAGCGACTTGCCGGCGACCCGGTTCTCGGAGTCGATCATCCAGGCGAGCTGCTCGAGGCGCTCCAAGATGGCGTGGATGATGTCGGCCGAGGTGGGGTCCTCGGCGTCGACCTCGTCGTGGATGCGGCGGGCCGTGCCGGCGGTCGCGTAGAGCGCGGTGCTGATCAGGTCGACCGTCTCGGAGGTGTTGACCTCGGTGGCGGGGAAGTCGGCCAGGCTGGTCTGCGCGGCGACGGTCTTGGACCGGGCGTCGGGCTCGGCGTAGATCGCGCGCATCCGCTCGGCGACGGTGTCGGAGAACTCGCGGGCCGCGTCGACGACCTCGTCGAGGGCCAGGTGGAGGTCGCGGAAGTTCAGGCCGACGACGTTCCAGTGCGCCTGCTTGCCCTGCAGGTGGAGGTCGGTGAGGTCGACCAGGAGCTGCTGCAGGTGGGCGGCGAGCTGCGGCGAGGCCTGGAAGGCGGGGCGGGCGACGTGGGTCGGGGCGCCGGCGTGGAGGAGGTCGGACACGGGGATTCCTTTCGGTCGGTGACACCCCCACCTAACCAGGTTTTCTGGAGTGATTCCAGAAAGGTGAGGCTAGCCTGAGTCCCACTCCGATGCGGATCGTCCGCGACCCGTCGTACCGTCCGGGCGTGCGCATCTTCGACCACGACGTGCTCGTCGTCGGCTCCGGCTTCGGCGGCAGCGTGAGCGCGCTCCGGCTCACCGAGAAGGGCTACGACGTCGCCGTGCTCGAGGCCGGGCGCCGCTTCGCCGACGACGAGTACGCCGCGACGTCGTGGGACGGCCGGCGCTACCTCTTCGCGCCCGCGCTGCGGATGTTCGGCATCCAGCGCCTCGACCTGCTGCGCGACGTGCTGGTGGTCAGCGGCGCCGGCGTGGGCGGCGGCTCGCTGGTCTACGGCAACACCCTCTACCAGCCCGGCCGGTCGTTCTACGACGATCCGCACTGGCGCGGGGTCACCGACTGGGAGGCCGAGCTCGCCCCGCACTACGACCAGGCGCGCCGGATGCTGGGCGTCACGACGTACGACCGGGTCACGCCCGCCGACCGGGTGATGCAGCAGGTCGCCGACGACCTCGGCGTGGGCGACTCCTGGCGACCCACGGACGTCGGCGTGGTGCTCGGCCCGGTGCCGGGTGCCCCGGTCGGCGACCCCTACTTCGGCGGCGTCGGACCGCAGCGCCACGCCTGCCGGCACTGCGGCGAGTGCATGACCGGCTGCCGCCACAACGCCAAGAACACCCTGGTCAAGAACTACCTGCACCTGGCCGAGCGCGCAGGTGCGGTGGTGCACCCGTTGACCACGGTGACGAGCGTGCGCCCCCTGCCCGGCGGCGGGTACGCCGTGGAGACGCACCGCACCGACCGACGCCGGGCGCGGCGGACCTTCACCGCCGAGCACGTCGTGCTGGCCGCCGCCGCCCTCGGCACCCAGCGCCTGCTGCACGCCCTGCGCGACGACGGGACGCTGCCCCGGATCTCGCCGCGGCTCGGCGAGCTGACCCGCACCAACTCCGAGGCCGGCCTGGCCGTGCGGGCCCGCGGCGACGACGTCGACTACACCGAGGGCGTCGCGATCACCTCCTCGATCCACCTCGACGAGCACACCCACGTCGAGCCGTGCCGCTACGGCCGGGGGTCGAACGCCATGGGCCTGGCCATGGCCACCATGACCGATCCGCGGCCCGGGCGGTCCCGGCTCGCGCTGATGCTGCGGGCGATGTGGCGCGGGCGCCGCGACCTGCGCCGGCTGCACGACCCGCGCGGCTGGTCCGAGCAGACCATCGGCCTGCTGGTCATGCAGACCGCCGACAACTCGCTCACCACCCTCACCCGGCGCCGCCGCCTCGGGCGCGGCCGGGTGATGACGACCCGGCAGGGCATCGGCGAGCCGAACCCCACCCACCTGCCCGAGGCCAACCGGGTCGGCCGGGCGATCGCTCGGCGGATGGACGGGATCCCCGGCGCCGGCTGGTACGAGGCGCTCGACCTCCCGATCACCGCGCACTTCCTCGGTGGCTGCCCCATCGGGCTGACCTCCGAGACCGGGGTCGTCGACCCCTACCACCGGCTGCACGGCCACCCCGGCCTGCACGTGATGGACGGTTCCGTGGTCGCCGCCAACCTCGGCGTGAACCCGTCGCTGACCATCACCGCGATGGCCGAGCGGGCGGTGTCGCTGTGGCCCAACAAGGGCGAGCCGGACGCGCGGCCCGAGACCGGCTACCGGCGGCTGGCCGCGATCGCGCCGCACGCGCCGGTCGTCCCGCCCACGGCGCCGGCGGCGCTGCGGCTACCGCTTCACGTCCTCGGGAGCAGCGACTGAGCAGCCTGCTCCTTGGCCCAGCGGTAGTCGGCCTTGCCGGTGGGCGAGCGTTGCACCGACGCCACCCGCAGGAGGGCCTTCGGCAGCTTGTAGCGGGCGACGTGACGGGCACACTCGGCGAGCAGGTCGTCGTCGGTGGCGCTGCTGCCGGCCTCGAGCTGCACGATCGCGACCACCTCGCTCCCCCACCGCTCGGAGGGCCGGCCCGCGACCACCACGTCCCGGACGTCCGGGTGCGCCGACATCGCCCGCTCGACCTCCTCGGCGAAGATCTTCTCGCCGCCCGAGTTGATGGTGACGCTCTCGCGGCCGAGCAGCTGGATCCGGCCGTCCTCGAGCAGGTCGGCCCGGTCCCCGGGGACCGCCCAGCGGACGCCGTCGATGACCGGGAAGGTCCGGGCGGTCTTGACGGGGTCGCCGAGGTAGCCCAGCGGGATCTGCCCCTTCCGGGCCAGCCAGCCGCCGGACTCGCCCGGCTGCAGGACCCGGGTCAGCAGGTCGTCGACGACCGTGGTGTCCGGGTTCTGCGGGGTGAAGACCATCGCCTCGCCGGAGCCGCCCTTCGCGACCGCCTGGCTGGCCTGCAGCCCGGTCTCCGAGGCGCCGGCCGAGTCGAGCACCAGCACGTGCGGCGCGACCGCGAAGAGCCGCTCGCGCACCGTCGGGGTCAGCGCGGCACCGCCGTTGCCGAGCGCGAACAGCCCGGACAGGTCGTACGACGTCCGCTCCATCTCCTCGACCAGCGGCCGGGCGATGGCGTCGCCGACCGTGGGGATGCTCGCGACCCGCTCGCGTGCGGCGAGCATCAGCGCGTTGGCCGGGTCGAAGGTGTGCACGTCGTCGGGGAAGACGATCCGCCCACCGGAGGTGATGGCGAAGAACGTCGACCACTGCGCGGCGCCGTGCATGAGCGGCGGGATCATCAGCAGGCCCATGCCCCCGTTCGCGGCCCGCGCGGCGTCGGCGATGGCGTCGTACGACGCGAACGGCTCGCTGGCCCCGAACGGGGTGCCGCCCATCGAGTTCACGTAGATGTCGGCCTGGCGCCACAGCACGCCCTTCGGCATGCCGGTGGTGCCGCCGGTGTAGAGGAGGAACAGGTCGTCGCCGCTCGGCGTGGGCATCCCACCGGCCGGCGCCGCGGTCCGCACGGCCTCCTCGTAGTCGACCGCGCCGGGCAGCAGCGGATGGCCGGACTCGTCGGCGACCTGCACCAGCACCCGCAGCCCGGGCAGGCGGTCGCGGACCGCGGCCACCCGCGGCGCGAACTCCGCGTGGTAGATCAGCGCCTTGGTGTCCGCGTCGGTGAGCAGGTGGAGGAGCTCCTCCTCGACGTAGCGGTAGTTCACGTTGAAGCCCGCGGTGCGCGAGCGGTAGCCGGCGACCATCGACTCCAGGTACTGGTGGCCGTTGCGCAGGTAGATCCCGACATGGTCCTGGCCCGACTCGTGACCGGCGAGCTCGGCCCGCTCGGTGTGGCACCCGAGGCCCTGTCCGACCAGGAAGTGGGCGAGCCCGTCGATGCGACGCTCCATCTCGGCGTACGTCGTGCGCTGCTCGCGCCACACGACGACCTCCTGGTCCGGCACGGCGGCGGCGACGGTCGCGAAGACGGTGGAGAGGTTGAAGGCGGTCATCGGGTCGCTCCCCTGCCTGACTGGAACACGTTCCAGCAAGATAGGGGACGCCTGTGCCTACGTCACCCGAACGTCCCGGCGACGATCCAGCAGCCGGGCGACCACCTCGGCCACCGCGAAGAGCAGCAGCATCGGGATCGCCAGCATCAGCATCGAGAACGGGTCCGTCGACGGGGTCGCGACCGCGGCGAAGACGAAGGTGCCGATCACGATCCAGGGCCGGTGCCGGCCGATCGCCCGGCCCGAGACGACCCCCGCCAGGTTCAGCATCACCACGAAGAGCGGGATCTCCATCGCGATGCCGAAGACCAGCAGCATCCGGGTCAGGAACGAGAAGAACTCCCCGAAGTCGACCAGGTTGGTGACGTCGACCGGCGTGAAGCCGATCAGCACCTCGATGCCCTGGGGCAGGACGTAGTAGCCGAGCGCGACGCCGCCGAGGAACAACGGGCCCGCGATCGCGGCGAACAGCCGGGTCCAACGCTTCTCGCCGCCGTGCAGCGCCGGGACGATGAAGCCCCAGATCTGCAGCAGCCAGTAGGGACTGGCCGCGATCACGGCCACCACGCCGCAGAGCTTCAGCTGGAGCATCAGCGGCGAGGTGACCCCGCTGATCACCAGCTCGGAGGGCACCTCGCCGCCGAGGGCGCGCACGGCGCCGTCGTACGGGCGCCGGACGATCTCGAGCAGCTGGTCGTAGAAGAACAGCGAGACGCCGAACAGCACGACGACCACCAGCGCGGAGCGCAGCAGGCGTGCGCGCAGCTCGCGCAGGTGGTCGCCGACGGCCATCCGCCCGTCCGCCCCGACCGCGTGCCGCGGCCGGGTGCTGAGCAGGTCGAGGCTGCCGCTGATGCTCACGACGGTGCTCTCAGCGGCGGGTCTCGGTCTCGGCGACCGGGACCTCGCGCTCGACCGGCCCGACGCGCTCGTCGCGGTCGTCGTCGCCGTCCATCAGCTCGCGGGTCTCCGCCTTGAAGATGCGCAGCGCACGGCCGCTGCCGCGGGCCAGCTCCGGGAGCTTGGTCGCGCCGAAGAGCAGGACCAGGACGGCCAGGATGATGAGGAGCTCGGTGGTGCCGAGGCCTCCGATGAGGAAGGGCTGCATGGTGCGTTCCTTTCGTCAGGTCGCGTCGGCGTACGACGGGGTGCCGCGCCGGCGCGGGTCGCGCGGGTTCTGCTGGTCGTCCTCGGGGTCGTCGAGCGCCTCGGCGACGTGGCGCCGGACGATCTCGCGCGGGTCGAGGTCGCGCAGCTCCAGGTCCGCGTAG
>Ga0075365_10001522_pt1 | contig 10597 bp, 8 predicted proteins | sample EndMetdeltDD1765_FD_71387 | JGI IMG/M metagenome (GOLD analysis project Ga0075365, IMG submission 71387) | Populus endosphere microbial communities from Tennessee, USA - Endosphere MetaG P. deltoides DD176-5 | ecosystem: Host-associated > Plants > Roots > Endosphere | place: USA: Tennessee... | reverse complement strand
TTGCGAGTACCTCTACTCCCTCGGCCCCTTCCAGCACGACGAGACCGACTGGATGAGCGAGCACCTCAACGTCCACCCGCGCGCGGTCATGGTCGAGAACCGCTGGTTCCGCTGCGGCGAACAGACGCTCTTCGAGGTCTTCCACTACACCTCGCCCGACCAGGCCCGGGCGATCCCGCGCAACAGCGACGTCGGCGGCCACCACGTCGCGCTGTACGTCGACGACCTCGACGCCGCCGTGGAGCAGCTGCGCACCGCGGGCGTGCGCGTGCTCGCTGGGCCGACCGCCAGCCGCGGCCCGGCCTTGGGCAACCGGTGGATCTACTTCCTGGCGCCATGGGGAATGCAGTTCGAGCTGGTGTCGGCGCCCGGGGGCAAGGCCTACGACCGCGAGAATGCCTCATGACCACCTCACCGGCCCCCTCCGAGACCGCCGACACCGGTGGCGCCGCGAGCGCCCGCGTGGCGGCGTACCTCCGCAACGCGATCCTCGGTGGTGAGCTGCGCCCGGGCGACCGGATCCGGCAGGAGGACATCGCGGCCCGGCTCGGCGCCAGTCGGCTCCCCGTGCGCGAGGCGCTCCGGATGCTGGAGTCCGAAGGCCTCACCGAGCACGAGGCCAACAAGGGGGCACGGGTGCCGCGGCTGACGCAGTACGAGGTCGAGGTGATCTACCGCATGCGCGAGCGCCTCGAGCCGCTCGCACTCGTGGAGAGCCTGTCGTCGCTGGCCGACCTCGACCACGAGCGCCTCGAGGACGTACAGCGCCGGATCGAGGACAACGACGACCTCGACCGGTTCCTCGAGCTCGACCGTGAGTTCCACCTGCTGACCTACTCCGGCTGCACGATCGACCCGCTCAACTCGATGGTCACGCGGCTCTGGAACTCCACCCAGCACTACCGCCGCGCCTACGTCGCGCTGGGCGGGCAGTCGCGGATGTGGGTGGTCAACTCCGAGCACCGCCTGATCCTCGATGCCGTCGTACGCCGTGACGCCGCCGACGCCGAACGCTTCCTGGAGGGACACATCCGGCGCACGCGGATCGAGCTCGGGCGGCATCCGGAGGTCTTCGGGCCGTGAGGCTCCGCGTCAACGGCGAGCCCGTCGAGGTCGCGGCATCCCCCTCCACGGCCCTGCTCACCGTCCTCCGCGACGAGCTCGGCCTGGTGGGGTCTCGGTTCGGCTGCGGCCAGGGGCTGTGTGGCGCGTGCTTCGTGCTGCTCGACGGGGTCGCGGTGCCGTCGTGTCAGACACCGGTGTCCCAGGCGGCCGAGTCGTCCGGCGTGGTCACGGTGGAGGGCCTGTCGTCGGGCGGTACGCCGCACGCGGTGCAGGCCGCGCTCCTCGACGGCCAGGCGGCGCAGTGCGGCTTCTGCATCTCGGGCATCGTGGTGCGGGCAGCGGCGCTGCTCGAGTCGAACCCCGCGCCGTCGGCCGGCGAGGTCGCCCAGGCCCTCGAGCGGAACCTCTGCCGCTGCGGGGTGCAGCGCCGGATCATCGACGCGATCGTCGCCGCTGCGAGGCCGTCGTGAGGCCGTCGTGAGGGAGGCACCGGAGGTCACCGTGCCGCCGCACGTCCTCGCCAACCCGCGGCTCGGTACGTGGCTGACGGTGGCCGGCGGGGTCGTCGAGGTGCACGTCGGCAAGGTCGAGCTCGGCCAGGGCATCCTCACGGCGCTCGCGCAGATCGCCGCAGACGCGCTCGGCCTGCCGGTGGCAGCGCTGCGCATGCGCGCCGCCCACACCACGGACGGGCCGGACGAGGGGCTCACGGCCGGCAGCCTGTCGGTGCTCCAGGCGGGGGCGGCGCTACGTCACGTCGGCGGGGTGGTGCGGGCGGTGACCGGCGGCCCCTCCGCAGACCTCACCGACTACGCGGCCCGGATCGCCTCGCTCGACCCTGACACCGACCTCACGGAGATGACCCCCGCCGCAGCTGCTCCCGCCCGCGCCGTGGGCCGCAGCGAGCCGCGCCTCGACCTGCCCGACAAGGTCCTCGGCCGGCCCCGCTTCCTCGCCGATCTACGGCCCGCCGGCCTGCTCCACGGCCGTGTGCTCCGGCCGGCGACGCCCGGGGCCTCGCTGGTCGCGTTGGCTGAGGCCGACCTGCCCGGCGCGCAGGTCGTGCGCGACGGGTCGTTCCTCGGCGTGGTCGGCGTGCGCGAGGCCGACGTGGACGCCGCACTCACGAGGCTGGCCTCCGCCGCCACCTGGAGCGACGGCGCGGAGCTGCCCGACGAGGACGACCTGCCCGGTTGGCTCCGCGCGGGACCGCACGACGAGATCGCGGTCCTCGACGAGGGCGACCGCCCCTTCGCACCGACCCACCAGGCGTCGTACTCCAAGCCCTTCCTCGCCCACGCCTCGGTGGCGCCGAGCTGCGCGATGGCGCTCTGGTCGGGCGACCGGCTGCGCGTGTGGAGCCACAGCCAGGGCATCCATCAGCTGTGCGACGCGATCGCCTCCGCTCTCGGGGTCGACGCCGGCCTCGTCACGGTGTCGCACGTGGAGAACGCCGGCTGCTACGGCCACAACGCGGCCGACGACGCTGCCTTCGACGCGGTCCTCCTCGCTCGCGCCGTGCCGGGGAGACCCGTGCTGATGCGGTGGTCGCGGGCCGACGAGCTGACGTGGGCGCCGCTGTCGTCGGCGATGACCGCGACCCTCGGCGCCGAGCTGGTGGCCGGCCGGATCCGCGAGTGGTCCCACGACGTGTGGAGCCTCGGCCACACCAGCCGACCGGGCTACTCGGGGGCTCCTGGCCTGCTCGCGGCCGGGCACCTCGCGGCGCCTGCGGCCGTGCCCCCGCCCTCCGACCCGCCGGTGCGCACCGGCGGGGGCACGACCCGCAACGCCGTGCCGATCTACAGCGTCGGGCCGCGTCACGTCACCGGCCACCGCCTGACAGTCACGCCGCTGCGCACCTCGGCGATGCGGGCGCTGGGCGCCTACCTCAACGTGTTCGCGATCGAGTCGTTCATGGACGAGCTCGCCGGTGCCGCCGGCGCGGATCCGGTCGCCTTCCGGCTGGCCCACCTCGACGACGACCGCGCGGCCCACGTCGTACGTCGTGCCGCCGAGCTCGCAGGGTGGGGCCAGGCGCTGCCCGACGACTCCGGGCGAGGGCTCGGCTTCGCCCGCTACAAGGACACCGGCGCCTGGTGCGCCGTCGTCGCGGAGGTGACCGTGGACCACGAGGTGCACGTGCGGCGCCTGACCGTCGTGGCCGACGTCGGACTGGTCGTGAACCCCGACGGCGCCCGCAACCAGCTCGAGGGCGGCGCCACCCAGGCGACCAGCTGGACCACCACCGAGCGAGTCCGCTTCGACCGCCGCCGGCTCACCAGCGATGACTGGGAGACCTACCCGATCCTGCGGTTCACCGACGCCCCGATGGTCTCCGTCGAGCTCGTCGACAGCGCCGCCCCGTCTGTCGGCGCGGGCGAGGCCGCGCAGGGGCCGACCGCCGCGGCGATCGCCAACGCGGTCCACGACGCGCTCGGCGTCCGCGTCCGGGACCTCCCCCTCACCGCCGGCTCCGTCCTCCACGCGATCGAAGGCCAGTAGCGAGGACCGGTCACCGCGGTGACCTACCAGGTGACGGCGACGTACTTGGACTCCAGGTAGTCGAGCATGCCCTCGTGACCGCCCTCCCGGCCGATGCCGGACTGCTTGGTGCCGCCGAAGGGCGCCGCGGGGTCGGAGACCAGGCCCCGGTTGAGGCCGACCATTCCCGAGTCGAGCGCCTCGCTGACCCGAAGGCCGCGGGCGAGGTCGGTGGTGTAGACGTAGGACACCAGACCGAACTCCGTGTCGTTGGCCATCCGGATCGCATCGGCCTCGTCGGTGAACGTCACGACGGGCGCGACCGGACCGAAGATCTCCTCGCCGAGGATCGCCGAGCTGCGCGGGACGTCGAGCAGGACGGTCGGCTCGTAGTAGTAGCCGGCGCGCTCGGGGCGCGAGCCCCCCAGGACGACCCGGGCACCGTCGGCCACCGCGCCGTCGACGAGGGAGGCGACCTTGGCGGCGCTCTCTTCGTTGACCAGCGGGCCCACCTCGGTGTCGTCGGACGTGCCCGGTCCGACGCGGAGCGCGGCCATGCGCTCCGCGAGCCGGTCGCTGAACTCGTCGGCGACGTCGCTGTGGACGTAGAACCGGTTGGCGGCGGTGCAGGCCTCGCCGGCGTTGCGCATCTTGGCGATCATCGCGCCGTCGACGGCGGCGTCGAGGTCGGCGTCGGCCAGCACCAGGAACGGCGCGTTGCCGCCCAGCTCCATCGAGCAGTTGACGACCTGGTCGGCGGCCTCGCGCAGGAGGACCCGGCCGACCTCCGTCGAGCCGGTGAACGACAGCTTGCGGACCCGCGGGTCGTGCAGCATGGCGGACACGACGGCGCCCGAGCGACGCGCAGGCAGCACGTTGACGACACCGTCGGGCACCCCGGCATCGGCGAGGATCTGCGCCATCAGCAGGGCCGTCAGCGGGGTGTCGCTGGCCGGTTTCAGCACGACGGTGCAGCCGGCGGCGAGAGCCGGCCCGATCTTGCGCGTCGCCATGGCCGCCGGGAAGTTCCAGGGCGTCACGAGCACACAGACCCCCACAGGCTGCTGCAGTACGACGATCCGGTTGCTGCCGGAGGGCGCGGTCATGACCGAACCGGAGGCGCGAACGGCCTCCTCGGCGTACCAGCGGAAGAACTCCGCGGCGTAGGCCACCTCGCCACGGGCGTCGGCCAGGGCCTTGCCGTTCTCCAGCGAGATGAGGTGCGCGAGCTCGTCGGAGCGGTCACGCATCAGCTCGAACGCCCGGCGCAGGATCTCGGAGCGCTCACGCGGCGCGGTCGCGGCCCAGGCCTCTGCGGCCCCGGCGGCGGCGTCCACTGCGGAGATCGCGTCGGCCACGGAGCCGTCGGCGACCGTGGCGATCACCTGACCCGTCGCCGGGTCGTGCACGTCGAAGCGACTGCCGTCGGACGCCGGCACCTGCTTGCCGCCGATGCAGAGCTCGAGGGGCAGGTCTGTGAGGTCTGACAGGCTGAAGTCACCCATGGGAGCGGGCCTTTCGTTCGCGGTGAGGACGGTCAGTAGGGGTTGGTGACGACGAGCTCGTGCGCAGGGAAGAGGGTCAGGATCTTGGGACCGTCCTCGGTGATGACGATCTCCTCCTCGATCCGCGCGGCCGAATGGCCGTCGGTGGCCGGGCAGTAGGTCTCCAGGGCGAAGACCATCCCGACCTTCAGCTCGACGGGCTCCTTCATCGAGTTCAGCCGCGAGATGATCGGGCGCTCGTGGAGGCCCAGGCCGAGGCCATGGGCGAACTGGAGCCCGAAGGCCTCCATCTCCGAGTCGAAGCCGAAGTCCTGGGCGGCGGGTAGCAGCGCGGCGACCTCGTCGGTCCCGACGCCCGCACGGATCCCGGCGATGCCGCGGTCCATCCACTCCCGCGCCTTGGTGTAGGCGTCGCGCTGGGCCGGCGTGGAGGAGCCGACCGCGAAGGTGCGGTAGTAGCAGGTGCGGTAGCCGTTGAAGGAGTGGATGATGTCGAAGAACGCCTGGTCGCCGGGGCGGATGATCCGGTCGGTGAAGTTGTGCGGATGCGGGTTGCACCGCTCCCCCGAGATCGCGTTGACCGCCTCGACCTGGTCGGAGCCCAGCTCGTAGAGGCGCTTGTTGGCCAGAGCCACGATCTCGTTCTCCCGGACCCCGGGCTTGAGCGCCTCGAAGATGTCCTGGTAGACGCCGTCGACCATCGCCGCCGCCTGGTTGAGGAGGGTGACCTCGTCCTGGGACTTGATGCACCGCGCATCGAGCATCAGCTGTTGGGCGTCGACCACCGTCAGTCCCTGCCGCTGCATCTCGAACAGGAACGGTGGCTCCACGATGTCCATGCCGACCGGCAGGTCCGCGACCCCGGCCTCGACCAGCAGCGACCGGATCTCGGCGACCGCCGTCTCCATGAGCCCGACGGACGGGGCCACCGCGCCGCGGAAGCCGAGGAACCCGGCGCGATAGTTCTCCTCGGGTACCCACCTGGAGTGCAGCTTGTGGTGCTTGACCGCCGACCCGAAGTCCCACAGGACGGGTTCCCGGTCACGGGCGAGGAGCGCGTAGCGGATCATCTTGTCGCCCAGCGCGCCACCGATCCAGGTCTGCGTCGTGTAGCGGATGTTGTAGAAGTCGAACAGCAGGAAGGCCCCGCACTCGCTCGACTCCAGGGCCTCCTTGGCCCGCGACAGCCGGTACGACCGCAGCCGGTCGAAGTCGACACGTGACTCGTAGTCGACACCCATGTGCCCCGGAGCAGGGAGAGGGGAACCTGTCATCCGCCGAGCCCGTCGTCCACCTGGACGTTCTCGGGCTCGAGCGTGATGCCGGAGCTGTGAGCCTGCAGCTCGAGCAGGATCGAGAAGTCCTCGCTCACGCGGCCACTGCTCACGCTCGCCTGGACGGCAGCCGCGGTCGCCGCGGCGACCGGCATCGGCACGTCGAGCTCGTGCGCGGCTGCGAGGCCGAGGTCGAAGTCCTTGCGCAGCAGGACCGGCGTGAACGTCGGCGTGAAGTCGAGGTTCACGAACGCCGGCGTCTTGTAGCGAGTGAAGACCGAGCCCATGACCGAGTTGTTGAGGAACTCCAGGAACGCGGCGCGCGGCATCCCGCCCTTCTCGGCGAGCACCGTGATCTCGGCCAGGCACTGCGTGACGACGCCGAGCATCAGGTTGTGTGCGATCTTCGCGAGCCGCGCGACGTCGCCCTCCCCGACGTACGTCGCGCCCTTGCCGAGGTGGGCGAGCAGGTGGGCGACCCGCTGGTAGGTCTCCTGCGGGCCGGACACGACCAGGCTCAGGCCGCCGGAGGCGACGACCTTGCCGTTGCCGCTCACGGGAGCGGCCAGGAACGCGACACCCCGGTCATGGCACGCGGCGCGCATCGCGATGGAGGAGGCGACGTCGATGGTCGAGGTGTCGACCACGACACCTGGCACTCGCCCGGAGTCCGCCAGCAGCCCGCCGGCGCCCAGGAGCACCTGTTCCAGGTCGGCGGGTGTGGAGACCATCGTGAAGACCACGTCGCGGCCCCGCAGGTCGGCGATCGTGTCGGCGACCCGGCAGCCCACCTCGGTGAGCGCCTCGGCCTTGGCGCGGGTGCGGTTCCACACCGTCACGTCCTCGCCGGCCCGCGCGAGGCGGCTCGCCATCGCGGAGCCCATCCGACCGGCCCCGATCCAACCGATCGTGAGGGCCCTCGGCGTCTGACCGTCGGTCCTGTTCGTCATCTGCACTCTCTCTTCTCATGGCCGCAAACGAATGCTTCGCAGGTGCCCCCACAGTCCAGGCGGACGCTCTGCAATCGAGTGCAGGATATCACGGAGGCTCGGCACCGGGACGAGGAACCGGACGTGACGAGGGACCCGTCTCGTCAGGACCGCGGTGCCGTCCGCCGGAGGACCACGACATGCCCCGGCTCCAGCTCCTCGAGGGTCTGCACCCCGAGGAGCTGCATCGTGCGCAGCATCTGGCCCTCCAGGATCTGGATGGCCCGGTCCGCGCCGGCCCGGCCGCCGGCCATCAGCCCGTACAGGTAGGCCCGGCCGACCGTGGTGAAGCTGGCTCCCTGCGCGATGGCGGCCACGATGTCGTGGCCGGACCGGATCCCGCTGTCGAGGTGCACCTCCACGTCCTGGCCGATCTCTCGCGAGACCTCCGCCAGGAGGTGGAACGGGACAGGCGCACGGTCGAGCTGGCGGCCCCCGTGGTTGGAGAGCGCGACGGCGTCGACGCCGGCGTCCGCGAGCCGGACGGCGTCGGCCAGCGTCTGCACGCCCTTGACGACGATCATGCCCGGCCAGCGGTCCCGAACCCAGGCCAGGTCCTCGATGGTGACGGTCGGGTCGAACATCTGCTGCGCGAGCTCGGCGACCGTCCCCGACCAGGACTCGAACGACGCGAAGGACAGTGGCGCTGTCGTGACGAAGTCGAGCCACCAGGCCGGCCGCGCGAGCGCATCGAGCACCGTGCGTGGTCTGAGCCGGGGAGGAATGGTCATCCCGTTGCGCGAGTCCCTCAACCGCGCTCCCCCCACCGGGGTGTCCACCGTGACCACGAGCGTGTCACAGCCGGCGGCTGCCGCGCGGTCGACGAGGTCCATCGACCGTTCGCGGTCCTTCCACATGTAGAGCTGGAACCACAGTCGTGCCCCCGGGACCGACGCGGCGAGGTCCTCGACCGAGGTGGTGCCGAGGGTCGACAAGGTGAACGGGATTCCGGCGGCGGTCGCCGCGCCGGCGCCGGCGATCTCACCGGCCGCGTGCATCAGCCGGGTGAACCCGATGGGAGCGACTCCGAACGGAAGCCGGGAGCGGTGACCCAGGACCCGTCGCGACAGGTCCGTGCTCGACACGTCCCTGAGCACCGTCGGCCGGAACTCCACGTCCTCGAAGGCCTGCCGGGTGCGGCGCATGGACATCTCGTCATCGGCCCCGCCGTCGGCGTAGTCGAAGACGACTCGCGGCGCCCGTCGCTGTGCGAGCCGGCGAAGGTCGTGGATCGTCAGCGCCTGGGCGAGGCGCCGCTCGAGGGACGGCCAGGCCGGGGGGTCGAACCGGGCCAGCTGCGCCAGCTCCCCGATGCTCGGACGCTGCCTCTTCATGCCGGGCCGGCCACGTCGCCGTGGATCCCGCTCAACCGAGGCCCGGACGGACCACGTACTTCTTGCCCGCGGAGGCGGTGACCGTCGCCCAGACCTCCGGTACGCCGTCGATGCCGAGCTCCTGGACGTCGAGGTCGATCGGCTGCTCCGTGACCAGGTCGAGGAGCCGGAGGTACGCGCCCTGCCGTTGCTCCGGGGTCGTCCAGGCGCCCGAGTAGCCCGCCACCGTGACCCGCTTGTTGCGAAGGGGCAGCGCGGACATGGACGCCTCCATGCCCGTGACGCTGCCGAAGTTGACCAGCAGGCCGTTGGGGCTCAGCGCCTCCATGGCGGCTCGTGCCGGGGCGCCCCACAGAGGTTCGATCACGACGTCCAGGCGCCCCAGGGAGGCCTCCACGAACTGCTCGCGCATCGCCGCCTCGTCCTCGCCGAGGTGGACGGTCGCGTCGGCGCCCAGCCCGACGAGCTTCTCCAACCTGCCGGAGTCGCGGCCGGCCCCGACGACGTGCGCGGCCCCCATCCGCTTGGCCAGCTGGACCAGGATCGATCCGATCGATCCGGTGGCGCCCAGCACCAGCACGTGGCCACCCTCGAGCGTGCCCCCCGTCTCCCGCACGCGGTCCAGGAGCGAGACGGCGGTGCAGCCGGTGGCCCCGATCGCGGCGAGATAGCTGTCGGTGAGGTCCTGGCCGACCGGGAAGACCTGGGCCTGCGAGGCGCGCTGGTCATGGACCGGGCGCTCAGGGACGACGACGTACTCCGCAAGGGTGCCGTCGCGGCCGTAGCCCGGATGCACGATCTCCACCCGCACCCGCGTGCCCGGGGCGAGCGCGTCGCCCTGCTCCACGACCCCGACGGCCTCGAGTCCCGGGGTGTACGCCGCGCTCGGAGGACCGTCGAAGAAGTGTCCGGAGGCGATGTGTACATCCACGGGGTTGATGCTGGCGGCGGTCACTCTGACGAGTGCCTCCCCGGGACCAGCGCTCGGGGTCGAGACGTCCGTGACCACGGGAGGCTGGCCGGCGCCGTTGATGACGACGGCGCGCATCACCCGGCCGCCACGTCGGTGCCGGGGGTGCGACGTACGGCGGTCGCGAGCCGTCGACCCGCTCGCTGGCTGGATGGCATGGCGCTCCTTGGGTGCTGGGTGCTGGGTGCTGGGTGCTGGAGGAGGGTGGTGCTGGTCAGGTGAGCTGGCGCTTGAGGATCTTGCCGGTGGCGGTCATGGGCAGCTGGGCCACGAACTCGACCGCGCGCGGGTACTTGTAGCTCGCCATCTGCTCCTTGGCCCACGCAACCAGCTCGGCCTCCGTGACCGTCGCGCCCTCGGCACGGATGACCACGGCCTTGATCTCCTCACCGTGCGCCTCGTGGGGAACGCCGATGACGGCTGCCATCGAGACGTCGGGGTGGGTCATCAGCACCTCCTCCACCTCGCGGGGGTAGACGTTGTAACCGCCCCGGATGATCAGGTCCTTGGCGCGGTCGACGATGTAGTACCAGCCGTCGCTGTCGCGACGCGCGATGTCACCGGTCCGGAACCAGTCGTCACGGATCACCTCGCTGGTCGCCTCGGGTCGCCCGTGGTAGCCCTTCATCACGTTGTGGCCACGGATCGCGATCTCGCCCACCGCTGCCGGGTCGCCACCCGGCTCGACCTCGTCCCAGGAGCCGGGGACGACGAGCCGGAGCTCCACCCCCGGGATCGGGACCCCGATGGAGCCGACGCGGGCTGGCTGGTCGATCGGTGACCACGTGGCCACGGGAGAGGTCTCGGACAGCCCGTAGGCCTCGTAGATCGTGATCCCGAAGCGCGCCTCGAAGTCCTTGTGGATCTCCACCGGCAGGGACGCCCCACCCGCCACGGCCACGCGCAGGTTCTCGGCGACGTCGCTCGCCTCGACGTCCCCGCCGTCGAGAGCGCCGAGGAGGCCCCAGTACATGGT
>Ga0075365_10001521_pt1 | contig 10608 bp, 11 predicted proteins | sample EndMetdeltDD1765_FD_71387 | JGI IMG/M metagenome (GOLD analysis project Ga0075365, IMG submission 71387) | Populus endosphere microbial communities from Tennessee, USA - Endosphere MetaG P. deltoides DD176-5 | ecosystem: Host-associated > Plants > Roots > Endosphere | place: USA: Tennessee... | reverse complement strand
GATCATGTTGTTGCAGATCTTCGCCGCCTGGCCGGCGCCGTCGCCGCCGCAATGAACGATGCGCCCGGCCATCGGCTTCAGGGCCGGCTCGGCGGCGGCGAAGGCATCTTGCGAGCCGCCGGCCATGAAGGTCAGCGTGCCGGCCACCGCACCGCCGGTGCCGCCCGAGACGGGCGCGTCGATGGAGAGCAGTCCGTGTCTGGCGGCAATCGCATGCGCCTTGCGCGCCGACTCGACGTCGATCGTCGAGGAATCGATGAACAGCGCACCTTTTTTGGCCCCTGGCGCGATGTCCTCGTAGACCGACAGCACGTGCTTGCCGGCAGGGAGCATGGTGATGACCACATCAGCGTCCTTCACCGCCGCCAAGGCATTGGCCATGATCGTCACGCCATGTTCTTTTGCCACTGTCAGGTTTTCCGGCACTAGGTCGAAACCGTTTACCGCATGCCCAGCCTTGACAAGGTTGGCGGCCATCGGGTTGCCCATGTTGCCAAGACCGATGAAGGCGATCGTCGTCATTGTCTCACTCCCGGAGTTTGCTGGCTTCAGCGACCAATCAAGGCACGCGCGATGATGACGCGCATGATCTCGTTGGTGCCTTCGAGGATCTGGTGCACCCTGAGGTCGCGCACCAGCTTCTCGATGCCGTAGTCGTGCAGATAGCCGTAGCCGCCGAGCAGCTGCAGTGCATTGTTGGCGACGTTGAAGCCGGTGTCGGTGACGAAGCGCTTGGCCATGGCCGACCATTTACCGGCATCCGGCGCCTTGCGGTCGAGCTTGGAGGCGGCGGCATAGAGGAAGATGCGCGCTGCCTGCAGCTCGGTCTCCATGTCCGCCAGCCTGAACTGCAGCGCCTGGAATTGATTGATCTTCGAGCCGAAGGCCTTGCGCTCGGCGGTGTAGGACAGCGCCTTGTCGAGCGCAGACTGGGCGCCGCCCAGCGAACAGGCGGCGATGTTCAGCCGGCCGCCATCGAGCCCGGCCATGGCGATGCCGAAGCCCGCGCCTTCACCCGACAGGAGGTTTTCCGCCGGCACCTTGCAGTCCTCGAAGATGACCTGGCGGGTCGACTGCATGTGCCAGCCCATCTTGTGCTCGTTGGCGCCGAAGGAGAGGCCGGGCGCATCTTTCGGCACCACGATGGTGGAAATGCCTTTCGGCCCGTCGGCGCCGGTGCGCACCATGACGGCATAGACGTCGCTGTCGCCAGCGCCCGAGATGAATTGTTTGGCGCCGTTGAGGACATAGTCGCCGCCGCTCTTCGCCGCGCGTGTCTTCAGCGCCGCGGCGTCCGATCCGGAGCCCGGCTCGGTCAGGCAGTAGCTGGCCAGCCATTCCATCGAGGTGAGCTTCGGCAGGAAGCGCTGGCGCTGCTCGTCGTTGCCGAAGCGGTCGATCATCGAGGCCACCATATTGTGGATCGAGATGAAGGACGAAAAGCCCGGATCGGCATGCGACAGCGCCTCGAAGATCAGCACAGCGTCGAGGCGGCCGAGCGCCGAGCCGCCGACATCGTCCCTGACATAGATGCCACCGAGGCCGAGCGGCCCGGTCTCGCGGATCACATCGGCCGGGAAATGCTTCCTGCGATCCCAGTCGAGCGCATTCGGCGCGACGCGGTCGGCGGCGAAGGCCTGCGCCATCTCCTGGATGGCGCGCTGTTCCTCGTTGAGTTCGAACTGGCTGGTGCTCGCATCGACCGCGGCGTCCATGGCGTTCTCTCCCTATATGCCAGCTAGCCCGCTGGCCTGTCGTTTTTGGCTTTGCGCGCGCATCAATCTAGACCAATGATGCCGCCGCGCAACCCGACCCGCTGCGGAGCGGCTGTGCACCAATGCATGCCCGGAGCGAGATGTGACGACAAAATTCGATGAGCTGCTTCGGCAATTCCACGCCTATCTCGCTTGCGTGGACAATGCCCTGGTGCGCGACGCCGTGGCCAGCATCGGCTGGGATATGCCGGCCCGCGCGCTGGAGCCGCATAGGATCAGCTGCGTGCGCCATCTCGACCGTGCCGCCGAGCTGGCGCCACCTGCTGCGAAAGCGTTGGTGCAATGGCTGGTGGAGCATCGCAACGGATTGCACTGGGGGCAGACGTACACCGAGACGGATTTCGGCAAGGCCTTCATCGACAATTATGGCTGGCTGGAAGTGTTCGGCACGCGCGGCCATTTTGCCAATGACGAAGTGGCCGCCGGCCTGCTGATCCTTGGGCCGGAGATCGTCTACCCCGACCATCATCACGTCGCCGAGGAGATCTACATTCCGCTGACGGGCGGTACGGAATGGCGCATGGGCGAGGGCGGTTTTCGCGTGCGGGAGGCGGGCGAGGTCGTCCACCACGCCTCGAATGTCAACCACGCGATGCGAACCGGCAAAGAGCCGCTTCTGGCGCTCTACATCTGGCGCGGCGGGCCGCTGGCGCAGAAATCCACGATCACCGGAACCGCCACGCAGGGCCGAAGCTGATGGCCAGGGCGATCATGCTGCAAGGCACGGGTTCGGATGTCGGCAAGACGGTGCTGGTCGCCGGCCTGTGCCGCGCCGCGAAGAAGCGCGGGCTCAAGGTGCGGCCGTTCAAGCCGCAGAACATGTCGAACAACGCCGCGGTCGCCGACATTCCCGGCGACAACAGCAAAAGCGGCGGCGAGATCGGCCGCGCGCAGTGGCTGCAGGCGATCGCTTGCGGCGTTGCGCCATCGGTGCACATGAATCCGGTTCTGCTCAAGCCGCAGACCGATATCGGCGCGCAGGTCATCGTGCAAGGCAAGGTGTTCGGCGAGGCGCGCGCGCGCGATTACCAGGCGCTGAAGGCCCGATTGATGGACGCCGTGCTGGACTCCTGGGGCAAGGTCGGCGAGGGCGCCGATCTGGTCATCGTCGAGGGCGCCGGTTCGCCGGCCGAAATCAACCTCAGAAGCCGCGACATCGCCAATATGGGCTTTGCCACGCGTGCCGATGTGCCGGTTGTGCTGGTCGGCGACATCGATCGCGGCGGCGTCATCGCCTCGGTCGCGGGCACGCATCTGATCCTGCCGGAAGAAGACCGCCGCATGATCGTCGGCTACCTCATCAACAAGTTCCGCGGCGATGTCTCGCTGTTCGATGACGGCCTCAAGGCGATCGAGAGATTCACCGGCTGGCGCTGCTTTGGCGTCGTGCCGTGGCTCAAGGCGGCGGCGCGGCTGCCTTCGGAGGATTCGGTGGTGCTGGAGCGGCTGGCATCCGGCGAGGCGCGGGCGCTGAAGGTGGCGGTGCCGATGCTTGGCCGCATCGCCAATTTCGACGATCTCGATCCGCTCAAGGCCGAACCGCAGGTCGAGGTGGTGTTCGTGCCGCCGGGAAAGCCGCTGCCGGCCGACGCCGGGCTGGTGGTCATTCCCGGCTCCAAATCGACGATCGGCGATCTCATAAGATTCCGCGAGAATGGCTGGGACCGGGATCTTGCCGCGCATCGCAAGCGCGGCGGCCATGTCGTCGGCATTTGCGGCGGCTTTCAGATGCTTGGTCGCAGGGTGCGCGATCCCGACGGCATCGAAGGCAGTGTCACCGAGGCCGAAGGGCTTGGCCTGCTCGATATCGAAACGGTGATGGAGCCGGAGAAGACGGTGCGCAATGTCAGCGCCCGCTCGGTCCAATTCGACCTGCCGCTCGAAGGCTACGAAATCCATCTCGGCCGCACCTCCGGCCCGGACACGATGCGGCCGTCGGCGATCATCAACGGCGTTGCAGACGGTGCGATCTCCGCTGATGGCAAGGTGTCAGGCACCTATATGCACGGCCTGTTCGGCGCCGACGCTTTTCGCGGAAAATTCCTCGAAAGCCTCGGCATAAAGGGCGCCGGCATCGACTACCGCGCCGACGTCGAACGGGCGCTAGACGACGTCGCGGCCGAGCTGGAGAGCCACCTCGACTGCGACGCGATCTTCGGCCTGGCTCGGTGAGGCGTGCCGATACTCAGGTGAGGCCGGCCTGCAAATGCCGGTTTCCTGTGCTTCCGGTGCTCACCTACTTGAGTACGCTCCGCTCCGGTTCTCGGTATCAGTCATTTTTCGGCTCGGCCTGACCTGAATCTCGGCACGCCTCAGGCCAGCTCACGCCTTCTCCCCCGCCTTCGGCCAGTAGGTGCCGAACGACCAGACGCTGCCTTCCGGATCGCGGCAGATGAACTCGCGGCTGCCATAGTCGCGGTCGGTCAGTTCCTGGACGATCGTGGCGCCGGCGTTCCTGGCCTTGGCATAGGCGGCATCGGCGTCGTCGACGGCGACATAGATCGACTTGCCGCCGCCGGTGCCGGGTTCGCCGACCATCTTGCCGTAATCGTCGTCGCGTGCGCTGCCCAGCATGATCATCGAGGCACCAAAGACCAGTTCGGCATGGTGCACGACATCGCCTTCGCCATAGCGGGCACGGACGCTGAAGCCGAAGGCCTCGCAGAGCCAGTCAATCATTTTTGCCGCGTTTTTGTAGCGCAGGGCAGGGTAAAGGCGCGGGGCTTCGGTGGTGATGGGCATGGGAACCTCCTTGATCTGGGTCGGTCGATAACCCACTCTGTTCGAAGGCCGCTCCAGCGTCTTGAAGAAATGTTACCTGACCGAGAGCGCCGTCGGCGTCTCGCCGGCAAGGTCGCGGAACTCGCGCACCAGATGCGCCTGGTCGGCATAGCCGCAATCGGCGGCGATATCGGCCCAATCGGCGGTCTGCTGCCGTGACAGGCCAAGCGCCCGGTTGAAGCGGACGATGCGCGACAATGTCTTCGGGCCGATGCCGATCGCATTGGAAAAGCTGCCGGCGAGATGCTTTCGGCTCCAGCCCAGTTTTTCGGCGATGGCGGAAATGCGGGCCCGGCCGCCGGAGGCGATGATGCGGTCATAGGCCCAGGCGATTTCCAGTGGCGTTTCGGCGGCGCGCTCAAGCCGGGCGGTGACGAATGCTTCCGCAAGGTCGAAACGCGACGCCCAGTCCGGCGCATTGCCGAGCTGTTCACGCAGCGCCATGCCCTCGGCGCCCAGCACGTCGTCGAGGACGACCATGCTGTCGGTCAGTTCGCTCATCGGCAAGCGGAAGAAACGGCGCGCCCCAAGCGGCGTAAAGTTGACCTGTATGCAGCAGGCGGTGCCGAAGGATTCGATCATCACCGGTCCGGCAAAAAGCCCGGCTGCGAAACTGGCGAAGCGGTCATTGTCGTCGGGCGCCTTGCCGAGGCCGATGGCAAAGGGCTCGGCGAAACTGAACACCAAAGGCACGGTGAGCGAAGCGTATTCGACGTTGCGGAAGTGGCCTGCCGCTGTTTCGCGATAGCCACAAATATCTGACACAATGCCGTCAAGTGCAGGATCAGGAAGGCGCCGGCGCATCTCGAAGCGCCCCGCGATGGAGCAATCCTGTTCCTTCCGTTGCTGCATCTCGATCGGCATCGGCCATCCTTCCGCCGGACAAATCTATCAGCCGTTGGTCAGAATCAAAAGCGCCCGGCTTTTGGCCGGGCGCTCTCTGTCCCCACTTCAAGGGAAACTTGTCAGGCGCCGCGCATCAGGCAGCCGGCGGCGAGCACGATGTAGGCAATGAGAACGATCCACACCGATGCGAGCGGGATAAATGCAAGAACGCCAAGGGCGGCAAGAATGCCGATGATGGCGATGACCAGGGAAATTATGAAAACGATCTGGGTAGGCGCGCTGAGATTCATGTGTGGCTCCTCCAACATGATTCGAACAGCGCCATAGTAACAGGCGCGTGATCACACACCAATCATGACACGCAGCGGGTTGGCCGGATCGGCCAGCAGCTTTACGGCCAGCGCCAGGCAGACGACCACCAGCAGCGGCTTGATCAGTCTGGCGCCGATGCGCATGGCGAGGCTTGCACCGAAGCGGGCACCGAGGAACTGGGCAACGCCCATCATCAGGCCGATTTTCCAGGAGATGACACCGACAGCGGCGAAGACGATGAAGCCGCCGATGTTGGAGGCGAAGTTGAGCAGCTTGGTGTGCGCCGTCGCCTTAAGCACGCCGTAGCCGGCAAGGGCGACGAAGGCCAGCATATAGAAGGAGCCGGCGCCGGGGCCGAACAAGCCGTCATAGAAGCCGATTGCCGGAACCAGGGTCAGCCCGAACAGGAAGGGCGACAGGCGCTCGGCCCGGTCGACATCGTTCATGTTGGGCTTGAGGGCGAAATAGAGCGCAATGGCGATCAGCACCAGCGGCAGCAGGGCGCGCAGAAGATCGCCCGGAACGATGGTGGCCAGCAAGGCGCCAATGACACCGCCTGCAGCCGCCAGCAGCGCCGACGGCAACTGCCGACGCAGGTCGACATGGCCCTTGGAGGCATAGTGGATGGTGGCCGAGCCGGAGCCGAACATGCCTTGCAGCTTGTTGGTTCCAAGCGCTTCGACCGGCGAGAAGCCGGCAAGCAAAAGTGCCGGAATGGTGATCAGCCCACCGCCGCCGGCAATCGAATCGACAAAGCCCGCCGCGAAGGCGGCGAAGGCGAGCATGATGATTGTCTGGGTGGTGAGGTCGATCATCTGATGTACGGAGACGTCCGGTCGGCGGGATAACGGCGTTCGACCACGACAGCCCTGTTTGCGCAAGGCCGATTCCGCGCTACCTCTATCCAAGCGCAATGCGCTTGGATTTGGTTAACCCGGAAAGAGGCCCCTGATGGCATTCGCATTGCTGGACCAGATACGCTCCATCTTCGACGGCGACCCGGGCGTGCGCAAGGTCGCCGACGATCCTGTCCTGTCGGCCGAACTGCTGATGCTGTTCCGCATGATCCTGGCCGACGGGACGGTCAGCGAGAGCGAGATGGTTGCCTTCCGGCGCATCTGCAAGGACGCCTTCGGCATTCAGGAAACCAGTATCGACGCCGTCATCGAATATCTCAACGAGTTCGGCTACGAGACCAACGGCTCGCAGGCGATCGCGCTGTTTCGCGATCTCGACGTGGAACGGCGCAAGCAATTGGCCCAGCATATGGCAGAGATCGCCAAGGCGGATTCGCAGCTGGCCGAGAGCGAGGTGCGCCTCTTGCGCCGCACGCTCGACCTGCTCGACATCAGCCCTGTCGATGTGGTGAAGCCGGAAGAGTAGGGCGCAGTTCGCTGGCGTCGAGGAGCGCATTTGAATGGCCTTTGCCGACAGCTATCTGGGACAGTTGCGAGAGTTGATCGGGAATCGCCTGGTGCTGATGCCGGGCGCGCGCGTCGTCATCGAGCGCGACGACGGCCGAATCCTGTTGCAGAAACGGACTGATTTCGGCTTGTGGGGCTTGCCTGGCGGTAATGCCGAGGAAGGCGAGGGTCTGGAAGCGGTGGCGGCCAGGGAGGTGGTCGAGGAAACTGGCCTGATCGTCAGGGGCATCGAGCCGTTCGGGTTCGGCTGCGACCCGCAGTATGAAACCTTCCAGTTTCCGAATGGCGACCGCACCCAGTTCTTCGCGCTGATGTTCTATGCGCGCTCCTTTGAAGGCGAGCCGGCCGTCATGGACGACGAGAGTAGTGCCGTTGGCTGGTTCTCTGTCGATAAACTGCCTGAAATGCTGCCCAATATGGTGCGCAGCATCGAAGCCTACCTTCGATTCAGGGCTACCGGAAAATTCCAGATGATCTGAGAGTTCAACCCTGTTCTTGCATCCGCCGAGCAATTGCCCGGTGCAGGTCTGGCGCGGCCGCGACCAGCGCCCTTGCGGCCTCGGATTGCGGATGATCGAGCACTTCGCTCGTCTTGCCGCGCTCGACGATCCTGCCGTCATGCATGACCAGCACCTCGTCCGTGATGGCCCGCGCAACGGTCAGGTCATGGGTGATGAAGAGGTAGGCGATGCCGAGCTTCTGGTTGAGTTCGGCGAACAGGTCGAGAATCTGGGCGCGAATCGAAACGTCGAGCGCCGAGACCGGCTCGTCGGCGACGACCAGCTTGGGGCGGGTGATGATGGCGCGGGCGATCGACAGGCGCTGCCGCTGGCCGCCCGAAAATTCGTGCGGGTATTTGTCCATGTCGCGCTGATCGAGGCCGACCTCGTGCAGTGCGTGCGCCACCATCTCGCGGCGCTCGGCCCGCGTCGGCTTCTTGTCCAGCACATGCAAGGGCTCCGCGACCAGTTTCTCGACCTTCTGGCGCGGATCGAAGGAGCCGTACGGGTCCTGGAAGACAACCTGCATGTCGCGCCGGGCGGGTTTCAACTCGGCCTCGCTCTTGCCGGTGACGGCCTCGCCGCGAAACCGGATCGTGCCCGAACTAGGCTTGTCCAGTGCCAGGATCATGCGGGCGAGCGTTGACTTACCGCAGCCGGAGCGGCCGACCAGTGCCACCGACTGGCCCGGCTGCATCGACAGGGAGACATTGTCGACGGCGCGAATAGAGGCAGCCCGTTTGAACAGGGAGGTGCGCCGCCCGGGATAATCGCGGGTCACGCTTTCGACCTGGAGCAGAGGCTTGCTTTGGCTTGCGTCATGCGTTCTGGCGCGTGCTGGCACATGCATCGAGGCCTGCGCCAGCTGGCGCGTGTAGGGATGGAGCTGTTCGGACAGCGTGCGGGCGGTGTCGCCGGCTTCCATCACCTCGCCGCGGCGTAGGATGGTGATGCGGTCGGCCATCTCGGTCACCACCGCGAGATCGTGCGAGATCAGGAGCAGTCCCATGCGGCTCTCGGCGACGAGGTCGCGCAGGAGGTCGAGGATCTGCGCCTGCAGCACCACGTCGAGCGCCGTTGTCGGCTCGTCGGCGATCAAGAGCTTCGGCTTCAGCGCGCAGGCGATGGCGATGACGACGCGCTGGCGCTGGCCGCCCGACAGTTCGTGCGGGTAGCGCGACATCGGGAATTTTGCTTGCGGCAGGCCAACGCGGTCGAGCATTTTTCGCGCCCGCTCTTCAGCCGCGGCGCGTGTGGCCTTGGTGTGCCAGCGTATGCCTTCGGCGACCTGCTCGCCGATGGTCTTGACGGGGTTGAGCGCCGTCATCGGCTCCTGGAACACCATGCCGATGTCGTCGCCGCGCAGCGCGCACATCTGATCCTCGGTTGCTGCGAGGATGTCGATGCCGTCGAATGTCAGGCGCCCGGTGGCGCGCGCGGCATGGGGCAAAAGCCGCATCACCGTCAGCGCCGTCATCGATTTGCCGGAGCCGGATTCGCCGACCAGCCCCATCACTTCACCGGGGGCGACGGAAAGCTCCATGTCTTTCAGGATTTGCGTGTCGCCGATGGTGAGCGACAGGTTGTCGATTTCCAGCAGGCTCATCGCTGCCGCCGCGATCTCGGGTCGAGAATGTCGGCGATGCCGTCGCCCAGGAGATTGAGCCCGAGCACGGTGATGACGATCGCCATGCCGGGAAAGATCGCCATCCATGGCGCCACCACCATGCGGGTCTGGGCGTCGAACAGCATGCGGCCCCAACTCGGCATTGGCGGCTGCGCGCCGAGGCCGAGATAGGAAAGCCCGGCTTCGGCGAGGATGCCCAGCGCGAACTGGATGGTGCCTTGCACCAGGAGCAGCGTGGCGATGTTGGGCAGCACATGTTCGATCGATATCTGCGTGCTGCTTTTTCCTGCGGCGCGCGCGGCCAGGATGAATTCGCGCGGCCAGATGGCCAGCGCTCCGGCGCGGGCGACGCGGGCAAAGACCGGGATGTTGAAGATGCCGATGGCGATGATGGCGTTGACGGCGCCCGGCCCGAAGATGGCGGTAATCATGATGGCCGACAGCAGCGCGGGGAAAGCAAAGACGAGGTCGTTGACGCGCATCAGCGCCTCGTCGACGAGGCCGCCGCGCGCGGCCGCAAAAGCGCCGAGCGGCACGCCGACGCCCATGCCGATGCCGACCGCGACCAGCGCCACGGCGATCGAATTGCGGGCGCCGACCATGATCATCGACAGGATGTCGCGGCCGAAGTGGTCGGTGCCGAACCAATGTGCCAGCGAGGGGCCTTGCGTCTTATCGGCTATGACCAACTTCGTCACATCGTAGGGCGTCCAGACATAGGAGATGACAGCCATCGCCAGGATCAGCACGGTGATGACGAAGCCGGTGACGAAAGCCGTGTTCCGGAACGCCTTGGCCAGAATGCCACTGAGTGTCTCTTCAGGGATGTCGATGTGCAGGGTCATTGCCGGCCTCTCAGGCGGGGATCGACCACCGCATAGGAAAGGTCGACGACGAGGTTGACGGCTATGACGGCGGCGACCAGCAGCATGACGACGCTTTCGACGACGATCAGGTCGCGTTGGGTGATGGCCTGGAACACCAGTCGGCCGAGGCCGGGGAGATAAAAAACATTCTCGATGATGATGGTGCCGGCGAGCAGGAAGGCGAATTGGAGGCCAAGAATGGTCAGGACCGGGATCATGGCGTTGCGCAGCGCGTGCCGCCAGAGAACGGCGCGGTAGGGCAGGCCCTTGGCGCGTGCGGTGCGGATATAGTCCTCGTTCAGCACCTCGATCAGTGCCGAGCGGGTGACGCGCGCCAGGATGGCCGCCTGCGGCAAGGCAAGCGCCACCGCCGGCAGCAGCAGCGATTTCAGCGCCGGCCATATGCCGGCGCTCCAGCCGGGAAAGCCGCCGGCCGGCACCAGCCGCAGCCAGACGGCGAAGACATAGATCAGCATC
>Ga0075365_10001520_pt1 | contig 10608 bp, 8 predicted proteins | sample EndMetdeltDD1765_FD_71387 | JGI IMG/M metagenome (GOLD analysis project Ga0075365, IMG submission 71387) | Populus endosphere microbial communities from Tennessee, USA - Endosphere MetaG P. deltoides DD176-5 | ecosystem: Host-associated > Plants > Roots > Endosphere | place: USA: Tennessee... | reverse complement strand
CGTCCAGACGTCGATTAGCAGCTCGCCGTACCGCTACGTGGCGCGGGTCCGCTACAACGCACCCGAAGAAGCCCTGGCACAACACTTCTCGCCGGCATCGGTGACCATCGAAGCCGACGGTCCGAACGCCTGCATCGTCACCACTGGCGCCGACGATCCCGAACGAATGGTCCTCTACTTCGCGACCGTGGGCCATAACTTCGAGGTCCTCGAACCACCCGAGGTGGTCCGCGCGGTCGAAACCGTCACGCAACGATTACGTCGTGCTGCCGGGCTTGACTCTCTCCCCGCGGGAGACCCCACGGTGGAGGCATGACAAGAGACGAGCTACCCCCAACAATCACGACCTACCTGACCGCGCACGAGGGTAGGGACGCCGCCACCGCGATCAAAAGCTTCGCAAAGGATGCAGTCGTCACGGACGAGGGCAACACCTACCGCGGGCTCGAAGAGATCAGTGATTGGCTGGCCAACGCAGGCACCGAGTTCACCTTCACCACCGCATTCGTCGGCGCGACCACGGCGGAGCCGAGCCGCTACGACGTCGTGCAACACCTGGAAGGCGACTTCCCGGGTGGCATTGCCGACCTGCACTTCCGTTTCACCATGCACGGTGACTTGATCGACCGGCTGGTGATCGAGCCGTGACGAAGACATGGTTCGTCACCGGCGGCACCCCGGGCGGGTTCGGCATGGCGTTCGCCGAGGCGGCACTCGAGATCGGTGACCGAGTAGCGCTCACCGCACGCCGGCCCCATGAATTGCGTTCGTGGACCGAGAAGTACGGGGAGCGCGCGCTCGTCGTCCCGATGGACGTCACCGATGCCGGGCAGGTGCAGGAGGCGGTGCGCGCGGCCGAGGAGCATTTCGGCGGCATCGACGTGTTGGTCAACAACGCCGGCCGCGGCTGGTACGGATCAATCGAAGGTATGGACGACGCTGCCGTGCGGGCGATGTTCGACCTGAACTTCTTCGGCATGCTCTCGGTCATCCGCGCGGTGCTGCCGGGAATGCGCGCCCGCGGCAGTGGGTGGATCGTCAACATATCGTCGGTGGCGGGTCTGCTCGGGGCGACCGGATTCGGCTACTACAGCGCCGGCAAGTTCGCCGTCGAAGCTGTGACGGAAGCGCTCCGGGAAGAGGTTGCGCCGCAGGGTATTCGTGTGATGGCCGTCGAACCGGGCGCATTTCGTACGCGGGCCTACGCCGGCTTCGCCGACGAACCGATCACCGAGACCATCCCCGAGTACAGACCCATGCTGGAGCAGGTGCGTCAAGAGTTCATCGACCAGGACGGTGTGCAACCCGGCGATCCGGCGCGTGGCGCACGCGCAGTGATTGCCGCGATGGCCCAGGAGCGGCCTCCGCGGCGGTTGGTTCTCGGCAGTGACGCGTTCGACGTCGTAGTCGCCTCCATGGAGGAGAATCTGGCCGACATCCGGGCAAGCGAGACACTCTCGCGCGGTGCCGATTTCCCTCGCTAGCTCTGAGCGAGGCGGAACACTGGCCAGCCGATCTCGGTACGCCAGCTGGCCGGGTCGGGGGTGTCGCGCGGCCCCACCGTGTAGATCTCGTGGATGGGGCCGTCCACCGCCAGCGCGTGACTGACGACCCACGCGCCGAGGCGACCGTAGGTGACGTCGATATCGTCGTGCGGGCCGGGATGAACCGTCACGGCCAGCTCGGCCGCGGGTAGCTCGACGACCTCGATCCGGCCGGATACACGAGGCTCACGTACAGGCCGGTAGACGGTCATGGTCCCGGCGCCGTCGGTGAACAACTCGTTGGCGAAATGTCCGCCGGGCGGTCCCGTGCGCTCTGTCGCCGGGAACGCGGCGTCCAACTCGGCCATTGCGGAGTCGTACCAGTCGAGCGAATGATCTAGCTGCACGTGGTCTTTGATGGCTGCGACGGTGCATGCGGGCGCCGATCTCAACTCGATGCCGAACTCGTCCGGGTCGGGACGCAGCAGCCGGCGCAGCGACGCCACCGCTGCCTGGGTGCGGTCCAGCTCGGCCTCGAGACGCTGGAGATGACCCGCGATCACCTCGGCGCGCTGCTGCGGATCGCCCGTGGCAAGAATGGATTCGACCTCGGCCAGCGGCACGTCGAGCTGGCGCAGCTGGTAGATCACCTGCGCGGTCGGGATCTGGTCAGCCGTGTAGTACCGGTAACCCGTCGACGAATCGACGGTGTCGGGTTCCAGGAGCCCTGCCTCGTGGTAGCGCCGCAGCGTCCGCACGCTCAGTCGCGTCAGCGCGGCGAAGTCCCCGATGGTCAGGCCGGACCGCATGAATGTCGACCTCCTTTGAACCTGCGACGCGGATGGATCGTTGCTCGAAATTGTAGAAGCACGTCCAGAGAGGAACAGACCATGTCAGACCACTACGACTACGTGGTGATCGGAGCTGGCTCGGCCGGCTGTGTGCTGGCCGCGAGGCTTTCGGAGGACCCCACCGTCGAAGTGCTCCTACTGGAGTCCGGTATATCGGACAACATCCCCGCGATCGCCGTTCCACACGCGTGGCCGTCGCTGTGGGGCACCGAGGTCGACTACGCGTACACCACCGTTCCGCAACCCGGCACCGCTGGCCTTGCCCACAACTGGCCACGCGGTCACACGCTCGGTGGTAGCAGCAGCATCAACGCGATGGTCTACCTGCGCGGTCACCCCGCCGACTTCGACAAGTGGGCCGAAGACGGCTGTGCAGGTTGGGATTACGACTCCTTGCTGCCGTTCTTCGAGCGCAGCGCGATACGTGCCGCGCCCGCCGTCGAGGCGAATCCGCTCTCCCAGGTCTTCCTGGACGCCGCAGTCGCTGCGGGATTTCCGCTGACCGACGATTTCAACGGGGTGGCCGCAGAGGGCGCCGGCTGGCATGACCTGTCGATCTCCGAGGGCGTGCGGGAGAGCACCGCGGCCGCCTATCTGCACCCGCTGCGCGACAGCCGGCCCAACCTGACCATCTCGACGGGGTCTCGTGCTCAAAGATTGATCTTCTCGGGAACCCGTTGCATCGGAGTCGAATTCGAACGCGGCGGCGAGCTGCTGGCCGCCAACGCAGATGCCGAGGTAGTGGTCAGTGCGGGCGCGGTGGACTCGCCCCGCTTGTTGCTCCTGTCCGGAATCGGCCCAGCACGTGAGCTCGAAGGCGCCGGCGTGGCAGCGGCACATCACCTGCCCGGCGTGGGACGCAATCTGCACGACCATCCACTGTGTGGCATCGTTTACGAAGCGGCACAACCGATTCCCGACGGCCTGAACAACCTCGCCGAGTCATCGATGCTGTGGCGCAGCGACCCGTCCCTTGCCGGACCGGACATGCAATTGATGTTCATCCACGTCCCGTTTCACTCGCCGCGTCTGACGGCGCCGGCAAACAGCTTCACATTCGCAGTCGCCACGGTCCCGGAGTCGCGTGGCTCGATCCGCCTCGCAGGACCTGATCCAGCCGCTCCTCCGGTGATCGACCCGAACTACTTGGGGACCGAATCCGACGTGCGAAAAGTGGTTCACGGGGTGGAGGTGGCGCGAGAGATCGCGAACAGCAAGCCCTTTGCGCCCTGGCGGGCTCGTGAGGTGCATCCCGGGCTCGAGGCCTGCGATGAGAAGGCCCTACGCGCTTACGTAACCCGCGCGACGAGCACCTACTACCACCCCGTGGGCAGCTGCGCGATGGGCATCGGCCCCGACGCGGTGGTCGATCCACAGCTGAGGGTGCACGGATTGACGGGCCTACGTGTCGCCGACGCATCGGTCATGCCCCGGATCCCGTGCGTCAACACCAACGCCGCGACGATCATGATCGGCGAGAAAGCTGCCGACCTGATCACTCAGTCAGGTTGAGCCGCTCGGCGAGGAACAGGAACGCGGTCGCGAAGTCGTTGTCCTTCGTCGCGGTGCGCAGATGATCCCAGTCGAGCTGTTCGCGGACCGCGCGCACACCTGGGATCAACGCCGCGAAATCGCAGTTGTGCTCGTTGAGAGCGTTGAGCTTTTCGGTCAGCACGTGGGTCGGTGCGAGCACTCGCATCCTGACCGCGAGCACATCGAACTCTTCCGCGACCTCGATGGCCTCCGCCTCGACCGGCACCCCGTTGAGGCGGTGCAGCACATCGATCACGAAATCGTCGCCGACGCACGCCTTGAACAACCAGTCCTCGGGTGTTCGTTCGATGTTGAAGCCGGCGGTCCGCAGCGTGGCGGCCGCCTTCTCCGTATCGGCCTCCGCGACCACGAAGTCCACGTCATGCACGGGCTCAGGACCCCCGAACACCCACAGCGCGTAGCTGCCGGCCAGCGCAAAATCCGGGCCCTGTGCGCGCAGGGCCGACGCGGCACGTTTGAGTGCGTCGCGTAGATGTTCGTTTCGTGCGGGCACGGGTCTCCTGATCGGCTGACGGCCATTACGGGTATGGGAGTACCCATGCGGATGGCAACCTTCAACATCCTGCACGGACGCAGCGTCCACGACGGGCTCGTGCATCGCGACCGGCTCGTGGACGCGATCAGGGAGCTCAACCCCGACATCCTGGCGTTGCAGGAGGTCGACCTCGACCAACCCCGCTCCGGGATGGCCGACCTGACCGCCGTCGCGGCCGCCGCCATGGAGGCGGAGAGTCACCGGTTTGTCGCCGCGATCTCGGGTACGCCCGGCGCGACTTGGATGGCCGCGACCGGCCGCGAACAACCCGGCACCGCGGCCTACGGCATCGCCCTGCTGTCGCGCTATCCGGCTGATGCCTGGCAGGTGGTGCGGCTGCCCCGGATCCCGATGAAGTTCCCGATGTACCTGCGCGGTCCGAATCGCGTGCAGGTCGTCAACGAGGAGCCGCGGGCGGCCGTCCTGGCGCGGCTGGACACTCCTGTCGGCCCGCTGACCGTCGCCAACACGCATCTGTCGTTCGTTCCCGGGTGGAACCGCAGGCAACTGCGGCTACTCATGCGCGACCTGCGTGGGTTTCCCGGTCCGCACGTGCTGATGGGCGATCTGAACATGACACCCGCCAAAGCCGCTCGGTTGAGCGGCCTGCAAGCCCTCGGCGAAGCGTCGACGTTCCCCGCCGACGCGCCGGAGACGCAACTCGATCACATCCTGACCGATGACTCAGGCCTGCGCGTGGACAGCTGCGCTGCGCCCAGGCTGTCGATCTCGGATCACCGGGCGCTCGTCATCGACGTTTCGCGGTCTTGACGCCCACTCGACTGCGTAGGGTTTTGGAGTGCAGTTGATCTCCGCGGAGTCGACCGAGCTCTTCACCGGGCCGTCGCACGCACCGCAGCAGTTGGTGCGGGTCGCATATACCGACGGTGGCGGCAACGTACGCATCGAAGGCGACGGTCTCACCGGGCGCGCCCAGGCCGGCGCCGGTGACGGCAGCATCGAGGTGGCCGTCGTGGTGACCGATCCGGTCGTGGGCCAGCAGCGCGACGCGCGGGTGATCGCCGGCGACAGCATCACCGGATTCGTGTTCACGGTCGCCGAGCCTGGCTGGACGATGCACATGATCAGCCACTTCCACTACGACCCGGTGTGGTGGAACACCCAGGCGGCATACACCAGCGTGTGGACCGAAGATCCGCCCGGCCGCTGCAGGCAGACCAACGGCTTCGACCTCGTGCGCGCTCATCTCGAAATGGCGCGCCGTGAACCCGAATACAAGTTCGTGCTCGCCGAGGTCGACTACCTCAAGCCGTTCTGGGACACGCACCCCGAGGATCGCGCCGACCTGCGCAGGTTCATCGCCGACGGTCGTGTCGAGATCATGGGCGGTACTTACAACGAACCGAACACCAACTTGACCAGCCCGGAGACCACAATCCGGAACTTCGTGCACGGCATTGGTTTTCAGCGCGACATCCTCGGCGCCGACCCGGCCACCGCATGGCAGCTCGACGCCTTCGGACACGATCCGCAGTTCCCCGGCATGGCGGCAGACGCCGGCCTGACGTCCAGTTCGTGGGCGCGCGGCCCGCACCATCAGTGGGGCCCGATGGCGGGCGGCGGCGACCCCGAGCGCATGCAGTTCAGCAGTGAGTTCGAGTGGATCGCCCCGTCCGGGCGCGGCTTGCTCACCCACTACATGCCCGCGCATTACGCCGCGGGGTGGTGGATGGACTCGGCGGCGAGCCTCGAGGAGGCCGAAGCCGCGACATACGAACTGTTCGCCGGACTGAAGAAGGTGGCGCTGACGCGCAACGTGCTGTTGCCCGTCGGCACCGACTACACGCCGCCGAACAAGTGGGTCACCGAGATCCACCGCGATTGGAATGCCCGCTATACCTGGCCGAAGTTCGTGTGCGCGTTACCAAGTGAGTTCTTCACCGCGGTGCGTGACGAGCTCGCCGAGCGCGGCGTCGACGCCTCGCCGCAGACGCGCGACATGAACCCGATCTACACCGGGTGCCATGTCTCCTACATCGACACCAAACAGGCCAACCGGGCGACCGAGGACGCGGTGCTCGACGCCGAGAAATTCGCGGTCTTTGCGGGGCTGCTCGGTGGAGCGACGTACCCGGAGGCGGCCTTGGCCAAGGCCTGGGTGCAGCTCGTCTACGGCGCGCACCACGATGCGATCACCGGCTCGGAGTCCGATCAGGTGTACCTCGACCTGCTGACGGGCTGGCGCGACGCGTGGGAACTGGGCACGACGGCTCGCGACAACGCGCTGGCACTGCTGTCGCGCGCTGTCGACGGAGGTGTCGTCGTCTGGAACGCATTGGCGCACAAACGCAGTGACATCGTGACGGCACGCTTCGACAAGCCGGTCGGACCCGGCGTGCAGGTGTTCGATTCCGACGGCGCCGAGCTGCCCGCCCACGTCGAGCACGACGGCCGGGTCGTCAGGTGGCTGGCGCGTGACGTGCCGTCGCTGGGCTGGCAGTCCTATCGGCTGACCCCGGCCTCCAATGGCGACGCTTGGAAGCCGTTGAACAGCAACGAGATCAGCAACGACCACTATCGTATTCGGGTCGACCCCGAACGTGGCGGTGGGGTGACCTCATTGGTCGAGGTTGCCACGAATCGCGAATTGATCGCCGACGGGAAGGTCGGCAATGAGCTCGCGGTCTACGACGAATACCCCGCGCATCCGGAGGCCGGTGAAGGCCCGTGGCATCTGCTGCCCAAGGGCCCTGTCGTCTGCTCGTCGGCGGAGCGGGCCGAGGTGAAGGCGTATCGCGGGCCCCTCGGTGAGAGACTGGTAGTAAAGGGCCGCATCGGGGATTTGTTGTGCTACAAGCAAACTCTGACGCTGTGGCATGACGTCGCGCGGGTCGAGTGCACCACCACCGTCGACGAGTTCACCGGTGCTGACCGCCTGCTTCGGCTGCGCTGGCCGTGTCCGGTGCCCGGCGCGCTACCGGTCAGCGAGGTCGGGGACGCGGTCATAGGTCGCGGGTTCGGCTTGCTACACAACAAAGGCGAGGAGACGGCCGTCGACTCTGCCGTTCATCCGTGGACGCTGGACAATCCCGCGTACGGGTGGTTCGGACTCTCCTCGGCGGCGCGGATCCGAGTTGGTGACGGTGTGCGTGCGGTGTCGGTGGCCGAGGTCGTATCTCCGGCGGAGGCCGCGTCAGCGGCGTTGGCGCGTCCGCTGATGGTCGCGCTGGTACGTGCGGGAGTCACCGCGACCTGTAGCGGTGCCGACCATCCGCGCTACGGCGACCTCGGCGTCGACTCCAACCTGCCCGACGCGCGCATCGCGCTCGGCAAACCCGATGAGAATGCCTTCACCGCAGCGGTTCTGGCCGCAGCCGATGCCGCCTACACCGAAGAATTCGAGCGCCAACTGAAGGCGACCGGCCGCGCCAGGGTCTGGGTGCCGCCCACCGCACCGCTCACCGAAGAGTGGGTGCCGGGCGCGGATCTGCGTCCGGTGCGGGCGCTGCCGGTGCTGATCGTCGCCGGTGTGGAACTCGAGGCTGCTGTCGACGCACTTGTCGAGGACCTGGCTGACTTCGAGATCGTCGTCGACCAGAACGTGCCAGCGGGACTCGAGCCGTTCGAGGCGCGCACGGTCGCGATGCTCAACCGCGGAATACCCGGATTCGCTGTCGATTCGGACGGCACACTGCACACCTCGCTGATGCGCTCGTGCACCGGCTGGCCGTCGGGAACGTGGATCGATCCGCCGCGGCGCACCGCACCCGACGGATCGAACTTCCAGCTCCAGCATTGGACGCACACGTTCGAATACGCGGTGGTGTCGGGCGAGGGCGACTGGCGTGCGGCCGCGATCCCTTCCCGCAGCGCGGAGTTCTCCCGTCCGCTGCTGGCGGTCACCGAAAACCTCCACGCCGCAGGCGGTCTGCCGCCATGGGGGTCGCTGCTGGAGATCGAGCCCGCGGGCACTGTGCAACTCGGCGCGCTGAAGGCGGCGGGCAATCCGCTGACAGCCGGAAGCGCGCGACACGTAGATCCCGCCGATGGTGTCGCGGTGCGCCTCGTCGAAACCTCCGGCGCGGCAACCACGGTCGAAGTGCGCTCCGGACTGCGCCGGGTGTCGGCAGACGCCCGCGTCGACCTTCTCGAACAACCCCGCGTACAGGAGGTGTCGGACGAGCTCGCGCTGCATGGTTTCGAAATCGCCACGGTACTGACCCGGATGAACATGCCGCAGGTACTGGACGCCGACCACGCGGTACTGGCACCCGACGGGGAGGTGGCCCAACCCCTGTACGCGCGCTACTGGCTGCACAACCGCGGGCCCGCACCGCTCGGTGGCTTACCCGCCGTCGCGCACGTGCATCCGCAGCACATCGCGGTCGAGCCGAATTCGGAAGCGCAGCTGCGGCTTACGATCGCCAGCGACTGCAGTGACACGGTGCTGCACGGCAGGGTGCGACTGCTGTGCCCGGAGGGCTGGACGACCGATCCGCATCAGCTCCCGTTCATGCTGCCGCCGGGCGAGCACCTGGCGACCGATCTGGTGGTTACTGCACCTCCCGATGCGACGCCGGGCCTGTACCCGATCCGCGCGGAACTGGCGCTGACAGGCAATCACGTATCGATGCCGCCGTCGTGGCGCCAGGTGGTGGAGGACGTGTGCGTCGTGTCCGTGGCCGCGCCTGCCGAGGACAATCTGCTGCGCATCGTCACCGATCCGCGGCCCGTCGACATCGAGGCGGGTGAACGTGCCGAGCTGAAAGTCGGTGTCGCCACCGACGCCTACGCGGACATCGCAGTCGAAGCACACCTGATCAGTCCATGGGGAACCTGGGAGTGGATGGGGCCTGCGGCGTCGGGTATCGAGCTGGCCGCCCGAGGCACTGCAGAACTCAGCTTCAACATCGCGCCGCCGGTGTGGGTGGACCCCGGCGAATGGTGGGCCTTGATCCGGGTCGCCGCCGCCGGGCAGTTGCTGTACACCGACGCGGTGAAGGTGACGGTCCGATGAGCCACGCGGCGACGGTGGACGGTGTCCCGGTCTCGGTCCAAGAGGTCGACGCACGCGAAGCGAGGCTACGGGCGTCACGCTCCGCGTCATCGTTGCCGCGCCCGGGCACGAGCGAGGGACGCCAGCTGAGGCGTTGGTTGACACAGCTTCTCGTGACCGAACGGGTGGTGGCCGCCGAAGCCGCCGCGCGCCGGCTCCGCGCTGACGGCGCGCCATCCGAGGACGAACTACTGCCGGACATGACCGTGCGACTCGAGATCGGCAGCGTGGCGGCTTCGGTGCTGGGCGACCCGCTGGCGCGGGCGCTGTTCGTCGACGTGACCGAATCGGTGGACGTGACCGACGAGATCGTCGCCGCCTACGAGGCGCGTAACCCGTCGCGCTTCTCCGACGCCGCAGCGGTGGCCGAACACCTGCGCGCCGCGGCCAGACGTCGCGCGTTCAGGCTGTGGCTGGATGTCCGGTGCGCCGACCTCGTCGAGTTGGCGCCCGGGTACGAGCACCCCGGTGATCCGCGTCAGCCCGACAACACCCACCGGCACTGATGGCCGCCCCCACCCTCGCAATCGACATCGGCGGCACCAAGATCGCCGTGGGCCTCGTCGACGACGACGGCAAGCTGATGTATCAGGCGAAGCTGCCGACGCCCGATGGTGATGCCGAAGCGATCTGGGCGGTGGTCGAATCGCTTGTGGCCGAGGCGCTGTCGAGAGCAGGTGGTGCGGTGCGCGGGGTCGGTGTCGCATCGGCCGGTCCGATCGACGTGCCTGCGGGCACTGTCAGCCCGATCAACATCACCGAGTGGAAACGCTTCCCGATCGTCGACCGGATAGCCGCGATCGTCGACGCGCCGGTGCGGCTCGGCGGGGACGGTCTGTGCATGGCCATGGGGGAGCGGTGGCGCGGTGCGGGTCGCGGCGCGGAGTTCCTGCTCGGCATGGTGGTGTCCACGGGCGTGGGCGGCGGATTGGTGCTCGACGGTGCGCCGTACGACGGTAGGACCGGCAACGCCGGACACGTCGGCCATGTCGTCGTCGACCCCGACGGCCGACCGTGCACATGCGGTGGCCGAGGGTGCGTCGAGACGATCGCGAGCGGACCGCGAATGGCGCAATGGGCCAGGGAGCAGGGCTGGGACGCGCCCGCCGAGGCCGACGCCAAGGAGCTGGCCGAGGACGCGGCCGCCGGAAACGCCATCGCCCTGAG
>Ga0075365_10001519_pt1 | contig 10608 bp, 9 predicted proteins | sample EndMetdeltDD1765_FD_71387 | JGI IMG/M metagenome (GOLD analysis project Ga0075365, IMG submission 71387) | Populus endosphere microbial communities from Tennessee, USA - Endosphere MetaG P. deltoides DD176-5 | ecosystem: Host-associated > Plants > Roots > Endosphere | place: USA: Tennessee... | reverse complement strand
CGTCCCGCGGCCTGGCCCGCGCGCAGCTTCTCGCGGATCCGGTAGACCGCGACACGCAGCGCCCCCGGCGTCATGCCCAGGTCCTTCGCCTGCTTCGCGTGATCCGAGTCGGTGACATAGCGGATGAGCAGCCGGCGTTCGGCAGGCGTCAGCGCGGCAAGGGCCGCCTCGAGCATCAACCGCGCTTCGACGCGGGCGCTCTCGCTGGACGGCGAGGGCCGCCGCTCGGCCGCTTCCGGCTCGAGCGGCCGCTCACGCCGCCGCCGCCTCCAGTTCTCGCTCAGCAGGTTCTTCGCGACGCCGAAGACGAACCCGCGTAGGTTGGCGGCGGCCGCATCCGGCCTGGCGGCCATGCGCAGGGCGGCGCGGACGATCGCCTCCTGCGCCGCGGATTCCGGGTCGTCGTGCGTCCACTCGAAGAACCGGACGAGATCGCGATACAGCTTCCAGTACTTTTGCTCGGCCACTGCCGGGTCGCGATCGAGAATGGCCAGCCAGTTCCCCGCCTGCCCGCCGTCGCTCGGCAGCGGAGTCATGGCGGATCACCCGCTGGCACGAACCCCGCCCGCCGGGACGGGCCGTGCCCTGACTTCGAGAGCATCTCGAGTTGCGCCGCACGCAGCGCCGCCGGAGGCAACGAAGGCACGATCGCCCTCCTTTCGAGTTCTACAGGCGGAGACAGGGCCGAGATCGGGATCGACCCGTCCGCGATATGTGACGGTGCGCGAAGGTCTCTGCCGGGCTGGTCCTCGATCGAATCTGAACGGACCGCAACGAGTCCGGCTAGCTACGGAACGAAGGATCAAAGAGGAGATCTGTCAGGGGGGTCGGATAGAGGCGACTATGTATTCGGGAGGGACCGGACTGTCGGGCTGAGGAACCGCCGGCACGCATGACGGTGGCGTCCGCGAGCGCTCGGCTCGTTGAACTTACTTCGGTCCCTCGTCCCGCGGCATTCATCGCGTCAGAGATCCAGGTGGCGCGTCAGTCGATCACGAGTCGCAGGCGATCGGCTGGCACGCGTCCCGCGGGCAGCGACGCGCCCGTGGCGCCGCCAACCTGCTCCTCGATCGTGACGGTCCGCATCGGCTGCCCGCCGTGCGGTGTCACGACACCAGAGAACGACACGCTCTCGCCTCTCGACAGCGTGAGCACGCAAACGACCTGGCGTCCGTCGACGGTGTTCGCGGAGGTGCGCAGCTCGAGGAGGAACCGTCCGTCGATGGTCAGCATCGGGCCGGCCTGGACTTCGAACGGCACTGCCGCCGGTCCGGCGCCGCCCCCGCGCATCGTCGCGACGATCTCGGGAGGCGCCGCGACGGCCGGGGGATGACTGCTCGTACCTCTCGCGCGCACGGCGCCGTGCTGGAGCGACGGAGACGGCATCGCCACCAGCTGGCGAAGGGCCGACAGGATGTGATCGCGCCTGCCCGCCGCGCGCGTCCGGTCCTCGGCGTCCAGCGCGGGATCCTCGACCGCGGACCGCAGCCACGCCCATGGCGTATCGAGGATGCCGTCGAAGTCGAGATCGATCCGCGTGCGCGCCGGGACGGGCGGCGGCGGCGGTACCGGCTCCGCGTCGGCGCCGGGATCCGCGATGAGGAGCGCCTCGAAGGCCTCGGAGCAGGCGTCGCAGTCGAGCAGGTGTACCTGCACTTCGCCCGAGGCCATCGGACCGAGCCGGTGAGCGGCAAACTCCTCGAGCTTCGCCCTGATCTGCTCGCAGCGCGGGCCGCTCGGCGGACGCGTGAATCGCACGGGGGTGCTCATTGTAGGCTCACCGTCTGCCCGCGGCCACGGCGGCGCGGGCGACTCTGGTCGGCGCACAGTTTCCTGATCTGCCGCATCCGCTGATCGAACGTGTTCCGGGACCCGCCGAGCCGCTTCATGACCGAGGTGGACATCTCGGATCGCCGAAGCGACAGGCCCCGCAGGTCGGCGCGCGCGGCCAGATCGTCGACGCTCATCCCCTCTCCATCGACGCCTGGAGGCAGCGCGGCCAGCAGGCTGTCCCGGACGTAGCTCACAATCGCCTCGACCGTGGCGACGAGCGCCGGCCTGGCTCGCGCCCACTCCCTCAGCATACCGAGACGGCGCAGGAACGTATCGAGCGCCTCGGCAGAGATCGGCGCGCCCGGAGTGTTCGCCGCCTGCGCGAGCGCCGCGACCCGGGCCTCCCGGTCCTCGTCGGCGATGCCGATCAGATCGTCGACACGGGCGACGGCACGGACGAACTCGCGGCGCCGATCGCGGCAACGAAGGATCACGCGGGCGATCAGCAGGCCTCGGAACTCGTCTTCGCCGTTCCACTCTCTGGTGGCGACCGTCCGGTCGATCTCCACCCAGGCGTCGGTGACGGACGAGGCCGCGTCGTGGTCCGCGGAGAAGCGATCGCGCGCGAAATGGCGGCAGGCACGGCGTGCGCGGGCGTAGGCCAGGCCCCACATCAGCCGCCATGATGCCTCGCGTGCGTCCTCGTCTCCTCGCTGCCAGGCGAGGAAGAGCCGCTCGTCCAGTCGCTCGTACGCCCGAATCGGCCCGCCGTTTGTACTCATCGCGGTGATGCGACATGCCGCAACGCCGCTGCGGCCGTCTATCTAGTCATGGCGACGGGGGCGCGATTGTTACATCGGCGGGCAACGGCACGCACCGCCCGGAGGGCGGCGCACCATTCACGGACGCGCGAGATGAGTGGGAGGCGGATCTGTCAGAGGCGCGGCCAAGCGGACGCCGGGCCGGAGCCCGCGCAGGCATACGCGGTGAAGAGGCGATCGTCCCAGCGGGACAGGAAGTGCACTCGCGGGATGCGGAGTGCGAAACCACCGGACGGGGCCGGATCGTGGACCACGACATCGCCATCGGCGGCGCCGACAATCACGACGGAGTGAAAGCCGGCGCCGTTCACGTCGGCCAGATATGGCAGATGGCGGAGCTCGACAGTCGCCACGATCGGATTGCCGCTGCCAAGACTCGCAGCGACTTCCTCTTCAATACGTGCCGCCTCGAGCCAGACCGGCCCGAGCTCGAGATCCCGTGCGGCGCTGAACACGTCCTTCACGGCGCATCCGAGATCGGGGAGGCACTGACAGCGCCGGGCCAGGTCTCGCTCGACGAGCCTTGTGGCAGGTTGCCGGTAGAGCAGGCACATCAGCAGGCACGCCGGTCCACAGGTGTCGTCCGTGGCCTGCCGCCGGTACGGCACGCGCAGCACGCTACCGCCCCTTGACGACGTCGACCGACGTGAGGATGGTCGCGCCGGCCGGAAGCGGCTTGCCCGGGTACTTGCCGGTTCTCTCTCCTTCCTCGAGGTAGATCGAGAACGCCCGGTGAGCCGCATCGGACGCCACCACGACGGCCATCCGGAACCGTTGCCCCGCACTGCCGCCGAAAGAGACCTGCTGATCCCAGTCGCCCCTGGGAGGTACCGGCGCCAGTGGACCGCCCTGCGGCCACCATCCGGGCTCGCCGATCGGATTGATGACCACCCAGAGGTGAGCCGCCGGCGATCCGCCGCGCGCCGTTCCGTGGGCGAGCGCGGAAGGGGCGACGGTGGAATCGGCCGCCGGTTGGACGATCGAGACGACGGGCGGCTCGACGCCCGCGGCTTGCGATGACGCGGACGCCGGAGCGTCGGCAGACGCTGGTTCGGCGACTTCTGTCTGAATCGTCAGGCGCGCCGGCGCCTTGCCTCCGACGACTTCGACGGTAATCGTGTCCACTCCGCCCCTCGGGGGCGCGGTGTAGATGTTCGACGGCGCCTTGGTCACGGCCTCGTGGAAGGTGCCCCTGGTGCTGGTCCATTTGAACTCGAGGGGCGCGCCACCGGGATCGTCCACCTCGACCACGACACCGACCGAGGCGCTCGCCTTGACCCGGCCCCCCGGTTCCAGCAGGCGCACCGATTTGACCTTGACGTCCGGCGTGCAGCCGGTGGTCCCGGCGAGGGCGACGATGCCGAGGACCCGCATCCATGAAAGCAGCCGACTATTCGTCATTGGAATGCTCCTGTAGCTGGCTCCGCCTGACAGCGGACGCCGTTGCATCTCGTGGCCATCACTCGCGAGCGTCCGGCTCGCGGAACTCGAAGCCGACCGACGTGCGGAGCCCGCGCCGATTCGTCACGCTCAGGTCGGCGAGATAGCTCCAGGTTCTCGCCGTCTGAGGCGGCACATAGAGCGTGATGCCGCGCTGAGCGGTGCGCACCGTCTCGCCCGGCACGACCAATCCGTTCCCGACCATCGCCTTGACCGGCGCCGGGCCGCTGGCGACGGGTTGCTGATGAAGCTCGAACCGGACCTCCACCGGCCCTCGGTAGCCGGACGATTCGACGATCACCTGGCAGAGCGCCACCCGCTCTGACTGGACCCGGACCACGTGTCGCGTGCCGTTCGGCACGCTCGTCGGCGTGCAGTCGACGACCAGGGCAGGCGGGTGCGGCGGACCGAACAGCCACGTGGCGAGCGCGCACGCCACCACGATTGCGATCCAGAGGACTGCGACCCAGCGGACGCTCCGCTGCCGCCGCGGTGCGCTCAGCGCTCGCACGAAATCGCCCGGCCCGCCGCAGAAGATGAAGCGCAGCCTGGAGTCGGCATGTCCGATTCGATATCCTCGACCGTCGTGCGAAATCTCTACGTGCCCGAGCCCGTGGATTCGGCACGCCGCTTCCACGGTCGCCTGCGCCTCGAGATGAAACACCGCGCTGGTCACCCGCTCCGCCGGACGGTCGCGGTTGTGCTCTTTGATGGCGATCACCTTCTCGGTCAGGCGGTCGACGTTGTTGAAGGCCGATGCCCCGGAATCGACCGCCACCGACACCGCCCATCGCTCGGCGGGATCCAGCAACGCGAGCTGCCAATCGGCCAGCCATGGATGACGGCTCTCGCGGCCGCAGGTCTGGGCGAGCGCGCACATGAACGCCAGTCCCGCCGAGGCGTCCTCGGCGGCGATCGGGCCGGCGACGCCGTCGCCGAGTGCGAAGGTGGCGCAGAGATCGTCGAGCCGCGCGCGGGACTCGGTCCAACCTGGATCCCGGAGCCGGACGCACTGCAGGAGCGCCGGCCACTGGAGCGCGATCGCAAGCCCCGCGATCAGCAGTACCCACGAGATGCCCAGCGGCACGATGTCGCGGACCGGCAGGATGAGCGGCGCCGCCAAGAGCTGCGTCAGCGCCGTCAGTCCGATCGTGCAGGCCATGACTCCCGCGAAGCCGACGGCGGCGACCACACGGCCCCAGCCGCGCACCGCGACAAACCGGCTGAGGGCTCCGTAGCGCGCATCGCTGAGCGACGGAATCAGCTTTTCGTACAGCTCCCTCGCCGCCCGCATCGATTTGAGCATCGTCGGCATCGGGTTGACCGTCCTCAAGTCCGGCCGCACGCCGTGCGGACAGCGGCTGGACTGGCGGGCCTCCAACCTCGCGCTGGCCGTCAGCAGGACTGACCGGGCCGCGCCGTGGGAGACGAGAACGGCGAGCACGTCAGTCACGAGAGGTCCACCGAATCAGGAGCGCGAATGCCAGCCGGGGAAGCCAAATCCGATCGAGATGCTCCTCGTTCAGGACGTGACGGAGCTGCTCGGCGAGCGGAGCGAATCCGGGCAGTGGTGCCGACAAGTCGAGCCCGGTGAAGGGCTGCAGCAGCTGTTGGCGCTCCTCCGGCCCACACACTCGACTGACCAGCACGCCGAGTGTCGGCATGAACACGAGATCGATCCTGAACTCCTCGGGAAGCTCCTCGAGCGCGTCACCCTCCATATGGACCCGGCAGTGCACGACGCCATCCGGGCCGATCTGAGGCCCATCCACCAGCGAGGCTTTGACCTCGGCGCCGGTGTCCGCCACGAGGATGCGCTCGCCTTCGCTGGCGGCGGCATACGGAAGGCTCAGCATGTGTTGACAGAAGCGGGCGCCCGTGGCCGATTGCGCCAGCTCCTCCCGCGACGGTGCGCGGCGCACGCGGGCACCGGTGTCCAAGATCAGGTGACCGAGCGGAACGGTGCCGAGGCGGCGCGAATGGATGGGCACACGCCATTGCTCGTCGGCGGGGTCGTACACCGGGTCGCCTGGCGACAGCTGGACGCCGAGATCGAACGCGAGGTAGCGGGACGCCTCGCGGCGGATCGCCTCGGCTGTCGCGCTCGGACCGTCAGGCACGGACATGGACGATGACCCCTCCTTCGGAGCAGGCCCTGCCGTGCCGCGATCGTCTCGCGCCAGGCGCGGACCCGAAGATGACCGGAAAGGGAATCATGCGAGGTCCCACAGAAGACGGCTCATCGCCCCTCTTGCTCGGTCAACACACCGCCGATCCAGGCATAGACGAAGCTGCCCATCGTCGTCGCACCCGCCGTCAGGGCGGCGCTGAACGCGTCACGTCCTCCGATGACCAGCGCCCTGACGCGGCCCCGCCAGAGAGGCAGCATCTCGAGATCCGCCGCGGCGGAGCCGCTGAAGAACACGAGATCCGCGACGAGATTGCCGTAGGCCCGACGGTCCGGGTCGCGCGTCGTGTCGAGCACGACGACGTCGATATCCGAAGGCCGGGCTGACGCCGCCACGTCTCTCCCTCTCGTCCACAGCCACAGCGCGTCGTCGGCGTGCAGCTCACCGGTCAGGGCGGCCAGGAACTCGAGCGCGCTCTGGTTCGCCGGATCGTGGACCATCACCACGAGGGGCAGTCCGCCGACCTCGTGCCTCAATCGCGCCAGGAGCGTCCGCAGGGAAACCGGTGCGTAGCCCGGCACGTTGCCACGGCTGCGGATGATCGCGCCGGGCGGCGCCGCCTCCGGCGCCGGCGACGTCCCGCGCGTCCGGATCGGGCCGCGCGTTCGAATCGACGGGCCTTCCACGTCGAGGTCGTGAGTCATCGGTTCTGCTCCTCCAGGCTCGCCGCGACGGTCGCGGCACAGCCGGGGATGGCCATCGGGTCCAGCACCCCCAACGGATATTCCTGCCATGGGCGCGCGGCCTGAACCGCGAGCCAGAATCGATCGAGGACCTGGACGATGGCGCGTGCCTCTTTCAAGAGCAACGCGCTGGCGACGCCGCCGGTCTCTCCAGAGGCCGCTCCTGCCCGCCCTTGAATCAGCTGCCACAGCAGGCGGCGGTACCGTGCTTCGTCGATGTCGTGCGGGATCCGCGACTCGCGTTCCCGATCTCGAACGATCGCGAGGGTTCGCGCGGGGTCGTAGGGGTCCTTCACCAGCAATGGTGCCGTCGCCCCTGGAGCGTCCATGAAGAACAGCGAGTACCACGGATAGTCAGGGAACGAGCCCTCCCTGGGTTTCTTGTGCAGGTCCAGGCGGATCGATTTTCCGTTCCGGCCCGTGACCTCGAGGTAGCGCACCGCGCGCTTGAATCCCTTGCCGACGACGGCGCGGCACGGGATCCGGAATCCATTGCCCGAGTAGTCCTGGAAGGTGAAACGGAGCGCGCAGGCCGTCTCGTTGCGGAACCCGGGGATGCGCTCCTCGGCGCCGGTGTCGGGATCCTTCGCGATGAGGTCCCGATACTGACCGGCGAAGCAGACGCGGATGTCGTCGATCGTCGACACGTCGCCGAAATGCGTGAGGAGTGCGAGCATGTGCGGGGTCAGGTCGAGCATCAGGCCGAACTGAAGCGAGCGATCGCGCCCACGCTCGATCGGCCGGTCCTCGGTCATGAAGAAGGTCATCGACGCCAGGGCGCCGCCCAGATGGTCGACGACCGGGGCCTTCAACTCGTGAAGCGGCAGCGCATCCGACAGCCAGTGATCGAGGCCGAGCACCTCTGTACCCCTGCGCTGGGCCGACGCGCGAAGCAAATCGTCCACGTTGGCGATCCGGCTGTCGAATGGCTTCTCGACGAAGACGAGCGGCGACTTGCCGAGCCAGTCGCGAGCGATGCGCGAGTGCGTGAAATCCGGAGTGACGACGAAGACCACGTCCGGCCTCAATCCCTGTCGAATGGCCGCGTCGCGCGGATCGGTCTTGTCGAGATACGTCTCCCAGTGCTGCAGCCGCGCCTCGCCCGCCCAATCCGGACGGGTCCGCCACGTGCCGTCGTCCGTGTAGAAGACCGACAGACCATGGCCCACGCCGTCGGCCATCGCCCGATCGAAGATCTTGCGGTAGGTCCTTTCGACCCACTGCCCCGCCCCTTCGACCACGGCGATCAGCGGGCGATTGAGCGGTGGCAGGTCGAGGCGCGCCTGCTTCTCCGTCGCTCGCTCGGCCGTGATCTGCGCGATGCCGCGGCCGCGCGACTCACCGGGTGTCGCAGGCGCGGACGGAACCGCGGGGAAGAAATACCGGTACACCTCCGGATAGGAGAGGGTCTGCGGATTGCCGTGATGCCCCACGACTCGGGTCACGTCGACGAGCGACCCCGAGAAGAAGAGCGGACGCCGGCCAGGATCCGAGGCACGGGAAGGCAGGAAGGCGTCGGGTGAGGCCTTCCTGATGCCCAGCCCGAGCCGCGCGAACGCGGCGATTACATCCGGGTTGCCCGTCAGCTCCGAGTACAGATGGGCGCCGAGGTCGAGACGGCCGCGAAGTGGAATCACCACCCGGCGCCCCTCGTCGGTGGAACCGTCAGGCAGACGCACCCCGGCGCGGTGCGTCGCATCGTTGATGTAGCGGCGGCTCAAAAGAAATGCCGCCTCGGCATCGTCGTACGAGGCGAACAGGATCGGTCCGACCCGGCTGACCAGGTCCTTCGCCGAACGGTTGCGATCGGGATGCGCGAAGTCCAGGGTGACGAGCGGCTGATCGCGATCGCCGAGGTTGTAGAGCGTCATGTGACACTCCCCCGGCACGGTAACCTTGTCGCCGGGCCCGGCCACCCACAGTTCCGGGCGCCCATTCTCCCGATCCAGCACGATCAGCCCGTACGACTGAAACTCGTAGACCTCCTGCACCGGGTGTTCCGACGCGCTTTCGCCGTGCCAGTGGCCCATCGTCGATCCAAGGACGATGCAGCGCCCCGCGCCGGACTGTTCGAAATTGGGGACAATCGTGACGTTCGGCAGCTTGACTGACCCGCGGTGCTCGGCGCCGCTGTAGACCACCGAGTCGTTCCCGGCGGCCGGAACCGCGAGCACCCGCCAGTCCTCGTGCAGAAACGGCTCAATGCTCTGGAACGTCCGGGGGTTAATCCGGTAGTCCTTCGCGCTCGCGACCGTATCGGCGTCGATACGGATCCACGCCGGCTGGCTCGTGCTCATCAGGACGCCCTGCATCGGGTGATAGGAGATCCCGTCGGGTAGGTTCATACGCGATCCCTTCGTGCCGCCGCGCCAGGGAATCCGGCCACACCTAGACATGTTCCGGGGCGGCGCTTCGTTACAGCGGCAGGGGGATCGCCAGGTCGGACGGTCGCGATGTGCGATTAGGGCGGGCTACGCCGGCCGAGGACGGGACGGCATGGACCTCATCCTCGCCGCTTCCGGCGGTGGCCGCCAGGCATCAGATAGGGACGGAGCATGTCGTCGAGATCCTGGCGCAGCCAGTCGGCGGCGGAGCCTTCCCGATACAACGTCCAGTTCAGAAACGACCCGCGAAGCGTGACCTCGACCAACCGGGCCAGCGCCTCTACGTCCGCGTCCGCCTGGAGCTCGCCCGCCGCCACCGCGTCCCTGAGCAGGCCCTCGTACCATGCCCGCGCCGTTCGCGACAGCCGCAGCAGGTGACGGCGGAGGGCGGGGTCGGACAGATCGTTGAGCAGGTAGGCGACATTGCGGACGGCGGCGCGCGGCGAGCCGGCCAGCTGCGCATACATCGCCGTGACGGACCGCAACGCCTCCAGCGGCGATGAGGTCTTTGGACCACGGACGGTCAGGCCGACGTCACCAGTCGCGGCGGCGTGGCGGGCGTGCGCCAGCAGCATCGCGCGCTTGGAGCCGAAACGCTGCACCAGCGCGCCGGCGGTGACCCCGGCTTCGCTCGCGATCTCGCGAAGCGTCAATTCCGCCGGACCGCGGCGCTGCATGACCCGCACCAGTGCGGCGAACACATCGACATCCTCGGCCTTTCGTCGTCGCGGACTCATCGCTTGACAATATCTAAACAGATGTTTAGTTTGATCGCAACAAGCGTAAGGCGGTGGCGCGGCGGCTTCGGCGCGGAACCGCGCGCTCGATCCATCGGCGTCCGGACTGCCCAATGGGCCGACGACCGCCGGTTCCAAAGGTGTGACGATGGCGAACCGACAGCCCCGGGTAACGATCCACATGGCAGCCAGCCTCGACGGCTTCATCGCGAGACGAGACGGACGTGTCGACTGGCTCGAGACGTCCGACCACTTCGAGGGCGGCGACACCTTGACCCCGGAAGCCGTCGCGACATTCCTCGAGACCATCGACTGCTACGTCATGGGTTCGCGAACCTACGAGACGGCGCTGGGTTTCGAGGCCAAAGGTCTGGGGTGGTCCTACGGCGACAAGCCGACCTTCGTCCTCACGCATCGCACGCTGCCGAAGACCAGGAACACCGTCGAGTTCTACTCCGGCGATCTCCAGCGGCTGGTGGACGAACGATTGAGACCGAACTTCGGCAGTATCTGGTTCGTCGGCGGCGGTGAAGTCTCGGCCGAATGCCTGCGCCTGGACCTCGCCGACGAAGTGCGCTATT
>Ga0075365_10001518_pt1 | contig 10612 bp, 9 predicted proteins | sample EndMetdeltDD1765_FD_71387 | JGI IMG/M metagenome (GOLD analysis project Ga0075365, IMG submission 71387) | Populus endosphere microbial communities from Tennessee, USA - Endosphere MetaG P. deltoides DD176-5 | ecosystem: Host-associated > Plants > Roots > Endosphere | place: USA: Tennessee... | reverse complement strand
CAAGCCGGCCAGCGCGGCGCCGTACTCGACGATCACCCACTCTGGAAGGTTGTGTGCCCACACCGCGACGTGCTCACCAGGCTCGAAGTGTTGCAGCAGCCAATGCGCGCAGCGTTCCGCATCGGCGAGCAACTCCGCATAGGTCCACCGGCGTCGCTCCGGAGTCGGCAGCCCCTCGACGAGGGCGACGCGATCAGGCACCTCGGCGGCGACCTCGCGCAGCCGGCTGCCGACCGTGACGCCGTCCAGCAGCGGCGGCCCGCTGCCGTCGGGAATCCAGTGTGAAGTGGTCAGTGCGCTCATCTGTCGCCCCCCGGTGTCAGCTGATTTACAGCTGACAGTACGTTCCCGGTCTTGGGCGCGAGGCGAATTACGTGGACGACGGCTGTCGGTTGCGGCTTCCGATCAGCCAGCACACCAAGAAGATTGCGAACGAAATGGTCGTGACGAACACCGACACCGGCACGCCAGGGGCAAGCGACAGCACGATCCCGCCCACCGCGGCGATCTCCGCGAAAACCACCGACGCGGCGATCGTCGCGACCGGCGAAACGAACACCCGCACCGCGGCCGCGGCCGGCGTGATCAACAGGGACATCACCAGCAGCGCACCGACAATCTGCACGCCCTGTGCCGCCGTCACCCCGACGAGTGCTGCGAACACAATGCCCAACGCGCGCACCGGAACTCCGCGGCCCGCGGCCACCTCCGGATCGACGGTCGCGAACAACAACGGGCGGTAGGAGACCGCGAGCACCGCGACGACGAGCACCACGATGACGCTCAACAGCGCCAAGCCGGAATATCCGACCCCGACGATCTGACCGGTCAGCAGCGCGAAGCTGGTGCCGGTGCGGCCCGGATACAGATGGATGAACAGCACCGCAAGACCGAGTCCGAAGGCGAGCACGACGCCGATCGCGGAATCGCGTTCACGGGCGCGCTGCCCGAGGATGCCGAACAGCACTGCCGCCAGCCCACACCCGACCAGAGCGCCGAGCCCGACGTTGAACCCGGCCAGCAGCGCGAAAGACGCTCCGGTAAGCGATAATTCACTCGATCCATGCACGGCGAACGACATCTGCCGCATCACGATGAATGGCCCGATCAAGCCGGACACCAGCGCGAGCAACGCTGCGGCCAGCAGCGCCTGCTGGACGAAGTCGCGGCCAAGCAGATCTGCCGTGACGTCGAACGAGAACAGCTTCGACAACATGTCCGCGAGTCGTTCAGTCATGCTCGTGTCCGCTCGCGTGCCCCGAGTGGTCCTCTTGGCCGACCACGACGTAGCGGCCGCCGACCTTCACCACCTGAATGTCGGCGCGGTAGAGCTCCGACAGCGTTGCCGACGTCATCACCTCTTCGACGGCGCCGACACGGAATCGGCCGTCGACCAGATACAGCACCCGATCCACATACGGCAGAACGGGATTCACCTCGTGCGTGACGAACAGCACCGCGGTGTCGGCCTCGCGGCGGCGCTGGTCGATCAGCGCGGACACCAACCGGGCGTTGGCCGGGTCGAGGTTGAGCAGCGGCTCGTCGCACAGCAACAGCACCGGGTCACTCGCCAGCGCCTGCGCGATCCGGATCCGCTGGAGCTCGCCGCCGGACATCACGCCGACCGGCACGCCCGCCAGATGCACGCCGTTGACCTGATTGAGTGCGCGCTGCACGGCGGCGTCCTTGGCCGCGCGATCGCCGGGCCGCAGGCTGACCAGGCCCCAGCGGTGGCCGTCGTAGCCCAGCGCGACGAGGTCTTGTCCGCGCATCGACAGCCCACGCTCCACCGAGCGGTGCTGCGGGACGTACCCGATGCGTTCACTTCCTGCGCGCACCGGCTGCTGCGCGACGGTCACGTTGCCTGCGGTCAGCGCCATCTGGCCGAGCAGCACCTTGAGCAGCGAGGTCTTGCCGGTCCCGTTGGGGCCGAGCACGGCGACGAACTCGCCGGCGCGCACGGTCAGGTCGAGGTGGTCCCACAGCACGCGGTCGCCGAATGCCAGTCGGGCGCCGGTCAGTTCGGCGACGACGTCAGCAGCCACAGACAGAACTTATCGGTTCGCCTGCGGTGCCTTGTCCAGCTGGCTCGCCAACTGGTCCACGGTCTGCCGCTGCCAGGTCAAGTAGTCGATGCCAGCGGGAAGCGTCTCGGTCACCGTGATCACCGGCACCGAGGCCTCGTTGGCTGCGTCCTCAAGCTGCTTGGTGACGTCGGTCTGGGTCTGGGTGTTGTACACCAATGCCGATACCTGACGCGTCTTGATCAGGTCGAGCATGGCGGCCAGATCGGCAGGCGACGGGTCGCTATCGCCTTCGATCGCCTTGGTGAACCCCTCCGGCGTCTTGTCTGTGATTCCAGAGTTGGTCAGCAGGTAGTGCGCGACGGGCTCGGTCGCGACCACTGTGGCTCCGGGATGCGACGCGCCGATCGCCCGCTCGGCGGCGGCGATGGTGTCGGTCTGCTCGGCGAACTTGGCGGCGTTGGCCTTGTAGGCGTCGGCGTGGTCAGCATCGGCCTGCGAGAGCTTGTCGGCGATCTGATTGGCGACGGACTTGGCGGTCTCCAGGTCGTAGAACACATGCTCGTTGGCCGGCTGCGGCACGGAAGCCGGCAGCAGCGAGTAGGCGTCGACGGCGGTGACGCCTTGATGGCCGGACAACACGTCGTCGACCCAATGGTCGTATCCGCCGCCGTTGTAGACGACCAGGCTCGCGTCGGTGATGGCGGCGGCATCCGAGGGGGTGGCCTCGAAGGAGTGCGGATCCTGCGCGGGGTTGGAGATGATCGACTTGACCGACGCGTGGTCACCGGCGATGGCGCTGGCCACACTGCCCCACACGTTCGTCGAGGCGACCACCGACGCCGTTCCGTGTTGATGGTCGGACGCGGCCTTGTTGTCCTGGCTGCAGCCGACCGCACTGGCGATCAGACCCGTGCTCAAAGCCAGACCTACCGCTGCCCTGATCGCGCGCATCGCTTGCTCCTAATACAAATGAAAACCGTTTCCAATTACTCTAGCGCACGGCAACCGGGGTTTATCAACTCGATCGGCTAACCTCGTGGAGCATGTCGAGGAGTCCCACGCCCAGACGGCGTGCGACGCTGGCCTCGTTGGCGGCCGAGCTCAAGGTTTCGCGCACCACCATCTCCAATGCGTACAACCGGCCGGACCAGTTGTCGGCTGACCTTCGCGAGCGAGTGCTGGACACCGCCAAACGGCTGGGGTATCCGGGGCCCGATCCGGTCGCCCGGTCGCTGCGCACCCGCAAAGCCGGCGCTGTCGGCCTGATGATCACCGAGCCGCTGAACTATTCGTTCTCTGATCCGGCGGCCCTGGATTTCGTTGCCGGCCTTGCCGAATCGTGCGAGGAGGCGGGGCAGGGCCTGCTGCTGGTCGCCATCGGGCCGAACCGAAGCGTGAGCGACGGGACGGCGGCCGTGCTCGCGGCGGGTGTCGACGGCTTCGTGGTCTACTCGGCCTCCGACGACGACCCGTACCTGTCCGTCGTGCAGCAGCGGCATCTGCCGGTGGTGGTCGTCGACCAGCCCAAGGATGTCCCCGGCACCTCCCGGGTCAGCATCGACGACCGCGGGTCGATGCGGAAATTGGCGGAATACGTTGTGGGACTGGGTCATCGGGAGATCGGGCTGCTGACCATGCGACTCGGCCGCGACTGGCCGCACGGCGGGCCCCGGCCTGCGGTGGCAGACCCTGAGCGAGTGCAGACGCCGCACTTTCACGTGCAGCGTGAGCGCATCCACGGCGTCTACGACGCGATGACCGGGGCCGGGCTGGATCTCGAGTCGCTGACCGTGGTCGAGAGCTACGAACACCTGCCGACATCCGGTGGTGCGGCGGCCGAAGTGGCGCTGGACGCGAATCCGCGAATCACGGCGCTGATGTGTACGGCCGACGTGCTGGCGTTATCGGCGATGGACTACCTGCGAGCGCGCGGCATCTACGTGCCCGGGCAGATGACCGTCACCGGGTTCGACGGCATTCCCGAGGCAGTCGGCCGCGGCCTGACCACCGTTGTGCAGCCGAGCATGGAGAAAGGTCGCCGCGCCGGACGGCTGCTGCACAACCCGCCGCGCGACGGCCTGCCGGTGATGGATGTGCTCGCAACCGAAGTGGTGCGCGGCCGCACCGCAGGCCCGCCGGCCTAGCTTTCGCGGAACTAGCCGTCCAGGAGTTGCGCGCAGCGCAGCAGCCCGATGTGGCTGTACGCCTGCGGATGGTTGCCCAGCGCGCGTTCGGCGACCGGGTCGTACTCCTCGGACAACAGACCCGTCGGCCCGGCCGCAGCGACCAGGCGATCGAACAGCGCCTCGGCTTGCGACCGCTGATCCGTCAGCAGGTATGCCTCGAGCAGCCAGGCCGCGCAGAGATGGAAGCCACCCTCGATGCCCGGCAGGCCGTCGTCGCGGCGGTAGCGGTAAACGGTTGCACCGCTGCGTAATTCGGCCTCGGTGGCAATCACTGTGGCGGCGAATCGCTCATCGGACGGGTCGATCAACCCGGACAACCCGATGTGCAGTGTGGCCGCATCGAGGTCGGTGCCATCGTACGCGGCGGTGAACGAGCGCACCTCGTCGTTCCAGCCGCGTTCGCGCACCTGCTGGGAGATCGCGTCGCGCAGCGTGGCCCAACCCGGCGGAGCTTCGCGGCCGAACTCTTTGGCCAGCTTCAGCGCGCGGTCCACCGTCAACCAGCACATCACCTTCGAGTACACGTGATGCCGAGGATTACCGCGGATTTCCCAGATGCCGTGATCGGGTTCCACCCAACGGCTCTCGACGGCGAACACCATCTCGCTGACCAGGTTCCAGTCGGCATCCGTCAGCGCGGCCGAAACACCGCCGGCCACGCGCCGGTGACACAGGTCGGAAATCAGCTGCACAACGGGGCCGAACACGTCGAGCTGCACTTGAACGTTGGCGGCGTTGCCGACCCGCACCGGCCGTGACCCCGCGTAGCCGGGCAGCGAGTCGATCACCGCCTCAGGACCCAGGATTGCCCCCGACAACGCGTACAGCGGATGCAGCCGCTCGGGCCCGTGCATCGTCTCGATCACGCCGTGCAGCCAGTTCAAATAACCCTCTGCCTCGGCGATAGAGCCGAGCGACACCAGCGCAGAGGCGGTCATCGCGGCGTCGCGAATCCAGCAGTAGCGGTAGTCCCAGTTGCGGACTCCGCCGATCTCCTCGGGCAGCGATGTGGTGGCGGCCGCCATGATCGCGCCGGTGTCGGCGTGGACCAAACCCCGAAGCGTCAGGGCCGACCGCTTCATCAGTTCCGGTTTCAGCGACGGCAGCGCCAGCGTGGACACCCAGTCGCTCCAGTAGCTCTCCGCGCGTTCACGGCGCGACGCATCGTCGACAGGACTTTCCGCCAAATCCTCCGTACCGCAGCGCAATTCCAGCACGACCGGCCCTTCGGACGGGTCGATGACGGCTCGCGCGGCCTGGTGAATCCCGTCGGGCACGATCTCCCACTGAACGCCGGGCGACCGCAACACCATCGGATCGTTGGTCGCGAATACCCGAAGGCCGCCCTCGTCGACCCGCAGATGCACCGGCGCCTGCGCGAACTCGGGCCGCGGCGCGAACTCGACCACCGCCGTCGCCTGGCCGCTGATCACCCGGATCAGGTCGGTGCGGCCCGCGCCGACGTCGTGGGACAGGTAGTCGGTGACAAGTAAACTGGCCCAACGGGTTTCGACGGACATCGTACCGGCCACGTAGCGCTGCGACAGCGGCAGCGCCTCGCGTTGCGGGCCGATCGAGAAGTGTCCTGCGGTCGCGTCGCCGAGTAGTCGGGAGAACACAGCCGCCGAATCGGCCTGCGGATGGCACATCCACACCACATCGGCGTCGGGCGTCAGCAGCGCCACGGTGCGGGAGTTGGACAGCATCGTCAGGCGCTCGATCGGTGTGCTGTGCCCACCCAGCAGCCAGATGCGACGGGCGTCGAGTAGGCATTCGAGCACGGCCGCAACATCTTCCGGTGACTCGATGCGATAGCCGGCCAAGGTGTCGCCGTCGCCGACCTTGATACCGATGTCGGGCCCGTGCAGCCGGCGAAACGCCTTCTCGTCGGTGACGTCGTCGCCGATGAACACCGCGGCAGACGCGCCGTTCTGGTGACGGAGGATGTCGAGCGCCTGGCCCTTGTCGGTCTGGATGACGGCGAACTCGAGAACCGCCTTGCCCTCGGTGATCTGCGCGTCCCAGTGCTGCGAAACGGCGTGCGCCTTCTTCAGCGCCTCCTTGGCGTCGGCGGGTTCCGCGTTACGCACGTGCATGGCGACGCTGGCCGGCTTGATCTCGATGGCGACGCCCGGATACTCCGCCGCGATCGCTCCCAACGCGTCCTTGATCTTGCCCAGCAGCGTCTTGGCCGCATCGTCGATCGCGTGCACGAAGCCGGTGTCGAACTCCGAACCGTGGCTGCCGACCAGATGGACCTCGGCGGGCATCCGCGACAGCGTCGCGAGGTCACGCAAGGCACGACCGGAGATCAGCGCCGCCGTTGTCGATGGCAGGGCCGCCAGTGAGCGCAGCGCCGCCGCTGACTCCATGAGGGGGCGCGCATCATCGGGGTTCGAGACGATCGGCGCCATGGTGCCGTCGTAGTCACACGCCACCAATAGCCGCGGTACCCGGGCGACAGTGGAGAGCGCGCGCTGCAGTTCAACTGCTAGCGGTGAAGCCACCCGCTAAATCTTAGGGTGCTCGCCGTCGCCGATGAGCAGACGCACGGCCAGATCCAGCCGCTTGCTGACATCCGTCGCGGACGCGCGGCGGGTTAGCCATGCCAGCAGATTGGACAGCCACACGTCGGAGATGACGCGCGCGATGTGGTACTGGTCCTCGGTCGGCTCGCCGTCGCTCATGGCGCGGGCGAACATCGAGTCCATCAGCTTGCCGACGTGATCAACCTCACCAGCGGCCGACGCGTCGGCGAACACGAACGCCCGCGTCATCGCCTCGGTCAGCAGCGGGTTGCGCTGCATCGCGCGGTTGAGCTTGCCGACCATCAGGTTGAGCCGCTGGTAGGGCGTGCCACCGGACAGCGCGGCGCGGTCGGTCTTGGCGTCGATGCGCTCGAACTCCCTGCCCAGCGCTGACACCAGCAGGTGCACCTTCGACGGGAAGTAGCGGTACAGCGTTCCGACCGCGACATCAGCGCGTTCGGCGACCGCGCGCATCTGAACGGCCTCGTAACCGCCCTTTGAGGCGATGGCCAGGGTGGCGTCCAGGATGCGCTTGCGGCGCTCACGCTGGGCTTCGGACCCGAGCTCGGACTCCGCCAATACCGCCACGTTCATCACCTGACGCGGCCGCGAATCCGACCCCGAACCCTGGTTGGGCTGTGCTGGCGACGACATGTGGTCGGCTGCTCCTTCATCGTGCGTACTCGCTGAAAACGATACGCATGCGCGGCTCCATTTTCTCACCCCGGCGCCGCTGCGGCACCGACGTGTCCTGCTGTAATGGCGGTCGACTTGACGGTCGAACGCTGGCACTATTAGAACACGTTCTAGTGAGAAGCACGTCCTTCTCGCCCAAACGGTAGGAGTCTACGGTGTCGGCCACCATCACTGACGAGCAGTTTGCCGCACGCGACCTGGTTCGTAGCTGGGCATCTAGCTCGGGTTCGGTTGACGCCGCGCGTGCCGTGGAGCGCGGCGAGGCCGACGCATGGCGCACCGCCTACCGGGGTGTCGCCGAGCTGGGGCTTTTCGGTGTCGCGCTTCCCGAGGAGCATGGCGGCGCCGATGGCACCCCCGAGGATCTCTTGGCGATGGTCGACGAAGCCGCCGCCGCGATGGTGCCTGGCCCGGTTGCCACCACGGCGTTGGCCACGCTCGTTCTCGGTGACTCACATGTCGAGCTGCTCGAATCGCTGGCGTCGGGGGAGCGCACCGCCGGTGTGGCGCTCTCGGCAGACCTTCGTTACGGCGACGGCCTGGCGAGCGGGACGGCCGATTACGTGCTGGGTGCAGACGCAGCCGGGGTGCTGCTGCTGCCCGCCGGTGACAAGTGGCTACTCGTCGATGCGGCGGCCGACGGCGTCACCGTCGAACCGCTGAAAGCCACCGACTTCTCGCGCCCGCTGGCGCGAGTGGTGCTGGAATCCGCGGCAGCGGAGGCGCTGGGCGTTTCGGCCCAGCGAGTCGAGGACCTGGCGGCGACGGTGCTGGCCGCCGAGGCAGCCGGCGTGGCCCGCTGGGCGCTGCAAACCGCCACCGAGTACGCGAAGGTGCGCGAGCAGTTCGGCAAGCCGATCGGCAGCTTCCAGGCCATCAAGCACATGTGCGCCGAGATGCTGCTGCGGTCGGAGCAGATTTCGGTGGCCGCCAGTGATGCGGCCGCCGCTGTCGCCAATCCCGATGAGGGCCAACTGTCCGTCGCTGCAGCGGTAGCCGCGGCGACGGCCATCGAAGCGGCGAAGGCCAACGCCAAGGACTGCATTCAGGTGCTCGGCGGAATCGGGATCACCTTTGAACATGACGCCCATCTGTATCTGCGCCGTGCATACGGGATTTCGCAGTTCCTCGGTGGCCTGTCCCGGTGGCTGCGACGTGTTGCGACGCTGACGGCAGACGGTGTGCGGCGCGAACTGCATATCGATCTGGACTCGGTGGCCGACCTGCAGCCCGAAATCGCTTCTGCGGTGGCAGAAGTCGCTGCACAGCCTGCCGAGAAGCAACAGGTTGCGCTGGCCGAGTCGGGCCTGCTGGCGCCGCACTGGCCGCGACCCTATGGCCGCGAGGCCAGTCCAGCCGAGCAGCTGTTGATCGATCAGGAGATGGCCAAGGCCGGCGTGACGCGTCCCGACTTGGTGATCGGCTGGTGGGCTGCACCCACGATCCTCGAACACGGCAGCCCCGAGCAGATCGAGCGCTTCGTGCCTCCCACGCTGACAGGCGCGCTGTTCTGGTGCCAGCTGTTCAGTGAGCCCGGCGCGGGCTCCGATCTCGCGTCGCTGCGGATGAAAGCCGTTCGCGCCGAGGGTGGTTGGAAGCTCACCGGGCAGAAGGTGTGGACGTCGCGTGCGGACTGGGCGCAGTGGGGTGTGTGCCTTGCGCGCACCGACGCGGACGCGCCGAAGCACAAGGGCATCACGTACTTCCTGGTCGACATGAAATCGCCGGGCATCGACATTCGGCCACTGCGCGAGATCACCGGCGACAACCTGTTCAACGAGGTGTTCTTCGACGAGGTGTTCGTGCCCGACGAGATGGTCGTCGGGCAGGTCAACGACGGCTGGCGACTGGCCCGCACCACGCTGGCCAATGAACGCGTCGCGATGGCACACGGCACCGCGCTCGGTAATCCGATGGAGGAACTGCTCCGCACGGTTTCCAAACTCGACCTCGATCCGGCCGTCGCCGACCAGTTGGGCGAGCTGATCCGGTCCGCGCAAGTCGGCTCGTTGCTAGACCAGAAGATCGCGCAGCTGATCCTCGGCGGTCAGGACCCCGGTCCACAAGCCAGCGCGCGCAAGCTGATTGGTGTGCGCTACCGGCAGAAGCTCTCGGAGTTCCGGATGGATCTGTCGGCGGGCGCGGGCGCCGTCGAGAACAAGGAAGTGCACGACTTCCTCAACACCCGCTGCCTGACCATCGCGGGTGGCACCGAGCAGATCCTGCTCACGATGGCCGGCGAGCGGCTGCTGGGGCTGCCGCGCTAGCCCTTCGTCCGGAAGACGCTGAGTAGCAGCGGCAGTGACGCGCGCGGCCGCAGGGCGATTGCCTTGAGGAGTGGCGTCGGATCGAAGTAGGAACGTCGTTCGCGAATCATCCCGTCCTCCAAGATGATTCGGTCGACGACCGTCCATTCGACCGGCTTGCTGCCGAGGTGGCCGTGCAAAGTCAGCTCGATGAACACCCCGTCGGCCGTCTCGCCCCAGCGCTTCAGGTCGCCGACGAGGTCGGGGATGGCCTTGAAGAGCGGCTCGAAAATCTGCTGGAGTGCGCGGGGTCCGCGGGCGGGCGGAGCGATCGGCTGAATCAGCGCGGTGTTGGGGTGCATGCGCGGCCCGAAGTGCCGGAAGAAGCCGTCTGCGTCATGTGCGCCGAACTTCCAGCCTGCCTCGAAAAACTCGACGAACTCAGCGGCGTTTGTTGTGGATGTGGTCATTGCGCGGCGACAAGCCCGAGTTGTGCCTGCATCGACACGGCGTCGATGTAGCTGTCCTTGCTCTTGACCAAGCCGTCCTCGACGGTGATCAGGTCGACCAGGTCGACCTCAAACGTGTGATCGGTACCAGCAAGAGTTCCGCTCATCTTCCACTCGACGGCCCAGAAGTCGGCTGTGGTCTTCAGCGAGACCTGCTCGAACGCGAGGTCGGGGAACTGCGCGAACAGGTCGGCAAATGCTTGTCGCACCGCCGTTTTGCCGACGGCCGGCTCTTGGCCGATGTGAGCGTGGAAGCGGGTGTCCTCGGTGTGCAGGGCGACGATCGCATCGGGATCGTGCTGGCCCCAGGCCTCGGCGTAGCGGTCGAACAGATCGGGCATGTCGGCTCCTGTCGTTTGCATACGGTCGGTAGGTAACTTACGTACCGTCTGTCTGTATGTCAATGGGCAGGCGCGCGAA
>Ga0075365_10001517_pt1 | contig 10616 bp, 8 predicted proteins | sample EndMetdeltDD1765_FD_71387 | JGI IMG/M metagenome (GOLD analysis project Ga0075365, IMG submission 71387) | Populus endosphere microbial communities from Tennessee, USA - Endosphere MetaG P. deltoides DD176-5 | ecosystem: Host-associated > Plants > Roots > Endosphere | place: USA: Tennessee... | reverse complement strand
GCAGGTGAATTTGATCTCGTCGTGGTTTTCCGAAAGATGCGTCTGGATGTGCAGGTCGGGAAATTCGCGGGCAAGCGCCTGCGTGGCCTCCATCTGCGCCGGCGTCGAGGTAATCGCGAAGCGCGGGGTGATCGCGACGTGGTTGCGACCCTTGCGGTGCCATTGCGCGATAATCTGGCGGGTTTCGTCGTAGCCCATCTGAGGCGTATCGAGCAGGCCCTGCGGGGCGTTGCGGTCCATCATCACCTTGCCGCCGACCATGCGCATGTTGCGCCTCAACGCCTCAGCGAAGAAGGCATCGGCTGAGGTCTTGTGGACGGAACAATAGGCGACCGCCGTCGTCGTCCCGTGACGCACGAGCTCGTCGTAGAAATGCGTGGCGATACGTGCGGCATGGGCGCTTTCGACGAAGCGGCATTCCTCCGGGAAGGTATAGGTATTCAGCCATTCCAGCAGGTTTGCAGCATAAGAGGCGATCACCTGCATTTGCGGGAAATGCAGGTGCATGTCGATGAAGCCCGGCATGATCAGATGCGGACGATGATCGACGGTCACGGCATTAGCGGGGGCTTGCGCGCTCACCGTGTCATAGGCGCCGCAGGCGACGATCAGACCGTCCTTGATCAAGAGGGCACCGTCGCTTTCGTAGAGGTAGCTTCCGCTATCGCCAAGGTCTTGCGGGGCACGCAGGAAGGAGAGGAGACGGCCGCGGAGAAGGGTGTGTGTCATGGCTTTCTGCCTCTCGATTGTCTTGTTGCGCGGCTTTCGCGTCAGGGCGCCGGCTGGGCGGCGATGGACGCCGGCGTGGCGGCGCAGCCGTACATGGTCTTGTCTGCGAACACCAGAACCGCGTTCATCGCGTAGTGGCGATCGGACATGCCGTCTGAGCAATCCCCTTTGGTCAGCGTCAGCTTGAACGGTGTCGGTCCATCGGCGACTGTCCACGTGGCACGATCGTTCTCGATGACTGGACCAGGGTTGGCGCTCTTGACGTCCTCGACGCCCGGGCGGCTGAACGTGAGACCGTCGGCACGGATTTTGATCGCCCAGAAGGGTTCGGTACCGAGCGCGTTGAGGTCACCGGCGAAATCGCCTGCATTTGCTGTCGGGCTGCTTGCCGTCGCCGTTGCATCCGCACCGCTCTGGCCGCAACCGGTCAGAGCGGAGGCGAGGAGCATGACGCGAAGGGCGGCTGACATCATTCCTGCTTGCCTTCGACTGCGCTTTCGAACCAGGCGACGAGCAGCTTGCGCTCGTCCGGGGTGATATCGGTCACGTTGCCGGGCGGCATGGCGTGGCTGCGGCCCGCCTGTATATAGATCTCCCGGGCGTGAGCGGCAATTTCCGCATCGGTTTCGAGGATGACGTTGTTCGGCGGACGGGCCAGTCCTTCATAGACCGGTTCGGCGGCATGGCACATGGAACAGCGCGTACCGACGAGCTGCTTGACCGCGGGGAAATGTGCATCGCCAGCGAATTGCTGGAAAGCGGGAGCGACGGCCTGCGCATCCTTCTCTCCGGTCAGCACCTTTGGCACGGTCGACAGCCACATGATCAGGATGAAAAGGATGACGGTGACGATCCAGGTCCAGGTCGGCCGTCCCTTGCGCGCATGCGTCGTGTTGAACCAATGACGGATGGTGACGCCCATCAGGAAGACGAGGGCGGCGATCACCCAGTTGTAGGCGGTGCCGAAGGCCAGAGGATAGTGGTTCGACAGCATGAAGAAGATGACGGGCAGCGTCAGGTAGTTGTTGTGGAGCGAGCGCTGCTTGGCAATCGCGCCATACTTCGCATCGGGCGTGCGCCCGGCAATCAGGTCGGCAACGACGATCTTCTGGTTCGGGATGATGATCATGAAGACGTTGGCCGACATGATCGTTGCCGTGAAGGCGCCTAGATGCAGGAAGGCGGCGCGGCCGGTGAAGAGCTGCGTGTAGCCCCAGCCCATGAAGACGATCACGGCGTAGAGCACGACCATCAGGCCCCAGGTGTTCTTGCCGAGCGGCGACTTGCACAGCCGGTCGTAAACGATCCAGCCGACGGCCAACGAGGCGAGCGAGATCAGGATCGCCACCGGCGCGCTGATGTCGAGCACATGCCGGTCGATGAGGAAGAGGTCGGCGCCGCCGTAGTAGACGATGCAGAGCATCAGGAAGCCGGAGAGCCAGGTGAAATAGCTTTCGTACTTGAACCAAGTCAGGTGCTCGGGCATCTGTGCGGGTGCCACGAGATACTTCTGGATATGATAGAAGCCGCCGCCATGGACCTGCCATTCCTCGCCATAGGCGCCGGGCGGCAAATGCGGCCGCTTCACCAGGCCGAGGTCGAGTGCAATGAAATAAAAGGACGAGCCGATCCAGGCAATCGCGGTGATGACGTGGAACCAGCGGGCGGCAAAGGCCAGCCATTCCCACGCGATGGCATATTCATACATTGAGTTCCCCTGTTCTTCCTCCGACTCGTCACATTGCAGAAAGTCGTGCCAGGAGGAAAGGGGATTGGCGATCACTCGGAGCTAATGCCGGGAATAACGCAACGCCGATCGTGGTAACGAACTTTTGAAAAGCCCCACGGGGCAGCCTCGCATTCCCGAAGTTCAGAACCTATGGGTGAAGCCAGCCCTGTTCTTTTGATTTCATTCTCGGCCAGAGATCAAGGCGGCTTTGCCTTGTCCGAAGCATGGGAGCCGGTGATCGACAGGACGGCGCAGCTGCCTTCGCGCCCCTGTAACCGATTGCCTCGAGCCTCGCATTTGTCTTGTCTCGTCCTTCAAACGAAGAACGAAACTTGATCCCGATACGGCTGCAATACACAAACCATATCAATGCCCCTTTCGAGGCTGCTGGTCTTGCGTGTATCGCCACGCAATCAGATTCTCTGCCCGAAGTTGATGTTCCCTGGCATGCAGCAAGGGCGGCGTAAAAACACCACGCACTAAGCCAACATATCGACGTTTTTTCATCGGATGCTCTCCCGTGCTGGAGATGTCCGCCGGTTGCGGAGACGGCTTGCCAACGGTCGATTGGTGAGCGCCGCGAATGGTGAAACGCCTTTGAAAATGCGGTCCGTCGACGCCGCCCTGCAGCCTGCAAAGTGGCTTGAAATGTAACGGTTCGATTACAGTTTCATTTTGAGGCCGCCGGAATGAGGTGGAAACCGCTTCATTCCGGCGGCGCATTCATCAACGGAGAAGGTGCCAATGCGCAGTATTCTTGTGTGTGTGATGATTGCATTCGCGTCCTGCGCTTACGGCCATGACGCGCCTTCGGGTTGGAGTTATGAGCCCTTCTGTTGCAATGGCGATAGCGAAACCGGGGACTGCCAGATGATCCCGCCGAAAAGCGTGGCGATTACCCCCCATGGCTATCGGGTGACGCTGCTGCCGGGCGATCACCGACTTGTCACGCATGCGCATGTCTTCCTGCTTCCCATGGGAAAGGCCATGCGTTCAGGTGACGGCGACTATCATCTCTGCCTGTTCCCGAACGAGGATACGCCGCGTTGCTTCTACGCGCCACAGATGGGCTACTAGCTGCCCTTGATCTCAGAGACGTTCATTTCCTCGAGAATCCAGTTTCGGAATGCCTTGATCTTAGGAACGTTGCGACGGCTCTCCGGATAGGCCAGCCAGTAGTCCCAATCGTTGTCGCTGCAGACGATTGGAAAAGGCTGGATCAGCCGACCTGCGGCAATGTCATCGCGATAGAACGCGGGCGTCAGGATCGCCACGCCTTGTCCCGCAAGAGCAGCGCTCGCCTCGAAGGACTGGGCGCCGAGCCGGCTGCGCGGCCGGCCCGCGAGGTCGGGATCGTGGACACCGGCCGCCTCGAACCATGAAGCCCACCACGAGTCGCCGGCGTCGATCAGTCGCAGTTTGAGGAGATCACTCGGCTGGCGGATGCCGCCGGCGGCGCTAGCCGCAAGTTCGGGGCTCAGCATCGGCGTGAAATCAATCGCCATCAGCCGATGCGATACAAGGCCCGGCCAGTTTCCCTTGCCGCTACGGATCGCGATGTCGGCGGACTCCCGGGCAAAATCGATCAGCGTATCTGATGTGCGCAGGCGTACGGCGGTCGCCGGATACTTGAGATGGAACGAGCCGAGGTGACGTGCCAGCCATTGCGAGGCGAATGTCGGGGTAGAGTGAATAAGCAGCGTTTCCTCGGCAGCGCCCCGAACCGAGGCCATCGCTTCGTGCAACATGGCGAAGGCTTCGGTCACTTTGGGTGCCAGCCGCTCGCCGGCGTCGGTCAGCCTGATGTGGCGTGGGCGCCGCATGAAGAGGGGCTCGCCGATATTCTCTTCCAGCAGCTTCACCTGGTAGCTGACGGCCGTCTGCGTCATGCCGAGCTCTTCGCCGGCCTTGGTAAAACTACCGAGCCTCGCGACCGCCTCGAAGACCCGCAGCGCGTTTAGGGGAAACTGTTTCGACAGCTTCATGGATAAGTTCTCTTTATGTGTCCAGACGATCGTTCGATTGGAATTGCAGCATTTATTGGCGCAGTCTGCAACCCAACGGATCAAATTGTCGAGGTGATGTTATGGATTGCGCCGCTATCGAACAGGACAGGCAGGCAAGGGCTGCCGGGACTTTCAGTTGGCTGTCCGACCTTGGCCGGAGACTGCTGCGCCGGCTTTCGGGATGGGACCGGCTGGAACTCGAGGGTATGCCGGATCGCGTCAAGCGCGATCTCGGTTTCATGGACGGGCGCGAGCCGCGCTACAACAGGGAGTTCCGGCGGTAGGCCGTGAGGTTGGCGTGGCAGTGCCCCGAGGTATTGCCACTTTAGCCTATGCCTTCTTCATTCTCTCCACGGCCATCAATACCCGTTCGGGCGTCGCCGGCGCATCGAGCCGCGGGCAGAGCTTGTAGTTGGCCACGCTGGCGACCGCCATCGAAAGCGCCTCGAGCACCGAAATCGCCAGCATGAAGGGTGGCTCGCCCACCGCCTTGGATCGGCCGATCGTATGCTCGGCATTCTCCGACCACTCGGCCAGCCGGACGTTGAAGATCTTCGGCCGATCGGAGGCGAGGGGGATCTTGTAGGTCGAGGGGGCGTGCGTGCGCAGCCGGCCCTTGTCGTCCCACCAGAGTTCTTCCGTGGTCAGCCAGCCCATACCCTGAACGAACGCGCCCTCGACCTGGCCGATATCGATCACCGGGTTCAGCGAGCGGCCGACATCGTGCAGGATATCGGTGCGTTCGATCATGTATTCGCCTGTCAGCGTATCAATCGATACCTCCGAGCAGGCCGCGCCATAGGAATAATAGTAGAACGGCGTGCCGCGGCCGGCGGCCCGGTCCCAGTGGATCTTCGGGGTCTTGTAGAACCCGGCAGCGGAAAGCTGCACACGGGCGAAGTAGGCCTGCTTGACGAAGTCGGGGAAGGGGAACTCCTTGTCGCCAACCCGCACGCGGTTCGGCAGGAAGACTACGTCCGTCGGAGGTACAGCCCATTTTTCGGCGGCAAAGGCGACCAGCCGTTCCTTGATCTGGCGGGCGGCATCGTAGGCGGCCATGCCGTTCAGATCCGATCCGGACGATGCCGCCGTGGCCGAGGTGTTCGGCACCTTGCCTGTTGTCGTTGCCGTGATCTTTATCCGCTCGATGTCCACCTGGAAGCTGTCGGCCAGCACCTGCGCCACCTTCGTGTAGAGGCCCTGGCCCATCTCGGTGCCGCCATGGTTCAGATGGATCGAGCCATCCTGATAGACGTGAACGAGGGCGCCAGCCTGGTTGAAGGCCGTCATGGTGAAGGAGATGCCGAACTTCACCGGCGTCAGTGCAATGCCCTTTCGGATGTAGCGGTTGTTGCGGTTGAACTCGATGATTGCGTTGCGGCGCGCCTGATAGTCGGCGCTGTCTTCAAGCTCGTCGACGATCCGGCCGATGATGTTGCCTTCGACCTCCTGATGATAGGGGGTGAGCGTGCGACCGGAGCCGGGCTGTCCGTAAAAGTTCAGCTTGCGGATCTTTAGCGGGTCCTTGCCGAGCGCATAGGCGATTTCCTCGATAAAGCGCTCTCCGCCCAACATGCCCTGTGGGCCGCCGAAGCCACGGAAGGCGGTGTTCGAGACGGTGTGAGTCTTCAGCGGCTTCGATGCTAGGTGAACATGCGGGTAGAAATAGCTGGAATCCGCATGAAACAGCGCGCGGTCCGTGACCGGCCCCGAAAGATCGGAAGAAAAGCCGCAGCGGGCAGCGTAGGTCGCATCGACCGCGTGGATTCGCCCGTCGTCGTCGAAGCCAAGTTCGTAGTCGACAAGGAAGTCATGGCGCTTGCCGGTGGCAGCCATATCCTCGTCGCGGTCGGGCCGGAACTTGATGGCACGCTTCAGCTTTTTGGCGGCAATCGCCGCCAGAGCTGCGAACTGGTTGCCCTGCGTTTCCTTGCCGCCGAAGCCTCCACCCATGCGGCGCACGTTCACGGTCACCGCGTTCGACGGGATATCGAGAACATGACCGACGATATGCTGGATCTCGCTCGGATGCTGGGTCGATGACCAGACGGTAACCTCGTCGTCTTCGCCGGGGATCGCCATGGCAATATGGCTTTCGAGATAGAAATGTTCCTGGCCGCCGATCCGCATCTGGCCCTTCAGGCGCCGCGGCGCGTTCTCCATTTCCGTCTTGGCGTCGCCACGCTGCAGGGTCATCGGCGTGACGACGAGGGGGCCGCCGTTGGCGAGCGCGCCATCGATATCGCTCCAGTGGGGCAGGTCGCGGTACTCGATCTTGGCCTTGCGGGCGGCTCGCCGGGCAATCTCGCGCGTTTCGGCGATGACGGCAAAGATCGGCTGGTTGTGGAATTCGACCTTCTTTTCGGCAAGCAGCGGCTCATCGTGGCTGCCGTTCGAGCTGACATCATTGACGCCGGGAACGTCCTTGCCGGTGAACACCCAGACGACGCCGGGCGTCGCCTTGACCTCGGAAAGATCCATGCTGACGATCTCGGCGTGGGCTCGATCGGACAAGCCGAGCGCGCCATGCAGCAGCCCGGTGGGCTCTGGCAGATCGTCGATGTAGTCGGCAGCTCCGGTAACGTGCTTGTGGGCGGAATCGTGGCGCAGCGCATCGTGCATCGCGCCATTGATGATGAATTTGGGGTCCGCGAAGGTCGACTTGTCCATTAGGCAACCTCCTCGAAGCGATGGAGCTCGGCCGGTGCGCCGGAGGTTTCCAAGAAGAAGCGCGTTAGCAGGTTCTTTGCCGTCAGCTGACGATACTCGGCCGTTGCGCGCCAGTCGGTCAGGGGCTGGAAGTCGGCGTCGAACTCTGCGCGCGTCGCCTCGATCGTTGCTTCGTTCCACGGCTTGCCCATGAGGGCGTTTTCGACGTGGCGCGCGCGCTTCGGCGTGGCGGCCATGCCGCCGAAGGCGATGCGGATGTCGTTGACGTCTCCCTCCGTATCCAAGGTCAGATAGAAGGCGCCAAGAACCGCGGTGATGTCCTCGTCACGGCGCTTGCTGATCTTGTAGACGGCGAATTGGGTGTCCTCGGCCGGATAGGGCACGAAGATGCTCTCGACGAATTCGCCGCGGCGGCGATCCTGCTTGCCGTAGTCAATGAAGAAATCCTCGAGACGCAGCATTCGGGTCCCGGCCAGAGAGCGCAGCTTTACGGTTGCGCCAAGGGCAATCAAGGGCGGCGGCGTGTCGCCGATCGGCGAACCATTCGCGATATTGCCGCCGATCGTGCCCATGTTGCGCACCTGATCGCCGCCGATACGGTTGATGAGGCGGCCAAGGGTCGGCACCTTGCGGGCGATGGTCTCGAAGGCGCGGGTGTAGGTGACGCCGGCACCGATGGTGAAGCCGCCGTCGCCAGATGTGATCGACTGCAGGTCTGTCAGGTGGTTTATGAAGACGACAGGGTCCAGGGCGCGCATCTGCTTCGTCACCCACAGGCCAACATCGGTGGCCCCTGCAACAAGAGTGGCGGTGGGCTCTTCGGACAGCACGCGCGCCAGCGCGTCCAGCGAACCCGGCACGACCAGCCGGCCTTCGGCCGTCGTGATCGAGATGGTCTGGCTGTTGCGCATTGCCCAGAGGCGGGAGATGATATCGGAGCGGGTCTTTTCGAGCGGGTCGAAGAGCGCGCTCGGGCGGGTGTGGCTCACCTGCTCGGCGGCCTTCACGATCGGCTCGTAACCGGTGCAGCGACAGAGATTGCCTTGCAGGGCCTTTTCAATGTCAGCGCGGCTCGGCTTGTCGTTGGAAAGCCAGAGGCCATACATCGACATGACGAAACCCGGCGTGCAGAAGCCGCACTGCGAGCCGTGGCAATCGACCAAGGCCTGCTGCACCGGATGCAGCGTTCCATCCTTGGCCGCCAGATGCTCCACCGTGACGACATGGGTGGCGTTGAGCGACCCCATGAAGCGGATGCAGGCATTGACGGACTCATAGTGCAGCTTGCCGTCGATCAGCCGTCCGACAAGGACGGTGCAAGCGCCGCAATCTCCTTCCGCGCATCCTTCCTTCGTGCCGGTCAGCCGGCGCTTCAACCGGAGATAATCGAGAAGCGTCTCGGTCGGCCGGACATCGCCAAGCGTGACGTCCTCGCCATTCAGGATGAAGCGGATGCTGTCGTTCATGTGGTTCCCTGGTTTTTATGCTTATCTTGAATGGTTATGCCGCGGTCCAGCCACCGTCAATCGAGATGTGGGTACCCGTCACCTGCCGGGCTTCGTCGCTTGCGAGGTAGAGAGCCAGCGCGCCAATCTCCTCCGCCTTGACGAATTCATGCGTCGGCTGGGCCTTGAGGATCACTTCGGTCTTGACCTGCTCCTCGGTCATGCCGCGTGCCTTGGCCGTATCCGGTATCTGCTTCTCGACGAGGGGCGTCAGCACGTAGCCCGGGCAGATCGCGTTCACGGTCACGCCAAATTCGGCAAGCTCCAGTGCCGCCGTCTTCGTCAGGCCCAATATACCATGCTTTGCCGCCACATAGGCGGATTTGAACGGCGAGGCGACCAAGCCGTGCGCGGAGGCGATGTTGATGATCCGCCCTTGGCTTTTCGCCTTCATCAGCGGAATGGCCGCCCGCATGGTATGGAACGAGCTGGACAGATTGATCGCAATGATCTGGTCCCACTTTTCGATCGGGAAATCCTCGATCTTTTCCACATGCTGAATGCCCGCATTGTTGACCAGCACATCGACGCTGCCGAAGGTCTTGGCGGCTGTTTCGATCAGATCCGCGATTTCAGCCGGCTTTGTCATGTCTGCCGGATGGTGGGTCACCTTCGCCTTCGAGACGGATTCAAGTTTCTCGACGATCGCCTTGATTTCCTCGGGCTTTCCAAAGCCGTTGATGACGACGTTGTCGCCCTTGCCGGCAAAGGCTGTTGCGATCGCAAGCCCGATGCCGCTGGTGGATCCGGTGACGACGACTGTTCTTGCCATGCTCTTCTCCTAAAGCCGTTTTGCGACGCAATAGAGCTGAGGTTATGCGCAAAGCATCTCTGCTGGCAATTGCGATCACGGCAAATCTCTTGTGTCGAAGAGGCGGTGAGGTTCTTTCCTCGCCCGCCGTCCTGTCCTATTGATTTTTCCCGATAATCACGATCTTGGGGAGGACTGGCATGAGCGGATATGTTCTGGCGATCGATCAGGGGACGACGTCGACGCGGGCGATCGTTTTCGACGGCGAGATGAAGATCGCCGGTGCGGGCCAGAAGGAATTCCGTCAGATCTACCCTCAATCCGGTTGGGTCGAGCACGATCCGGAGGAAATCTGGGATTCCGTGGTCTCGACCATCAAGATGGCGATCCGCGAGGCGAGGATCGAGGCAAAGGACATTGCGGCGCTCGGCATTACCAACCAGCGCGAGACCGTGCTCGTCTGGGAGCGCGACAGCGGCAAGCCGATCCACAACGCGATCGTCTGGCAGGACCGCCGCACGGCAAGCTATTGCGACAAGCTTAAGAGGCAGGATCTCGAAAAGACCTTCACCAGGAAGACCGGCCTTCTGCTCGATCCATATTTCTCCGGCACCAAGCTCTCGTGGCTGCTTGCCAACGTCAAGGGCGCGCGGGCGCGTGCCGCCAAGGGGGAGTTATGCTTCGGGACCGTCGATACTTTCCTGATCTGGCGGCTGACCGGCGGCAAGGTGTTTGCGACCGATGCGACGAACGCTTCCCGCACGCTGATCTACAACATTGCCGACAACAAGTGGGACGCGGATCTCCTCGATATCCTGCGTGTTCCCGCAGCGATGCTGCCTGAGGTAAAGGATTGTGCCGATGATTTCGGCATTACCGAGAAAGCTATCCTTGGCGCCGAGATCCCGATCCTCGGCGTTGCCGGCGACCAGCATGCCGCGACAATCGGGCAGGCCTGCTTCGAGCCCGGCATGATGAAGTCCACCTACGGCACCGGCTGTTTCGCATTGCTCAACACCGGAAGCGACATTGTTCGTTCGAAGAACCGGTTGCTGACGACCATCGCCTATCGGCTGAACGGCGAGACGACCTATGCGCTCGAAGGCTCGATCTTCATCGCGGGTGCTGCCGTGCAATGGCTTCGCGACGGGCTCGGCATCATCGATACGGCCTCGCGCACGGGGGAACTTGCCGATGCCGCCGACCCGACGCAGGAGGTCTATCTG
>Ga0075365_10001516_pt1 | contig 10616 bp, 5 predicted proteins | sample EndMetdeltDD1765_FD_71387 | JGI IMG/M metagenome (GOLD analysis project Ga0075365, IMG submission 71387) | Populus endosphere microbial communities from Tennessee, USA - Endosphere MetaG P. deltoides DD176-5 | ecosystem: Host-associated > Plants > Roots > Endosphere | place: USA: Tennessee... | reverse complement strand
TTCGAGTTCGGCCGCGAGGAGATCGTTCTTCTGGCGCTCGTTGTCGGCTTCCGTCATCGTCGGATCGAGTTCGATGAGAACGTCGCCGGCTTTTACGGTCTGGCCGTCGCGAACGTGGATGGCGCGGACGACGCCCGTCTCGAACGGCTGGATCAGCTTGGTGCGCCCGCCGGGCACGATCTTGCCGGTCGCGGTGGAGACGATATCGACGGTGCCGAACGAGGTCCAGGCCAGCGCGAAGCAGAAGATCGCGATGATGCTGGCGCCGATCGCGCGCCCGATCGGCGACGGCGGCGTTTCAGTGATCTCCAGCGCCGCTGGCAGAAACGCGATTTCCTGCTCGCGGCGGCGAGCCGGAGCCGGGGTTTTCGGAAACGGGACGATATTTCGGCTAGCGGACGTCATGGATACCGGCCTGCAGATAATGGAGGTTTGCGTAACGTCCGTTCGAGCGGATCAGCTCGTCATGGCTGCCGTCCTCGACGATGCGGCCGTGCTCGAGCGTGATGATCCGGTTCGCATTGCGCACGGTCGAGAGCCGGTGAGCGATCACGAACACGGTCCGGCCGGCGGCAATTCGCTTCATGTTCTGCTGGATGGCACGCTCGCTTTCGTAATCGAGCGCGCTGGTCGCCTCGTCGAGGATGAGGATGCGCGGGTCGGTGATGAGCGCGCGGGCGATCGCAACACGCTGGCGCTGCCCGCCGGACAGGCTGCTGCCGCGTTCGCCGACGATGGTGTCGTATCCTTCGGGCAGTTCCAGAATGAAGTCGTGAGCGCCGGCGAGCGATGCCGCCTCGATCACGCGCTCCATCGACATCGTCGGATCGGCCAGCGCGATGTTCTCGCGAATCGAGCGGTTGAACAGCACGTTCTCCTGGAGGACGACGCCAATCTGGCGCCGCAGCCAGGTCAGATCGACCATCGCGAGATCGACGCCGTCGACCAGCACGCGTCCGCTCTCCGGCACATAGAGGCGCTGGATCAGTTTGGTGACGGTGCTCTTGCCCGAGCCGGACGAGCCGACGATGCCGACGACCTGGCCGGGTTGGACGCTGAATGACACATTGTGCAGCACCTCGGGGCCGTCGATGCGATAGCGGAACGTCGCATGATCGAAAGTGACCTGCCCGCGGATCGGCGGTAGTGCGGCGCGGCCGGGACTGAAGCTCGGCTCCGGGATGGTGTTGAGGATGTCACCGAGGCGATCGACCGACAGACGGGCCTGATGGAAATCCTGCCACATCTGGGCGAGACGCAGCACTGGCGCGCTCACACGAGCGGCCAGCATGTTGAACGCGACGAGCTCGCCGACGGTGAGATCGCCACCGATCACGAGTCTGGCGCCGAAGTAAAGCGTTGCCGCGACCACCAGCTTGTTGATCATCTGGACGGCCTGGCTCGCCGTATTGTTCAGGCTTAGCACGCGGAAGCTCGCGCCGACATAGCCGGCGAGCTGCTCCTCCCACCGGCGCTGCATCTGCGGCTCGACCGCCATGGCCTTCAGCGTCTCGACACCCGTGACGCTCTCGACCAGGAAAGCCTGGTTCTCGGAGCCCCGATTGAACTTCTCATCGAGGCGCCGGCGAAACAGCGGCGCAGCGAACACGGAAATGCCGATGTAGAACGGGAATGACGCCAGAACGATCAGCGTCAACGTCGTCGAGTAGTAGAACATCACCGCGAGGAAGACGGTGGTGAACAACAGATCGATGACGAGCGTAAGCGCCGAACTCGTCAGGAACTGACGGATATTCTCCAGCTCGCGGACGCGTGCGACCGAATCGCCGACCCGGCGGGCCTGGAAATATGCGATGGGCAACGCCATCAGGTGACGAAACAGCCGGGCGCCGAGCTCGACGTCGATGCGGTTCGTGGTGTGCGCGAACAGATAGACGCGCAGCGTTTCGAGAATGGCTTCGAACACGGTCAGCGCGACAAGGCCTATGATCAGAACGTCGAGCGTGCTCATGCTTCGGTGCACGAGGACCTTGTCGATGACCACCTGGAAAAACAGCGGTGAGATCAGGGCAAAGAACTGAAGGAAGAATGACGCGACCAGCACTTCGCCGAGAAGACGGCGATACTTGTGGACGGCGCCGACAAACCAGCTGATATCGAAGCGACTGGAAAGATCGGTCAGGGACGCGCGCCGCGTCATCAGGATGATGTCGCCGTCCCAGATTGCCTCCAGCTCGGCCTGCGTCATTGTTTCGGGCCGGGGAGACAATGGGCGCTGAACCATAAGCTTGTCGTCGACGACCTGGCCAAGGATCAGGAAGCCGCCATCGCGCAGCAGGGCGATGCCCGGCAGCGGCGTGACCGCAAGCCTGTTCCAGCTGGATTTGTTTGCCCGAGCCTTGAGCCCGAATTCCTTGGCGCAGCGCAGGATTTCGGTAACACCCAGTCGTGCCGCGCCCATGCGGTGCCGGATCTGGTCCGGGTCCGCCGCGATGCCATGGCAGCGAAGCAATATCGCCACCGCAACGAGCCCGGATTCATCGTCGCCCCCGGATTCGACGCTCGCCGCATGGACGGCGATATCGCCTCGGTCAGCGGACGGCGCAGGCTTCAAGGCCTCGCGGGCACGCCCCATCAAGGCCGCGCGGGCACGCTCCACCAGCTCACGTCCGCGGACGGCCATGCCGGTAAGGGTCTGAAGCACCCGGTTGGCGACGTTTTGCGATCCGGTCAGGATCAAACGGCCGTCCCAGATTTCCTCGAATTCCGCGCGCGTCATCAGCTGCGGATGCGACGCGGTCGGATGCAGCACGAGCGCCCCGTTGCCATCGACCTTGCCGAGAAGCAGAAAGCCGCCATCATGCAGCGACGCAATTCCAGGCAACTGGATGCTCGCAAGTCGCTTCCAGCGCGTCGTTTGCGAACGGACCTTGACTCCAAATTCGCGCGCGCAGCGAAGCATGGCGCGGATGCCTATCGTGCTGCTTCCGCAGCGATCGCGGAGCTGGTCGGGCTCGGCGTTGACGCCATGAAGGCGCAGGAACAGAGCCAGGGCTCGAAGCCCGTGGTCTGCGGCGTGGGCATTCCCATTCTGGATCGCCATTTTTTAACTCAACCCTTCGCGGCTACCGGCCGCGTTTGATGTTCCTTCTCTGCATTCCCAACTTTGGTAGTGCCGCACCCGGGCGCTGTTGCGCCCGGGTGCGGAAGCGGATCAATGTTGCGGTCTGGCCAGCAGGGCTTCCTGCCCAAAACCGGCCACTTGCGACACGGCCGCCACGATCTGCCCGGAGTCCCCCCGGCCAAAGTTACCGGCCAGATACTGGTTCAGCAGCGCGAAGCTCTGGCTTGCCAGGGACGCCGTGGTCGTACCTGCCGCGAGCTGAGAATCCGTGACGATCGCCTGCGGCCTGGTGTTCGCCAGAGTGCTGGTGACCTGCTCCATATGCTCCCGCAGCAGCGCAAAAGCCTGGTTCGCCAGCAACCCTGCGCTTGCGGCAGTCGCATGATCCGTCACGGTGACCGGCTGCGGCGCGGAGGGCGCCGCGGTGCTGGTGACGGAGTCCCCGTGCGGCTGCTGCGCAGAGCCCAGGCCCCCCGGGAAGCCCGAACTCGCCGAGCTCGAGGACGGGGAAGTCGTCACGGTGGTGGCCTGCGGCGACGTTGTGGTCGTCGTAGGTCGCGGGTCCGTCACGGTGATGGTCTGTGGCGCGGCTGACGTCACGGCGCCGGTGACCGGGTCCTTTGCATTTGCGGTCAGCGTGAGCGTCGCGACAGGATGAGCCCCACCACGGTAGTACGAGTGCAGCTCCAGTCCGCTGTCGACCTGCGCAGCCGTCAAGGTGATGTTGTTTCCCCTGAACGTCTGCCCATCGAGCTTGTCAGTGATCGTCTCGTACCTCGGCAGGCCCGTGATGTTCACGGTCACGACATCGTTGGTATCGGTCGTTGTCACCTTGGTCCCCAGGTCGACCGAACCGCCTCTGCCGGCCACCCAGAGCGTGTTATCCGCGATGGTGAGGACGGGCTTCGTGACGGAAGGGGTCGTGGGAGTCGTCGGAGTCGTTGGTGTGGTTGGTACGGTTGGTGTCGTTGGCGTGGTCGACGTCGCCGTATCGATCTGCAGACCGGAGAACGTCTTCACCGCACCCGCGAGGTTGGCCGCAACACCGCTCGCATCCTTGATGCTCGCGCCGCTCGGCAGACTGACCCCGGTGATAGCGAGCGCCGAAGTGCTCGTGTTGGTCGACGCGACGGTCGTCCTGAAGGTGAGCGCGCCCGTGCCGGAGCCGCCGACATAGGTGGCGGTTCCGCCGTCATTGAGCGACAGCGTAGGCGTGCCTGATACTGTCACCGCTTCATTGAAGCCGAGTGTCAGCGTGACCGTATCGCCGACGTGCTCGGTGCCGGTTCCCGGAGAGGCCGTGGCCTGCGTCACTGCCGGCAAGATCGGATTGATCTGGAGACCGGAGAACGTCTTCACCGCACCCGAGAGGTCCGCCGCGAGCCCGCCTGCATCCTTGATGCTCGCGCCGGTCGGAAGATTGACTCCGGTGACGGCGAGTGCCGAGGTGTCCTGGTCAGTTGACGCGACTGTGTTCTTGAAGATGAGCGAGCTCGTGCCTGAGCCACTGACATAGGTGGCCTTTCCGCCATCGTTGAGCGACAGCGTCGGCGTGCCGGTGACGGTCACGGCCTCGCTGAAGCCGACCGTCATGGTGATGGTGTCGCCGTTATCTGCGATTCCCGTCCCCGGTGAGGCGACGACCTGCGTCACTGTCGGCGCGACGTTGACGGGGGTGGTTGGGGCCGTGGGCGCAGTTGCCGCCGACCCGGTTGTGAGCGTCAAATTTCGATAATCGACGGCAACAGTCTCGGATGGACCTGAGTTCCGATAGATTCCCTGCTCCCAATAGGTGCCGTATCCATAGCCCAAGGGGCCATCATAGTTCACAACCTGCTTGCCGTTGATCGAGACGTCCAAATACCCGCCGCCGGTGTTGGATACATTGGACTGGATGCTGATGTTATAATACTGGCCAGTCGTAATGGGATTGGGATCGGTCCACAGCGTCATCATATGAAGATCGCCGGACGAGTTGGTGGGAACCCCACCGGGCGAGACGTAGCGCGCGACAACCTGCAGGTGGTCGCCAGCAAGCTGGACCGCGAATACGGGCGAGGCCCACACACCAGTAACCCAGTCGGCACCATGCATTTGTCCAACAACAAACCATGATGCCGTGTTTGTGAACGACCCATTCGGCCCGTTTGGCTCCACCATAAACTGATAGTTCAGGTTGATAGGCGTATTGGCCGGAATGGCGGTACTTCTGTCTGCGGAACCGTCAATTTCAGAGCGATCGACAGGATGTCCAGCATCGTACGCCGTCCAATTATCACCCGGTCGAACTTCGAAGCGCAGAGTTTGGGGGTCAGGACTGGTCAAGCTGTAGCTCCGGCCCGCCGTCTCCACCCTGTAGGAATCGCCACCGATACTAAAGATGGTGTTCGGCGTAGTCGTAAAGCTCGTGATTGTGCCGGTCGTATCCAATTCAGATCTCCATCGAGAAGGTTGTTTCTCGTATCGTGATGTTGACAAGGGAATTCCACTGCCGCGCATGCAGTGACGCGCGACATACTGCATGTTCGCAGCGCGGAGGACCGCGAACAGAGTTCATGGGCCGCGCATCGCAATGGCGACTGACACAGCGCATGGCCGCAACGCGAGTGGCGTCGCGAACAGATTTCAATGGGCAGTGGGATTTGAAGTTGCCCCCCAACTGCTCAGTTGGTTGGCTAATCAGTAAGTGTGGCGAAAAAAATTTCAAAATGTGATTTTATACGAACGTATACCGCGCCGTCAGTATGACGTTGAAAATATGCGTGATTCACCGACCAATCGTAGAATATTGAATGGATCGGTGTGGTGGATAAGTTCCGATTGATGGTCTCATCGAGCCTGTGCGCGAAACATATCGCCTTTCCCCATCTCAGGCTTCTTCTGTCGCATCGCTCCCCTCTGCTGCGACCACGCAATCAGGACTGTTGATTTGAGGGAATCTTGCAATCTCAAACCGCAGCGGCGCCAAAAACCGACTCTCAACTCAACGGCTGGTGATTTTTTCACGGACGACAAGATACTGCTTCGACCCCGAGTGATTGGCCTTCGGTGCTCGGACCGCCACTGCTGCCCGTCATCTCCATCTCGTCCATATGCAGATGGATGTCGGTCTTCCGGTCGCCAGCCGACCATCACGATTCGGCTGTTCTTTCCGTTTATCGCCGCCCGCTCCTCACGAGCTCCGGCCACGAGCGAAGCGCTGAGAGCACATTGTCGCGTTCTGCGCGATCGAGAAAGACCGGTGGCCGAAGCCGCCAAACGGCGGCTCATTCACCTCGCTGTGTCCAACGGCTCAATCGCTCACCCGCGCGCTGCAACACAGCCTCTTTCCTTCCAGCGATCTCCAATCGTCCCTCATGTTGTTGGGAATACGATCGAATGATCGAATGACTAATCGGCCATATCTCTGGTAACAGCTCCTTCCCATGTCGCGCGCGCCCTCCTATACGCCACCCTCCGATAAAGGCGGAGATATGCGTTACACATCGCATCGCGCGAGAATGCTGTTTCAACACGCCGACGCCCTTCGATGCCGAATTGATTAGCAAGCGCACGGTCATTGAGGAGTCTGAGCACGCGATCGGTCAAAACTCCGGCATCGTGGCTCGGCACAAGAAATCCCGTCTGGCCATCCAGGACCAATTCGGGAGTGCCCCCATCGTTTGTTGCTACGATTGGCTTGCCCAATGCCATGCATTCGGTAATTGCGTTGGAAATGCCTTCCCCGTGTACCCGGCTGTTGGTGACGAGAACTCCCACGGTGAAGATATTGGCGATGCTTTCTACATCTTTCCGCCGACCGAGAAACTTTATCCGCGGCGAGTACTCAGGTGGGACGCTGTCGCGCACTTTCCGCATCATTCCACCGTCGCCGACAGCCACAAAAGTAACATCGTCCCTGAGGCGGCTAATGCGGCAGGCCATTTCGACAAAGATTGCATAGTCCTTTTTGGGAGTGACGTTGGCAACCATCCCGACGATGTGGGGAGTCGCGATTCCCAAACTGCTGCGAAGCTCTGCCTCGTCCACCAGGTTAGAAAGTCTTTCAGGGTTGAACCCATTATAGATGCATACGCCTTTGCGCTCGGGAATATCATAGGCAGCCAGGCCTGCGCGCGAATTGGCGACAACAATGTCTGAAAACGGAAAGGTCAGCTTGCCCCTTAAATAGTCCTTGTTCCACAGCGTCATATGCGGCGGCGCGTCCCGCACGAAGCCATTGACGAAAGCCGCGCCGCACAATTTCGCAACCGGCGCTGCATAAAGGGAGCATATCGAGCCCCACGAGTGGACGATATCAATTTTCAAACTAGAGGTCAGATCGTACAAGCTCTTGAAAAGGCGCAAATCCCTCCTGCCTTTCCGAATGAGCGGAATGTATTGCGCATGTTCCCTGTCAATTTCGTATTGATCATCCTCCTCATAGGTAACCGCGACGAATGACTCTATGTCTCGGTGAGGGATAAGCCCCTCCACAAGTTCGACGATTTGTCGTTCTTTCCCTCCCCGACCTATGCATTCGGTAAAGTGTAGTATACGCATCTCAGCGCTCTCCCACTTGGACTGATTCAGTCCAAATCGCAACGAGGCGGTTCAGCGCAAAGTTCAACGCTCGACCGCGCCCGATACAAAGCTTCTTATTTGCAGCATTTGGGCCGCCGCCGATTGAATGCCGCTCATGCGAACTTCAAACCTAGCTCTCGTATCGAATGGCCCTCCAACGCCGACGCGAGGAAGTGCAAAATGATCTGATTTGCGATCGGATACTTGCCCATTCCGCGTCGTTACTGCGGTCGAAAAACCTATTTCCTTCGCGAGATGTGCTTCGCGAGGACCGCATGCTCTGGAATCGCCGTAAGGATAAGCGAAGTGCCGAACCGGACGCTGCAGTAATTGTTCGAGATAGCAGCGGTTATCCGCCATTTCGGCTCGCGCTGAAAGAGCATCCAGGGACGACAGTGCTGCATGCGAAGCGGTGTGCCCGCCAATTGACGCGAGAGGATGCCGCACCAGCTTTTGAAGCTCGCGTTCATTCAGGAAGTAGGCTTCATTCAAAGCCGATAGCGTTATACCCGCCTTGTTGAACGTTGGGGCGAGCATTGCAGCCCGGCGATAATCTTCGTGAATCCAGTCAATTACCTTGTATAAGCCTGACACCTTTTCGTGAAGCTCGGGGCAGTGGAATCGCATGCCCATCGCATCGATCGTAACCGTGTCTCCAGAGCGAAATAATTCGCGCAAACCCAGCCACCACGATTGCAGCGTTCGTGTTAAGGCGCCGGTGGGAACGTACATCATGAATGGGGCGTTGTTTCGCTCGAGGATTGGAAGCGCGGTCGCGAGATTGTCTCGGTAGCCGTCGTCAAAGGTAAGCACCGCATAGCGGCCCGGTCCGGGATCCGTGGCCAATCGCTCGAGACATGTTTCGAAACTGACAATCTCCCACCCTTCTTGCCGCAGCCAATTCAGTGAATATTCGAAGAACGCAGCTGAAGTCCCGGTCATCAATTCCGAGCGAAAATCCTGCTGAATCTCATGGAACATCAGGATGGCTGCCCTACCAGCAAAAATCCTGCGGAAGGTTGTTAGCCCTGACCGATGAGCCAATTGGATCATGCTCTCCTTGAGAACCTGCTTCACGCTAACCCCCATCAGAAAGAAACTAATCTCCCATCAGAAGGACACTGCCGCCTTGGAGAATTGACCGCACAGCTCCGATTGCCTTCCGTGTGCGGTCTGTCGACAATGTTCGTCTTCAGAATGATGTTGTGAGCAAAACTCAAGCAACGCTTTTGCGGAATAAGAAACGATTGAGCCCTTCTGTTTACTCGACGAGATTCGCACCCGCAACTCTGCGGACCGTTTACTCAATTGTAGGTACCTCCGAATTCGACGCCCCCATTGAACAGAGCTGGCGAGCACCGCCGCCAGCGTCCACGCATTCGAACCGCGCATGTCGACGGTTCTGACGGCCTCGACCTGGCCTGCGATGGCTCAATGCCGAAGAGGCGCGGGGGCTCGCCGCTCTGGACGCACCGCTGGAATTTCCGTTCCGCGGTGAACAGGCAGATGCTGGCAGCGCGGGGTCGATGAAGATGGTCATTTCCACCCACTTGCTGCCACCGGTGATGAAGGTGAGACCGCGGTCCTTGACACCGCGACCCACATACTGTTCTGCAGCTGCGCTATGTGCTTTTCCGCAGCGCCGTCTTGTCGTCATCCGCTCCGCAGCAAACGCCTGCCCACCGTCCTTGCCCTGAAGTTGGAGAGAACGTCGGCATACACTCCGACGATCTTCTCCACGGTGAGCGCCTGGTCGTACTTCGCCATGGCCGTCCGCCCCCGGAACTCGCTGCTCTGCGACCAGTCAAAAACCTCTCGAAGGTTGCGGGCAATCGTGCCGACGTCCTGCGGACAGATCCGCGTTCCCGTGATGCCGCTTAACAGCTCGCCGACGTCGCCGACCTCCGTCGCTACCACCGGACGATTGCACGCAAGAGCTTCCTTGATAGAGGTTGGCGACCCCTCATAATCCGAGCAGAGAAGCAGGGCGTCGGCCGCGCTGTAGCACCACGGCATGTCGCTGTTCGGCACATTGACGACCGTCATCAACTCCGCGTCGACGCCCTCCTGCACGAGCCGCTCGACTGACGCTCTTGCCAGATCGTATCTCTTCTCGGGCCGCGCCGGATCAAATGGGAACAGAACGATGCGCCGGTCTTTCGGCCACCGCAGACGCGCTCGTGCTTCGTCGCGATCGTACGGCTTGAATACGCCGAGGTCGACCCCGCAGGGAATCACGATTCCCGGAATCCGTCTCCGTAACCCCTCCGAAACGACTATGACAGCATCGGCGAAATGCGACACAGCCCGCGTGCTCAGCCTTTCAAAGATACTCTTTCCAATTACGTCGGTCCCGTGCAGCGTGATGACGAGCGGCGCCTGCGACCGAAACATTGCAGGATATGCCGAATAACCGTAATGCGCATGGACGATGTCGTATGCCATCGCGCTCGTCATTCGCATGACGTCAAGAGTGGCCCTCAGATAATTCATCTTGGACTGGGATCCGAGAATATCGATGACGTCGACCGTGTGGCCGAACCGGCGCAGCTGCTCTACCTGCTGGCACACGAAGGCGCCGGAGCCCGGTCTCTGCGGACTCGGATACATGTTGGTGACACAGAGGATCCTCACGATTGGTGTCCCCTCGACGCTCGGCACGAACTACCATCGAGTCACTGGTCTGCGCCGCTAGCCTCTTTGAGCCGTCGTCGGATCTTTGCCGGGACGCCCATCACGAGCGCACCGTCGGGCACGTCCTTCGTCACCACCGCGCCGGCGCCGACGACGGCGCCAACGCCGATTCTGACGCCTGGCAGTAGGTTGGCTCCCAGGCCGATCGCCGCGCCGCGCCCGATATTGGGCCCGAGCATGGGCGAACCGTCGTAGCCGTTGCGGCCGATCGCATTGTCGTTCGAAGTGCCGACGCAGCCGGAAATGAACACGTCGTCTTCGATCGTCATATTGC
>Ga0075365_10001515_pt1 | contig 10617 bp, 10 predicted proteins | sample EndMetdeltDD1765_FD_71387 | JGI IMG/M metagenome (GOLD analysis project Ga0075365, IMG submission 71387) | Populus endosphere microbial communities from Tennessee, USA - Endosphere MetaG P. deltoides DD176-5 | ecosystem: Host-associated > Plants > Roots > Endosphere | place: USA: Tennessee... | reverse complement strand
CGTCGAGCCTTCGTACCTCGACTGTTTCCGGCGCAACGTCCTCCAGCGAGTGCCAGATGTTCTTGGAATAGTCGTTGGCTGTCAGGAATGAAGAAAAGACAGTGCTCTTGTAGACGTTGATGGTCTTTTTCTCGTTCTTGTCGCCCAGTGCATAGTCATGGCAATGCCATTTCCCATCCGTCTTCGCAGTCTCCTCAAGTCGTGCGAAAACCGAACTGACGGGCTCGAAGGACACGATGTGCCCCTGATAGCCGATCGCACGCAAAAAGAGGCCGTACTGGCCCGAGTTGGCGCCCACGTCCAGCACACAGTCGATCTGCCTGTCACGCAGGACGTTGGCCAAGTGCTTGCCCAGGTCATCGTGGGCATTCTTCGTTCGAACCAGGTCGAAGCCGCACTTGTTCAACGCGTTGCGCAAGAGTTTTTTCATGATGGCGCCATATGTGTTGCGAACTCGGAATCATTCATTGAAGCTCGGAGGCCGTCGCTTTGACGAAGTCAAGAAACGCATCGCCCTGGAGCGAAACCGAAATATCGGACAACTCCAGCCGGTATTGAGCCAACAATGCCTGATCAGGGCAATCCCGGGACAAATCGTTCCAGAAGCGCCTTGTCTGAACATGCTGCCGATAGGCGTTGGGAACCACGCTCAGCTTCCTGAGCCAGGACAGATTGCGCTTCGCGCGAAAAAGGCGAGGGAAGCGATGGCGCAGCATCGTGTGCCCAAGCATGTGCCGGATCCGCGCAGCATGCGCCTCCAGAATCCGTTCCGTGAACTCGCCTGCGTCGCCGCCCCCGAGCCGCTCCACCTCAAGCGAGATGGCGCCCGCCATCTTCCGGCAATCCCGAGGAATGTCGCTGTGGAGCAGATGGTGGATCCAGTCGTGCTTGTAATAGGTGCTCAACATGGAGGTCCCAGTCTGCCGGACATAGCCCACCAACGCGGGATCGGACCTGACCTTTCCCAGCGTGACTGCGCGTGCCGCGCAAAAGTATTCATGAATGGACAGGTCTGAGAATCCGTGCCCTTGCGCTTCCTCGAAGATCTGCCGCAGGGCAGCTGTGCGAAAGACGTGGTAGTAAACGACGTGGTAGCGAGTCAGCACATCCATCACCCGGTCCGCAACAGACGCGAACGAAATGTCGTGGACGCCCTGCACGTACCCGAATTTCAGGTCGACCAGTTCGCCGACGAGATTCGCGTCCGCTGACGAACCCGAGGCAACGGCGAAATTGGGGATCTCCCCGCCGGCACACACATACTCCGGCTCCCGGTCCAGGAATTCGATGCTTTTCTGGATGCCCGCGACGATGAGAAAGTCATCGTTGTCCGACATCATCACGTACTTGGTCTTGACCTGGCGCGCGGTGTCCGAGCACTTCCGGTAGAAGTCATCGAACGACAGGTCGCAATGACGGTGATACTCGTAGCTCAGGTTCGGAAAGTTGGACGGGTCCGACAGCACCCTGTCGATCGCGGGGTGCACTTCTCCGTCGGCGATGACGATGTGGAAGGGAAGCTTGACGCGATTCGCATGCCACATCCAGCGCAACGTATGCAGGTGACGTCCACGCAACGTCAGGATGATCGTCAGCTCACTCTTCATCGCAACCCCTTCCAGGCCGCGGACGAACCGTGCTCACTGATTTGCTTGCCGTAGCAGGTTGATCGTTTCCCCTACCCCTCGCCGCAAGTCACCGGCAAAGGCGAAGCCTTCCGCCTGGAATCGCTCGCAAGACACTTCGTATGACAGCTGGTTCATGATCTTGCTGTCCACGAAACTCACTTGCAGGGCCGGAACGAACTCGCGGATCGATTCCACGATCTGGCGCACCGTGCAATTGTGGGTCAGCACATTGAAGATCCTGCCGTCGAAGAGGTCCTTACGGATGATGAAGGCAATCGCCCGGGAGGCATCCGAGAGGTCCAGGTAGGGGCGTTTCTGGTCGTAGGCCGTACTCCACACCGTGATGGGCAAACCCATTGCGGCCTGCCAGCAGAATTTATTGACCGCGGTATGAAACCGCATGCCGGGCGAGATGCCGAAGATCGTCCCGAAACGGCAGGAAACTGCCTTGAGCCCCTTCTGCAGGCAGAGCTGGGCAATCAGTTGCTCCTCCTTCAGCTTGGTTGTCGCATACGGGCTTTGCGGTTTCAGGTCTTCCGGCGAGCAGTCTTCCGACACGACCGCTTCCTGTGTCCCGTAGACACTGGTCGACGACGGCGCAATCAGTCGTGCGCCGACGGCGATGCAAGCTTCCGCCACCCTGGCAGTGGCCTGGTAGTTGTTCGCCTCGAGCTCCGCCGCTCTGTCAAAACTGCCGGCCGCGTCCGTGATTGCGGCGAAATGAACGACCGCGCGGGCGCCCTGGAAGACGGGCACAAGATCCATCGAGGTGACATCCCCCTCGACGAACCGATATCGTCCGATCGCCGGGAGGTTGAACAGGGACGCAAACCGCTGCGTCATCATGTTGTCGATCATCACGATCTCGGCGCCGGGAAACTGATGTGCAAGGTCTCGCACGACATGCGAGCCGATGTGGCCGAGGGCCCCCGTCACGACTATCTTCATCTTGTCTTCCGCGTTAGTTTCGAGCCGATGCCGTATGCACTGAGCTCGGTGAATCCATCAATCTTTTTCAGCGCACAGGTATCCGCCCGGATGGCAGGACAGGAGCAAGCGTTCATCGATCTTGCGATCGACGACAAACCGGTCGTTTTCAGAGAGAAATTCCTTCACCGCCGTCGCTGGGTTGTTGCCCGGACCCCATGGACGCGTGCGGTGCAATTGGGGCGGAATCCGCTCCACCACCGTATCGCCGCAAATCAGATACTGCCCCTTTCCGATCAAGGGCGCGTAAGACCGAAGCTCGTTGAGCACGTGCGCATGCGTGTGGTAGGAATCCAGGATCACCATGACTTTACGTGAGCCCCCGAGCAGGGCCTTGACCTGGGCCAGGGTGTCGGCCGACGTGCTGCTGCCTTCGATGAGGACCAGCCGGTCCGACAGCCTGCCATGGTTGCTCAGGCGCTGGCGCAGGTCCGGTGGAATGAAGATATCGATGCCGATGACCTTCTGGCCACCCAGGACCTCCAGAAGCGTGGCTTCGAACAGCATCCCGCCACCCCAGGCAACGCCAACCTCGATCACGAATTCCGGCCTCGTTCGCCAGATGATGTCCTGGATCGCGAACATGTCCTGCGGCAAATTGAGAAGCGGTTCGCCCATCCACTGGCTCTGGTGAATCCAGCGATGGCGGTCTGCCTCCACCAGCACTTCGAGCGCCTTGCCCTGGAGCTGTTGGTCGGCATTCATCTCCGCCGCCGACTTCTCGTTCAAGGCGATGAACTCGTCCTTGGTAAGGATGGTCTTAGCCTGGTGCGCCGCAATCGATTCGTCTGTCATCGTCATTCCTAGAGTCCGAGAAAAGCCTTGAAGTCGCCGTAGTCGCGAATGTAGTCGTCGGCTTCGTAGGCGCGATCGCACAGCACCATGAGGACGGCGCTATCCCCCAGATATTCCTCCTTGGCCCAGACCCCTGGAGGCACCAGCAAGCCGGCGCCCATACTGTCCAGAAGATATTCACTGGTCGTCGTGCCATTGTCGCAATGGACACGGACCTTGCCGGAAACGCACACGAGCAACTGGGTGCATCGTCTGTGGGCGTGGTCCCCACGGGCATGGCCGGGTTTGGCCGTCACCGTGAAGACACGCTGCATCACGAATGGAACCTGCTGGCCGGTTTCGTACACGCAGAGAACGCCGCTGGGCGCCTCGAAGGTCTTGAAGGCGATGGGAATTGCGTCGCTCATGTTGAATAGGAGTGGAATGACATCAAGGGACTCCGGCCGTCAGCGGCCTAGCAGCGTATGGATGCCCTTGGACACCGCATCCAGGTCAGCATCCGTCAGATTGAGGGCACAAGGCAGGTTGATCCCGTGCTCAGATGTCCGGTAGGCGACCGGATTGTTTCTCCGGCCTTCCGCCTCGCGCCCGGGATAGGCAGGCAGGGAACTCAATGGATAGAAAAATGGCCGTGCGGGAAGGCCCAGCTTTGGAATCTCGACCAAGGCCTTGTCGCGTGTCATTCCGTGTGACGCTCCGAACACGAGAGCTGTCGCCCAGACGCCGTTCGTCACGTCAGGGGGTTCGGGATTCAGCAGGATGTCGGGGATGTCTGCCAGCCGCTCACGAAAACCCTTCCATATCCAGCGCTTCATGCCCACCAGTTCCTCGATGCGTTGGAACTGCGCGTAGCCCAGCGCGGCCTGGACATTGAAAGGCATGTACTTGAAAGTGATCTCTGTATTGAAGTAGGTGCCCGGCTGGCGACCATGGTCTCGCAGGAATTTGCATCTCTGGAAGAGCTCTTCATCGTCGATCAACAACATCCCACCTTCGCCGGTTGTGATGGTCTTGGTGCGGTGAAAGCTGAAGGTGGATCCGACACCGAACTTGCCGGCACGTGTTCCCCTGTAGACGGATCCAAGGGCTTCAGCCGCATCCTCGATCGTCAGGATGCCTCGCTCATCGCAAAGCGCCTTGATCCCGTCCCAATCCGGCATGTTGCCAAAAAGATCGACCACGATCACCGCCTTTGTCCTTGGCGTAATGGCCTTTGCGATCGATTCCGGCGTCAGGCACCAGTGGATCGGGTCGATATCCGCGAACACCGTCGTCGCCCTCTGATAAGTCACACAGGCCGTCGAACCAACCCAGGTGCAATCAGGGACGATGACTTCGTCGCCCTCTCCAATCCCAAGGCCCGCCAACAACAGGTGCAGTGCCGTTGTGCAATTCGGGGTCATCAGGGCATGCCGACGGTCGTGGTACTTGGCGAACTCTGCCTCGAATGTCTCGACGTAGCTGTAGGCCTGCTTGCCATACCAGCCATTGCGCAAGGCGTCGAGCACGATCCTCTCCTCGTGCTCCGTGATCGAGGGGCCCGCCATGTAGATTTCGCTCATGTCTCAGATTCTCCGTATGACTCTTGCAGGTACGCCGACCGCTACCGAATTGCCCGGGATGTCGGTCACGACGACGGCACCCGCACCGATGATCGTATTCGGCCCGATGACGACGCGGGGTCGAACCGTGGAACCGGCGCCAATCCAGGAATTTTCGCCAACCCGGACCCGACCGCAGAGGACGGCTCCGGGGCCGATCTCGACACCGCTTTCGAGCACGCAGTCGTGCTCGACAAGAGCTTTCGTGTTGATGATGCACTGATCCCCGATTCGGGCGTCATTATGAACAATGGCCCCGGGCATGACCTGCAAGCCGTCCCCATAGGTTGCAGTGCTGCAGATCAATGCAGTCGGGTCGGCGAAGGAGATGGGCACCAGGCCTCGCTTGCACAGGAGCGCATGCAGCTTGGTGCGAACGTGACCGAAGGGGTTTCCGATCGCCACCACAAAGCCCAATGGGCCTGAATCCATATCTGCGGCCTGCAGGAAAGCATCCAGCCCCTGCTCGCCGGAAAAAATCGGCACTTCCGCAAACGGGGAAACCTTGCCCGCCGTGTCGTCGATCAGCGCCTCGACGCGACAGCCCAACTGCCGCAGGATCGGATAGTTGACGCGACATTGATCCGAAGCGCCCCACATGAGCAAACGCTCACGCGCAATCCCCACCTTCTGCCAGCGCTCGTGGATAGCCATCAGATTTCACTCAGTCGGTGATGCTTGCTGTCGCGGCTGGAGACGATCGGGTGCGCGATCGGCCACGCGATCTGGACCTCAGGATCATTCCAGACCAGCCCCCCTTCGTCCTGCGGGTCGTAGCGCTGGCTGACCTTGTAATGCAGGTCGGCCCAGTCGGACAAGACACAGAATCCATGCGCAAAGCCGTGCGGCATGTAGATCTGGCAAGGTCCATCGTCACCGAGTTCGGCTCCGAACCACTTGCCGAAGGTCGGCGAATGCTTTCTGACGTCAACGACAACATCGAATATGCGACCGCGCACGACAGTGAGGAGCTGCGCTTGCGGCTTGTTCTTCGTGAAGTGCAGCCCGCGCAGCACGTTTCTCGATGAACGTGAATGGTTGTCCTGCACAAATGCTTCAGAGATGCCGTGCTCACGGTATCGCTTCTCCTCGAAGGTCTCGAGAAAAAACCCTCTGGCGTCAGCGTGGCGATCCGGCTCGATCAGCAGGATCCCGTCCAGATGGCATTTGGCGACTTTCATCCTTGCGCCGACCGTTGAAGAACAATGCTCAAGGAGTACCGCAACTGCCTGGCCCGTGGGAAATTGCCCATCGCGATCGGTTCGACGATTCCGTTGACCGGTGACGCATACGGACACCTCGCCGATTCGATATATCCGGCCCCCTTCAACTCCCTGAGCAGTTTCTCGAGGCCGAGGAACCGGTATGGCATCGCGGATCCACGGAACATCTGGATGGTGAAGAAGTCATCCTGGCCCTTGGCCACAAGATCCTCCAGCAGGATGACGCGGGGATTGGAACGTTCGACCAGCGACAGGAATGGCTCGTTGGAACCGCCATACTGGAGCACGCTATTGCAATACAGCAGGTCCGTCGGGCTGACCGGCTCGTCTGCGGTCTGGTACAGGACCGGCGCGCGCTGCAGCGCCGATCGCTTCATGTACTCAACGACGGCCGCGGTTTCGATCACGACATAGGAAGAAATGTCGGGATTTGTCAGCGAGTTCTTCAGGTAGTCCCAGCACCAACCGGACGACCCGCCGAAATCGACGATGGTGGCCGGAGCCGCCACGGCGCAAACCGCGGGCAAGCTGGATGGCCTGGGTGGCATGGCGACGCCGTGATCCCGGAATTCGCGGCGGTAGTCTTCCAGTTGTTGGGTGATTCGCCGAAACCACGTGTCGCCGCCCAGGCCCTTGCCGCCAATCGCCTCGGCCGCCTCGCGTGCATCGTTCCAGGAGACGAATTCGCCTTCCCAGATATTGGAAGATGCTTTTTCCGGAACCTTGTTATCCACGCCGCTCCCTGTGTGCGGCATGGCTCTTGACTGCCGCAACGACTTCCCGCACCTGGTCGGCCTGGAGTTCCGGATACATCGGCAGCGACAAGACTTGCAGACAAAGTGATTCGGTGACCTTCATCGAAGCGGCGGTGCGAATTCTTCCCTTGTACGCGGGCTGCAGGTGAACCGGCATCGGGTAGTGAACTCCTGCCTGGACGCCCTGCGCTTTCAGGTGCTCGACCAGACTCTGGCGGTTCTCCGTCTTGACCACATAGAGATGGAATACATGTTCCGCATTCTTCCGCGTCACAGGAAGGCGCAATGGCGTCCCTGCCAGCAGTTCGCTGTAGCTCGCCGCCAGCTTCTGCCTCCTCCTGTTGTCCGCATCGAGATGCCGCAGCTTGACACGCAGGATCGCGGCTTGAAGTTCGTCGAGGCGGGAATTGCGCCCGACAAGTTCGCTGACATACCGCTCCCGCCAGCCGTACTCGCGAACCATTCGCACTTTCGCCGCAAGAGATTCGTCGTTGGTGGCGACGAGTCCCGCGTCACCGATCGCACCCAGGTTTTTGGTGGGGTAGCTGCTGAAGCACGCTATGCGCCCGATGCTGCCCAAACGTCTCCCATTCAAGCGTGCGCCGTGGGCCTGGGAGACATCCTCGATCAGAAAGAGCTTCTTCGAGACGCAGAACTCATCGATCGCATCGAGGTCCGCAGCCTGCCCATACAGATGCACCGCAATGACTGCCTTGGTCCTTGGCGTCAAGACCTCGTGCAATTGCCTCGCGTTCAGCGTGAATGTTTCCGCGTCTACGTCGACGAGCACCGGAACGGCGCCGGCTGCTTCGATTGCAGCCACCGTGGCGACGGCGGTATGCGAGACCGTGATCACTTCATCGCCCGGCCCGATCCCCAGCGCCCTGATGGCCAGCTCCAGCGCATCCGTTCCGTTGGCGACACCGATCGCGGCCTTGACACCGATGAACTCGGCGAATTCCTTCTCGAGCGTTTCCACCTCATCGCCAAGGATGAAGCGGTTGCCACGCAGAACCTTCAATACGGCCGCCTCGATCTCGGCCTGATGGCTCTGGAACTGGGCAGCGGGATTGGCGCAGGGGATCATCAAAGCACCTTTACTTCAGGCACATGGACGATCCACTTGCCGCCTGCCGCCATGAATTCCTTTTCCTTCGCCATGATCTCTTCCGCGTGGTTCCAGGCGAACAGCACAGCATAGTCCGGCGGGTTCCCCTTGAAGGTTTCGTATGGCACGACCGGGATGTGCATGCCGGGCGTTCGCTTGCCTTGCTTGATCGGAGTCGTGTCCGAGATGTAGTCGATCAGGTCGGGACCGATCCCGCAGTAGTTCAGGATGGTCGTGCTTTTCGAAGTTGCACCATAGCCAGCGACCCTCATCCCCTCAGCCTTGAGCTTCTTCAGCAGCGCCACTAGCTTCTCGCGGGAATCTTCGACATTTGCCCTGAACGTATCGAACGTTGCCAATCGATCCAACCCCTGCGCCCTTTCCTTGGCGAGGAGACGAGTCACAGATTCCTTCACAGGGTACGCACCTCGGTGCGCGAGCACATAGCGCATCGACCCTCCGTGCGTCTTCTGCGGCAGAACGTCAATGAGTTCCATGCCTTGTTGCCCGAAAAGGTACTGGATGGACAGCGCCGAAAACAGGAAAACGTGTTCGTCGTAGATCTGGTCGTAAGAGGTTTTGGCGACCACGTCTCCGAGATAAGGGTCCTCGAACATCACGACGCCGGTCGGCTTGAGCAGCTTGCGGATTCCTTTGACCACCCCGACGATGTCCGGAATGTGACACATCACATTCGCTGCAAGAAACGCGTCGGCCTGTCCGTCCTCGCTGACGATCGTTTCCGCGAGTGATTCGGTGAAGAACTCGGAGCGCGTGCGGACCCCGTGCTTGTTCGCCTCCTTCGCAACGTTCAGCGAAGGCTCGATCCCCAGATGGCGAATCTTCTGTTCGGCGAAATTCTTCAGCATGATGCCGTCGTTGCAACCGAGCTCGACAACGTAGGGATCCTGTTTCGCCAGATACCCGGATTGCACAACCTGATCGGCAAAGTCCTTGAAATGCCGGGCCATGAAGCTGGAGGTGCTGGAATAGAAAGCGTAGTGATCGTGGAACATCTTCTCAGGAGCCGGCTGCTCGATCAGCTGGAACATCATGCTTTCTTCGGAAAATCCCACCACCATCGGGAAGAAATACTCGTCGGCGAACTGAGCTGGTTGCAGAAATCCATTCCCCAGGGGCTGTTTGCCGAAGTCGACCACGCGGGTCAGCGGCGCACCGGAAATTCTGCAGATATCCTTTTTCATTTCTTTCCTTGGTAACGTTTCAAATCAAGCGCTTTCAAGCTGCAGGCGCAACGATATCTTCATAAGTACCGATTCGCCGGACAACTCCGCCTGCAAATTCTATTATTTGAGTGCAGTTTCTGAGGGTCGTCAGGCGGTGGGCGACGATCAGGAGCGTCAGGTCTTCGTCCAGTGCCTCGATGGAATCCATGACCGCTTGCTCAGTTTCGTTGTCCAGTGCGCTGGTCGCTTCGTCAAAGATGATGACCTTGGCCTGTTTGTAGAGGGCACGGGCGATGCCGATTCGCTGACGCTGTCCACCCGACAGGCGCACCCCGCGCTCGCCAACCATGGCCGCATAGCCAGCCGGGCTCGACTCGATGAATTCCGCGATTTGCGCGCGCTGAGCCGCCTGCCTGACCCGTGCCAGGTCGATCTGCTCGGTAGCGATGCCGAAAGCGATGTTTTCGGCGAATGACGCGTCGGCTAGAAAAATCGCCTGGGGCACGTGCGCGACGTTGTGTTGCCAGGCCAGTCGGGCGCTCCCGGTCAATGCGACGCCGTCAACCAGAATCTCTCCGGTCGTTGGTTGCAACAATCCCATGAACAGGTCCATCGCGGTGCTCTTGCCGCTTCCAGTCGTTCCCACAAAGCCGACCCGCGCGCCCTTCCCGATCGTCAAGTCGACGTCGCGCAGCGCCAGCGGCAGCTGCGGCTGGTAACGAAACGAGACGTTCTTCAGTCGGATGGTCCGCTCGAACGGAAGCGGACGGACGTGCTCGAACGCCTCTGATGCGACCGGCTGCTGCAGTAGAGCCACGACGTCGACAAAGACCTCGCGATTGCCGGCCAGCAGCACCCATCCCTGGTAGGTCTGCTGCAGCAGGGGCATGAGGCGCTGCGCCCCCAGGGCCAGCGCGCCAAGGGTTGGAATCGCTGCCGCCACCCCGCCACCAGATGCGGTCATGCTGTACCCGAGCAAGGCAATGAGCACCATGCCCAATGCTTCTACAGCGAAGCGCGGACTCGGCCCGATGATGTTGTTGCTGGTCTGAGCATCGCGCAACGAGCGATCGACCTGGTCGAAACGGCGTGCGAATACAGGTTGCACGTGATCAAGAAGCACATCTCGAATCCCACCCAGACCTTCCTGCACGGTCTGCACGCGGGTGTTGTATGCCGAACTGATCACCTGACTGTTGGCGGCGAGCCGTTTGCGCGTGAATACCGAAACAGCGCCGTAAATGCTGCCGAATCCAAGCAGTGCAACCGTTGCGATCACTGGGTCAATCATCAGTAACGCGGCGATGATAAAAGTCGCCATGAGCATTGCGCT
>Ga0075365_10001514_pt1 | contig 10618 bp, 10 predicted proteins | sample EndMetdeltDD1765_FD_71387 | JGI IMG/M metagenome (GOLD analysis project Ga0075365, IMG submission 71387) | Populus endosphere microbial communities from Tennessee, USA - Endosphere MetaG P. deltoides DD176-5 | ecosystem: Host-associated > Plants > Roots > Endosphere | place: USA: Tennessee... | reverse complement strand
GCCGATGACGCTGCCGCGCCGCCACACCTCGGTCACGTCAGGGATGTCGATGTCGTACTGGTAGTACTCGGGGTGCTCGAGCGGGGCGGTCTCGGCATCGACCTCCTGCTTCGCCTTGCCGATGTCAGCGTTCTTGAGGACGTTCAGGCCCTCGGCGTAAGCGGCCATGATCCCGTACTCGATCCCGTTGTGGACCATCTTCACGAAGTGGCCGGCGCCGTTGGGACCGCAGTGCAGATAGCCATTCTCGGCGGGCGTCGGGTCGCCCTCCCGGCCCGGGGGTGCGCTCGGCGGAGTCGACGCCCGGGGCGAGGGTGGCGAAGATGGGGTCGAGGCGTTCGACGGTCTTGTCAGGCCCGCCGATCATCAGGCAGTAGCCGCGATCGAGTCCCCAGACGCCGCCGCTGGTGCCGGTGTCGACGTAGTCGATCCTGTCCTTCGCGAGCCGTTCAGCCCGCCTGATGTCGTCGCGGTAGTAGGAGTTGCCGCCATCGATCACCGCGTCGCCCTCGTCGAGGAGCGGAACGAGCTCGTCGAGGGTGCTGTCGACCACCGCCGCGGGGACCATCAGCCAGACGGATCGTGGCTTCTCGAGCTTGTCGACGAAGTCCTGCATCGACTCCGATCCCGTCGCGCCTTCGCCGGCGAGCGCCTTCACGGAGTCAGGGGAGACGTCGTAGACCACGCAGTCATGGCCTCCCTTCATCAGCCGCCGGACCATGTTCGCGCCCATCCGGCCGAGTCCGATCATTCCGAGTTGCATCGTTTCTCCTTTCCGGTGCAGCCCGGGTCTATGTAAGCCCTGCTCACCCTGTCGTTGCGAGTCTGCGGGATTCGGACTCAATCGAGCCCAAGAGGTCTTTCCAGCTCTTGTTGAAGGACTCCTTGCCCTCCTCCTGAAGCCGGGCCGCGAGCGCGTCCGTATCGATCCCCGCCTCCTGGAACTTGGCCAGAAGCTCGTCCGCATCGCCGCCGTCAGGCGGGATCGGCTCACCGACTTCCCCGTGGTCCGCGAACGCGACCAGAGTCTTGTCGGGCATGGTGTCGATGGTGTCCGGCGCCGCGAGCGCCTCGATGTAGAGCACGTCGGAGGCGTTCGGGTCCTTGGTGCCCGTGCTGGCGAACAGCAGACGCTGACGGAAGGCGCCGTCGCTCGCGAGCTTCTTGAAGCGGTCGGAGTCGAGCAGCTCGCGGTAGGCGCGGTACGCGTGCTTGCCCACCGCGATCCCGAGGAGGTTGCGGAGCTCGTCCGGGACCTCGTCGGCGACCGCGACGTCCCAGCGGCTCATGAACAGCGATGCCACCGAGCGCACGCCCGGGTCCAGCCCGTCGGCGATCCGGCGCTCGATGCCGCGCATGTACGCCTCGGCGGCGGCGAGGTACTGGTCGGTCGAGAACAGCAGCGTGACGTTGATCGGGATGCCGGCGTAGATCGACTCCTCGATCGCCTCTCGTCCCGCCTCCGTCCCCGGGATCTTGATGTAGAGGTTGCTGCGTCCGCCGCCCTGTTCGTGGAGCTTCTTGGCCTGCTCGATGGTCGCCTGCGCATCGTCGGCCAGGAGCGGCGAGACCTCCATCGACACGAAGCCGTCCTCGCCGTCACTCTGCTCGTGGGCAGGGCGGAACAAGTCCGCGGCGGCCCCCAGGTCCTGCAAGGCGAGAGCGAAGAAGATCTCCTCGGGCTCCATGCCCTGCTCGGTGAGCTCGGAGATCTGGTCGTCGTAGGCGTCGCCACCGCTGATCGCCTTGTCGAAGATCGTGGGGTTGGACGTCAGGCCCGTGACCGAGAGGTCGTCGATGTAGCCGGCGAGGGTCCCGTCGCCGAGCATGTTCCGGGTGATGTTGTCGAGCCAGAGGCTCTGCCCGAGGTCGTGGAGTTGCTGGGTTGGCTTCATTTCAAAAGCTCCTTCGCTGCTTCAGCGACGCGCTCGGGCGTGAAGCCGAACTTCCGCTCTACCTCCTTGAGAGGCGCGGACGCGCCGAACGTGTGCATTCCGACGATCTGTCCCTGCGGGCCGACGTAGCGGTCCCAACCCAGGGTCGAGCCCTGTTCCACCGCGACGCGCGCCTGCACCGACTTGGGCAGGACGCTCTCGCGATAGTCCTCGTCCTGGAGGTCGAAGAGGTACCAGGACGGAAGGCTGACCACTCGGGCGTTCACGCCGTTCGAGCGTAACTCCTCGTAGGCGCCCACGGCGAGCGCCACCTCGCTTCCGGTGGCGATGAGGATCACCTCCGGCTCGCCGTCACCGGCGTCCGCGAGGACATAGCCGCCGCGGGCGAGGCCCTCGGCCGACGCGTACGTCGTGCGATCGAGGATCGGGACGTCCTGGCGGGTCAGGATCAGCGCGGTCGGCTGGTGGCGCTGATTCATCATCACTCGCCAGGCCTCGGCGACCTCGTTGGCGTCGCAGGGGCGGAGCACGTTCAGGCCGGGCACGGCTCGCAACGAGGCGAGCTGCTCGACCGGCTGGTGGGTCGGGCCGTCCTCGCCCAGCCCGATCGAGTCGTGGCTGAACCAGTGGATCACCGGAAGCTCCATGAGCGACGAGAGCCGGATCGCGGGCCGGGCGTAGTCCGAGAAGGTCAGGTACGTCGACCACACGGGCCGGAGCTTGCTGAGGGCGAGTCCGTTGGAGATCGCCGCGGACTCGTGCTCGCGGATCCCGTAGTGGAGATCACGGCCCTTGCGACTCTCGGGCTGGAACGCCTCCGAGCCCTCGCCGTCGAAGTTGAGCCCGGTGCCGGCGGAGCCGGTGAGGTCGGCGGAGCCGCTCATGAGCCACGGCACCCGCTGCGCGATCACGTTCAGCACCTTGTTGGAGGCCTTGCGGGTCGCCAGGCCCTTCTCGTCGGGATCGAAGCTCGGGATGTCGGCGTCCCAGCCGTCCGGCAGAGTCCGGCGCTGCATCTGGTCGATCTCGGTAGCGGCCTGCGGGTCCCCGTCGGCGATCCGCTGCTCCCACTCGGTGCGCAGCTGCCGCCCTCGCGCTGCGACCCCGTCCGCGAAGTGCTCGTAGACCCCGTCCGGCACCAGGAACTGCGCGTCCTCGGGCCACCCGTAGGCGCGCTTGGTCTCGCGGACCTCGTCCTCGCCGAGCGGCTCGCCGTGCGCCTCGGCGGTGTCCTGCTTGTGGGGCGAGCCCCAGCCGATGTGGCTGTCGACGATGATCAGGGTCGGCCGGTCTCGCTCCTCCTTGAACTCCTCGAGCGCTCGCGTTACGAGCTCCAGGTCGTTGGCGTCGCCCACGCGGGTGACGTTCCAGCGGTAGCCCATGAAGCGGGCGGCCACATCGTCCTCGTAGGCGATCTCCGTGTGGCCGTCGATCGTGATGTGGTTGTTGTCGTAGATCCAGCAGAGATTGTCCAGGCGCTGGTGGCCTGCGAACGAGGCCGCCTCGTTGGAGACCCCCTCCATCAGGCAGCCGTCGCCGGCAATGGCGTACGTGTCGAAGTCGTAGACATCGCTGCCGTAGCGGGCCTGCAGCCACTTGCCGGCGACTGCCATCCCCACCGACGTCGCGATGCCCTGGCCGAGCGGGCCCGTGGTGGTCTCCACGCCCGACGTCAGGTGGTACTCGGGGTGACCGGGAGTGTGGGAGTCCAACTGGCGGAACGACTTGATGTCGTCCATGCTCACCGAGGGCTCGCCCAGGACCTCGTAGTCGGGATCGACCGCCTCGACCTTCGCAAGATGAAGGAGCGAATAGAGGAGCATCGACGCGTGGCCCGCCGAGAGCACGAACCGGTCCCGGTTCGGCCAGATGGGGTCCGAGGGATCGAACCGCAGGAAGCGCTGCCAGACGGTGTAGGCCACCGGGGCCATCGCCATCGGCGTTCCCGGGTGGCCCGAGTTGGCCTTCTGGATGGCGTCGATCGACAGCGTCCGGATCGTGTTGATGCAGAGCGTGTCGATGTCCGTTGCGACCGGTTGGGCGACGGTGGCCATCGGTGTTCGATCCTAGTCCACCCAGTGTGCGGCCATCTAAACGACTCCGTAACACTCCGGACACGACGTTAGATTCCCGTCTCGTGGCGACCGACACCGAGAAGCGCGTGGCCGCCGAGGCGGCCGCCGAGCTGGTGGAGGACGGGACGAAGGTGGGACTCGGAACCGGGTCGACGGTCGCGTTTCTGTTGCCGGCGCTGGCCGCTCGAAGTCTCTCGGTCCATTGCGTGGCCACGTCGCCGGCGACCGAGACGCATGCGCGGGAGCTCGGCATCGACGTCGGCCCGTTCGAGGGGATCGATCGGCTTGACATCGCGATCGACGGGACCGACCAGGTGACGCCGGACGGCTGGCTGATCAAGGGCGGCGGAGGGGCGCACTTCCGCGAGAAGATCGTCGCGGCGGCCGCCGACCGGTTCATCGTCATCGGCGATTCGAGCAAGCCCGTCGAGTCGCTCTCGGCGCCGGTGCCGCTCGAGTTGTCCGTGTTCGGCCTGGCGGCGACGATGCGCGAGATCGGCGACGTGGATCTCAGGGACGTGCCGGAGAGCCCCGACGGCGGCCTGATCGCGGACTACCGCGGGGAGATCGGGGACCCGGCCGAGCTGGCGGCGTGGTTTGCGTCAATTCCGGGAATCGTCGAGCACGGCCTGTTCCCGCCGAAGCTCGTCAGCGAGGTCCTCATCGGCCGCGGCGAGAGCGCCGAGCGCCTCGAGCTCGTCCGGAGCTGAGCGGGCGGATGGCGGACCAGCGCGGCTGGCGGACTTGGTGGGTCAAGCGGCGCTGGTACGAGCGCAACCGAAACTTCCGGCGCCGGTGGCGGATCAACCGGCACATGGCGCGCTCGGGCGCCTACATCCGCTATCCGGTCGAGGGCGAGGTGCTGGAGGCGCTGAACGAGGGCCGCCTCGTGATCGGCCAGGGGACACTGCTGGAGCCGGGCTGCTGGCTGACCCTGTCGCCGGAGGCGCGCATCGCGATCGGCGAGGGCTGCTTCCTCAACCGGAACACGATGCTCGCCGCGTTCGACCGCATCGAGATCGGTGACCACGTCATGTTCGCCAACGGCTGCTTCGTGGGCGACGCGGCGCATCGCTTCGACGACCCGGACAAGCCGATCACCTGGCAGGGGTTCACCTCCAAGGGCCCGGTCCGGATCGGCTCCAACTGCTGGTTCGGGGCGAACTGCGTCGTCACCAGCGGTGTGGAGATCGGCGAGCGCTGCGTGATCGGCGCCAACTCGGTGGTCAACAAGGACCTTCCACCGCGCGTGATCGCCGCCGGAAATCCGGCGAAGGTGATCCGGGAGATCGACTTTCAGCGCAGTGGAGAGGAGGAAGTGGTTGATTAACGATGTGCTTGAGGGACCTCGAACTGGCCGCGTTCATCGCCCGCGAGCGGGTGCGGCGCTTGTCGCAGCGGTCGCGGCGACCCTCGTCGCGGCCGCGATCGCCGGCTGCGGAGGCGGGGGCGAGACCAGCACCAGCACCAGCACCAGCACGTCGGTAAGCGCGACGTCCACGACGTCGTCCCAGGCAAGGTCAACAACCAGTACGCCTACCGGGCCGACCATCACGACCAAGGAGGTCAACCACCCTTCGACGCCCAGCGCGGCCGTGAAGCTCCTGCTCCTCTCCTCGAATCCGCGGACCGGTTGCAGCAGCGACGTGGTCACGTCCCATTACCTTCATGCCGCTTACGGCGGTCGCGCCGGCTGCGTGAAGGCGCTTACGCCGAGGAGCGCCGCAAAATCGCTCGGTCAGGCGACTGGTGACATCGTCGGCGACAAAGCGTTTATCACGGTCCATCCCGTGGGCGGCATATACGACGGCGAGAAGATCACCGTCTCACTCGTTCGCAGCGACCTCGGATGGCAGGTGGACGGGATCAAGTCCAACGCCCCCGTCGGCCCCTGAGCTTGCATCGTCACCGCAATTGGCGCTTTACTCGCGTATATGACGGGTAAAGCGCCAAAGCCCGTTGGGGGCTCGACGGTTCGGCGAGGGACGTACTCCATCGTCGCCCGGGATCCCGATACGGGGGAGCTGGGCGTCGCGGTGCAGTCGCACTGGTTCTCGGTCGGGTCGATCGTCTCGTGGGCGGAGCCGGGCGTGGGGGCGGTGGCGACCCAGTCGATCGCCGAGCCTGCCTACGGGCCCCGATTGCTGGAGCGACTCCGAGCCGGCCAGGCTCCACGGGCCGCGCTCGACGAGCTCCGGGCCGCCGACGAGCAGGCCCGCGTCCGCCAGGTCGCCGTCGTGGATCGCAGTGGGGCGGTCGCGGTGCACACGGGGGATGGGTGCATCACGTACGCCGGGCACGTCGAGGGCGACGGATTCAGCGCCCAGGCGAACATGATGGCCGGGCCGGGGGTCTGGCCTGCCATGGCCGAGGCGTTCGCGGCCTCGAGTGAGCCTCTCCCTCGCCGCCTTCTTGCAGCGCTGGACGCTGGCGAAGCCGCTGGGGGGGATGTCAGAGGACGCCAGTCCGCCGCGCTCCTTGTGGTCCCCGCCCAGGGCGAGCCCTGGCGAAGGACAGTCGAGCTCCGTGTCGAGGACCACACCGACCCGCTGGGGGAGCTCCGGCGGCTTCTCGACCTCGCCGATGCCTATGCGTTCGCCGACCAGGCCGACACCCTGATGGCCGAGGGCCGGCACGACGAGGCGGGCGAGGCCGGACGCAGGGCGCTCGAGCTTGCGCCCGCCAATGAGGAGCTGATGTTCTGGGCGGGACTGGGGATGGCGCAGGCCGGCGATCTCGAGGCGGGCGCCGAGCGGGTTCGCGGCGCGATCGAGATGCATGCAGGCTGGCGAGACCTCCTCGCGCGCCTGGCGCCCGACATCTCGCCATCGGCCGCGGCGGTCCGGGAGGCGCTCGGCGTCGAGGAGGAGAGGCCGTCGTGAGCGAGCGGCCCCGTCTCGTCGGCCTCAACCACGTCGCCCTCGAGGTCGGCGACATCGAGGAGGCGCTCTCCTTCTACGGGCGGCTGTTCGCCATCGAGCGAGTCGACCGCGTGGCGGGCATGGCCTTCATCGACATGGGCGACCAGTTCATCGCCCTCTCGGAGGGCGAGCACGGGCCGCCGGATCGCGCACGGCACTTCGGGCTCGTGGTCGACGACAAGGCCGCCGCTCGCGAGGTCCTGGAGGAGGCGGGCGTGGAGATCTCGCGGGGGAGGTTCCTCGACTTTCGGGATCCGTGGGGGAACCTCGTGCAGATCGTCGACTACCGCGACATCCAGTTCACAAAGGATCCCGGGGTGCTGCGGGGCATGGGCCTGGCCGACCTCGAGAAGCGGCCGGAGGCACTCGAGGAGTTGCGCGAGAAGGGCTTGGCCGAGCCGGACTGACCGGCTGCACGACGCGGCGAAGATGGCCAAGCGAGGAAAGCGGCGCCGCAAAGAGCCGGTGCAGACATCGGAGTATCGCGATGCGGAGGGCAACGTGCTGACCCTGCGGCAATCGCTCAGCCCTGGCACCGTCGCCAAGATCGGCGAGCCACCCAGCGGCGCGGCTGCCTCGCTGGACGACGCCTGGAAGCGGCGGAGCGAGATTCTCTTCGAGCGGTTGGCGGTGCGCTGGGAGATCGCCGGTCTGCCCCTGACCGACCAGAAGATGCTGCTGGGGCGCTACCGGATGGCTGACGCGGAGACTCAGCGCTGGGTTCGCGAGACCATCGCCGCGCACCTCGAGCGCCACATCCCGGAGCTCGCTCCGGGATGAAGGCCCCGGCCGCCGGTCAGGCTGCGGCCGCGTGGCCCGCGACGATGTCGAGCACCTCGCCGGCGTGGCGGGAAACGAACGCGGGCCCGATCCCGTGGATGCCCGCGAGCGCCCCGACGCCGTCAGGCCGCGATGCCGCGATCGCCTCGAGCGTGCGGTTGTGAGCCACGGTGTAGGCCGGCTTGCCCGCCGCCGCGCGAAGCCGCCAGGCTCTGAGCGCCTCGAGCAGGGCCTCATCCTCGGCCGAGAGGTCCGGCGTCGGGGTTGCGTCCGGGCTCGATCGACGGGGCTTACGGATCGCGATCGTTTGCGGGTCGGGCAGCCAGCCGTCGGGATTGCAGACATCGCAGCAGCGCCCGAGCGGCTGGCCGGGGCGAGAGTCGCCGAAGTGGTCGAGCAGGCTGCGGCGGCGGCAGGTGGCCGAGAAGCTGTAGGCCTCGATCGCGCGATAGGCCCGCCAGCCACGGTCCTTGGCGACGCGGCACGCCGCGGCGGCCCGCCGCCCATCGAGGCCGCCGGTCAGCCGGACGCAAAGCCGCCCGCCTGGGGCGGGCTCGACCGAGCAAGCTCCAGCCCGCTCGGCGATGGCCAGGCGAATTCGCTCCTCATCGCGGCGCGGGTTTTCGATCACCATCTCGCCGTCGGCGTCGGCAAAGCCCTCGAGCTGGCGCACATATGCGGCGATCGCCTGCGGGTCGACGCTGCGCTGCTGGTTGAAGCGCACGAGGCGCCCCAGATCGGAGCGCCCGGCGAGCAGCACGGCTCGGGCGGGCTCGCCGTCGCGCCCGGCGCGCCCTGCCTCCTGGTAGTACGCCTCGACGCTCGTAGGGATCGCCCAATGCCAAACGGAGCGAACGTCGGCCTTGTCGATGCCCATGCCGAACGCGTTCGTCGCCACGATGACGTCGGCGTCTCCGGACATGAACCGGTGCTGTGCCGATGCGCGCTCGTCCGGCTGCATGCCGGCGTGATACGCGGCCGCGAGGACACCCGCCGACCGCAACGACTCGGCGACCGCCTCCGTGTCCTTCCGGGTGCCGCAGTAGACGATCGCGGCGAGATTCTCCTCACGTCGCAGACCGTGCTCGAGCAGGGCGAGCTTGCGCGCCTTCGACCCCTTCCCCTCCAGGGTCACCGTGTCGAACGAGATGTTCGGGCGGTCGAATCCGGAGCGCACGATCAGCGCGTCTCGCAAGCCCAACCGGGCCTCGATCTCGCCGGCGACCTCCGGAGTTGCGGTGGCCGTGCACGCCATCACCGGGGGGCGGCCGAGCCGCTCGAGGGCCTTCGGGAGTCGCAGGTAGTCCGGCCGGAAGTCGTGCCCCCATTCAGACACGCAGTGCGCCTCGTCGATTGCCATCAGGTCGACCTCGCGGGCCGCAAGCGCATCCAGGAACGCGGTCGACCCAAAGCGCTCGGGCGAGCAGTAGACGATTCGCGCGCGGCCGTCGCGCACCCGTGCGAGCGCGTCGCGGTTTCGGTCCTCACCCATGCCCGACGCGACCATGACGATCGGATGGCCACCGTCGGCTAGGCGGCGGCATTGATCGGCCATCAGCGCGATCAACGGGCTGACGACGATGGTCAGCCTGGGCGTCGCCAGCCCCGGAAGCTGGTAGCAGAGGCTCTTCCCGCCGCCCGTGGGCATCACGACCAACGCATCACGCCCGGTCAGGGCGGCCTCGACCGCCTCGCGCTGGCCAGGGCGAAAGGACGGGTAGCCGAGGTGGGCGAGCAAAGGGTCCGGCTCGACCGGTCCGTCGTAGACGCGGAGCGTGCCCGCGGAGCCAGGTTCGTCGAATTCCTCGAGCCCCTGTAGCGCCAGAGTCGCCTGTGCCTGTTCCGGCTGGGCCATGGAGCAAGCCTACGGTCCACCGCGGCACGAAATCTGGGCGGATCGTGACGACTCGCAGACCTTGGACTGGAGTTCAGTCGTACCGAAGCGTCCGTCCGCGTGCGGCACTGGCTCGCCCTCCAACAGGCGTGAGGTCATAAGCTCGCGTCGGGTCGATGGCCGCGGCGATCAAGATCGGGACGATCTTTGCCGGGTACCGGATCGAAGGGGTGCTGGGCAGAGGAGGCATGGGCGTGGTTTACCTCGCCGAGCAGCCCGAGCTCGGCCGCAGGGTCGCGATCAAGGTGATCGCGCCGGCCCTCGCCAGCGACCCCGACTACCTGCAGCGCTTCCGGCGGGAATCCCGCCTGGCCGCGGCGATCGAGCACCCGAACGCGATCCCCATCTACGAGGCGGGCGTAGTCGACGAGGACATGCCATATCTGGTCATGCGGTACGTCGAGGGCGAGGACCTGTCCTCGCTTCTCCGCCGCGAGGGTCGCCTCGACACCCGCCGCGCGGCTGCGATCGTCGACCAGATCGCGGGCGCCCTCGACGAGGCGCACGCTCGCGGGCTCGTCCACCGCGACGTCAAGCCCGCCAACGTGATCGTCGAGTCTCGTCGCGGCACCGAGCACGCCTACCTGACCGACTTCGGCCTCACCCGGGAGATGGACGCCTCGAGCGGCGTGACCGCGACCGGGCGCTGGGTGGGGACCATCGACTACGCCTCCCCGGAGCAGATCAAGGGGAAGCCGGTGGACGCGCGCTGCGACGTCTACGCACTCGGCTGCGTCCTGTTCACGACGCTCACCGGTCGGTTGCCGTTCGAGCGCGAGGAGGACGTCGCGAAGCTCTACGCGCACGTGAGCGAGGCACCGCCGGCGCCCAGCTCGATCGTCGACGAGGTCCCGCAGGACCTCGACCGGGTGGTCACCAGGGCGATGGCAAAGGACCCAGACTTCCGCTTCCCGTCGGCGGGCGATTTCGGGCGCGCCGCGCTGGCCGCCGCCACCGGGGTCGACGTGGCGGAGCGCGAGCACAGCGTGGCGACCGGGGAGGCCGCTCCGGCCACCCAGCCCAGCCCGGGGGCCGCGCCCACACCCACAAAGC
>Ga0075365_10001513_pt1 | contig 10621 bp, 12 predicted proteins | sample EndMetdeltDD1765_FD_71387 | JGI IMG/M metagenome (GOLD analysis project Ga0075365, IMG submission 71387) | Populus endosphere microbial communities from Tennessee, USA - Endosphere MetaG P. deltoides DD176-5 | ecosystem: Host-associated > Plants > Roots > Endosphere | place: USA: Tennessee... | reverse complement strand
CGCCGGACCAGCATGTTTCCGAAGCAGGACTTGCCGTCACGCCCAGCGACGTCACCGCCGCGGCGGTGACGTCGCTGGGCGTGACGGCAAGTCCTGCTTCGGAAACATGCTGGTCCGGCGGGGCGTTCTTGGGGGCTTTCGGCATCAGGGCGGCCTCGTTGAGAGGCAATCGTATAAGCCTATTTTGTCGGACGCGCCTCCTCCGAATCTCGTAAAAATCCCGCCCCATGAACATGGGTGTCGCAAAAAGCCGCCGCGGCGTTACACTTGGCCAAGGGCCGCAGGGACAGGCGGCCGGAGTTTTCAGATGAATTCATTGGACGATGAGCCGAAGATGGAGGCCATCACGGTCGTGCTGGTCGAGGACGACGCGCCGACGCTTTGGCGGCTGCAGGACGCGCTGGCCAAGGCCGGATATCAGGTCAGGGCCGCCGGCACGCTCACGGAAGCCCGCGCCTGTCTCGCGCAAGGCGCACCAAAAGTGCTGCTGACCGATCTTCAACTGCCCGACGGCCATGGCGTCGACCTGATCCGCGAAACGCGGCAGCGCTTTCCCGACACCGAGATCATGGTGATCTCGATCCTCGGCGATGAGGAAAGCGTGATCTCGGCGATTACCGTCGGCGCCACGGGCTATCTGCTCAAGGACGCCTTCCCCACCGATATCGCCGCCACCGTGCGCGACCTCGTCGCCGGGCACTCGCCGATCTCGGCCTCGATCGCCCGCTTCATCGTGCGCCGGACCCAGAATACGCCCGAGCCGCCGCCGGGCCCCGCGCTCAACACCGCCAGGCTGACGCCGCGCGAGATCGACATCCTCTGGGGCATCGCCAAGGGTTTCAGCTACGCCGAGATCGCCAGCCACCTCGGCCTGTCGCGCCAGACTGTGCCCGGGCATATCAAGAACATCTACCGCAAGCTCGAGGTCCATACCCGCGGTGAGGCGGTGTTCGAGGCGGTCCAGCAAGGCTTGATAAAGTTGTGAACGACCACGACGAGGACGCGACGGCGGAACAACTGCCCGCCCGCGAACGGCGGCGGCTGCAGACGTCCCGCCTGATGCAATACCTGTTGCTGCAGGCGCTGATCGTGGCCGCATGCATCTTTGCGCTGCGGCAGTCGCTTCCCGGACCTCCCGCCCAGTATCAGGTCACGGTATTCCAGCTCATCGAGGCCGGGGTCGATCGCGCGGTGACGCTGCCGTATTTCTCCCCGTTGCGGAATGCGATGAACGATCCGCCCCGCTTCACGGGACGGTTCGTTCGCCCGGCCGGCGAAGCCGCGCAGGCCTGGTCGGTGTTTCTGCCGCGCTTCACCAACGGCGTCGAGGTCACCGTCAACGGCGTCGTGATCCTCGACAGCCGGCGCGATCCCGCCGCCAACCGGCCCGATCGCAACACGCCGCAAATCGCGGTGATCCCCGCCTCGGTGCTGCACGACGGCGCCAACGACGTTTCGATCAGACTGTTCATCTGGGGACCGATCTCGGGCTTCCTCGACCGCATCTGGGTCGGCCCGGACGAGCTGTTGCGGCCGAGCTATAATTTGAGAACGCTGATCTTTGTCACGTTGCCGGTGGTGTTCTCCTCCTGGCAGGCGATCCTGGCGGTTATCCTGGGAATTATGTGGGTGATGCGGCGCCATGAGCCGGCCTATGGCGTCCTGGCCGCGGCAATGGCGGTGGGTGTCGCGCAAGCGTTCCTGCAGACGCCGATGGGCGAGACGCCGTTTTCCCGGCTCAACGTGATCCTGATTTCTTCGGCTCCGATTGAAAGCGGGCTGGTGCTGACATTTGCACTGCTGTTCTCGGGCTGGAAATGGCAGCGCTACGGCTGGATCATTTTCATTCCCGGCGTGCTGCTGGCGCTGGCCGGCCTGTTCGGAAACCAGGCGACGGTGCGCGCGCTGTTCCTGTATCTCGCCGTACCGATGGTTGGCGTCTCCCTTCTCATCATGGCCGTTGTCACCGCCCGCTCGATGCTGAAGCGGCGGAATGTCGCGAGCCTGCTGCTCGGCTGCGCGGTCACGATCATGCTGACCTGCTGGATCGTCGACCTGCTCTCGGTCTTCCAGATGATGCCCAACCGCATCTTCACCGCGCGGCTGTCCTATTCGGCGATGCTGGTCGCAATCGGCGCCGGCCTGACCTGGCGGTTCGCCCGCGCGCTGAACCAGGTCGACGGCTTTGCCGGCCGCCTCGTCACCCAGGTGCGCGAAGCGGAAGAGAAGCTGAAGGCCAGTTTCGCCCGCGAGGAGGAACGCGCCCGCGCCGCGGCGCTGGCGCGCGAGCGAACGCGGCTGATGCGCGACCTGCATGACGGGCTGGGCGGCCAGCTCGTCAGCATCGTGGCCTTGAGCGAACGCGGCAATGGCAGCGCTGGAATCGGCGATGCGGCACGCGCCGCATTGAAGGATCTGCGCCTCGTCATCGACTCGATGGACGACATCGGCGGCGATCTGATGCTCGCGCTCGGCTCATGGCGCGAACGCGCCATGGCGCAGCTGCGGCCGCATGACATCGCGCTCGACTGGCGCGCGGTCACGGCGCAGGGTCTGCCGGTGCATCCCGAACTGCGGCCATGGCACGTGATCCAGATCGTACGGCTGCTGGATGAGGCCGTGACCAATGCGGTCAAGCATGCCAATGCGAAGCGTATCACGGTGAGGATCGAGACGCTCGCCGGCGCTGATCGCCTCGACCGCGGCTGCATCACCGTCGAGGACGACGGCAGGGGTTTTGAGATCAATTCGGATGGTGCGGCGGCAGGCGCGATAAAAGCGGCGCGCGGCTTGCGCAATATGCGAAGCCGCGCGGCGCGCTGTGGCGCGGAGCTGGAACTGAGCTCCTGCGAGCGGGGCACGCGCGTGAGACTGACATTGCCCCACCGCTTTCCCGACAGCGACGGCGCCGCCGGTTAGAGCGGGATGGTTTGGCGTCGAATCGATTCGCCGGTAGCGCGAATCACCAACGATCGCGTTTCCCTGACGCAGTGCAGGTACCCTTCGGCGGTGCACGGCAGGACCCAGACACAAAATCGCGAAAACAACCCCATGCAAAGTAGAATGGGCCCCGGCTCGCAGCACTCACGCCGCTTGCGTCCGGGGCACGAGATGGTCCGTCGTCACGGCCCAACCTGATCTCATCCTGCTCCAGCCTACGTTTTGCGTCAGCGGCGGCCGACGCGATTGACCGGACCGCCGCGGTTCATCGGCGTGCCGGGACGGACGCCGACGCCGGGAGCACCGACGCCGACAGCGCCGACGCCGACGACCGGTGTAGCGACCACTGCGACCGGCGTCGGCCGCACCACGCAGCCCTTCGGCACGCCGACCGTCTTGCAGTAAACCACCGCGGCCTGGGCCGAACCCACACCGACCGGCGCGAACGAAGCCACGGCCGAGAACGCCGCAAGCGTCAGACCAGCGCTCAGCCAACCTGTCTTCTTCACCATCTGTCATCTCTCCCGAATTGGGCGTGCAGCTCTTTGCGATGTGCCGATCGGTCACCGCAGCCGACGCGAGATGTACATGATCGATCGAGCGGCGCGGCAACATCCCATGAAAATGGTGTGGGCGTGCGCGCAGGGGTTTGCAGGGAGATTTCCGACGCCATGAACATGGCATGGACCGCGAGCGCAACCTCGACGAGCTTCCGCGCGCTTTCAATCCTCACGTTCCCGTCGAAAGGTGATCCATGAAAAAATCAATCCACGTCCCGGCCGCCGCGCTGATCCTGTCGCTCGCCGCCGGCTCGCTGGCTCAGGCGCAATCCGGACCGAGCCCCCAGGAGCAGATGGCCTGCCGTTCGGATGCCGGGAAATTCTGCGCCGAACATATCGGCAAGCCGCCGCAGATGAATGCCTGCCTGAAGGCGAACAAGCCGAAGCTGTCGGATGGCTGCCGCAAGGTCGTGGAATCGCGCGGCGGGTAGCGCATCATCCGGGAAAAGCCGTTACCGGTTTTCTCTCGGGACAAACGCAAAGCGCTTGCCGGAGATCATGCGCAAATAGAAGTTGGAGCGCGATGACGTTTCAAGGTCATCACGCTCCAAGATGCAGTCGCGATCGCCGGAAAGAAATCAATTAATCCTGATCAAACAGCCTGATCCGGGGCGTTTCGCTTCTGACCGGCTCGGCGAACAAGTCCCTTGGCCCGCCCTCTTCCCGGATTCTGATCCGCCGCGGCTCGGTCACTTCCCGGACTCTCTCTTCGACCGCCTCGAGTTCCTGCTCACGGGGCTGCTTCAAGCGGCGCTTGTCTGCCCATTGCTGTCGTCGTTCGGCGCGCCGCTTTTCGGCATCCGCGCGTTTGATATCGGCATCGCGGGCCCTGGCGAGGGCATCCCGAGGCGCGGCGGTCTTTTCGTCGGCCTGGTCGACAGGCTTCGAAGGTTGCGGCGGTGACTGCACGGGTTGCACGGCCGCTACGTTGTTGGCTGTCTTCTCTTCAGCAGGGGGAGCATTGGTGGAGGGCGCTGCCGCCTGTGTTTGCGGCTGGGACTGTTGTTGCGGCTGTTGCTGCGGCTGCTCCAGTGCCGGCGCGGGAACGGGATTTGTCGCTGCCGTCGCAGCCGCATGCGGCACCCGCTCCGCTGGCGCCGTCGAGACGGCTATCGGTTCCGCCGACATCCTGCGTTCCAGCTTGGACACCGCCTGCGTAGGCGGATGGGCAATGTTCGCAGCCAAATAACCACCGCCAAGACCAGCCCCGACCGCGGCGATCACGGTTCCCACGCCTGCAAAATAAGCCATCGATGTCCGCATGGTTCGGCTCCTCATTCACGCGGGCAACGCGTGGCATGGGCCGATGTTCCTGCACGTCATGGTGAGGAAATTGGAACCGGCAGCGCTGCAATCGCAGCGCTCGCGGCTCAGATCATCGCGGCGACTTTTTCCAGGCCGATGATGCGGGCGAGCGAACGGACTTCGTTCTTCTGGTCTTCACGCAACTGGAACAGCAGCGGCATCGCCGCTGATTTCAACTGCTGGACTTCTGCGGATTCAGGATCGATCGGCACGCCCGAAGCAGTCGGATTGGCCTGCCGGCCCGCATGAATCTTGCGGGCGACGGCGCGCAGCGCGGTTTCCACGGGCGGCCAGTAGGATTCCTGAGAGGAGGACAGCTTCAGGCGGTCCTTGATTCCGGCGATCTGGACATCGCTCAGGAGCGCGTAGTTCTTCTGCGGCTGCGGCTGGGGCTTGGCGACAGCCTTGGGCTTGGGCAGCGAGGCGGCCGGCGCCGCGGCAGGCGCAACTTCCTTCGGCAACCCGATATCGGCAGGAGCAGTCGACGCGTAGGCCTGGCGCAACGGCTCGCTCAGTGCCGCGGTGGTCTGCGGCGATTCGTAGGCCGCCAGCGCGTAGCTCACGACGGCCAGCCGGTCCTTCTTGTTTTCCTTGTTCGACACCGGCGCCTGGAAGGCAGCGGGCGTCTGGACAGAAGCAACGGAAGCGGAAGCCAGTTGGGGCAGCGCTGCGGGTATGCTGTCGCGGCCGAGAATGGCAGTGGCGGCGGCGCCGACCACGAGAAAACAGATCAGCGCAACGATGGTCATCGTTTTGGTCAAAAAGGTCTCCATTCCCGCCGACGTTTGGCCCTTTTGCCGAAAACTGGACGACAATTGAGGCGTTACGATGCCGCTTCGAGTCGTAACGCGATCAAAAAGCTGGGGAAATCGTCCCGAAACAGCCCGGAATCAGGCCGCTGCGGCCAATTCGTAGGCCTCCTGGATATCGGCAACGATATCGGACGCCTCCCACAGCGCGTCGGGGGCGACCGCCTGCAGGGTGACGGTCCAGTTGCTCTTGCGGTTGCGGGGCATGCTGACGACGTCGAATTCGATGCCGCGGCACAGCGGGTGGCGATCGAGCGCAAACATCACCCGCCGCCGGATCTCCTCGAGGGTCGCTGAGGTTTTGCCAAAATACCGGTCCAGATCCATTTTCGCCCCCTCGATTTGCCGTCCGGCCGGCCGTGGCGGCCGACCATCCTCTGGGGCTATTGTTGGGGCCGATATGGTTAACGGCGCGTTAAGGCTCGTGGCACGGGCCCGGGGGCCTAAAGCGGACGGCGGAGCGGAACAGCCCGGCATGGCTGAAGCGATACCTCAGACGACAACGGCCGCGGCCGGCCCCTCGGTTCGCGCCGCACTGGCGGCGGCCGTCGCGATTTCAGCCTTCACGCTGTCGGTCGCGACCTTCGAACTGGCGATGGCGGACTGGCCTTCCGGCTTCGTCCTGCTCGCGGTCGTGCCGCTGATGGCGCTCGTGTTCTTCGGCTGCATCGTGTGGTCGGCGACGCTGCTGCTGCGAATTCGAAAAAGCGGGCTGAAGTTCGCCCTCCCCTTCCTGATCTGCGCGTTGACCCTTGCCGCGCTGGTCTACGCGCCGCTGCACAAGATCGCCTTGCAGCAGAATTTCGACTGGCACCGCAAGACGCGCGAGCGGATCGTGGCGCGGGTCGAGGCCGGCGAACTCAAGCCCAATGTCAGCCATAACGAAAACCTGATCGCGCTCGGCGAGCGCGAACCCAACGTTTCCGCAGGCGGCAACGACATCGTCGTCGATCAGGCCGACGAAGGCACCTATGTGCTGTTTTTGACCTCGCGCGGCCTGAAACACTATTTCACCGGCTTCCTGCACGTGCCACGAGGCGGCGATCCCAAAAAGTTCTTCGAGTTCGAGGACAAGCCGCCGAGCCAGCTCATCCGCTACGACAAGGACTGGTACTTCGTGGCGAATTAGGGGACTCATAACGCGCCCCGGTTGGACGCTTACGGGGAAGAAGCGGACATCAGCCAGCCGACAATTACCGCTGAAACCGTAAAATGACCCTTAGCGGTCATGCCCGGCGCGGATCGATGGCCCTGTGGTTACGTTCCGCAAGTCAAGTGTGGGTCAATCCACAAAGGCATGAAACAAGCGCCATTCGCTTGGCACACCTTTCAATGTGTGCATGCCGCGTTCCGCGAACACCAGTCCTGAACCAGCTACCAGGTCTCGAACGGTCTGAGAAACGAGCACTTCACCGGGCGCAGCCAGTGCTGCGACGCGCGCGCCGATGTGCACAGCGATGCCGGCCAGGTCTTCACCGACCAACTCGCATTCTCCCGTATGCAGTCCGCAGCGCACCTCGAGGCCGAGCGAGCGCGCTGCATCGCGGATCGCACCTGCGCAGCGGATCGATCGCGCTGGACCGTCGAAGGCAGCTAGGAAACTGTCGCCCGCAGTATTGATTTCGCGCCCGTTGAAGTTACGCAGCGTCTCCCGGACCTTTTCACGGAATGCCGCGAGCAATTCGCGCCATGAACGATCACCAATCGCGACAGCCCGCTCCGTGGATCCCACGATGTCGGCGAAGAGAACGGTAGCGAGGACCCGATCGCAGTCCTGCACAGGGTGCTTGCCCGTCAAGAACTGCTCGACATGGTCCAGCAGCAGATCGGCGTCGCCCACCCAAAATAGATGATCGATCCCGGGTAGCTCGACAAGCTGGGCTCCCGAAATTCCTTGGGCCAGTCGGCGCGCGTGCTCGATCTCGACCATTCGGTCTGCATTGCGGTGTAAAATGAGGGTCGGAGCACGGATCGCAGGCAGGACATGTCGCACATCAATTTCACTGTTCATCTTTAAGATTGCGGCGGCTGCTCCGGGACTTGCCGCTGTGCGGAAATAGGAAGCGGCGCGTTCGGCGGCAGTCGGATCGCGGGCAAGGCTCGGCGCCAATATATCGATGCCAGTTCCTTGCGGTGCGCCCCAATTGCGCACGCTATTTTCCGCGAAGCGCTGCCATTGCTCGTTGTACCAGCCGAGGGGATAGTCGGGCGCCCAACAGGACCTGGCATAGCAGCCGTACAAGATCAGCGCCGACGTGCGTTCGGGATACGTGGCGGCGTAAAGCAAGGACATCGAGCCGCCCTCGGATACGCCAAACAAAGCCGCGCGCTCTGAACCGACTTCGTCCAAAACGGCGCGGACGTCGTGCATGCGCTGCTCAAGGGTGAAGATCTGCGATCCGCGGTCTGACATTCCGGTGCCCCGCTTGTCGAAAAGAATAAGGCGGGAGAATGATGCCAGGCGACGGAAAAACGCACTGCGTCCCGGTACCTGCCAGGTCGCTTCCACGTGCGACACGAAGCCCGGGACGAATACCAAATCTAACGGTCCATTTCCTATAACCTGATAGGCTATATGAACGTCATCGCTCTTGACGTAATGAGTTGCCGGAGCAGCCATAAGACACCTGATCGGGACTTGGCCTGTTTCGTCAGCGCCGGTAGGATTTTGGGCACAGTCAGTCGAACAATACCCCTCGCGTGCATCGCTGCCAACGTGGCGAATTCTCTTTTCCGCACTGATGACAGCACGATGAGGTCCGCAGTTGGCCCATCGCGACATACGGCGCTGCCGCACGAATTTGGTCTCTATGGGAGCAAAGCGGACGTAGTCACCAGTCACATGACGCCGCCGGGTTTATCGGTACACGGCCTAGTTCTGGACCCAAACCAGTTGATGACCGGACTCTGCGCTGATGCACCAGCGACCGTTGCGGGGGCGAATAACCGACCGTCCAAGTTGATCTGCGACCGAGATGTTCCCATCGTCGAGATCGAGAGGGCAGCGGACATCCTGTCTGCTGCAAGAGGTACTCCATCTCACCATCGTGTGGTCCAGTGTAGCCGCTCTACACTCGCCGCACCGCGCCGCCATCGACTGGGATCGCAGCGCCATTGATGTAGCGGGCCAGCGGAGAGGCGAGAAACGCCACCAGATGCCCGATGTCACAAGGCTCCCCGAAGTAGCCAGCGGGGATGTTCTGCTTGATGAAGTCCGCCCTCGATTGCTCTGTGGGATGCAATTTTTGAATCTGTGCCGAGTTGATACGACCTGGTGCGATCGTGTTCACGGTGACGCCATAGGGACCGAGTTCTGACGAAAGGGTTCTTGACCAGCTGACGAGAGCCGCCTTGGCCGGCGCTGCTCCGTTGAGTTTAGGAGCGACAAGCGCGCCCGAGATGTTGACGATCCGCCCCCAGTTTCGGGCCTTCATCTCCGGGGCGATCAGATCGGTCAGCCGACGCGCCGCGAGGAAGTTGAGCGTCATTGCCTCGTCCCAAAAGGCATCATCGACCCTACCGGTGGCCGGACGGGCGCCACCGGCGTTATTGACGAGGATATCGATCCGACCGCCTAGTGCCGCCGCAGCGTCAGCCGCGATTTGAGCTGGGCCGCCTTGCGCGCAAACGTCTCCCACCACGATCACCGGGCGACCGCCAGCACGCGCGGCGAGCGCTCCGCCCACCTCCTCCAGCGCAGCTCTGGTGCGTCCACTGATGGCGACACGCACACCGGCGTCTGCGAGTGCCTCCGCGATGCCGCGACCAATGCCGCCGCTGGCGGCCGTTATGAGCGCGGTCTTGCCTTCAAGCCCAAGGTTCATCGGCTCAACTCTGCTGTTGTAGTCTCGGTCATTTGTTCGAGAGGACGCACCTGATGCCGCCACTCGGATCACCGACATCACCGCTATATCTCGGTATCAGGTGCACATGGACGTGCATTCGGTTCTGCCCGGCGGCTCGGCCGATGTTCACGCCGATGTTGTAGCCGTCCGGCGAAAGATCTGCCGCAATCTTGCTCTGCGCGCGATCGAGAAGTGCCTGAATTTCGGTCTTTTCCGCGACGGTCATATCGAAGTAGCTCGCAACGTGCCGGCGCGGAACCACCAGGACATGGCCACGGCTCAGGCTGTTGTTGTCGAACCGAACGTAAGCGAGAGAGCCCTCCAGCAGAAGATTCTCGGGCCGGCACAATTCGCAATGCTCAGCTGCCATGGCTTCAACTCTCCTCAATCGTGGACGTTGTCAGGATCGCGTGGAGCCAGGCGCGTCGAGAAACCGCTGCACGAATAACAGATCGAGCCAGCGGCCAAATTTGTGTCCGACCTCGCGAAAAGCAGCAACACGCTCGAAACCAAGGCGCTCATGGAAACGGATGGAGGCGTTGTTCGTGGCGTCAATGCCTCCGATCATCACGTGCTTGCCCAACGCAAGCGCACGCGGAAACAAAGCCTCGACAAGAGCGCGGCCGGCTCCTCCGCCGCGAACATCGTGCCGGACATGAACAGTATGCTCGACCGTGTACCGATATCCCGGCCACGTGCCTCTCCATTCTCCGAATGAGGAAAACCCGAGGACGTCACTATCAATCGAACCTGTCGCGACAAGCACGGGAAAGCCCATTGAGGACCGAGAGCGATACCAGGCCCGCCGTTCCTCTAGCGTAGACGGCTCCAGACTGTACACCGCCGTAGAGGTGGCGATCACCTCGTTGTAGATCGCCAGGATCGCCGGAAGATCTTTTTCGGTAGCTTCGCGGAGAGTTGGCGCCAGCTTCTTAACTGGGTCAGGCATGCAAGAATTTGCTCCCGAACATGAGCGATACCGCTAGTTCTACCTAGCGGTCTTCCTCCATGGCCGCAACGGGTTCATTCGCGCCCGGGGGCAACCTTGGCAAGTTCGGCCATTGCGCGTTAACGAGTCCACGACCAAGTTCTGGACCCAAATCAGTTGATGGCCGGCCTCTGCGCTGATGCACCGGCGAGCGTTGCGGGGGCGATGAACCTG